>OELC01000217.1_pt1 | contig 11366 bp, 11 predicted proteins | sample 1503131 | NCBI WGS metagenome assembly OELC01 (sample SAMEA104379562, study PRJEB20068) | metagenome | isolation source: 1998 | reverse complement strand
CCCCCACCAAAATAAACGGCGCCCAGAAGAACGGGTGAGAGGTCGAGATTGCGATAGGGTTAGAATCTTGTGATGGAGCTTTCGCAGCCGGCACTTCGCCCAGCTTGCCAACACCGCCGATGCCACGGCGCGCGAGCAAGTCGCTGTTGACGTTGCCGCGAATCAAGTTCAACTGCGCTTGTCTGAGCGCTTCGACCTTGGTCATCGTTTTGATATTCTTGTAAAAGCTCGCCATCAACTGTGCCGTGCTGCTGTCTTCGACATTCCATAAGCTCGCAACTACCGACGGTGTGCCGGCGTAGATGAATGCTCTGGTCAGTCCAACCAGCTCGTCGCCGCTTGATAGTTTGCCAAGCCCCGTCTCGCAGGCGCTGAGCACGACCAGACTGGCTTTCAAGTCCATGCCGAAGATTTCTCTAACCTCAAGTCTGCCGTCCTCTTTATCGCTTTTAGCTAAGCGAATCGCCGATGCCAGCGGGTCGTCTTCGTTGAGTTCGGCGTGACTGGCGAAGTGGACGATATCGTTCTGCGGCGACAAACTCTTGGCTCTCTCTTCGGTGGCTTCTTTCTGCAGATAGATCGATGACTGTGGATAGAGTGATTGAATTTCTTTCGCTTCGATCTCGGCAAACTTTAGCGCCATCGCGGGATCGTCAAGAGCGGGGTTGCCAAACGTCAGCAGTTTGCCGCCTTGGGCGATCACGGAAGTCAACTCACCTTTGGCTTTTCTCTTTTCTTGGGTGAACTGCATCATGCTGGCGCTGGAGAGATAATAAATTGGGAATCTTTCGATCAGGTAGCGGCCATCAATCGATTGAAGCGCTTGAAACGGCAGATAGTGCAGCACGTCGTGGGGGACGATAATTAGTTCTTTCCCCTTGATTAGCGGTAAGGCAGGTTGGAGGAGCAGCTTGTACAATTCCTGCGATAATGCACTAAAGCGTTCTTTCTCACCAAGCTGATAGATCGTGTCTCGGAGTTCAGTAACCTTAGATACCAAATCCTTTCTAGCAATAGACGCGCTAACGAACTCGACCCGATCTTTCTCCACCACCCACAAATAAACCTTGTCTTGAACGACGAAGTACTCAAGCATGGTGACGCCAGGCTCCAACAGTTCTTGGGTTTGTTTTAACGTCAGCGGCTCGACGCTCATTAACGACGCTTGTTCTTTGTTCTCTTTGCGTACCTCCAAAAGGTATTGGTTGTAAGCCTGCTGGGCTTCGGTTAGTTGTTTTCTGAGTTCCGCAGTCTGACTCGCGGCGTCGTCAACTCCCTCGGCCATGGCTCGCAAAACGCTGATCCGCGCTTGCAACGCGCGCTCATGCTCCATCAGCGTGCCGCTGCGCGCCAGTTGAACCTTGCTGCCGAGAACGTCGAGAAAATTTCGCGACCGTACCCGCTCGCTGTAATTGAAAGCTTCTTCAAATCTTCGGGAAGTAATGAAGATCTCGATCATTCTGACATAAGCATTCAGTCCTCCCTCAAAAAAGGATTGGCGATTCTCTTGCGACTGAAGCAATGACCGAGTCGACTCGGTCTGTTGAATCGCCGTCCGATAGTAGGGTATCGCTTCTTCCGCCTTTCCAGTCCGGCGCAGAACGTCGCCGATAAGAATGCTCGCGGAGGCGACTCGAGGCAACGATCGCTGACCTTCCGCCAGCGCCAGTGCTTTCTGGGAGTTTTCCATCGCTCCTGGAAAATCTCTTTGGGATAGGTAGAGCCGTCCCAAACCGGCATGAAGTTCGCCCTCACCTGTGGTCCTAGCGCGAAACTGTCCGATCAGATCAAGCCCTTTCTGATAGGTCTTGATCGCTTCCTCAACATTGCCGGCTCTTTCGTACGCGCGGGCAAGCGGAATGAGGCCATTGACCACGTTGTGTACAGCACTATCCAACTCGCTTGGACCAAGCTGCCTTCGTACTCGTGTTAAAACACCGAGGAAGGACTCATTAATCTGAACGGCATGAGTAAGCAATTCAATCGCCCTTCGGTGTTCTCCCTTGCGGAGGAAGTCCGAACCGAGTGAGCGATAAAAGCCACTCTCATAACGGTCTCTTAATGGCCCGACTGGCATTTTCTTCGCCTGCTCGATGCCTTTCTCTGCCCACTCCCTGATCTTATCCGTTCGCCTCAAACTCGTTTGTAAATTCAAAGTCAGGTAAATGGCTCGAACTGGAAGGAAAGAGTCCCCCGATCTTTCGGCAAACTCTAACGCTTTGTTGTTATAAGATACGGCTTTTTGTAGTTGTCCGGCATTTAGAGCGGCGAACGTAGCCTCGTTGTAAAAACTCGCCGCTGGCCCCCAGTTACGGGCGTGCTCGGCCGCTGCAGCTTTGGTCTCCATGTCACTCAATGCCTCACTCGCAAATCCTCGCGTGACTGCTAGCAAAGTATCGCGTGGAACAGCAGGTTGTTGGACAGCGCAACTAGACAGTAAGAACGCTGCAACGAGAGATCCGTAAATTACGGCTGCCAGTCTCATTTTCAATCCCCTCTACCGATGCAGAAAACTCACCGCCACCGACCCCGTTCCCGTCGCTACCTCGGTCACTTTCTGAATCTTCTTGCCGTCGCTCTGCTCCAATAGACGGACGGGACGTTAATTCCTTACAGAACCTTGATATCGAGTGTCAACCGACATGTTCTGGGCAGTCTCTAAGTATGTCGAACGGTCACAGAAGGCGTTCAGCCAGCCGCTACTCGTTCTGCTCGTACACTGAATCCACCACAATACTGGAAAGTTCGTGAGTAGGTCCGTCGAAGAAAATCTGCCCGTCTTTAAGGCCGATCACGCGGTCGGCGTATTCACGGGTAAGATCGAGAGTGTGCAAACTAACTAATGCGGTGATGCCGTCTTCGCGGCATTATCGGACGCCAGCAGCTCTATGGTCTCCCGCGATGCACGCTGCTGGTTGGCTCGTCATCGCACCGGGCTTTCTCATCTCAGCCGAAAATTACTTCTCCCCCTCTCGCGCATTCTGCGATTCCCAATTCTCTTTTCTCCCATTCTTCGTGGGTTAGCGCGACGGCCTCTATCGGCTCGAAAATCTCATAAATGATGTCCGAGAGCAGCTCTGTCCTTTCCCAGAAATCTTTGCCGGCGAAATCCTTCGATATGACGACAACGTCGATGTCACTCCCTTCTCTATTCACGCCCGCGGCATAGGAGCCGAAAAGGATAAGTTTCTCGACCCCGATGCCGCGACACTCGAGACCTTTTTTAAACCGGGACAATACTTCTAAAGCTGCTTTCTTATCCATTCCAAGGTCTCCCTTCCTTTGGCGAGAATCTCTTTGACGACGACCTGCGTAAAATCTTTTTGCAGTGTGCTGATTTCTTCGGGATAGCGAGTCGCGACGCTGGCTTCATTCAGTTTAACTATAAATCTGCCAATGGGCTCCGGTAGCTTGATGCCGATTTTGTTCACCAGGTAAATCAGATTGTGAATTCTCGGCGGCTCCAGATTCAGTTTTTTTCGATAGAGCCCTTTAAGCGCCTTTTCAATGGAGAGATGGCACATGAACGCCGCATAGAAATATCTTCCGCCCTGAAACATGTAATCGGCGGTATCCATGTCGTAATCGGCCTGCTTTAACCATTCGTCAGGCGGTTGTGCCATGACTCCCCCATAACAAGTTGGTATTCTCCCGGGATCTCGCTGCCTTTACTATACTTAAAAATGAAGTCGGCTTACCACTGAAATAGTCGACCGGCATACTTGCGCCTTGGGATCGAACCGATAGTTCACAGCACCGCCACCAAGTCTTGGGGAAGCTTGCCGACGTAGAGAACCGCCGTATGGTCGTCTTTTCGCTTGAGCGCCTCTCTATACACTTCGCCGCGATCCTTACTGCGAAATACTAATTCGCCGTAAACGATTTCGGATTGCTTGCCCTGTTCCGGGTTAACCAATAAAACCCATTCTCCCGAAAACTGTTTCTCGATTTGTTTCATGGTTAGAACTTTCTTCATGACGCTTTCGCCTTTCTGGAACGTCACGTGCCCTACTCCATATCGAAACGTAGGACTTATCGTCATTCTGTGCGGCCCTCACTGATGCTAGTCAAACTGTCAGGGAAAGAAAAGGGGGAGGCGACTCCCACGGCAAGACCGAAATCGAAGCTTTACCGGTAGATTCGCTAACCGTTCTGCCCGTAAACCGAATCCACCACAACGTTGGAAAGCTCCTGAGTCGGCCCGTCGAAGAAAATCTGCCCGTCTTTAAGGCCGATCACGCGGTCGGCGTACTCGCGGGTCAATTCAAGCGTGTGCAAGCTCACCAGCGCGGTGATGCCGTCTTCGCGGCAGACCCGTTGGAGAATATCCAGAACCACGCGGGAGAGTTTCGGGTCGAGGCTGGAGACCGGTTCGTCGGCGAGGATGATCGCCGGCTGCTGCATCAGCGTGCGCGCGATGGCGACGCGCTGCTGTTCGCCGCCGGAGAGCTCGTCGGCGCGTTTGTAGGCGTGTTCGAGCAGGCCGACGCGCTTGAGATTGATCAGCGCGCGGCGCTGTTGGTCGCGGGAGAAAATCCGCAGCGTGCTTTTCACCGTCGGCTGGTAGCCCAGGCCGCCGGACAAAACGTTTTCGATCACCGACAAACGCTTGACGATGTTGAACTGCTGAAAGATCATGCCGATCTTGCGCCGCACATGGCGCAGGTCGGAAGATTTAAGTTTGAGAATGTCGATGGCGCCGCCCGACGCGCCGTTGACCAGTTGCGCCGGCAGGAGAATTTTTCCCGACTTGGCATCGACCAGGCGGTTGATGCAGCGTAACAGCGTCGACTTGCCCGAACCGGACCGGCCGATGATGCCGACGAATTCGCCTTGCTCAATTTTGAAAGTAATGCCGCGCAGCACCGGCACGGCGGCGTTGAAGGATTGCTGAAGATTGATAACTTCGAGGATGGTCACGATGGCTTTTTCTTGAGCGCTTCTTTGAGCTGGATGCCGGCGCCGATGAACGCCTCGCGCACCGAATCGTAATCTTTGTCGGTGGCGGTGACGAAGCCATCGATTTGGTAGAGATCGCGCAGCATCTTTTTTCCCTTCGGGTCGCGGCTGAGCTCAAGAAAAATCTCGACGACCTTTTTGGCGACCCGTTCGTCCAAGGCGCCGCTGATCACCAGATTATCAGCCGGAATCGGCTCGGAAAAAGCGATGGCGCGAATTTTTTTTATGTCCTCAGGGTCTTTCAAATAGCGCATCCACGCCGTGTCCTCGCTGTCCGGCGAGTTGGCGTAGGTGGCGCCGGCGTCGACCTTGCGATTCAAGACTGACAATACCGTGGCGTCATGGCCGCCAGAGTAAAGAATCTGTTTGAAGTCGCGCACCGGATCGATGCCGCGCTCTTTGAACATCTTGCGCGGAAACACATGGCCGGTGGTCGACAGCGAATCGCCGAAGGCGAAGGTCTTGCCGCGCAAATCTTCGAGCGACTTGATGCCGCTGTCGGCGCGCACGATAATCGCCGCATAGTAAAAAGGAATCCCCTTGCGCTCGGACTTGAGCACGACTTTGATGTTGGCCTCGTTCTTGGCCAATACGTAAGAGGCCGGCGCCAGAAACGCGACGTCTAATTTGTTGACGCGCAGCGCTTCGACGATGCCGGTGTAGTCGGTGGCGACGAACGGTTGGATCTCCATGGCCAATTCTTTGCGCAGGATCTCCACCAAGGGCTGGGCGTTTTGCATCACCTGCTGGGCGTCCTCAGCGGGCACGAAACCGACGCGCAGCGTCTTGGCCGCCTTGGGCGACTCGCCGCAGGCGAGCAATGCAAAAGATAGCAGCAGCGACACGCAAGCATGGAGTATAAGCTTTTTCATGGCCAGCATTCATTGATACTGAAAGGTTCACACGGGTGCAAACGTTTTGGTTTTGCCGGCCGGGGTGCTAAGAAACATTCATGGGATTGAAGCCATGCTTCGCTGTGCTGGCGTTAGTCGTGATGAGCGGCTGCGCCACCGTCGCAACCGTGCCATTGAACGGCCTCCCGTCGCTGGCGCCCAATGCCACAGCCCGCTTTCTGTTTCCCAGCGCCGGTGGCACGGCGGAGGGATATTTGGTGCGGCCGCGCGGCAACGGCAGTCATCCTTTAATAGTGTTGCTGCACGGCCATAGTTTCGTCGGCATCGGCGCGCGCCGGCTCTTGCCCGCCGCCGACGCCTTTGCCAGCGAAGTTTGCTACGCCGGCTTGGCGGTCTCCTTGCCCGGCTACGGCGACACCAATGTCGCCGGCGGCCCCATCGACGAAGTCACTCGCCAAGTGGTTCTCGATGCCATCGCCACGGCGAAACAACTGCCTTGGGTCGACGCCAAGAAGATTTATCTCTACGGATTTTCCCGCGGCGCGGTGGTGGCCGCGGCGATGATCGGACAAATGGATGGCATCAAAGGCGCGTTGCTTCACTCAGGCGCCTATGATTTGCCGCGGCTCTATCACGACACTTCGAACTTCTGGCTGCGCCGGCTGCTCAACCCGCGAGACGAAGCCAATCCGAAACTGCAAAATTTGCTCACCGATGCGGCGCGTTGGCAAGCATCCACACTCATCCTGCACGGCGAACAGGACACGCTCATCCCGGTCTCGCAAGCGACACTGCTACGCGACCGGTTGAAAAGTTTAGGCAAGCCCTATCGCCTCGTGCTGTTTCCCGAATACGGCCATCGCCTGCCCCTCGCCGAGATCAAAGAAACCGCGCTGCAGTTTCTCAAGGACAACGGCGGCTCGGCCTGCGCCCTCAGCGCTCCTTGATCTCGTCTAACAGCTCTTCCGCGTCGCGTTTGTGCTTGGCGTCTGCGGAATATTGAATGGCAATTTCCGCAATCGATTTGAGCAGCGTGCGCGCCGCCGGCCATTCTTTTTTCGCGGCGTGGCTGCGCGCCAATTCTAAACGCGACGCGATGTATGTGGGATTGAGCGCCACCGCTTTTTTTAAATATTCGATGGACTTCTCCAGGCTGCCTTGCGGCACGCTCTTGCCGAAAAACAGCGACGCGAACATCCGGCTCGCGCCGCCGATCTCCGCCACCTTGCGCTGCCATACGCCGTAAAGATGACAGGCCGCGCCGTTTTTGGGATCGAGCGCCAGCGACCTCTCCACCGCATCGCGAATCTCCGCCGACAGCTCGACCTGCTTGGCCACCGGCGCCACCCCGGCGACACTGCCCACCGAGGCGGCCACCCAGAAATGGCTCCAGGTCGAGTTGGGATCGAGCTTCAGCGCTTTGCGTGCGTAGTCTTCCGCCGCGCTGTACTCCTTGAGCTTGCGTTCCTGCCAGCTCGAGCCGTTCTCGGCAATCGTATCGCCGATGTCGACATGAGCGCGCGCCAGCTTGATCAGCGCGTCAAAATTGCGCCCGTCGGCTTGGAGAATTTTTTGCAACTCGGCGGCGGCTTCTTTGGGCTTGAACTGAAAATACAACCGCTCGGCATTTTTGTGCAGCTGGGCGATGTCGGCGCTAGCTTTGCTCTCGTCAGGCGAAGCCGGTTCAGCCCCCTGCGCCCCATGAACGCCAAAACCAAGCAGCACCACGAATAAGATAATTTGTCGAAGCGAACTGCGAAACATTTTTTATTTAAGCGCAATCGGTTTGCCGGCTTCATCGACGGCGACGTAAATCACTTCGGCTTCGGTGACTTTGACCCGGTTGCGCGGCTCCTTGCCTCGTTCGGCTTCGACGCTGACTCTGACCGTCACCGAAGTCTCGCCTTGGCGCAGCACCGACGTGTAAAAGCTGACCACGTCGCCAATGTAGACCGGCGCAATGAACTCGACTTCGCGCATCGCCCGGGTGACGAAAATTCGCGCCGCGCAGCGCGACGCGGCGATGCCGCCGGCCAAGTCGATGTGGCTCAAGATCACGCCGCCGAAAATCGTGCCGCGTCCATTGGTATCGCGCGGCAGCATGGTGACGCGCAGCGTCGGATCGAAGGTATCGACCATAGTTTGTTTTAAACGATGCGGCGGGAAAAGTTCAACTGGAAAATGGCGCCGAGTTAGGGTTTAAGAAATAAAAAATTAACAATTGTATTGTTACCCAAGTGTCATCCTGAGCAACGCGAAGGATCTCAGTCGAGATTCTTCACTCCGCTACGCTGCGTTCAGAATGACAGAATAAACAAATGATAAATTAAAATTTCAACAACGCCTTGGTTTAAACCGGCGACAGCCACTTGGCGTACTTCTCGGCGGCTTTGCCTTTGATCACTTCGAAGAAAGTATTTTGCACGTCTTCGGTCACCGGGCCGCGCCAGCCGGCGCCGATCTGGCGGTCGTCCACTTCGCGAATCGGCGTCAGCTCCGCCGCCGTGCCGGTGAAGAAAGCTTCGTCGGCGATGTAAAGCTCGTCGCGGGTGAATCGCTCCTCGACCACTTCATAGCCTTTGTCGCGCGCCAGCGTAATGATCGACTCACGCGTGATGCCGGGAAGGATCGAGGTCAGCGGCGTGGTTTTGATCCTGCCGTCGCGCACGATGAAAATATTTTCGCCGCTCGCTTCCGAAACATAGCCTTCGGTGTCGAGCATGATCGCTTCATCGTAACCGGCCTTTTTGACTTCAGCCTTGGCGAGCACCGAATTGACATAGTTCCCTGAGGTTTTGCTCTTGGTCATGGTCGCGTTGACGTGATGGCGCGTGTAGGACGACACCTTGGCGCGAATGCCATTTTTAATGCCGTCATCGCCGAGATAAGCGCCCCAGGGCCACACCGCGATGCACACGTTCAGCGGATTTTGCGGCGCGTAGACGCCCAGCTCCCCGAGACCGAGAAAAGCCAAGGGACGAATGTAACAGGCCTTCAACTTGTTGGCGCGAATCACCTCTTTGGTCGCCTGGCACAATTGCGCCACCGAATAGGTCAGCGGAAAGCCTAAAATCTTGCCCGAATCGGCCAAGCGCCGCATATGCTCTTCGAGGCGGAATACCGCCGAGCGGCCGTCGGCCAATTCATAGCAGCGAATGCCCTCGAAGTACGCCGTGCCGTAATGCAGCGCGTGCGACAGCACATGGATCTTGGCGTCTTCCCAGCGAACTAATTCGCCGTCGAGCCAAATTTTTTCAGTTTTTATTGACATAAGTTTTCTTTCCGCGTGGCCCGCTGATAATTTTCTAGTTTCGGCTATTTTACGTGCCTAGGTCAGCGCCGGCAAGTAGGATAAAAAAAGGCCACCCGGTCGCCCGCGGTGGCCTAGGGCGGATGCTCCCAACCGTTAGAGCTCCCGCTTCAGATCCGCCGCCGGTTTGAAACCGACGGTGCGGCTCGCTTTGATGGTGATGGCATCGCCGGTCTGGGGGTTTCTTCCTTTACGCGCCTTGCGCGAGCGCAAGGTGAACGTGCCGAAGCCGGGAACTTGAAAGCGTTTGCTCTTCTTGATCGCTTTGACGATGCCTTCGAAGGTCGCATCCACAGCCTCTCCCGCCGCTCGTTTGTTAAGCTGCGCCGCCTTCGCCACCGCTTCGATGAGTTCTGCTTTAGTCATTGCACGCGCGCCTCCTCGGTGTTTAGAAACTAGCGGCGGCAAAACCAAGTCGCCGCGAGTTGTTGGAACGTAAGGCGAGATAATTCCGAATTCGCGGGAAAATGTCAACCTCATTTACAGTCTTTGCGCGCGTTCGTGCAACAAACCGTAACGCACGCCTTGATCGCTGACCACGACGCTGTCGGCGCGAAATAAGTTTAGAATCCGTTCGATCAAACAAGCGCCGGCCAAAATCACGTCGGCGCGCTTGGCTTCGAGGCCGACGATCCGTCGACGTTCTTCGAGCGAACAGCCGCTAAATAAATCAATCTGTCGCCGCACTTCCGCGAGGCTTAAACTGCTGCCATGAACTTCCGCGTGGACGTAGCGCTCCATTTTCTTTTCCACCGCCGCGAGCGTCGTAAAGGTGCCGGCGATGCCGACCAAAGTGAGCGGGCTTGCCGAATTCTGGAAGCGCTCGAGCAGCGGCTTCAGCTCTTGCTCGATGGCCTGGTTCATTGCGGCAATTTCTTCAGCGCGCACCGGATCGGCGTGGAGAAACCGTTCGGTCAAGCGCACCGAACCGACATCGATGCTGAGCGCCTCGGAAAATCCCGCGCCACTGCCACGGATAAATTCCGTGCTGCCGCCGCCGATGTCGATCACCAACAGCTCGCCGGTCAAGGACAGACCGCGCTCCACCGCGAGAAAAGAATAGGCCGCTTCTTCGTCCCCAGAGATCACGCGAATCTCGAAGCCCAACCGCTGGCGCAGACGCGTGCGCACCTCAGCGCTGTTGCGCGCGTCGCGTAGCGCGCTGGTGCCCACCGCGATGATCTCGTCGACGCCCAGGTTTTGGCAATGAGCGCGGTAGCGCTCGAGAGTTTCCAGACAGCGCTGCTCGCCGGCGGCGCTGATCACACCGCTTCGATCGACGCCGCGGCCCAACCCCGCAATCTCCGCCAAATCGTCGAGCACGCGGAAACGCCCGGTGTCGCGCAGATCGGCGATCAAACAGAGCACCGCGTTGGTGCCAACATCGATGAACGCGCTCCGGCGTGGGCTCATGGCAAAGTAGCGGTCTGTAAGATTGGGGGCGAATCGGCAACCAGATCGTTTACACCGCAGTGAGTTTCGCGCAGCCACGCGGCCAGATCCGCTAAGGCGCGGCGCGCGAGCATTTCTTTTTTCGCTCGGCCGCGCAGCCGCGCGGCCAACGGCGGGATCAAGCCAAAGTTGACGTTCATCGGCTGAAACCGCTTGCGCTCGGGATCGCTGATGTAACGCAACAGCGACCCCAAGGCCGTCGTCTCCGGCGGAATGATCAGTTGCTTGCCGAGTAATAAATTTGCCGCATTGATGCCGGCCAGCAAGCCGGTGGCCGCCGATTCGATGTAACCTTCCACACCGGTCATCTGCCCGGCGAAAAATAGCGTGTCTCGGCTACGCCATTGCAACGTCGGCAACAGATGCTGCGGCGCGTTGATGAAAGTATTGCGATGCAAACTGCCGAGCCGCACGAACTCGGCGTTGGCCAAGCCGGGAATCAGCGCGAACACCTTGCGCTGTTCGGGATAGGTCATCTTGGTTTGAAAACCGACCAAGTTATAGAGTGTCCCTTGGCGATTTTCTTGGCGCAGTTGCACCACCGCGTAGGGACGCTTGCCCATGCGCGGATCGATCAGTCCCACCGCGCGCATCGGTCCGAACGCAAGCGTTTCCTTACCGCGGTCGGCCATCTCTTCGATGGGCATGCAGCCTTCGAACGGCACGAAGCGCTCGAAGCTGTGCGTCGGCACCCGCGCGGCGGCGACGAGCGCGTCGATGAAACGATAGTATTGCTCTTGCGTCAGCGGCAAATTGATATAGTCGTCGCCGCCCCTGCCGTAGCGCGCGGC
>OELC01000966.1_pt2 | contig 11397 bp, 11 predicted proteins | sample 1503131 | NCBI WGS metagenome assembly OELC01 (sample SAMEA104379562, study PRJEB20068) | metagenome | isolation source: 1998 | reverse complement strand
AACGTCGGCAATGCCATGGGCGTGGCGCTGGGAAGTTTGTTGTTTCTGCGCTGGCTGAATTATTTTGGACTCGAAGGGGCGACGGTGCCGCCGTATACGCAGTGGGGCGCGAGTCCCGAGATCTTTATCAATTCGTTTCAGAAATCTTGGCTGGTGATCGCCGCGTTGGGTTCGGTAGCGATTATCACGTCAGCGATGCGCGGCGCAGAGATGAGGAAGACGTCTTAGTAATTCAGTGTCGTGCCGGACTTTTTCGCTTTGATATTTTCCAAGACCTTGGCGCCCAACGCTACATCCGCCACGCCTTGGCCGGCGTTGTTCTTATAGAAAGTGATTTGGTCGAGACGGGTGCGGCCTTCGTTGTTGCCGGCGAGGATGGAGCCGATTTCAATCAACTGTTCCCACTTGATCACGCCGCGAGCGACCGGATCGAAAATATCCGCTTGCTCGTCTTGAAGCGCCTGTTGAATCGACACGATGCCGTGCACGTCGCTGCGCGCCAGCGTGGCGTCGTCGATCTCGCGCCGCTTGGCGGCGGTGAAGCCGCCTTTGACTAGGCCGACGTTGCTGCCGACGATGGTGGTCACATGCTGGCCCGGTTCTAATAAGCTGCCGTCGAACACCGGCACGCTGGAGTTGGTCGCGGTTAATACAATATCGACGCCGCGCACGGCTTCGGCGGGCGATGAGACCGGCGTGATGTTGAGATTGGTCAGCGGTCCCATCTCGTCGGCGAACTGCTTTCGGTTTTCCGGATTGCGGCTGTAGACCTTCACAGTTTTCAATTTACGCACTTGCATCAAAGCGAGCAGATGATTCTTCGCCTGGCCGGCGGCGCCGAAGATGCCGAGACTTGTCGCATCGGGGCGCGCCAGTAAATCGGTGCCGACGGCGCTGGTGGCCGCGGTGCGCAGTCCGGTGACCGCGACGTTGTCGGGCAATTCGCTGCAAGTGATCTCGCCGACGATGATGCCTTTGAGCTCGCCCTGGGCCGAGTCGTAGAGCACGATGACCGGATGATTCAAGCGCGGATAGACTTGTTCGCTGGCCATCGGCTTGACCCACTCGCAGTGAGTCATCAGGCCGGTGGCTTGCGCCGCCGGCACGCCGCCTTGATGGACGCTGACGCGCACGCCGGTGGGAATGTGAATGCGCCGGCGCGGCGCGTTGAGTTGTGGATTCTCACCCCATTGGCGAAAGCCCAAGCGCACCGCTTCCACCGCTTCCGACATTGTGACGATGCCGCGGATTTCTTGGGGACTGACGAGGATCGGTTGCATGGCTCAGAGACAGAGAATTGAGACAAAGACAGGGCGTGGCGTTGGAGTGTGGTCTCTATCTCGATTTTGTCCTTTCTCAGATCGTCGGCGCTACTTGCGGGCGCGCGATCAAACTTTCGCCCCAGCGTTTGAGGTTTGGATAGTTGTCGTCGATGGCGACCTTGTAGCGATCGCGCCGGGTGTAGAAAGGGATGAACGTGATGTCAGCGAGGGAATAGTCTCCGACCAGATAATTTTTGCCGGCAATCTCTTTTTCCAAGGTTTGGAGGTGCTGCTTCATCGTTTCCCCGGCTTTGTCCAAGTTTCGATCGTGCTGCAAGTCGCTGGCCGCCGGGTGAAGGCGCGTGTTCATGAAATCGATCCAAATGCGCGCCTTGGAGCGCAGCAGCGGATCGCTCGGCATGAGCCGGACCTGGGGAAACTTTTCTTCCAGATATTCGTTTAGAATGGCCGATTCGTAAATCACCCCGTCGCCGTCGACCAGCACGGGCACTTTACCGTAGGGATTTTGCCGCACTAAATCTTCCGGCTTGTTCTTAAGATTCACTTCGATCAACTCGCAGGCTAATTGCTTTTCCGAGAGGACAATCCTTGTCCTGTGGGCGTAGGGTCAAGTGTGGCTGGTGTAGAGTTTCATCATGGAGATTCCCTCCTCGATCAGCCTTTGATTATCACCATCGAGGGTCAGAGGCAATGAAGGTTCAAATCGTTCAAGCCGTTCAAATCGTTAACGGGGCCAGTCCATTAGGTCGGGTTAGCGTAGCGTAACCCGACGGCTAGCTAGAAAAGATTTTTTAACCACGAAAATCACGAACCACACGAAAAGAGTTTTCCGACTTTCGTGTTTTTCGTGTATTTCGTGGTTGCATTTTTCTTTGCGGTTATCGAAGGCGTCGGGTTACGCTGCGCTAACCCGACCTACGAACTAGGATTGTCTGCTTTCTAACCGTTCCTGCAAGGCGTCGCCAACCAGATTTAGCCCAAGTACGGTGAGCATGATCGCCAATCCCGGATACGTCGTTAAATGGGGCGCGACGAGCAGAAACTGCCGGCCGTCGTTCAACATCGCGCCCCAGGACGGGGTCGGCGCTTCGACGCCCAGACCGAGAAAGCTCAAGCTGCCCTCGGCGACGATGGCGGCGGCGAGACCGAAGGTCGCTTGGATCAACAACGGCGGCAGCAGGTTGGGCAACAAATGACGCCAGGCGATGCGCGCCGGCGCGCCACCGAGGGCGCGGGCGGCTTGAATGTATTCACGCTCGCGCAGGGCGAGAATCTCGCCGCGCACCAGGCGCGCATAGCTGGTCCAGCCGATCAAGCACAGCGCCATGATGACGTGATCGAGTCCGGGGCCGAGCACCGCGGTGAAGGCGATGGCGAGCAGGATGCCTGGGAAGGCGAGCAGGATGTCGACCAGGCGCATGAGCAGCAGGTCAATCCAGCCGCCGTAGTATCCCGCTAACGAGCCGACGATAAAGCCGATGGTGAGCGACAGCGAAACCGTGGCGACGCCGATGAGCAAGGAGATTCTGCCGCCGTACAGGATGCGGCTCAAGATATCGCGGCCGAGCTTGTCGGTGCCGAGGGGATGATCGGCGGCAAAGACGATCAGATCGTTTTGCAAATTCTGACGCAGCGGATGATGCGGCGCGAGCGCCGGAGCGAACAGCGCCGAGGCGACGAGCCATAGCAGAATTAAGGCGCCGCCGTACAGCCAGAAATTATTTTTCATAGCTGACGCGCGGATCGGCAAGTTTATAGAGCAGATCGGTAACGAAATTCACCAGCAGGTACGAAACCGCGATGACCAGGACGCAACCTTGGACCAGCGGATAGTCGCGGGTCTGGATCGCCTGCACGGTCAGTCTGCCGATGCCGGGCCAACTAAAAATCGTCTCGGTGATCAGCGAGCCGGCGAGCAGGGCGCCGAACTGCAAGCTCATGATCGTGATCGTCGACATGAGCGCGTGTCTGAGCGTGTGTTTGAGCCACACTTGTTTTTCCGCCAAGCCCTTGGCGCGGGCGGTGCGGATGAAGTCTTCATGCATGGTTTGCCGCAAACTGGCGCGCAGAATGCGCGTGAGAATGGCGGCCATGCCCAAGCCCAACGTCAGCGCCGGCAGAAACAAATGGCCCAGGCCGCCGCGGCCGGATACCGGCGCCCAACCGAGTTGGATGGAGAAAACCAGCATGAGCAACGGGCCGAGCCAAAAATTAGGCAGCGACAGACCGAAGAGGGAAAAGAGCAGGGCGCCGCGATCGAGCCAGTGGCCGCGATTTGCCGCGGCGAGAATGGCGAGAGGAAAGGAGATCAGCAGCGCGGCGAACATGGCGCAAACCGCCAGCTCAAGGGTCGCAGGCAAGCGCGCGGCGATGATTGCGCTCACGCTTGCTTGCTCGTAAAGCGATTTGCCCAAATTGCCGGCGGCGAAATTTGTCAGAAACGATCGGTATTGTGTTAGCAGCGGTCGATCTAAGCCGAGGTTGCGGCGCAGTTCTTGTTTGTCGGTTGAAGTTGCCGTTTCACCAAGCATGATTTCCACCGGGTCGCCGGGAATGAGATGGATGAGAAGGAACACCAGCGTGAGCGCGCCGAATAGAGTTGGCAGCAGGAGCAAAAGCCGATGGATGAAGTAGCGTTTCATGGATTAAAGCGGAAGGGCGACCGCCGGTCGCCCCTACGAGTGTGAATTACGAATTATTGCAATGTTACTTTCCTCAATGAGAAAAAATCGCCGTCGGGATAGGGAACGAAGCCTTGGACCGTCGGCTTTTTGACGATCACGTTTTTCCACCACCACAGCGGCAGGCAGGGCAGATCGTCGGCGAGAATCCGTTGCGCTTGGCTGTAAATGCGTTTGCGCGCCGATTCGTCGTTGGCAATGCGACCTTGTTCCAGCAAGCGGTCGATGTCCGGATTGCTGTAACGGCCGCGGTTGTCGCCGTTGGGCGGCACGCTGGCGGAGTGAAAGATTTGATATTCAACATCCGGGTCCATGATACCGGTCCAGGCCAGCGAGTAGAGATGAAAATTGCCTTTCTTGATGTCGCTGAAAAAAGTGCCCCACTCGTAACTGCGAATTTCGAGCTCGATGCCGACTTTTTGCAGTTGTTCTTTGAGCGCTTCGGCGATGCGCCGGCGCAGATCGATATTGGTCGTCTTGAACGACAGGCGAAAACGCGGCAACGGCCCGTCGCCGTCGGGATCGGCATAGCCGGCTTCGTCGAGGAGCTTTTTAGCCTTCGCTGGATCGTAGGGCCAAGGGCGAATGGCGTCGTCGTAGGCCCAGCTGATCGGTGAGAGCAGTCCGGTGGCGGCAGTGCCGGTATCCTTGAGCAAGTGTTTGATGATCGCGTCGCGGTCGATGGCTTGGGCCAAGGCTTGGCGAACTTTGCGCTGGCGCAAAATTGGATGCGTGAGATTGATGCCGATATATTGAAACGACGTGCCTTGATGGACGCCAATGTCGGCGCCGGTGTTGTTTTTCAACCAGGGCAGCATGTCCGGCTCGATGTCGTTCTGCATGAAATCGACGACGCCCTTTTTGAACTCCAGGGCGCGCACCATGGCGTCGGGAATGGTTTTGAAGACGACGCCGGCGAGCGCCGGTTTGCCTTGCCAATAATCGCTGTTCGCTTTCAGTATGACTTTCTCACCTGGATCGATGGCTTCTAATTTAAATGGACCGGAACCTGGCGGCGGTTTATCAGTCACAGGCGAACCGGCCGGGACGATGCCGAGCGTGAACTGTTCGACGAAGGGCGTGTGCGGCGCGTCGAGGTGAAAACGCAACTGGTGGCTGGCGGTTTGTTCGATGGCGGCGAGATGTTTTAGCAGGCCGCGTTTGGGCGAGCGGGTGGCGGGATCGAGCATCGATTCGAAAGTGTACTTAACATCGGCGGCGGTGAGCGCTTGGCCATTGTGAAAGCGCACCTCGGGGCGCAGCGTGAATTCGTAGCTGCGCTCATCCAGCCTGCGCCAACTTGTGGCGAGGTCCGGTTGCAGCCGCAACTGTTCATCGGCGCGGAGCAGCGAGCTGTAGATGAGATTGCCGATGCGCACCGAGTTGGCATCGGTGGCATGGCGCGGATCGAGTTGCAGCGGATGGGATTCAATACCGGCGACCAGATAACCTGGCGGCCGCTGCGTCGGCGCAGAACGACAAGCGGCGCTGAGACACGCCAATGCGGCTACGACGAAGGGCAAAAATTTTCGCTGGGGCAAGCCAGTTCTCGACCAGAAATTTTGACTGACAATAGCTGGTTTGCTGGCGTCAATCAATTTTCTGCCGGTTATGATGACTTAATTGCCGATTCGGGGCTGGTTAAAATCCCTTCCTTCCAGTGCGCTCCTGTAGGGTTGCAGGCGGTCGAGCTTCGCATATAATGACGTGAATCTATGGAAGCCCTAACCGTCAAGCTCACCGCCGCGATTTATTTGTTGGCGGCGGCCGGTAATTTTTACTTCTTGTTCCGTAGGGACGCGGCGTCGCGGCTGTCTGCCCTAGCGCTTTTATCCGGCTTCGTACTGCATACCGGCGCGCTCACGGCGCGCTTTCTCAACGAAGGGTTTGGCGCGGTGGCGTTGATGGGCGAGGCGCTGCTGTTTAAGAGCTGGCTGATGGTCGGGCTCTATCTTTTGATTCAACTCAAGTATCGCGTCACGGTGCTCGGCTGCATCGTCGCGCCGCTGGCGTTTTTGATGTGTCTGGCGGCCTACGCGTTCGGTCGAGCCGACGGCGCGATTCCGCCGGGGTTAGAATCGGTCTGGTTGCCGGTGCACGTGACCCTGGCGTTTCTGGGCAACGCCGTGTTCGCGCTGGCCTTCGGCGTGAGCTTGATTTACGTGCTCCAAGAGCGCCATCTCAAGCACAAAAAAATGACCGCGTTGATGAAACGTTTTCCCTCGTTGGAGTCCCTCGACAGTTTGAATTACCTGTTACTGGTCTGGGGCTTTCCCTTGATGACGCTCGGCATTATCACCGGCAGCCTGTGGGCGGGGATTCATTGGGGCCATTACTGGTCCTGGGAGCCGCGGCAAATTTCCTCCGGCATCGCCTGGTTGTTTTACGGCGCGATTCTGCACGGCCGGCTAACCGCCGGCCTGCGCGGCAAGAAGGCGGCGCTTTTGACCATGGTCGGGTTCTGTGTCGTTCTCGGTTATTTTCTTTTGGGCGATACCATGTTCCCGAGCCGGCATGGGGGCCGGTTTCAATAAATCAAACCAAAAGGTTCCGCGCCGCGAGCCGCGCGGCCAATTGATAGATACGCCGTGCAAAAAGAAATCGTCATCGTCGGTCTCAACCATCGCAGCGCGCCCATCGAGGTGCGCGAGAGCGTGGCGATCGAGCATTCCTATCTGCGCGACGCATTGACGCGTTTGCAGAACTATCCGTCCATCGAAGAAAGCGTGATTCTTTCCACCTGCAATCGCGTCGAAGTGGTCGCCGCGGTATCGGAGAGCGGTCGCGCGTTCAACGATATCAGCGGCTTTTTCGCCGAGCAGAAAGACCCGCGCAACGGCGCGTCGCTGGACGAACATGTTTACAGCTATCGGGGCGCCGACGCGGTGCGCCATTTGTTCCGCGTCGCCGCCAGTCTCGATTCCATGGTGGTGGGCGAGCCGCAGATCTTGGGCCAGTTAAAAGCGCATTACGACGCGGCGCACCAGGCGGGCAGCGTCGGGACGATTCTGCATCGGCTGTTTCACCGCTCATTCTCCGTCGCCAAGCGGGTGCGCAGCGAGACCGGCATCGGCAGCGGCGCGGTCTCGGTGAGCTCGGTGGCGGTGGATTTGGCCAAGCGAATTTTCGATCGCTTCGACGACAAGACCGTGATGCTGATCGGCGCCGGTAAAATGGGCGATCTGATGGCGCGCCATCTGCAAAGCCACGGCGTGCGCAGTCTGATGGTGACCAATCGAACTTTTGAGCGCGCCGTCGAGTTGGCCGAGCGCATTCATGGCAGTCCGATCCGCTTCGAAGATTTCCCGCAGTATTTAAAAATGGCCGATCTGGTGATCGGCTGCGCCGGCGTGCCGGAGGTATTGGTCGACGCCCATCTAGTCGAAAAAGTGCTGCGCGAGCGCAAACAGAAGGCGATGTTTTTCATCGACATCGGCGACCGGCGCAACTTCGACGCGAAAATCAACGACCTCGACAACGTCTATCTTTACAACATCGACGATTTAAAAAGCGTCGCGGAAGAGAACTTACAGGGCCGCTCCAACGAGGCGGGCAAAGCCGAGGGCATCGTTCATGATGAAGTGGCGAGCTTTATCCGCTGGATCGGCTCCCTGGAACAGGCGCCGACGATCACGGCGTTGCGCCAGCGTTTCGACGATATTCGCCGCCGCGAGATGGAAAAGTCGCTGGGCGGCAGTCTCAAAGACTTGTCCGAGCCCCAGCGCGCGGCGTTGGAAGATATGACCAGCGCGATGATCAACAAGATGCTCCATGGGCCGATTTCGCAATTAAAAAATAATCACGGCAGCGACGACGAAGCGACGCTCTATATCGCGGCGTTAAAAAAGCTCTTCGATCTGGAGGGCAAGTGACGCGCATCCGCATCGGCAGCCGCGGCAGCATGTTGGCGTTGGCGCAGTCGAATTGGGTCAAACGCCAACTGGAAGCGCATTATCCTCAGGCGCAGATCGATTTGACGATCATCAAAACCAGCGGCGACCGGTTTGTCGATGGGCCCATCGCGGCGATCGGCGGCAAGGGAGTTTTCACCAAAGAGATTGAAGACGCCTTGCTGCGAAACGACATCGACCTCGCGGTCCACTCGATGAAGGATTTGCCGACCGAATTGATTGGCGGGTTGACTATCGCCGCCGTGCCGGCGCGGGAAGACGCGCGGGACGTCCTTGTCGGTCGCGATGGCCGGCGCCTGAACGATCTGCCGGCCGGCGCCCGCGTGGCGACCGGCAGTTTGCGCCGCAGCTCGCAATTGCTCCATCATCGCGGCGATCTCGCGATTGTGCCGATACGCGGAAACGTCGACACGCGCTTGCGCAAGCTCGATGACGGCCAAGCCGACGCATTGATCCTGGCGGCGGCGGGTTTGACCCGCATCGGCCGGCCGGAGCGCATCACGGAATATTTACCCGATGAAATTTGCGTCAGCGCGGTGGCCCAAGGCGCGCTGGGCATCCAGGCGCGCGATGACGGCGAGCTCGCTGCGCTGCTGGCATTTCTGCACGATGCCGACACCAGCGCGGAAGTGAGCGCGGAGCGCAGGTTGTTGGAACGGCTGGGCGGCGGCTGTCATGTGCCGATCGGCGCGCGCGCGCGCGTAACCGGCGCGGCGCTCAAGATGATAGCTGTTGTCGCCGATCCGAGCGGCAAGACGTTATGTCGAGGTGAGATTGGCGGCCAGGCGAGCGACGCCGCTCAACTTGGCCGGCGCTTGGCCGAACAGTTAATTCACGATGGCGCGGACAAGATTTTAGCGCTGGCCTAAGGCGATGGCAGACCAACCCCTCGCCGGCAAACGAATCGTCGTCACACGGGCGCGCAAACAGGCCGGGAGTCTGGCGCAGCGCATTAAAGCGCTGGGCGGCGAGGTTATCGAATTGCCGACCATAGAAATTCAACCGCCTGCTGATTTTAGCATTTTCGACGCGGCGCTGGCGCGGATCGAAAACTACGACTGGCTGATCTTTACCAGCGTCAATGGAATAGATGCGTTTCTCGCCCGGCTCGATCAGGCCGGAAAAACAGTGCTGGATTTGAAGAATATAAAAACCGCCGCGGTGGGAGCGGCAACCGCCGAGCGCTTGGCTGCGGCGGGCATTTCGCTTGATTTGCTACCCGCACGTTTTCAAGCTGAGGGTATTCTCGACGCATTGGGCGCCGCGAGTATGCGCGGCAAGCGCGTGTTGATTCCCCAGGCGGTCGGAGCGCGCGATATCTTGCCGGCGACCTTGCGCCAATGGGGCGCCGATGTGGCGGTGGTCGAAGCGTATCGAACCGTGATGCCGGCTTGCGATAGCGGCGCGGTCAGGCTGCGCTTGCAGCAGGGCGAGGTCGATATCGTCACGTTTACCAGCTCGAGCACCGCGAGTAATTTCGCGCAGCTGTTCGGCGGCGCCGCGTTGAGATCGATTGTCGGCAACGCCGCCATCGCCTGCATAGGTCCGATCACCGCGAAGACCGTCGAAGAGTTGGGCGGGCGGGTGGCCATTTTGGCGCGCCAGTCGACCGTCGAGGGTTTGATAGACGCGCTGGTCGAATATTGCGCTGGTGTGAGCGCTAAAAATAACTAGATCGGGAGAACCGCATGGACTTTCCTCGATACCGGCCAAGAAGAATGCGGCGCAACGAAAAGATTCGCGCCTTGGTGCGCGAGACCCATTTGGCGCCGACGAATTTGATTTATCCGCTTTTCATCGGGCCGGGCAAAGACAAGGCCCAGCCGGTGTCATCGATGCCCGGCGTGTCGCAGTTGTCGGTGGACCGCGCGGTTGACGAGTGCGTCGAGGCCAACGCCCTGGGGATTCCCGCCGTGATCTTGTTCGGTCTTCCCGAAAGAAAAGACGCGCTCGGCAGCGAAGCGTACGATGACGGCGGCGTGGTGCAACAGGCGATCCGGGCGATCAAAGACAAGCTTCCCGAACTTCTGGTGATCACCGATGTCTGTTTGTGCGAGTACACCGATCACGGCCACTGCGGCGTGATCGAGAATGGCGATGTCGACAATGACCGCACTTTGGAGTTGCTAGTCAAAGAATCGTTGTCCCATGCCCGCGCCGGCGCCGATATCGTCGCGCCGTCCGACATGATGGACGGCCGGGTCGGCGCGATTCGCAGCGCGCTGGATCACGATGGCCTTACCCAGACTGCGATCATGGCCTACGCCGCGAAATACGCTTCGGGTTTTTACGGACCGTTTCGCGAAGCTGCTGAATCGACGCCGCAGTTCGGCGACCGCCGTTCGTATCAAATGGACCCGGCGAATTCCGACGAAGCGCTGCGCGAAGTTGAAATGGACATTCGCGAGGGCGCCGATATCGTCATGGTCAAGCCGGCGATGGCGTACTTGGACGTGGTTTATCGGGTGAAAGAGAAATTCGGCTATCCGGTGGCGGCCTACAACGTCAGCGGCGAGTATTCGATGATCAAAGCCGCGGGACAAAACGGTTGGATCGACGAAGAGCGGATCATGATGGAGGTTCTCTATGCGATCCGCCGCGCCGGCGCGGATATGATTCTAACTTACTTCGCCAAAGACGCGGCGCGGTTATTGGGAAACAGATAAGAAGAGGAATTAAGCACAAAGGGCTCAAAGTTTACATAGAAAGAGGATTCGGATTGAGAAGTTTTACCGCAAAAAGCGCAAAGTGCGCAAAATAAATTCGGAATCGTAGGGGCGGGTTTCAAACCCGCCCTCTTGGCTAGAGCAAATTCCACAGATCCTTGATTTTCCGTAGCAGCGTGCGCTCGCATTCGGCTTCCCGGCCGTCGGCGTGAACTTGGCTTTGGGAGAGGCGAAAGATCAACACGCGACTGCCTTTGGCCAAGCGGAAAACAAATGTGTGGGAGTCGTCTTCGAACTCGACTTGAGTATCGACGGCGGGGTCGGCGCGACTCGCAATCTCTTGGGCCCAAGCCTGAAGCACGGGAACTGCGGCGGCGCCGCGCTGGGTGCTCAACATGATTTGGAATCGGCGGCGGTTTATCTTTTATACAGTCCGTCGATGAAACCGCTTTGGTCGAGCTCGCGGATGAATGTGAAGTCGACGAATTGCTCCGGCTTCACTGTTTTCGCTCTTGGGTCTCTTTCGGCGAGATCGTCGATGACGGTTTTGAGGCCCTCCAGGCTCGGATACTGTTTCTTCGGGTAGAGCGTTTCGTGCATGACGTTCTCCCGGCTGCGGTCGAGAATCTCGCGATCCAGGCCGCTGCCCATGTATTTTCCCAAAGCCCGAATGGTCGCTTCCTTGTCGGTCCACATTTTGTGCACCGCTTCGACATGGGCCCGGACATAGCGCCGCACCACGTCGTTGTGCTCGCGAATGAACTTTTTAGTGGTGGCGGCGCCGGTGTGTTGAAACACCAGACCCATTTGCGCGACATCGGCGAGCACGGCCATGCCGCGCTTCTCGGCGATGAAA
>OELC01000305.1_pt3 | contig 11407 bp, 9 predicted proteins | sample 1503131 | NCBI WGS metagenome assembly OELC01 (sample SAMEA104379562, study PRJEB20068) | metagenome | isolation source: 1998 | reverse complement strand
TGCCAACGCCAGTCACCCTGGTTACGGTGACTGGCATCCCTTGTGATATGAGGTGGTGGTTTAGTTTGGCAAGATCTCTCACTTCGTTCGGGATGACAACCGCTCAAAGTATGTCATTTCGAGCGCAGCGAGAAATCTTTTCCACTCCACGCACCCGAGCCACAATCAAACTGAACCATCACCTGATATGATTTTGAGTTGACTTCGCTGCTTGCAGCGTGAAACCTTTAAATGGGGTTTCCAAAGGGGGCGAGCATCCCCTTTGGTCAAGGCCGGGGTATTGACCCCGGCCGCGAAGTGGCAACGTATATTAAAAAAGAGCGATGAGGCCGCACACTCATAATCGAGAGAGGAGCAACTCTAATGAATCACGAACCCGTTCGGATCGAAAAGGACAGTCTCGGCGAAGTTCGCGTGCCGGCAAACGCGCTGTACATGGCGCAAACTCAAAGAGCGATCGAAAATTTTCCGGTGAGCGGGTTGCGCTTTGGGCGTTCGTTCATTCGCGCGCTCGGAATCATCAAGTCGGCGGCGGCGGTGGAAAATGAAGAATTGAAACTGCTGGATGCGGCGCTCGCGTCTGCGATTGCGCAAGCCGCCACCGAAGTCGCTGACGGACGGCATGACGAGCATTTTCCCGTCGATATTTTTCAAACCGGCTCGGGCACCTCGACCAACATGAACGCCAACGAAGTGATCGCCGCCCGCGCGCGGCAAATCGCCGGCAGCACAACTGTTCATCCCAATGATCACGTCAACATGTGCCAGTCATCCAACGATGTAATTCCGGCGGCGATCCACATCGCCGCGACGATCGAATTGCACGAAAGGCTGCTGCCCTCGCTGCATCATTTACACGATGAGCTTTTGCGCAAAGCTGCGGCAAACGACGACGCGGTGAAAACCGGGCGAACTCATTTAATGGATGCGATGCCGATCCGGCTCAGCCAACAGATCGGCGGCTGGGCGGCGCAGATTCGTCAATCCATCGAGCGGCTAACCGCGACACTGCCGCGCCTGAGCGAGCTCGCGCTCGGCGGCACGGCGGTGGGCACTGGGATCAACGCGCATCCTGAGTTTGGCGCGCGTGTCGCCGCGCGCATTTCGCGCATGACAGATATCCCGTTTGTCGAAAGCAGAAATCATTTCGCGGCGCAGTCGGCGCAAGACAGCGCCGTCGAATTGAGCGGTCAGTTGAAGGCGCTGGCTCTAGCGCTGATGAAGATCGCCAACGATCTGCGCTGGATGAATTCCGGACCGCAAGCGGGACTCGCCGAGATCGTGTTGCCGTCGCTGCAACCCGGCAGTTCGATTATGCCCGGCAAGATCAACCCTGTCGTACCGGAGTCGGTCATGATGGTGGCGGCCCAGGTGATCGGCAACGATGCCGCCATTGCGGTGGCGGCGAGTCACGGCAACTTCGAGCTGTTAACGATGTTACCGGTGATCGCGCATAATTTGCTGCAAAGCCTGCGTATCCTGGCCAACGCAAGCCATCTGTTGGCCGACAAAGCGGTGAGCGGTTTTACTGTGAACCGAGAGCAAATTGCCGCGTTGGTCGAAAAAAATCCCGTCTTAGTGACCGCGCTCAATCCGATCATCGGCTATGAAAAGGCCGCGCAGGTCGCCGAACAAGCGATCGCCGAAGGGCGCTCAATCAAAGACGTCGCGGCGGAGAAAACATCCTTGCCGCGGGCGGAACTCGACCGCTTGCTCGACCCGCGCGCACTCACATTCGGCGGCATCGCGATCGGTGCGACCGGCGGATGATCCGCAGCGCTCGCGTAAGCCTCAAGACGCGCCGTAAGTAACCACTTAAAACGGCAAAATCTATGGCGCGCCCGCCAACTATTTGTTATCGTCACGGCATTCCAGCCATAAGGAGAAACCTGGCCGTGCTAAAACGACTGTCATTCGCATTTCTATTGGCATGGGTTGCCGCTGTCCCTGCTACATCGTGGGCGCAAAAGGGTAAGATCAAGATCGCCGTGCAGGCGCCGCTCTCCGGCGAGCAGGCCGCGCTCGGCGAGCATATCAAGCTCGGCGCCCAGCTCGCTGTCGAAGAAACGGCCAAAGCGTTTAAGGCGCTGGGCTACGATCTGGAGCTGGTGCCGCAAGACGATCAAGCGAAACCGGAAGTCGGCGTCGCCAACGCGCGCAACATGGTCGCCGACCCCGAGGTTTTAGTGATCGTCGGACATTTTAATTCCGGCGTCGCGCTGCCGGCCTCCGAAGTTTACAAAGACGCCATGCTGGCGATGATCTCGCCGGCGAACACCGCAACGGAGATCACCGATCGCGGTTATCCGAACGTCAATCGCGTCTGCGGCCGCGACGATGTCCAAGGTCCGGTGGGCGCGCGTTTTGCCGCTCAAGAACTGAAGGCGAAATCGGTGTATATCATCCACGACAAAACGCTCTACGGCCAAGGCGTGGCGGACAATTTCCGTAACGAAGCGAAAAAGCTCGGCATCAATGTTTTGGGCTACGATGGCACCGAAGAGCGCGCCAACTTCTCGCCGATGATCAACCCGCTCAAAGCGAAAAATCCCGCGCTGGTTTATTTCGGCGGCATCTATCATCAAGGCGGCTTGCTGTTAAAACAACTGCGTGAGAAAGGCGTCACCGCCAAGTTCATGGGGCCGGACGGCTTGGACTCCGCGGAGATGGCCAAGATCGCCGGCGCTGCGGTGGTGGGCAGCTACTACACCAGCGTCGCTGGGCCGCCGGATGCCTATCCGGAAACCGCCGCCTTTGCGAAAAAATTCAAGCAGCGCTTCGGCAAAGACATCGAAGCGTTCGGCTTGTACGGTTACGACGCTGCCTTGGTGGGCATCAAGGCGATGGAAGGATGGATCAAAGCCAACGGCGGCAAGCGACCGACGCGCACCGAAGTCTCCGGCGCCGTGCGTAATATCAAGGGCTTCAAGGGCGTCACCGGGCCGATTGAATTCGACAACAAGGGCGACCCGGTGAAAGCGAAATATTTCGTCTTGCAATTCGACAAGCAGTCCTATCCCGGCAAAGTGGTGAAGGTCATCGAACAGCAGGCTCCAGCCGCTGCGCCCAAGAAATCCTAAATCGAATCAGCCGGGCAAGCTGCGCCAGGTCGAGGATCAAGGATAGAGAATCGACCGCCTCCCCGCGATCCTCGATCTTCCATCCTCCATCCTCGACCTTATTCGCAAACGATCGAATGAAGAAAAAATTAACAGTCGCAATCCTCTTCGGCGGCAAGTCCGCCGAGCATGAGATCTCGCTGATCTCGGCGCGTAACATCGTCGAGGCGATGGATAAGAACAAGTACGAAGTCGTCGCCATCGGCATCGACAAACAGGGCCGCTGGCACCTCGACGAAAGCGCCCATTTGTTGCTTGGCAAAAGCGCAACGAAAGTGGAATATCGCGACGCGAAAAACGCCGCCGCGATCATGCCTGGCGACAGCGCCACGCCGATGGTGCGGCCCACCGGCGCCGGGCTCGGCGCCATCGACGTAGTCTTTCCAATCTTGCACGGCCCCTTCGGCGAAGACGGCACGGTTCAAGGGCTATTAAAACTCGCCAACCTGCCGTTTGTCGGCGCTAGCGTGTTGGGCTCGGCGGTCGGCATGGACAAAGACGTGATGAAGCGGCTGCTGCGCGACGCGAAAATTCCCATCGGTAATTTTTTGGCGTTCAATCGCTCGGAAAAAATCAGCTTCGCCAAGGTGAAAAAAGCTCTCGGCATGCCGCTGTTCGTCAAACCGGCGAACCTCGGCTCGTCGGTGGGCATTAGCAAGGTTATCAAAGCGGGGGAATTCGCCGCCGCCGTCAAGGAAGCCTTTCGCTACGACAACAAGATCGTCATCGAGGAGTTTATCAAAGGCCGCGAGATCGAATGCTCGGTGCTCGGCAACGATCAGCCCATCGCCTCGCTGCCCGGCGAGATCGTCGTCAACCGCGATTTTTACTCCTACGACGCCAAGTATGTCGACGACAAAGGCGCGCGTCTGGAGATTCCCGCCAGGCTGCCCAAGGCGACCATCAGGAAAGTGCGCGACATGGCGCTGCGCGCCTACAAAGCGCTCAACTGCGAAGGCATGGGGCGGATAGACTTCTTCGTCCGAGCGGACGGCCAAGTGGTGGTGAACGAAATCAACACGATACCCGGCTTCACCAAGATCAGCATGTACCCGAAAATGTGGGAAGCCAGTGGCATCACCTACTCCCAACTGATCGACCGGCTGATCCAGCTCGCCATCCACAGACACCGCTCGGAGCGGCGCTTAAGAACTTCGCGCTAGCGCCGATGTAGCTGTTGTAGATTGAAGAGTGTATCTCGGCGATCATGGCGCTCAAACCGACCACTTACGAAGACCTGCTTTTTCATCTGCTGCGCGATGGCAACATCGAGAAGTTCAAGCGAAATTTCACGAACACGATTCCCCACCGCTCGCTCTGAGTAGCTGAGCCGACACTCAGAGCGAGCGGCAGAGCGGAGGAGGAGGAATGTTGCGACTGCGAACTAGTCCATCTGGCGCCGCAAGAATGTCGGGATATCGTACTTGTCGTCTTCTTCCTGATTGGCGTTGAACTGAAAACCGCCCTTGTTCAACGTCACCGTTTCGACATCGTCGCTGCCTTGTTTACGGCGCTGCCAGGTTGGCGAGTCGAGATCGTCGACGATGGTGCCCAGGTGAACGACTTTTTTGTTCTTGGGCGCCGCGCCGGCGAGGTTCGCGACGTTGGCAACCAGCGGCGCCGGCGCCGGCTTCCTCTCTTCCTTCGCCGCGCCGAAACCGGTGGCGATCACCGTGATGCGGATTTCGTCGGTGATGTTCTCGTCGATCACCGCGCCGAAAATGATGTTGGCGTCTTCGTGCGCTTCCTCTTGGATCATCGACGCGGCCTCGTTCACTTCGTGCAAACACATGTCGAGACCGCCGGTGATGTTGATCAACACGCCGCGCGCGCCTTGGATCGAAATATCTTCGAGCAGCGGGCTGGAGATCGCCTTTTGCGCCGCTTCGATGGCGCGGTTCTCGCCGGAGGCGGAGGCCGCGCCCATCAGCGCCAAACCCATCTCCGCCATCACCGTGCGCACGTCGGCAAAGTCGAGGTTGATCAAACCGGGCGTGATGATCAGATCGGAAATGCCGCGCACCGCTTGCAACAGAACGTCGTCGGCTTTGTGAAACGCTTCGAGCATCGTCGTGGTCTTGGCCGCGATGGAGAGCAAGCGTTGATTGGGAATCACGATCAACGTGTCGACGCTTTGCTTCAACTCTTCGATGCCGTCGTCGGCTTGGCGCATGCGTTTCTTGCCTTCGAAGATGAACGGTTTGGTCACCACGCCCACCGTCAAGGCGCCCACTTCGCGGGCCACCCGGGCGATCACCGGCGCGCCGCCGGTGCCGGTGCCGCCGCCCATGCCGGCGGTGATGAAGATCATGTCCGAGCCTTCGAGAAAAGCGCGGATCTTTTCTTGATCTTCCAACGCCGCGCGCCGGCCGATTTCCGGATTGGCGCCGGCGCCCAAGCCCTTGGTCACCAAGCAGCCCAGTTGAATGCGCACCGGCGCCAGGCTCGCTTCCAGGGACTGCGCGTCGGTGTTGGCGACCATGAAGTCGACGCCGGAAAGTTTGCCGCCGATCATGGTGTTGACCGCGTTGCCGCCGCCGCCGCCGATGCCGATGACCTTGATGCGCGCGTTCAAGCTGTTAGTTTGCTCCACTATTTCAAACATAATTGTTCCTCCTCCCAAAATCGTTAAAGTTAGTTATGGTTGCGAGTTAAAAGAATTCACTGAGCCAGTCCGACATCCGATGTTTCACCTTGGCGAGAATCTTGTCGTCCCGGGGCCGGTAGACGCTGCGCTCCTGGAGCTTCATGCCGTGCAGCACCAAGCCGACGGCGGCGGCGTAGGCCGGGCTATCGACGACGTCGACAATGCCGCCGACATGAGCCGGCAAGCCGAGCCGCACGGGTAAACCAAAGGAGCGCTCGGCCATTTCCACGGCGCCGGGCAACAACATGGAGCCGCCGGTGATCACCACGCCCGACGCCAGCGCGCCTTCGTAGCCCGACTTGGCGATCTCTTTTTGGATCAACTCGAAAATCTCGTCGAGCCGCGGTTCGATGATGGCGCAAAGAATTTGCCGCGACACCGAACCGGCGCCTTTGCCGGCCAAGCTCGGCACCTCGACCCGTTCGTCTTCGGTCACCATCGTCGCTTTGGCGAAACCGTAACGTTGCTTGATGCGCTCGGCGTCGTTGAACGGCGTGCGCAGACCGGCGGCGATGTCGTTGGTGACGTGATTGCCGCCGATGCCGAGCACCGCGGTATGCTTCACCGTGCCGTCATGATACAGCGCGATGTCGGTGGTGCCGCCGCCCATGTCGACCAGCACCACGCCGAGCTCGCGCTCCTCGTCGCTCAACGTCGCTTCCGCCGCCGCCAACGGCGCCAAGACGATCTCGGCGACGTTGAGCCCGGTGCGGTTGCAGCATTTAATAATATTTTGCGCCGAGGTCAGCGCCCCGGTGATGATGTGAACTTTGGCTTCGAGCCGGACCCCCGACATGCCGAGCGGTTCTTTAATGCCGTCCTGGTCATCGATGATGTAATCCTGCGGTAGGACGTGAAGCACTTCGCGATCCATCGGAATGGCGACCGCTTTGGCCGCGTCGATGACGCGCTCCAAGTCGCGCTGGGTGACTTCTTTGTTCTTCACCGCGACGATGCCGTGGCTATTGAACGCCTTGATATGGCCGCCCGAAATGCTCGCATAGACGGTGTGAATCTCGCAGCCGGCCATCAACGCCGCTTCCTCCACCGACTTTTTGACTGAATGGACCGTCGACTCGATGTTGATCACCACGCCCTTGCGCAATCCCTGGGAGGCGTGCGTCCCCAGACCGATGATTTCCACGCCATGATCGGTCATCTCGCCAACGATGGCGCAAACCTTCGAGGTGCCGATGTCCAAGCCGACAACGATGCTGTTCTTCTTCGCCATAGTCCTCTATCGCCTACCTGAAAAAAATATTTTTTAATTCCCCGCCCGGCGCAACCGCGCCACCACTTGATCGCTAAAGCTCAGATCGAGCGACGCCAACCGCTCCTCGTGCCCCTTCCACAGCGCCAACAAACGCTCCAAGCGCGTCAACTTGGCGTCCCAATCGCCCCACCCCATGCGCAGCGCCATCGGATAGTGAGTCGCGTAAACCACCAAGCGGTCGGGCGCGTCGAAATGAATTTCCGACAACGAGTGCGAGCGTTGCGCCATCAACTCGCCCAGACGCATGGCTTCTTGAATGCGCTTGCGCATGATTTGATCGGGCGCGCTTAACTGCTCGGCGCTGAGCCCGGTGAGCATGGGAAATTTCATGTCGTCACCGGCGTCGACTTCCTTGAAAATCTTGCCGTCGCCATCGACGTAATAAAGCTTGTGCAAGGCGACGATCGCCCGCGGCGCGCGCTCCTCGACGTCGATGGTAATGCGGCGCGGAAACTCGCGGCGCACCAACACCCGGCGCACCCAGGGATGCTTGGAAATCTTCTTTTCGATGACGGCGGGATCGATCTTCCAGATATTCATGCCTTGGCTCAGCCCGGCGACGGCGACGATTTCGTTGCCGCTGACCCTTTCACCGGCGCGCACTTGAATCTCACGCACCGAGAAATAGGGACTTTCTATGACGAACTCGCGCAGCGATACCGCCGCGATCAATAGCGGCCCGCTCAGCCGATAAAGCGCCATGCCGACAACCACCAAGCCGGCGCCGAGCGCCGAGCGGACAAGATAACGGCGCCAGCGGCCGAAATCTTTCTTGCGATTGTCCTTGCGATAAACTTTTAGCTGCATCGTGCCCTACTACCGTCCGCCGAAACATTTCGCCTTGCGTTGCAATGCGCAGACCGCCACTCCGCCACCACCGGGCATATGTCATACGCCCCTACACCCGGGGACTCCCTCTTGGGATTGTTTGCGTTCTTTGCGGCCAAATCTCCGACTCTGTGCCCTCTGTGGTGAATTCCTAATCGTCCCACTCGCCCAACAGTTTCACTTCGGCAATCAATTCGACGCCAAACTGTCTTCGCACTTCGCCCCGCGCCAGCTCCATCAACTGGCGCACCTGTTGGGCTTTGGCGCCGCCCAGGTTGACAATGAAGTTGGCGTGGCGCTCGGCGATCTGCGCTTGGCCGATGCGCCTGCCCTTGAGTCCGGCGGCTTCGATAAGCCGGCCGGCGTAATCCCCCGGCGGATTGCGAAACATCGAGCCGGAGTTGGGAAAGCCCGCCGGCTGGCTGCTTTTACGCTTGCCCACCAGCTCGCGCAGCTTGGAGCTCACTTCGACGGTTTCGCTTTTGCGCAAACGCAGCGTCACGCGGGTGACCACCGTGCCCGCGGGCAGATTCGAATCGCGATAAGTGAACGTCATCTCAGCGCGCGAAAAAACCATCGGCGCTCCGGCCGCGCTCACGGCATCGACTTGCTCGACGACCTTTTCAAATTCCGAACCGTAGGCGCCGGCGTTCATCACCAAGGCGCCGCCGACGCTGCCGGGAATCCCTTCGGCAAATTCCAAACCGGCGTAACCCTTGCGCGCCGCGGCGCGCACCAATTGGGTCACCGCGTAGGCCGCGCCCACTGTTACTCGGACGAATTCTCCGTCTTCGCGCCAGTCGATGCTTTTAAACTCGCCGGCGAGATGAATCACCGCGCCGCGCACGCCGCGGTCGCTGATCAAGACATTGCTGCCGTTGCCCAACAAACAAACCGGAGTCGTGAAGCGACGAAGTGAAATTAAAACGCGCGCCAATGCCCCGCCGTTTTCCACTTCGATGAAATAGTCCGCCGGCCCGCCGAGCTTCATCGAGGTATAGCGCGCCAGCGGCTCGGCGAGTTTGAGCCTGACGCCGGCAATGAGCCTCAGCTCCCGCGCCAATGGTGCTTCTTCGGTTGGAATTGCCATTGCCATTGTAAGTGCCGCTTTCACTGCAGCGCCTCGACTAGCCGGTCGCCGATTTTGTAAATGTCGCCGGCGCCGAGCGTCAAGGCGACGTCGCCGGGGTGTAACTTCGCCGTCACCTGCTCGACGATCCGATTCTTGTCGGCGACGAACTCGACATCCAAATGCCCCTTGCGTTTGATCGCTTGATAGAGCGCCGCGCCGCTGGCGCCGTCGATGGGATCCTCCCCGGCGGGATAAATTTCGGTCAGCACCAAGCGGTCGGCGCCCTCGAAGGCGGTGAGAAACTCCTCGAACAAATCCCTGGTCCGGGTGTAGCGGTGGGGCTGAAAAATCACCGTCAGCGGCCGCTTCCAACTGTCGCGGATGGCGCCGATGGTGGCGCGAATCTCGGTGGGATGATGGCCGTAGTCATCGATGATGAGAATGCCCCTGGGCTCGCCCTTTACTTCGAAGCGCCGGTGCACACCGGTGAACCCGGCCAACGCCTGGGCGATCTGGGCGAAAGAAATTTGCAATTCACAGGCGACCGCCACCGCGGCCAAGGCATTGGTGGCGCTATGCTTGCCCGGCGAGCGCAGATGCAACTTGCCCAGCGCCTTGCCGTGGCGCAGCACGGTGAACTCGACGCCCTCGGGACTCATTTTCAAACGGCGCGCCGAGAACTCCGCTTCGGCCGACAGGCCGTAGGTGGCGAAACGCTTGCGCACTTTGGGCAACAGGCCGAGCACGTTGGCATCGTCGATACACAACACCGCCAAACCGTAAAAAGGAATTTTGTTGACGAAGGACAAAAAGCTTTCGTTCAGACGCTCCATGGTCTGGTGAAAATCCAAATGCTCTTTGTCGATGTTGGTCACCACCGTGATCACCGGCGCGAGCAAGAGGAAACTGCCGTCGCTCTCGTCCGCCTCGGCGACCAGAAACTCGCCCTGGCCCATCTTGGCGTTAGTGCCGAACATATGCACCCGGCCGCCGATCACCATGGTCGGGTCGAGTCCCGCCGCGCTCAGCACCGCGGCCACCATCGACGTGGTGGTGGTCTTGCCGTGGCTGCCGGCGACGGCGATGCCATGTTTCATGCGCATCAGCTCGGCCAACATTTCGGCGCGCGGAATCACCGGAATATGGCGCCGGCGCGCTTCGAGCACTTCGGGGTTGGAATATTTGACCGCGGTGGAAATCACCACCACCGATGGATCGCCGGCGAGATTTTCCTCTTGATGGCCGATGTAAATGCGCGCGCCGAGCGATGCCAACCGCCGCGTCGCGTCGCTTTCCTGCAAGTCGGAACCGCTCACGACGTAGCCCAGATTGACCAACACCTCGGCGATGCCGCTCATGCCGATGCCGCCGATGCCGACGAAATGAATTTTATGTTTGTGCTGCAACATGAAACGTCAGTCACTTAAAAATCACTAACCCCGCGCCAGCGCGTAACACTCATCGACGATGCGCGCCGCCGCGTCCGGCCGTCCCATGGCGCGCGCCGCCGCCGCCATTCTTTCACTGCGCGAGGGATCAGAAAAATAACTTCGAATGCGCTCCGTCAAGCGCTCACCCGTCAACTCTCGATCTAAGATCATCTCGGCCGCGCCGCGCTCGTGCAGCGCCTGGGCGTTGCCGCGCTGATGATCGTAAATCGCGTAGGGATACGGAATTAAAATCGCCGCCTTGCCAAAGGCCGTGAGCTCCGCCACCGTGGTCGCGCCGGCGCGGCAAATGACTAAATCAGCCCGCGCGTAGGCTCGGTCCATCTCGTCGATAAACGGTGTCACTTCGGCTTCGAACGGCAAAGCCGCATAGGCCTTTCGGATCGCCGGGTAATCCGCCTGGCCGGTTTGATGGGTGATGCATAATTCCGAGCGCAGGTCGGTTAACTGTTTAAGCGCGTCGATGACGGCAAAATTGAGGCGCCGCGCCCCGGCGCTGCCGCCAAAAATAAGTATCGAGAATTTTTCACTGCGGCTAATTTTCGGTAACTCGCGCCAGCGCACCGGATTGCCGCTCTCGATCACTCGCGCGCCGGAAAAATAATCGGCGCTTTGCGAATAAGCGGTAAAGACACAATCCACCCAGCGCGCCAACAGCTTATTGGTAAATCCCGGCCGCAAATTTTGCTCCATGATGGCGCAGCGAATATTTTTTAATTTGCCCGCCAAGAGCAGCGGCCCGGAGGCGTAGCCGCCCAAGCCGACGATGCAATCGGGACGAAACTGACGGATGATTTTTAACGAGCGCCACACGCTCGCCGGCACGCCGCAGAGCGCGTCGAGCACGCCGCGCAAACCGCGACCTTTGATCCCTTTGACCGTCAGCGTTTCCAATTTGAAACCTTCTTTAGGCAACACGCGAAACTCGATCCCTTGTTCGGTACCGACGAAGAGAATTTCCACGCCGCCGTCGCGCCGTTGAAACTCCCGCGCCACCGCCAGGCCGGGGAACAGATGGCC
>OELC01000556.1_pt1 | contig 11542 bp, 8 predicted proteins | sample 1503131 | NCBI WGS metagenome assembly OELC01 (sample SAMEA104379562, study PRJEB20068) | metagenome | isolation source: 1998 | reverse complement strand
GTCGGGCCGATCACCACGCTGGTCATCAGCCGAATCCGTTTGGTCGCGCCCGCGGCCATGGCCAGAACCGACAACGGTTCGAGGGCTTGCGACACCACTCGATCGGTGACGACCAAACTTGAAAACGGCCCCTGTTCGGCGCGGGTGGCCCATTCGAGCATCAACTCGCCCGATGCGTTAGCGATGCGGCTAGGTAGTCCAAGTGCGATGCGCATGATACCTCCGATGGTCTTATTCTTTTCTTGCCAAGTTTCCGGCAATCTTATAGAGCCTATGCTCTGAGGATATCTCTATGGGAAATTGCTTCATGGCGTCAAGAACCTTGCTTCGCTCTCGAAGATTAATCGGCTGGCCGCTGTTATTCAGCGTGACTTTGATAATCGGCGTTAATTGGCGCGCCGATGCCGGCGCGCAGAGCGCCAACCAGGGCGAGCTGAAAACATTCAACTTGGGGCTGGTGTCGGAAATCAACCGTACGGCCATCGAAGAGCATTTTCGCGATTTGGTGAACTACGTCGCGCGCAAACTGGCGCCGGCTTCGAACATAGAAGGAAAAGTGGTCGTCGCGCCGACGCCGTTTGAATTGGTGAAACTTTTGGAACAAAAGCGCGTCGATTTTTACATGGAGAGCGTCTATCCAACCTACACGATCAATTACGTTCATGACGCCGGCAAGACGCTGCTGCGCCGTTGGAAGGGCGGCCTGGCCGAGTACCAAAGTCTAATCTTCACTAAGCGGGACAGCGGCGTCAGGCGGCTCGAAGACCTGCGCGGCAAAACCATCGCCTTCGAAGATCCCGGCTCGACCTCGGGTTATCTGATGGCGAAGTTTTATCTCCAGCGGCGCGGCTTTAAACTCGCCGAGAAGAAGGAGTTCGACGCCAACGCCGCGCCGGGACAGATCCACTACTTTTTCGCCCGCTCACAGGAGAAACTTCGCGACGCGGTGATGACGAAACGGGCCGACGCCGGCGCTTTCAGCGACGACGATTACGCGCAATTGGCGGCGAAAGATAAATCCGACATCGCCGTGCTGGCGCAGACCGACAGATTTCCACGCCATCTAGTTTCGGTCCGCACCGAGCTGCCCGCGGCGATTGCCGGCCGCTTGGAAACTATTTTGCTCGGCATGGCTGACGACGACGAAGGCCGGCGCATCTTGAGTCGAACCGACCAGACAACCAAGTTCGACCGGCTGCCCGGCGGCGAGGCGGTGTTGCGCAAGCGGCTGCTCGAAAGCTTTTACTCCACGGAGATCAATCGATAGCGGTGGGTTTGTTAGATGAAGACGGCTGCGCGAGTTTTCGTAATGGGCGGGAAAATAGCGAAAGGCACTTATTCATCCCAGCGCGCCGATCTCCGCCATGCTGGCGTCGAAGGTGATGCGCGCGTTTTGCTCCGGTTGGCGCAGCGTCCAGAATGGATCTTTGCCTTGCTGCACGGCTTCGATGGATTCCTTGATCAGGTTGCGCAGCAGAATCACGCCTTCATCCGAAGCGCCTAAGTGTTCTTTGCTGCGGTCGTAGATCGGTCCTTGGCTTTCTTGGGCGACGCGGTCTTGGTCGTGGGAGGCGACGCCCCACCAGCCGTCGTCGACGCGGTTGTAAACGCCGGGCTTGTCGTCTTCGAAGCCGATGGTTTTTAACACCAACGGTTTGCCGCGATCGTCGCCCGTGTACGGCGTGAAGCGCAGCCAGTAGGTCGCGGTCATGGTGTTATCGATGGGCACGCGAAAACGAATGGCGTGATCGGGAATCCGCCCTTTGCGCGCGGTGGTGTGGCGCGTGTGCGAGGGAAAAACCCAGTGGGAATGTTTCGGTTTCGACACGCCCGGCACGTGCATGGTGATCTTGGCGCCGTAGGCGGTTTTCTCCCAGCCGATCTCCGGCCGCTTGAGCGCCATGTGCGGATACTCGGGCGCGTGCAGGGCGACCAGATGAGTTTGGTCGACGGAATTCTCGGCGCGCTGGAGCCAGTTGCAATATTCCGTGCCGGCGCCGATGGCGCGCTCGCCATTTTCTTCGAGCAGCAAATCGTAACGCGGCATCAGCGGCGCGGGATCGGGCCCGATGTAGGCGAAGACGAATCCGCCCAGCTCCTGAACTTTATAAGCCGGATGTTGGATACGCTCTTTGAAAGTGCTGTCCGCCGGTTCCGCCGGCTGTTCCAAACAGCGGCCTTTCACATCGTAGAGCCAGCCGTGGTAGCAGCAGCGAATACCCTTGTCTTCCACGCGGCCGTACTCCAACGACGTGCCGCGGTGCGAGCAATGTAAGTCGACCATGCCGAGCCGGCCGCCGCCGTCGCGAAAAAGGACAAAGTCTTCGCCCAACAGCCGAGCGCGCACCGGACTGCCTTTGGGTTTAACATGTTCAGCAAAACCCACCGGCCACCAGTAACGCCTGAGCATTTCTCCAGCCGGCGTGCCGGCGCCGACTCGGGTGATCAGATCGTTTTCTTCTTTGGACAGCATGGCAGGGACTCCTCGTTCTGGCGGTTCAATTATTAATTGCCTTTCAAGATTTTCGCCAGCTCCTCTTTGAACTGCAATCCTTCGGCGTCTTCGTTCTTGAGATAATAGCTGATCGATAGTTTGGGCTCTTGGACGTTGACTTTGTTCTCCTTGAGATACTTCTGCATCAAGGAACCTTCGACCAAGTGGGAACTGCGCGATTCATGCTTTTGCAGGATGTCTTGGGCGTCGCGGGTGGTCATGAAGGCGACGAAAAGTTTCGCCAGGTTGGGATGGACGGTATTCTTCGGCACGCTTAACTGAAAATAGTCGGTATTGATCGGCGTGACGCCGGGCACGGCTATCAGCGGCGCGCCTTTGGGCTGCCAGGTCCACATGGCGCTCAAGGCATCGCCAAAGTTCGCCATGATGGGAAATTCGCCGCTGACGACCCGCTCCTCTTCGCTGTAGCGCAATCGCCCGCCGCTCAGCGCCACCAGCTTGCGCGCGTAATCTTTTACCTTGTCCGGTCCCCAGACCAGCGATAGTTCAGCGAGCCAGGCGACGTAGGGCGGTATGGCGATCTTGCCGGCCCACGTGGGGCTCAATTTCGGATCGACAAGATCGGCGTAATTCTTCGGCGCCTTGTCCTTGGGGATCAAGTCTTTGTTGTAGACGATGCCGTTGGGCGAAGTGTAAGTGAGCACGGTTTCACCGGGAAAGATTTCCATCTCCTTGGTCACCCAAGAAAAAAGCCCCGCGTAGTTTACTTTCTCAAGGGCGTTTTCCTTGTGCAGCAATGCCTGGTGCGACTGGGAGCCGAGAAAAATATCCGACGAAACCTTGCGCCCGGCTTTGATCTCGGTGATATGGCGCGCCGCGCGCGCGTTCATGTCGGGACCGGCGGCGAAGTTGATTTTGCTTTTGAGCGCGTAGCGCTTGTTGAATGCCGCTTCGAGATCGGCGAGGCCTTTGCGTCCGCCGAATGTCTGCGCGCCGGCGATGAACGTGATTTCGTCTTCTGTTTTCGCGCCGGCGATGAGCGATTGCAGGGTGTCGGCGGCGTTAAGATGCGGCGTGCCGAACGATGTCAATGTGACTAGCAGCAGCGCGAATGACCGGCCTTTGCTCACGATGCGGTTCATTTTCTCCTCCAATCAAGCCACCTGAAATTCGCCCGGCACGATGGTGATCATTTTATTGGCCTCGGGATCGCGGACCACGCCGACTGGGTCTTTGCCATTCTGCACGGCTTCGATGCATTCCCTGAACATCCGTCGCAATTGAATCACGCCTTCGTCGGAGACGCCGAGATGTTCGCCGCTGCGGTCGAAGATGGGTCCCTGGCTTTCTTGAGCGCAGCGGTCCTGATCGCCGCGGGCGATCCAGTTGGTTTCTTCATCCCAGCGGTATTTGCCGAGCACGCTGTCGCCCAAACCTTCGGCGGATTGATCCTTGGGCACTTTCGCCGACACTTTGCCGTTCACCATCGGCGCGAAATAAAGCGTGAAGTGCATGGTATTGGTGTCATCCACCGGCACGCGCCAGCGCAGCGCTTCGTAGCCTTCGTGGGTCGCCGCGAAGGCGGCCGGATGATCTTCGTTCAAGTGGTAGCCGACTTTGTTCATGTTGGGGAACAGAAAAAAACTTTTGGTCATGAACGAACCTTCGGTCACCGTGCGCGTGAAGGTGGCGCGGATGCCGAATTCAAACGGATCGGAGGTCAATTTTTCATCCGACCACAAACGGGTCTTGGGCGTGCGGTGCAGCCATTTAAAATGATGCTGGTCGACGCTGTTCTCCACCGCCTGTAAAAAATTGCAGTGCATCACCCGGCCCGCCAGCGCCCGCACGCCGTCTTCGCGTATTAAAACATCCCAGCGCGGCAAGAGCGGCGCCGGTTCGGGGCCGAGATAGGCGAACAGCATGCCGCCCAGCTCTTCAAGCCTGTAGGCTTTTTGCCGAATGCGGTCCTTGAAGGTGCTGTCAGCCGGCTCGCCGGGCATTTGTAAAACTTTGCCTTCGGTGCTGAACAACCAGCCATGATAGCAGCAACGCAAACCGCCGTCTTCGATGTGGCCGAATTCCAACGACGTGCCGCGGTGCGGGCAACGCAGGGTGAGAATGCCGAGCTTGGCTTGATCGTCGCGGAACAGGACCAAATCTTCGCCGAGCAGACGGCGGCGCAGCGGTCTAGCTTTGAGCTCGCTGGCGAAACCGATGGGATGCCAATAGCGGCGCATCATCTCACCGCCCGGAGTGCCGGGGCCGACGTGGGTGATCAGTTCGTTTTCAGCGACGCTGAGGGACATGGGAATTCTCCAGAATTTTATTCAAGAATCGTCACTTTGTTGATCGTCGACATTCGAGGCGATTCATGTAGGGGCGGGTCGTGACCCGCCCTCGCCCTGGATTCCCGCGTGCGCGGGAGTGACGGAAAGAAACAAGCGCTGGCATTTAGCGGATTCCTTTGCGATCCAAAAATGCTTTGAAGCCTTCCCGCGGCGAGTTGGCTTTGAGTTTGTTCTTGCGCGCGTTTTGTTCGTTGTCGAAGCGCTCGCGCCAGGGGGCGCCGACATCGTCGTCGAGCAGCTTCTTGATGCCCTGCACCATGCGCGGGTCGTTGGCGCTGATTTGTTTGGCCATGTCGATTGCCGCATTCAGCAAATCGGCGCAGGGAACGAGTTGGTTGAGCAGGCCGATGCGTTCGGCCTCTTCGGCTTTGATCGGGCGGCCGGTGTAAAGCAGCTCCTTGGCTTTGGGCATGCCGACGACTAGCGGCAGCGACCATGTGGAGTTGGCCCGGCCATATTTTGCCGCGAGAAATTGGATCTCGGCGTGCTCGCAGCCGATGCGGATATCGAGCATGGTGGTCAGCTGGGCGCCGGCGCCGTAGGCTAGTCCATTGATCGCGCCGACGATCGGTTTGGTAAACGTCGCCAGATGCCAGTTCATTTCGCGCCGCTTATCGGTGCGCGCGGCCATTTCTTCGGGCGTCGATTTTACCATCTGATGAATGTCGCCGCCGGAGGAAAAAGCCCGTGGGCCCGCGCCGGTCAGTACCACACAGCCAATGGCGCCGTCATTTTCGATCTTGAGCAGTTCCTCATCGAGCTCGGCGGCGAGCTCGTAGCTGAGGGCATTGAGTTTTTCCGGCCGGTTGAGCGTGATCAGCGCGACTTTCTCGATGCGCTCGGTCAAAATATTTTGATAGCTCATTCGTTTCTCCTTCGATGCCGCATTAGACCAAAAAGGCGAGAAGGGAGCAAACGACGATGACCTTTCATTGGTTGGATTGAAATACGAAGAGGGCGACCAGCCGGTCGCCCCTACAGAACCCGAAACCCAAAACACGGAACGCGAAACAATTTTTCAAGTGCGCACCGGTTCGTAGACTAGCGCTTGCTTGATGGCGAGGTCGATTTGCGGCGCCATGGGATTTTGAATTTCTTCGGCGATATGACCGATGGCTCCGAGCGTGCGGCCAATCAGAGCGAACGCTTTGGTGATCTGCCACGGATAACCCATGTCCAGCGCGATGGCGCCGATGGCGCCGGTGACGTTGACCGGGATCAAGCGCTTGCGCCGCTCGCTTGAAAGTTTGGACAGGCGCTGAATCAGCTCGCAATATTTGCCGTAGACGCCGGTGTCCTTGGCGATATTAAATAGTGTCTCGGCCCGCGGATCGCCTTCGGCATGAGTGCGATGGCCGATGCCGGGCATGCGCTGTTTGCGCGTGCCGTAGTCGTCGATGATTTTGCTGGCGACGGCATCGTACTCGGGGTTCTGGGTGTCGTTGGGCAGCGCGTCGAGCAGCATCTTCGCCGACCACTCCGAGGAGCCGAGATGAACGCTGCCGGCGCCGCACAGCGCGGCGGCCACCGCGGCTTGCATCGCTTCAGGCGCGCAATGATAGATCAAGCGCGCGGCGACGACGTGGGAGATCATGCCGTGCTCGACCAAGATGATCATCAGCGCGTCCAACATTTTCGCTTCGTTGGCGGTGGGCAAGCGGCCGCGCAAAATCAGCGAGGTCATGTCGGTGAAAGTGATCTTGCCGACCAAGTCCTTATTCAAATCATAGCCGCGCACCAGAATGCGGTGCAACTCGGCCTTGCCGATGCCGGTGACGATTTTTGCCGGTTCTGCCATTTTCGATACCTCCAGAAATTTATTTTGCTGCACTGGATATAGGCCAGTCGGGTCGTCTCGGTCAACCCAGTTGGGAAATTACTCTCGCAAAGGCGCAAAGGCGCGAAGGTGACGGGCCGAGGCCCGTCATCCCGAGCGAATGCGAGGGATCTAAGAAAGATTTCTCCCTTCGGTCGAAATGACAACGAGTCTTACTTTGCGTCTTTGCGCCTTGGCGAGAGATAATCCGAATCCTTCTTGTCGCGATCTTCTCGGTCCACCGCGGTTGGTTTATTTCCGCTAATTTTTGTGCGTAGAATGCCGTGATTCAAATACGAGGCACAAAATAATTCATGGCTGACTACATCAAGGAACACTACGATTTTCCGCTGACCCGGAAGAGCGAGCACAAACCGCTCAAGGGCGTGCGTGTGATCGACGCCGGCAATATGGTCGCGGCGCCGTTCGCCACCGTGCTGCTCGCCGACTTCGGCGCCGAAGTGATCAAGATCGAACATCCGAAATACGGCGACGGCCAGCGCAAGCTCGAGCCGATCATGAACGGCATTCCGCTGTGGTGGAAATCCGTGTCGCGCAATAAACGCTGTGTCACCCTCGATCTCGGCAAGCCCGAGGGCGCCGAGATTTTCAAGCAGATCGTCAAAGGACAAGATGTCGTGGTCGAGAATTACCGCCCAGGAACTTTTGAAAAATGGGGCATCGGGCCCGACGTGCTGCGCGCCATCGACCCGCGCATTATTTTGCTGCGCATCTCCGGATTCGGCCAGACCGGGCCGTATAAAAATCGCGCCGGCTTTGGCCGGGTCGCCGAGGCGATGAGCGGGCTGACCAATTTGATCGGCGAGCCCGACGGTCCGCCGATGTCGCCGGGTTATCCGTTGGGCGATCTGATCGCGGGAATTTTCGGTTCGCTGTCGATTATGATGGCGCTTTATCATCGCGATCAGCACGGCGGCGCAGGGCAGGTGATCGATCTCGGCTTGTTCGAAGCGGTGTTTCGCTTCTTGGATTTCGATCCGATTCAGTACGATCAGATGAAGGTGGTGCACAAGCGCACCGGCAATCGGGTGGCCTACGTCGCGCCGAGCTCGATGTTCAAAACCAAAGACGGCAAGTATCTGACCTTGGCCGCGAGCACGCAGAGCGTCTGGTTGCGCCTGGCCGAAGCGATCGGGCGCAAAGATATGACCACCGATCCCAAGTTCATCGATAATTCGGCGCGGGTGGATAATTCCGTGGAGTGTAACGGCGTCGTCGGCGCCTGGATCGAACAGCACAGCCGCGACGAGGTGATCGAGCATTTCGATAAGCATGGCGTGGCCTATTCCGCGGTCTTCGACATGGAAGACGCGTTCCGCGATATCCAGTATCGCGCCCGGGAAGCGATGGTGCGCGTTCCCGACGCCGATCTCGGCGAAGCGATCGTGCAAAATGTCGTGCCGAAGTTTTCCGCCACGCCGGGTTCGGTGGACTTTCTCGGCCGCAAACTGGGGGAGGACAACGAAGCGATTTATTGCGGCGAGTTGGGCCTCTCCAAGGAAAAGTTACAGGAACTCAAAGCGGCGGGGATTATCTAGCTTCTATCAGCGACATTTACTGCACGCTTTTCTAATCCGTCATTCCCGCGCACGCGGGAATCCAGGCGAGGGCGGGTCGCGACCCGCCCCTACGGTGAATTCATACAACGATCGCATAATCGATCAGACTACCGAATATCGTACGGGCGCAGCATGCTGCGCCCGTCTTGTCTTTGCCGTCTCGTGATCAGGTTTTCAGAATCAAATTCTTTTTAACCACGAAAAACACGAACCACACGAAAAGGGTTTCCGGAGTTTCGTGCCTTTCGTGTGTTTCGTGGTTGAATCTATTTTCCGATGGCGCGGTGGGGATGGGCGCAGCATGCTGCGCCCCTACGAAGCATTCGTGCCGACACGTGCATGGTTGAGGCAAACAGGTCGCTGTGTCTGCCTTGTCCGATAAAGACTCGAAACCAATATTTCCTTGGCTAGGTATCAGCAATGGCGCAGAAGTTGACCGCGGCGAAAGCGCGGGCGTTGAGAAGTGAGGCTGCCGGATGGGACAAACTTTCCGATGAGGACTTTGCGCGATTATTCGGCGAAGCTCAGCCCGTGAAGGTTCGTCTTCGGCGGCCACCGTCAAAGACGCTGACCGTTGCCCTTGACGAGCAGACGCTGAACCGGTTGAAGCGCATTGCTCGACATAAACAAATTCATACGCGCCATCTAGTCGCCATGTGGATCGCCGAGCGACTCACTCAAGAGCGTGCCGTCCAGAAATAATCGTTCGCGCTAACCGCAGTTTTCGCTTGATCTCTCAGAAAATTCTTTTTAACCACGAAAAGCACGAACCACACGAGAAAAAGTTTTTGGAGTTTCGTGCCTTTCGTGTATTTCGTGGTTTAAATCTTCTGTAGCGGTAGACTCATGTGTCCGCCCTCCGGAACTCGGCTTGGAGCCGAGGATTGTTCCGTTGTAATCACATTCATTGAACGTTAATTTGGCTGAAGAAATATTTTACCAACAGGAGTTGAGCCTAAATTATGAAGCTCAGAGTGGGAAACGGTTGCTGGCACGCCGGCCACGTGCAGGCGGCGATGAATACATTGGAGGCGGGATTTTACGCCCAAGAAGGTTTGGACGTCGAAGTGGTCCACGCCAAGCTCAATCCGGAAGGGATCAAGTCGAGCCGTCCCGACGGCGAGCGCTACGACGAGGTCGGCACCGTGCTGCGCGACATGATCGCTTTCAACATCGATATCATTCCCGACGTGCACGTGCGCACGCCCTTCGCCGAGCGCGCTTTGGGCAACGACGAGCTGCGCATCATCGGCGGCTGGCGCAATTGGTTTCCCGCCGCGCTGGTCACTGCGCCGGGAATCAAATCGATTAAAGAACTGAAAGGCAAACGCTTCGGCGATTGGTACAAGGGCGGCATCGTCACCATGTGGATGGAGCACCAGCTGCGCCAGGCCGGGCTCAATCCCGACAAAGACATCGAATGGAAAATCGGCTACAAGTTCGGCTCCATGCGCGAAGCCTGGAAGCCGCTATTGGCCGGCGAGACCGACGCGGCGGTGGTGCGCAATCAATTCGTGCCGGAACTGTTGGAGAAGGGTTTCAACAAGCTCTACGATTTTGTCGAGGATACTAAACCGCATGGGCGGCCCGACCGGGTCACGGTGGCGCGCAAATCCTTCGTCCAGCGCAATCCCGAGCTGATCAAGCGCTATTGGAAGGCGACCATTCGCGGTTACCATCTGATGCGCATCGTGCCGGAGAATTATCCCTTCCAACGCATGGTCGAAGCGAAGATTCGCGTCAACAATCCCGATCCCGCCGAGAACATGCGCGATCTGCGGCCCATTCGCATCATGGAAAGCTCGTTCTTTCCTCTCGATGGCCAGCTGACGGCGGAGGGCGTGTGGCGCATCTTGGCGGAACATCAAGACGCCGGCGTGCTGTCCAAGTCGATCACGCGCAAAGATGTTGAGGACATGATCTGGCAAGATCTAGTCAAGGAAGCTTGGCAGGAAATTTCCCAGACCGACGAAGTGAAAAAGAATTTGGCGCGCTTGCAACCGGTGGTGGAGAAATATGGATACTAGAAACAAGGATGAAGGCGGAAGGATGAATAGCGCCGTCGTAACCCCAAAGAATTCGGAATCGGAGTATTAACCGCAAAGAGCGCAAAGGACGCAAAAAAATCCAAAGCGAAAATCCGATGGATGTAGCGTATGGCATACGCCCTGGGGTGGCGGAGCGGCGATCGCCCAATGACAAAATTTGTCCAGACGCCGCAAGTCCTTCGTGTCCTTGGCGTTCTTCGTGGCGAACAAAACGAACTAAAAGTGACACATAATCTACACCATAATCTGTAGAACTTAAAAATTTCATGGCCGAGCAAAACATTGCCGCTGAACTGGAAAAAGTCGGCGAGACGCTACGCCTTTACGCCAAGGCGTTGAGCGGGCGGGAAATTCACTTGGCGCCGCGCGGCGCGAGCGGTTGGCGCGGCGCAGGTTGGTTGACGCCGTCGCCGGACGACAAGGCGATCATCGTCAAACTGCCGGCGCGCATCGATCGTTTTCCATCGGAACGAGAAAATTTCGCTTGGTACAAAGTTATCCTCACCCATCAAGCCGGCCATGTGGAGTTCGGCACCTTCGATTTCGTCTTTGACAAACCATCTCACCAGTTTGACGATTGGCGCGGATCGCTCTCGCAAAATAAATCGTTAAATGAAACCGCGAGCGGCTTCGCCAAATTTTGGCAGCTCTTCCCCGACCCTGAACTTGGCGTGGTGATCTTCGAACAGGTCGAGGACGCGCGCATCGACGGCCGGATTCTCGTCGCCTATCCGGGCATTCAACCGCTTTATCGCCGCGTGACAGCGTCGGTGCTGGCGGCGCGGCCGCGGCTTGCGCTCCTGCCGCTGCGCGAAGCGTTTGTTGAAGCGTTGGTCCAGTTTGGCCTGGGCGGCGATCCGTCGAGCGATGCGCCGGATGAAATTAAACGCGAAATTGAACTGAGTCGAGAATTACTTGGCAAAGTGAGAGCGCCGAGCGCGAGCGTGGAAGATTCGGCCGAGGCGGCGTTGCGGCTCTACGAAATCGCCGCGCGTTTGCCGAACCGGCCTGCCGACGAGTGCGATCACGATCACGAAGCAGAAACGACGCGCAAAAACGACCGCGCGCCGGATGAATTGAGCGAGCCCAATGCGGCTGACGACGATTTGCCCTTCACGCCGCCGCAAGCGGTGGAGTTTCGACTCGACGACGATCGCGAGCGAGTTCACCAATTTCAAGCCAAGCCGGGCAGCGACGACAACGACCAGGTTGTGATTAAAGCCGGTGATATCGACGGGCCGCTGCTACGCGATGAGCCGTTCACCTATCTCTATCCAGAGTGGGATTTTCGC
>OELC01000303.1_pt2 | contig 11542 bp, 8 predicted proteins | sample 1503131 | NCBI WGS metagenome assembly OELC01 (sample SAMEA104379562, study PRJEB20068) | metagenome | isolation source: 1998 | reverse complement strand
ATCCGATCGATGTCCCGGCCTATATCTTGAGCCATCCCATCTCCCAAGAACGCATCGCCAATGCCGAGTTGGTGGTGAAATCGTTGGGAGTGACCCAAACGCGGCCCGACGATCCGGTGGCGTTGAAGAAAGTTCAGTTGCTGATCCGCCTGGCGCGGCCGATTCCCGACAGCAGCATCGGCGAATACGAAAAACTCGTCCAACAGAACCCCGCTAACCTTGACTCACTACACTTACTCGCCTTCGCCCAGCAACAAATCGGCGATCTTGCCGCGGCGAAACGCAACTACGAAAAAGCCCGCCAATTCCAACCCGACAATCCGGCTCTGCAACGGGATCTGGGCTCGCTGCTCAGTCAAACAGCGGATTTTACCGCTGCCCGGGCGGCATTCGATCGGGCCTTGGCATTGGAACCCAATGAACCGTTAACTTATCTTTATCTTGGCGAGATGTTGGAGAAGTCCGGCGATCTGGCGAGCGCGGCGGGAGCCTATTTGAATGCGCGCAATCTCGCCCCGGTTTGGGACCGGCCCGTGAATCGGCTCGCAACCGTCTACAGCAAACTCGGCCGGCTGGCCGACGGCTATTACTATCATGGCCGCGCGCTGCTGCTTCAGGACGAAGAGGAGCAAGCGAGCGCCGATTTTGAACGGGCGATCAAGATCCTCGGCGAGAACAGTCCGCGCGGGCAAATGATCAAGGACGAACTGCGTCCCCTAAAACAGCGCAGGAGGTAGAGCTACTGCTGCGCCGCCATGGCGGTAAATGACAGCGCTCTGGTGCGCTCAGGCTTGATGTAGCGGTTCTCGCGCTTGAGCAGCGTTTCCCGCAGATAGTGCGGATCGAAACCTAACAATTCACAGACGTTAGTGAACGAATAGAGCCAATCGGTGCTGGTGTCCTCAACCCATTCGATGGCGTTGTCATAGTTGCTGCGCCCCGTGCCGGTGCGCGCGCCGCGATATTTTTCTAAACATTCCACCGCATCCTTTAAGATCGCGATCATCAGCCGCTTTTCGCCCTCAAGCTTGCGCGACAACCCGCCGCTGCCATAAAACTGCGACGGCAGAAAAATATCCGGTTCTAAAATCCGTGCAAGAAAATCATCGTACATTTGCCAACCCACTCCTCAACAATCTGAATCGGATTGTATAACACACGGACTAGTAGCAGGCAATAAAAAAATCCCCAACTTATAGATTTTCGCGAAACCGGCAAACGATTCCGCTTGCCGGTAGTAAGAAAGCGGCGCGAAGTGCTGCGCTCCTCCAACGGCGGGGGTTTCAACGAGAATGGTCGCATTCCGCTGAGGCCGAAGCGATCCAGAAGATAAACGGCTTAGCAACCGAATTGAGGGATAACGGCTTGAACGATTTAAGACGGGTCCTCTCATTGCTCCATCGAAGCGGCGAGAAACGCCAAAACAACGGAACCCCAGACGTCGGTTCCTCGCGAGCAAAACACTCCATGGCCTTCTGCGTGAGTATTCCCATAAGGCGGAAATATCAGGAGCTTGTGCGGTTTACCTAACTTCTCAAGTTCACCGGCAAGAGTCCGGCTCGGGCCAAGATCGTAATCGTTCTCCGCCTGAATAAAGAGAACGGGAATGGTTGCTTTCTTCACGGCTGTGACCAACCTGTCCCGCAGGCTGATCGATCTCCAGCTCATAGCGCCGCCGGCGAAATCGACAGCCGCGCGCAGGCCCAATTTCTGCTCCGCGTTAGCTTCGAGCGCAAGCACAGTTTGAATCCCGCCGTAGGAACAGCCGGCGACGGCGATTCTGTGAGGGTCGACGCCAGACAGCCGTTTTAGGTATGTCAGGGCCGCCAACTGATCTTCGAGATGTACCTCGTGTAGCGCGATAGCTCCCCCCGTCCCTCGGGCGCGCAGCGATTGCACGAACGCGTCATAGGGCGAGCGGCCGTGACCGCGTCGGTGTGGCACGAGGACCATGTATCCTATGCTGGAAAAAAACTCACCGATCGCAGGTTTCCGACCCGGGTCCTGCTCGCTTCCGTGGTTGTAGAGAATCGCCGGAAACGGGCCGTTCCCCTGCGGTCTATAAAGAAACCCGTGGAGGACGAGATCGCCGCTAGGAAATGTTACTTCCTCGGGCTGAGCCGCCAGCAAAACCGTGGCATTCACTAAAAGGACGAGCAATCCGACATGACCAATCCAAGCAAAATGGCGGCTGAATTGTCGCTTGATCATTGTGTCGTTTTTTAGTGTTCGCTGGTGACCCAAGTCCATCGCTCCACCTCCACTTTGAGGCTCTATTCTCGCTCTAGCGAAAACCCGAAATCAAGCGCGCGTTTTTCATTTTCCGGAAAAACCTCCAAAGCGAGGGGTCTCTCTTTTTCCAGCTGATGGTGGATAGTTATTAGACCCGTACGAGCGGTCAGGCCGATCGTTGACCGCTGCCAGTTTTATTCTAAAGTGTGCGTCTCAAAATATTGGGGAATGACCACTTTAATATGCCTGTCGATGGCCGTAACGCCCCGAGCGAAGCCGTGCGTCCTGTCCATAGAAAATAAACGGATTAACTTATCTTACGACGCTGCGGCACCGTCTACGCAAAAACAACCTCGCCAAATATTAAATTCCATCCATCAACCCCGCCAGCTTGGTCTTGGCGACGTTGTGATCCCAAACTTTCTGGACGACTGAATCCTTGCGCCGTTGTTTCATCACCCGTTGGGTTTCGTCGTCGTTGTAAACCATCACGGCGCCGAGCAGCGACGCTTTGTAGAAACGCGATGCGGCTTCTTCCAAGTCGACGCAGGCGGCAAAGACCCATTCGATGGACTGCGCCACAACCATGGAGCCATGCCCGCGCAGCATCACCGCTTCGCCTTTGCCCAAGGTCTTGGCCACCGCATCGCCCTGTTCGATGGTGTGGATCAGCGCGGGGTCCATATATAACGGCAACGGACCCGGACCGAAAAAAGCGCCGGGATTGGACGAGGCGGGATAAAAGGGCTTGTTGACCATGCTCAGCGTCGCCACCATATGATTGTGCAGATGGGCCACGCTTTGCACGTCGCTGCGCGCTTTGTAGGCGCGCGCGTGCATGCAAACTTCCGAGGGCGCTTTGTACTTGCCCTCGATCAGCTTGCCGTCGAAATCGGTCACCACCATGTCATCTGGCTTAACGGTCGCCCGGCTGACCGGATGGGGCAAGATCAGCAGGTGATCGGAACCGGGAATGCGCACGCTGATATGGCCGCTATAATCGACCAGTCCGGAGTTAAACAGCATGCGCGACGACATCGCCAATAGTTTTTTGAGTTCGGTCAATTCGGCCATAAAAACTTCTCCTCCATGATTGTTCGGAAAAAATTTTGGCCATCATATACATTGAAATCCCCAGCCGCAACTTGGCTTTCGGCGAAAAACCAACTACACGAAGAGAAATGGAACCAACAATGAAGAACCATAGCGCCCAAGGAATCCGCTGGGACTTGAGCGACCTGTTCGCCTCCCATGACGACCCGGGCATCGAGACGATGCTCAACCGGTGCCGGAGCAATGCCGCAGCTTTTGCCGAACAATTTCGGCCGGCGATGGCCGAAGCGAAAAGCTTGAGCGCCGAAACCCTGCTGCGCGCGCTGCAAAGTCTAGAAGAAATTTACGAAGCGCTCGGCCGGGTCGGCAGCTATGCCGGCCTGCTTTACGCCGCCGACACGGCGAAGCCGGAGTATCAAGACTTGGAGCAGCGGGTCGAGCAGCGCAGCACCGAGATCAGAAACCTCTTACTGTTTTTCGAACTGGCCTGGCTCAAGGTTGAAGATGAAATTGCCAATGAGCTAATCAGCGACCCGCAACTCAAGTCCTATGAGCACTACCTGAGCAGTCTGCGCCGCTATCGCCCGCACACGCTTTCGGAACTAGAGGAAAAACTCATCAACGAAAAGGACAACACCGGGCGCAACGCCTTCGGCCGGCTGTTTTCCGAAATAACCTCGTCATTAACGTTCAAGCTTGAGCGCGACGGCAACGGCGAAGAATTGAATCTCAGTCAAATTCTTTCATTGCTGCACGACCCCGACCGCCAACTGCGCCAACGCGCCATGGAGACAGTTTACGCAGGATTGGCGCCGCACGGGCAGGTGTTGACCTTCATCTACGACAATCTTATTCAAGATCATCTAACCACAGACCGTCTGCGCGATTATCGAGATCCGATGGCGCCGCGCCATCTGTCCAATGAGATCGACGGCGCGGCGGTCAAGACCATGATGGAAGTGTCGGAAGCGAATTACGACTTGGCGCAAGCTTACTTCCGGCTCAAAGCGAAATTGCTGCAACTGCCGAAACTCGCGCTTTATGACCAATACGCGCCGGTGGGCAAACAGGTCAGCCCCTTCGCTTACGATCAAGCCAAGCAGGCAATTCTCAATGCCTTCCAATCCTTCGATCCAAGCTTTCGCCAACTGGCGTCGGAATTTTTCAGCAAAAATTGGATCGACGCGGAAATTCGCAAAGGCAAGCGCGGCGGCGCGTTTTGCGCTTCGCCGTCGCCGCAGCTGCATCCCTATATCCTGTGCAACTACGACGACAACCTGCGCGATGTCATGACCGTCGCCCACGAGCTTGGCCACGGCCTGCACGGTTGTCTCAGCCGCAAGCAGAACTATTTCAACTACGACACGCCGCTGACCACCGCCGAAACCGCTTCGGTGTTCGCCGAGATGCTGGTCTTCGAGCACCTGCTCGCCCAGCAAAGCGATCCCCAGGTGCAGATCTCGCTGCTCGCCGGCAAGCTCGAAGATATTTTCGCCACGGTGTTTCGCCAGAATGTGCTGACGCGTTTCGAAGAGTTAGCCTTCGCCGCGCGCAAAGAAAAACGGCTCACGCCCGACGCCGTCGGCAAACTCTGGCTCGAGGCCAACGGCAAGTATTACGGCGACGCCGTCGACATGCCCGACGGTTATCGCTGGGGCTGGTCTTACATTCCGCACTTCATCCACTCGCGCTTCTACTGTTACAGCTACGTCTTCGGCCAGCTTTTGGTGCTCGCGCTTTATCGCATGTACAAAGATCAAGGCCAAAGCTTCGTGCCGAAATATCTCGCCCTGCTCGAAGCCGGCGGCTCGGCGCCACCCGACGCCCTGCTCGCGCCGCTGGGCGTCAATATTCACCAAGCGGAGTTTTGGCAAAAAGGTTTTGCCGAGATCCGCGACCTACAAAGCAAGCTGGGAGCGTTGATCAAGAAGTGAGAAATGGTTTTTAACGCTTGATGATCTGGCGCGCTTCGAAGTCGGTTAATTTTAAAAAGCGTTGGGCAATGTCAGGCTGAGTTTTGGCGATGTCCTGAGTCTCGCCGGGGTCGCTCTCCAGATCGAAAAGCATCTGGGCATTGTTGCGATAGTTGACGATCGATTTGTAGCGCCCCTGGCGCACCGCAAAGCTGCCGACGTTTTCCAACAACTGGACGATGGTCCGCTCTGGCATTTCGTTGCGCAAAGTCAACGCCGGCGCCGGCCGGCGCGCAAAGCCGATGGATTCCATGACCGTGTGCACCGCGTCGCGATGCGCCACCGGACGCTGGACGATCCCATCGTGCCGCCCGTCCTTGACGACGATGGGCACTCTTACGGTCTCTTCGTAAAGCGTCGCGCCGTGAAAAATTCCGTCATGTTCGAGAAACTCCTCGCCATGATCGCCGGTGAGAATCAACAGCGCGTCGGCCAGCGCCGGCGAATTTTCCAGTTCCGCCAACAGACTTTGGCTCAAAGCGCCGTCGAGATACGCGGCTCGGTCCAAATATTGTTTTCGCAGAACCGTTTGCAGCCGCCGATAGCTGGTTAAATGGGGCGCGAGGTCAAACAAGAAACGCGACTGATAACCCGCGCCGGCGCGATAGATCGTGTAGTCATGAAGATCGTCGAGATGAATCCACGCGAAAATGTTTTCCGGCGCATTCTTGATGAAGCGCAGCGCTGGCGCCAGCACGGAGTCGCCCGGCGGTATCGAAGTGAGATCGTTGCCGGCGATGATATTAAGCTCGTCGCAGCGATTCATCACGTTGACCGTGATCGACGGCGAGGACGGCCGGTTGGAACCGAAAAAACAATGCGACCTATAACCGGCTTGTTTCAAGTAGTCGAAAAGGTTTTTTTGTTTGGCGCCGGCGTTGGACAGGACCGGCTCGGGATAAAATAAGTTGAGCAACGCGATCGCGGTGGCGCCGCCGAAAGAATAGCCGTTCGGATAACCCGTATGACGCCGAGCGAAAGCATTGAGTTGGGGCATGACCGGATCGGCGGAAAAAACCGCATCCGACCTTAACGTGTCCACGGTGATCAGAATAATTTTTCGTTTGCGCGCGGATGAATCGGCCAGGCGCCACTGCGCAGGCGCGGGATCGGCAATTGTCAAATCTCCGGCTAGGCAGTTTTCATCGACGCCGTTGAGTGGCAGATCGGAACGTCCAGGGCGTATTTTGAAATTACTATCGTCGCAATCGCCTTCGCCGAAAAAAACCGACGCGCCGTCGCCGTCCCGGTCGAGCAGCGTGGAATACATGCGCTTGACCTCGGCATCGATCGACAAGCCGGTGGCATACAACGTCGCCTTGGAATCGAGGGGCAGAAAAATCGCCGCGATGGATGTGGCCATCGCAAGCGCGGCGGCCACGGCCGGCCTGCGGCCCGAACCGATCGCATCGCGCGCCGCCGGCATCATCATTAGGAATGCCACGCCTTCCAATCCCAAGCGAAAACTCATCAAGGCCGGAAACGCATCGAGCCGTTCCAATAGATAGTCGACAAACAAGATCAGCCAAACGCCGCAAACAAACAACGTGAGATTGATGAACCTCTGTGCGGTCACATTTCCGCTGGCCGTCGATAAGATGCGCGCGCCGATGACAAAGGGAAGGACGAAACCGAGATTAAGACCCGCGGCAAATATCATTACGCTGAGCGTATCCTGTTGGATAAATTCCAGCGTGATCGGAAACGCCGCGGCGACGCCGGTGTCGGCGAGCAAGTCGGTCATTTTGAAAAACAGATAGCCGGCCGGCAGCGCCGCACCGAAAACAACCTCAGCGCCGAGAGAGAACAGCCGCCTCGCAGCCACGATCGTCAACAGGGCAAACATCGGCAGCACGATCAGCATCGGCAGCCAACGATTCACGCCGCCATCGTCGACAAACGGCGTGAGCCCGAGTGAAAAAGCGGTCGCGCAAATTGAATAAGTAACGATCGTTTCAAAGCGGCGGCCGACGAGCCATTTTTCATAAGCGGCGGCTAGCGCTGCGATGAGCACAACAACCGCCGCGATGAATCCCGGAGTGACCAATATATTCTGAAAGAACGCCAAAAGCGGCGTGGCAACACCGCCGTAGTCGATGTGCGGAAGCGCGCTGGTTCGGACGATCAGTAATTTAAGCGCCGTGACCGAAGCGCTCGCCGCAAACGCGGCCGCTCCGGCGCTGAACGCACTAGTGAACAGGCCGGCGGGGCGAAACGTTTGAGAGGGAATCTGGGACATGCTGAGGTTTAATGCCGCGTCCGAAGTCGCATTACCCTTTTTGGATTGAACGTCTCGGAGCGCGCGAACCAAGCAATTCTATCACAACGCCGGCAGCCAGTCAGAAAAAGTACACGGGTTCGAAAAACTCACGTACTTCGAGAAATCGGCGACTCCTCTGAACATTATATCCTTGAAGAAATATTAGCCGCGATCGTGCGCAACGCACAGCTCGCTATTTTATGGACGACAAGGAAAGTAAATTCCTGAACTTATTAAGGCAAGTGTCTAAACCGATTCCGTCGCGGAGCAAGTCGCAAACAAACTTTAGCTAGTAGATGCTGCCGCTACGGATTACTTCATCCGAAAACTCGGCGGCACCACTTCGTCGATGCCTTTTCCCGTCCAGTGCCACTTGGCCACGCTGTCCCAAACTTGCTCACCTTTGGCCTGGACTTTTTCCAACAGCTCCGCTTCGTTGAGGCGCAGATATTTGCCGTTGTCGACCAGCGTTTCGCCGTCGACGATGACCGTGCGCACGTCGCGGCTGACGGCGGTTTCCATCACGGAGCGAATCGGATCGCGCACCGCGCCGAAGGCGATGTCGCGCAGATTTACAATTGTAATGTCAGCCTTGGCGCCTTTTTGTAATCGGCCCAAGTCGTCGCGGCCGAGCATTTTCGCGCCGCCCAACGTGATCGAATTGAACACGTCGCGCGGATGGCCGGCGAGAAAACTTTTATCGGCGATGCGCGAAGCGATGCCGGCGTAGCGCATGTCGGAGAGAATGTCTTTGGGAAATGTGTCGGTGCCGATGCCCATGTTGATGCCGGCTTGGCGATAGCGGTCGAAGGATTCCATCAAGATGCCGAGTTTTAAGTATTTCAATGGGCTGTAAGCCACCGACGCGCCGGAGTCGGCGATGATTTTCAAATCGTCGCCGTAAGGATAGGCAAGCCAGCTGTGGCCGCTGACGAAGATGCAGTGGGACAGCGACACTTCGGGATTGAGAAAGCCGATTTTCTTGAGCAGCTCGATGGGCGTGCACCGTTCGCGCTGCATCACGGTGTGAAACTCGAACAGATTGATGGTCGCGTGGATTTGCACCCGCACGCCAGCGTCTTTGGCTGCCTTGGTTGTCTCTTTCAGCAATGCCGGCGTGCAGGAGTCGACGTGGCCGGGATAGAGCAGCGCCATCATGCGCCCGTTGCACGCGCCGTTATATTTTTTGGCGAAGTCGACGGCGCCTTTGAGCCCGTGACTGCCGCGCTCGTCGTTCCAGTCGTATTCCAGCCTCCCTTCGCGGTCGTGGAAAAACGAAACATTTTTGTAGCTCGGCCCCGCGGCGCAGCGAATGCCGACCTGGTCGATCATGTCGACGTAGCGCTGGGGCTCGCCGCCGGCGCCGCCGATGTCGAAGGTCGTGGTCACGCCGCTTTTGAGCACGTGAATCAGTGAAAATCGCTGGCCGATGTCGACGTCTTTTAGGTGCGCCGCCTGGGCGCCCTCGCGGGTCGGTCCGCCGTGGGCGAGATAATTGGCAGCGAAAAAATCGGTCTTGGTCGAATCGTTGAGGATGTAATCGCTGGCATTGATGCCGGAATGAAAATGAGTGTCGATGAAACCCGGCGACACCAGGCAGCCCTTGGCGTCGATCTTTTTGTCCACCGGTTGAGAATATTCTTTACCGACGAACTCAATGCGGTTGCCGTCGTAAACCACCACGCCGGCCCTGATCACTTCATGTTCGTTGCCGTCAAAGCCGACGACCCAGCCGCCTTGGATTAGAGTTTTCATTGCCCACGCCTTTCAGATGGTGGAATGCGAATCAGTGGCAGGACTAACAAAAGAAAATAACTAAGACAAGCATAAGAGCGTGTTGCGTGAGCAAAAGAGGAGAGCGCTTTCAGTGGCTAGGCGCGAAATACTCATCGCCGCAAACTTCTGTAAGAAATCCGCTCTTTTCCAAGCGCGCGGTAGGACTAGGAAGGTGACGGCGCATAGGAGACGAAGAATTTTATAGTAGTAGCGCAAGAAATCCGCATCGGCTTCACTTCCTTAGCCTCACATCTCGCGCTTCATCCTTAACCATTTATCTGCCCCAAAGCTCTTTCTGAAAGCCGCTCTTCTCCAAATTGTTCGCGAATGAGTTATCGTAGAGATCCTCAGGCTTGCGCTTGACCGGCGTTCCCTGGGCGCGCAGTAATTCAAGCGAATCGGCGACCGTGGTCGCCGGTACGATCATGCGCCGGTCGACGATCTCCTTGGTGTAAACGTTATAAGAGACCTGCAGCGCTTCTTCGTCTTTGATGCGCATGATTTTGGCGATGGCGGCCTTGGCTTTCAGGGGATTTCGATCGGCGAAGCTGATCGCTTCGGCGAAGGCCGCGACTATCCGCTGGACCGTTTCCGGCCGTCTGCGAATTAACCCCGAGCTCGCGTGCAGCGAGCTGTAGATGAAAGGAAGGTCCATATCTATCAGCCGGTACGTGATATTGTATCCTTCGTTCTTGGCGCGCACGTCGAGGGGCGGTGTGATCACCACGCCCTGAACTAGATTGTTGACCATCGCTTGGTAGCGCTCGCTTTGACTGCCGCCAATGGGCCGCATGGCGACATCGGCGATGTTGAATTTATTGACCACCGCTCTTGAGAGCCGGTCGCTCAAATCGCCGGCGCGCGCCACACCCAACGCTTTGCCTTTAAGATCCTCCAGGCGGCGAATTTCTTTGCGCGTGATCAACACGTAGGGCAGTTTGACCAGCGGCGCGGCGACTAATTTTACGTCCAACCCGGCGGCGAGCGCCGGTAGGGTCGCGTCGGCGGCGCAGTAGAGAAACTGAATCTCGTCGGCAGATAATGCCGCCAGCGCCGAGGTGCTGCCACGGATGAAGACATGCTCGATCTTGAACCCGTATTTGTCGAAAAGATGATTTTCCAGCGCGGTGTAGAGATGGGCAAAACCGCCGGACACGGCGCAGGTGGCGATGCGCAGATGGACCGGCCGCTCGCCGCTTCTGGCGACGTAAGGATTGGCCTGGACGGTCTGGCCGCAGCCAAGCATCAAGACCGCGAAAAAAAACCATCGCTGGATCGCCGCGCAGTATTTCATTGCAACGGGTGCTGGCGCTCGACGGCACGGACGGATCGTCATGAACTCTCCTTAATAAGCTTCGCTTACAATCATCGCTTCTTAGCAAGGGCGGATTTTAGACGATTCTTCCAGGCCACTCAATCGCTCGGCAGGCTAGCCGGAATCGCACCTGAGGGAGCGCACAAGGTGCTCAACTTTAACGCAAAAAAAACGCGCAGCCCCTCTCAGAGGAAGAGCTGCGCGCTAGGGATTCGCGGGTTAGAAAAAATTACCGCTTGAGGGCGAGAAACAAACTGCTCTGGCCGCGCCGCACCAACAGCAACACCGACTTGGCTTTGTCGTTGCGCGCCAACTCCCGGTTGTAATCGGCCAAAGTTTTGATTGGCTGGCGATTGATTTCGCTAATCACGTCGCCGGATTTTAGTCCCGCCTCTTCGGCGGCGCTGCCGGGTATAACCGCGGTGATGACCAAACCTTCGTTGCGCTCCAAACCGAGACTCTGGGCCAGTTGCGGCGTGATCGGCTGGACCGTCAAACCAAGACCGCTTTCTTGCACCGAAGCGGTGATTTCATTGTCCTTCATCTCGCCGACGGTCAGCGGTAAAATGACATCTTTACCGTCACGCAAGACCCGCACTTGCACCGTGGTGCCGGGCGCGACGCGCGCAACTTGAATGGGTAAGTCGGAAGATTCTTTAATCTCCTTACGATCGAACTCGACGATAATATCGCCGGGCTTGACTGCCGCGCGTTCGGCCGGACTGCCTTTCAAGACTTCCGCCACCAAAGCGCCGCGGGCTTGTTTCAAGCCGAGCGACTCGGCGATCTCCGGAGTCACCTTTTGCACCGAGGTGCCAAGATAACCGCGCACTACCTTGCCGGTGTCGCGCAATTGCGGCAGCAGCTCTTTGACCGAATTGGCCGGTATTGCGAAGCCGATACCGATATTGCCACCGGACTGGCTGAAGATCG
>OELC01000975.1_pt2 | contig 11672 bp, 12 predicted proteins | sample 1503131 | NCBI WGS metagenome assembly OELC01 (sample SAMEA104379562, study PRJEB20068) | metagenome | isolation source: 1998 | reverse complement strand
GCCGAGGGTCGCGCCGCGCAAATCGTCGTAGGTTTTATAATTCTTGCCCGCCATGATCGACTGGCTGAGGCCGTTGATGATGCCGCCGACGATAACCATGTCCAGGCCACGGTCGAAGGCCGCGATGGGCGCGTCGGATGAAGCTCCTGAAACTTGCAGAGAACCGCCGGCCAGCGCCTGGGTCGACACGTCCGAGCCGCGGATCAGTAAAACTTCGACGTCGAGTTTTTGTTGGGTGAAAAAACCTTGCCGGGACGCCACCCACAGGGGCGCGAAGCCGAAGGTTTTCGCCACCACGCTGGCGCGCAGTTTAACGGTTTCTTGCGCCTGGAGGAGCGGCGGCGAGAAAAACAGAATGAGCAGCAGCGAACAGCGAGAAATATTTTGCAACGTTCATTCCTCCCGCCCAGCCAGGCTAACTCGGAGCGGCGATCAGCTCAGCACTTCTTCCCGGCGCCACTGATCGATGGTCGCGCCGTCGTAGCCCAGCACCTCGCCCAGGATGGAGTCATTATCAGCGCCCAACCGGCTTGGCAAACGCAAAGGCGCTTCAGCCGCGCCGCGCAGCACAAAGCCGCTGCGCGGAATTTCAAAGGGCCCGATCAACGATTCGGCGAAAGGCGAAAAATAATTACGCTGGCGCAGCTGCGGGTCCTTGAGCAGGTCCGCGCCGGTCTGCACCACACCGGCGGCCACGCCGGCCGCTTGGCAGCGGGTCATCACTTCTTCCGCGGCGCGGGCTCCGGTCCATTCCTGGACGATGGCGTCCAAGGCGGCGCGATTGTTCAGGCGCAGTTGCAAGTCGCTAAAGCGCCCGTCGCTGACCAACTCGGCGCGGCCGATGACGCGGCACAAGGCGCGCCATTCGCCGTCGTCGCGCACCGAGATCGCGCACCAGCGGTCGTCACCCTGGCAACGGTAACAACCGTGCGGCGCGCCCACCGCATAATGATTCCCCTTGGGTTGCGGGTCCGCGCCGTTCACGCTCGTCTCCAAGTACGTCGTGCCCAGCGTTGCCGCCGTCGCTTCGATCTGCGCCACGTCGATGGTCGCGCCGGCGCCTGTGCGCCGGCTACGGAGTAACGCCGCAACCAGCAACGTCGGACCCATGACAAAACCGATGTGATCGGGGTAGACGCCCTGGCTGCCGATGGGCCGATCCTGCTCGGGATGATTCCAAAGATAGGTGATGCCGGAGAAAGCCGTCAGGTTGAAACCCCAAGTGCCATAGCTGCTCTTGGGCCCCTCGGTGCCGAAGCCGGGAAGTTTGACAATCACAAGTTTAGGATTAGCTTTGCGCAGCTCGTCGTCGCCCAAACCCAGCTTATCCAGGACTCTGGGGCGAAAATTCTGGAGAATCGCATCCGACTTGCCGGCGAGCTCGCGAATCAAGCGCGCGCCGGTGGGATGCTTTAAGTCGATCGCCAGCGAACGCACGCCGAGATTGCACTCGATAAAGCGCGGCGCCGCGTCGATATCTTTATGCTGGCCGTAGTGGCGAAAGGTATCGAGCCCGCCCTTGCGCGACTCGATCTTGATCACTTCGGCGCCGTAGCTCGCCAACAACCGGCCGGCATAGGGGCCGGCGTAGCCGGTGGTGAAAGCGAGGACGCGCACGCCCTTCAATATTTCATTTGCAATTGCCATGGTATTCAATTCCAGATTCCCAATTCAAAATTACAGATTCAAATCCGCGCCAATTTGGAATCTGTAATTTGGAATTTGGAATTATTCAGATAATCGCTTCCGCCGCCAGCACCGTCAAATCGTCCGCGCTCAACCCCAGCTCGCCGCGCAAGATTTCATCGTTGTGTTGGCCGACCAGCGGCGCCGGCGCTGGGCCGGTGCGCGCGCCGTCGACCATGAAGCAGTTACCCGGTTGGTCGAACGTCCCTAAAACCGGATGGGTCACCGCGCTGAAAAATTTGCGCGCTTGGATATGCGGGTCCTTCATGAAGTCGGCCGGCGAATTCACCGGCAGACCGGGGATACCGTGCTTCTGCATCAGCTCAGCCAGATCTTCTTTTAAAAAGCGCGAAGTAAACGAAGTCACTTGGGCGTTGATATAATCGGCATGCTGGCGCCGCAAGTTGCTGTTGATCCATTTGGCATCGTCGAGCGCCGGGTCATGATCCGGCCAGACTTTGAGCAGCAGCGGCCAGTGCGTTTGGGTGACGAACAGGGCGATCCAGCCGTTCTTGCACTGGAACAAATTCGCCGGCGCGTTGTGTTGGTGCTGGCTGCCGGCGCGCTTCATCACCCGGCCTTCGGAAGAAAAATTGAACGCCACATGCTCATGCAGCGCCATGCTCGCCTGAATCGACGTGTCGATCCAGGCGCCGATGCCGCGCATCTCGCGCTGCCACAGCGCCAGCACGACGCCGTAGGCGGCGAACAGGCTGGCATAATAGTAGGACTGGGACTCGGGCGGATTGCACGGCGTCATCTGCGGATCGCCGCTAATGTAGAGCAAACCGCCCATGGCGTTGCCGACGATGTCGGTGGTCTTGTAATGGGCGTAGGGGCCGTCTTGGCCGAAGCCGGTGAGCGAAACCAAGATCAATTTATTTTGCCGCTCAACCAAGGCGTCGTAGCCCAGACCGTGCGCCGCGAGATAACCCGGCTCAAAAGTTTCCAGCACGATATCGGCGCGCTCAACCAGGTCGAGCAACAGCTTGCGCCCGCTCGCCTGGGTAATATCCAAGGTCACGCTGCGCTTGCCGGCGTTGAGATAGGCGAAGCGCAAACTGCCTTCGCGGTGCGCGTGGCCGTTGGCGAACGGCGGCTCCGAGCGCGCCGCGTCGCCGCCCGGCGGCTCGACCTTGATCACGTCCATGCCAAGATCGCGCAAAACTTTGCCGCAGAACGCGCCCATGGACGAGCTTAAATCGAGAACGCGGTAGCCGGAGAGGAGTGAGGTTGCTTGGTCGTTATCGCTCATGTGGTGCTGATGATTGGTGGTTCAGAAGCTGCTCAGTGTCGATGATGGATGATCGGAGACTGGAATCTCAAGCCTCAAAGCTCGGCCCTTTTCTCTTCTACCCCTTATGATTCCTAATGATGTGTTGCGCCAGGCGCCAACGTAAAACTTCCGGCGTGCCTTCGGTGATGCGAATGCTGCGCACCTGGCGGTACCACCATTCCAATGGCAACTCGCGCATGAGCCCCAGGCCGCCGTGCACTTGAATCGAGCGGTCGACCACACGGCTCGCCATCTCGGCGCATTGAATTTTCGTCATGTACGACAGCTGGCGAATATCTTCGCCGCGGTCGTGGCGCCAGGCGCACTCGTAAACCATCAGCCGGCAAGCGTGCAGCTCCATCGCCGAGTCGGCGATCATGAACTGAATCGCCTGACGGTTCGCCAACGGCTGGCCGAAGGTCGTGCGCACTTTGGAATACTCGATCATCATATCCAGCGCGCGGGAAGCGATACCGACTGGGCGGGCGCCGTGGCCGCGAATGCGCCCTTCTTCGATCCACTTTTGCGCGATGGAAAATCCCTGGCCTTCGCCGCCGATCATATCCGCCGCTGCGACCCTGACGTTTTCAAAATGAATTTGCCCCGGCGTGTCGCCCATCATCGTCGGCCACAACCGTTCCAGCGTCACGCCGGGCGCCTTCATGCTCACCATGAAACAGCTCACCCCACCGCGGGCGCCTTTTTCCGGATCGGTGACGGCGATGACCTGGGCGTAATCGGCATTCTTCGCCCCGGTGATAAAGCGCTTGGTGCCGTTGATGATGTAGTGGTCGCCGTCTTTGACCGCGCGGGTTTTCATCCCGGCCGGATCGCTGCCGGCGTCGGGCTCGGTCTGGGCAAAACAAATTCTCATCTTGCCGTCGATCACCGGTTGGAGAAAACGTTTCTTCTGTTCCTCATTGCAATGAAACAGCACCGGCCGCACTTCCGGCCCGAAGATCGGCGCGTAGCGAAACGGAATCGCCACCGTGCGCGCGACTTCTTCCATGATCACGCAGCGGCTCATCAGATCGAGCCCCGCGCCGCCGTACTCCTGCGGGACATCGAGCAGCCACAGGCCGATGGCCTTGGCTTTTTCCTGGAGCGGCTTGATGTACTGCTCGGGCATGTCCTCGCCTTCGGGCCGGCATTCGCGCTCCAGCGGAATCAACTCGCGGTCGACGAACTTGCGCACCGTGTCTTTGAGGAGCTGTAATTCTTCGGGCAGGTTGAAATCCATCGTTGCACTCGCGCGAAGAATTCAGAAGCCAGGAGTCAGAATCCAGAATTTCCGTTCTGAAATCTTTTTCCCAACTTCTGAATTCTGACTTCCGTATTCCTCTTCTGACTTCTGAATTCTGGCTACTGCCCCTACTTCGCGTCCCGGTTGTACTCGCCCAACCCCGGCCGATAGGTTTTCTTGTCGAGGAACTGTTCCATGCCGGTCTCGCGGCCCCGTTCCGGATCGGTGAGACGCAGTGCGGTTCCCTTTGCGCCCATGTATTCTTCGGCCTGGCCGTAGTCCATGGTGCGGCAGTGTTTGTAGACTTCCTTGGCCGCGCGCAGCACCGCGGGATTTTTCTTTTTGAGCTTGTCGGCGAGCGCCATGGTTTCAGCGCGGAGCTTTTCCTTCGGCACAGCATAATTGATCAGCTTCATTTCAGCGGCTTTCTTGCCGTCGAAGGGATCGCCGGTCATGATGCACCACATGGCGTCGCGGTAACACATGGCGTCGGCCAACACCCGGCTGACCAATCCGCCGGGGAAAATTCCCCAGTTGACTTCGCTCAAACCGAAGGTCGCGTCTTCGGCGGCGATGGCGAAGTCGCAGGCGATCAGCGGCGTAAACGCGCCGCCGAAGCAAAAGCCGTTGACCATGGCGATGGTCGGCTTGGGAAACCAGAACAGCCGGCGCCAGCGCCACTCCTGCGACGCCCAGCTCGCCTTGCGCCGCTCGAGCGGATTGTTATCCGTGCCGCGGAAGTATTCGCGCAAGTCCTGACCCGCGCACCAGCTCGGCCCCGCCCCGGTGAGAACTAACACCTGGGTTTCTTTGTCGACTTCCAACTCCGTCAACGCTTCGAGCATGTCGTAGTGCAGTTGCGGGTTCATGGCGTTTCGCTTCTCCGGCCGATTGAGAATACACCAAGTAGTCCCGTCCTCTTTTTCAACCCTGACCGTCTTATATTCTTTCCATAATGTTGCAGCCATGTTTCGATGCCTCCTTATTTAATTTCGCGATTCATCCTTACTTATTCGAGCCGCTGTGAATCTGTCAAGCGATTCGGGAAAATACCGTGCAGCGAAATGGTAGGCTAACGCGGGTAAAGCGTCTTGATAAAACCGCTGGCGTCGATTTCGCGCAGCAGACTGTCGTCGACGAAGGATTTTGGATCGGCTTCTTTGGCTTTGGGATTATCCTTTTCGACCAAGCCGAGCACGGTCTCGACGCCGCGCAGCGACGGATAGGGCATCGACTCGTAATATTTCGTTGCCAACAGATCGTAGGAGCGTTCCAGATTGCGTTCTTGGTCGGCGTTGATGCGCAGTTTTTTGCGGACGATCTCCAAGCTCTCTTTCTTGTTTTGCTTGAAATAGGCGATGCCTTCCAGGAAGCCTCTGAGAAATCTAAGCGCGCTGTCGCGCCGGGTCTTGAGATAGCCGCGCGTCGAAGCGATCATCGTGTGCAGGTAGTAAATGTCGGTTTCCGCCAGATCGACCAGCACGCGAAAACCACGGTCCTCGACGATGAATACGAACGGGATCGTCATCACCGCGCCGTCGATACCGCCTTTTTCGAGGGCTTGGATCATGTTCGGCGACGAGCCCAGCTGCAGCACCTGAACCTCGGCCGGGTTGATGTTCCAACGCTTGAGCATCATCAACAACACAGAATGCGACACCGCGCCAATGCGCGTGGCGCCGATTTTTTTGCCCTTGAGGTCGGCGGGAGTTTTGATCTCGGGCCGCACCATGATGCGATTCAAGCCGCGATTGACCCCGGCGGCGATCATCACCGTCTCGCCGCCGCGCAGCGCCGCGTTGACCAGAGAATCGCCCGCCGCGCTGGCGAACTGGATATCGTTGGCCAGCAGCGCGCCGATGCCGGCAGTGGCGCCCTGGCCGGTGACGATGATTTCGGTCTCGACGCCATGCTTGCGATAAAATCCTTTTTGCTCGGCCACCCACATGGCGCTATGCAGCGCGCTCACCGAGCTCAGCCCAATTCGGATCTTCTCCTGCGCCGTTGCGGTGCCGTCATAAAGCGCAATGACGAACAGAGCGAGCGCTAAACCGCGAATCGAATTTTTCATCGGTCCATCGCCTGGCGGTTAACGTTGATACAGTGTCTTAACGAATCCGCTCTGCTCGATCTCGCGCAGCAAACTATCGTCATAGAACGACTTCGGGTCGGCGGTTTTCGCTTTGGGATTGTCCTTTTCGATGTAGCCGAGCACGGTCTCGACGCCGCGCGGCGACGTGTACGGAACCTGCTCGTAATACTTGCTGCTCAAAAGCTCGATGGAGCGTTCCAGATTGCGCTCCTGCTCGGGGCCGATGCGAAGTTTTTTCTTGACGATGTCGACGCTTTCTTTTTTATGCTGCTTGACGAACGCCAGCCCCTCAAGAAAACCCTTGAGATAACGCGACACTTTGTCGCGATTGTTCTTGATGTAGGTGCGCGTCGTGCCGATCATCGTATGCAGATAGAAAATATCGGTATCGGCCATATCGAGCAGCACGCGATAACCGCGGTCTTCGGCGACGAACATGGATGGAATCGTCAGCACCGCGGCTTCGATGCCCTTCTTGTCCAGACTGACGAGCATGTTGGGCGACGATCCCACCTGCATCACCTGCACATCGTTCACGCTCATCTTCCAGCGCTGCAACATCATCAGCAAAACCACATGCGACACCGCGCCGATGCGGGTCACACCCACCCGTTTACCCTTGAGATCGGCCGGAGCCTTAATCTCGGGAACCGTCAAAATGCGCTGCAAACCTTTGTTGACCACGCCGGCGATCATCACGGTATCGCCGCCGCGCAGCGCCGCCGCGGCCAAAAGATCGCCCGCCGAACTCACCATCTGAATATCGTTGGCGAGCAGCGCGCCAATGCCGGCCGTGCCGCCCTGCCCCGTGACGATAATCTCCGCGTCGATATTGTGTTTGCGGAATAATCCTCTTTCCTGCGCGACCCAAGTGGCGGTATGGAGCGCGCTCACCGAGCTCAGCCCCATGCTGATCTTGTCCTGAGCGATCGCCCGCTGCGATAGAAACAAACCAATGAGCAGCGCCAAACAAAGGTTCGCGAATGAACGTTGTAACATGAGCATTCCGATTTTTTCCTTTTTACTTTTTAATTTCTGACCAAGCCTGCTTCAAATAACTCAGGTCCATATACTTCGCCGGCTGCGGCAGCGGCTCCTTGAGAACGCCTTGCTCGGCGGTGATTTTAATCAGCGTGCGCACGCCCTCGATATTTAGATCCGCGTTGCGATCCCAAATGCGGCTCTTCCAATTGTAATCCGAAGCGTAGCGGCAATGCTCCATACTGATGACCATTTCTTTAGACAGGTAAGCGCAAGCCGCGTCGCGATTGTCCGCCATCCAGCGCATCGTCGAAGTCATCGCCTTCATAAAGCGCACGACCAGCAGCCGATTTTTCTCAGCCCAGGATCGTTTGACGATGTAAACGTTGAATTGAAAGTTGGGCTGGTCATCGGCGAAATAGCCGATGATGTTGAAACCCTGCTGCTTGGCGACGAGATCGAGCGGAACACCGACGGGAGCGGAAGAAATCTGCCCAGAGGTTAAAGCTTGGTAGCGATCGGACGCGCCGCCGATGTTGAGCAACGCGTAATCGCGCGGATATTCCATGCCGTGAACTTTTAAAACCAGCCGCAGCGCAAAGCCGGTTCCCGAAGTCAGCGTCTGCGTGCCGATGGTCGTGCCGCGCAGATCGGCGTAGGTTTTATATTGCTTGCCGCCTATCATGCTCAAGCCCAGACCGTTGATCAGGCCGCCGATCATGGTAATGTCCGCGCCCTTCTCGTAGGCGTTGATCAGCGTATCGACCGTGGCGTTGGCGACGTAAATCGAATCCGCCGTCAGCGCCTGAATAGTCAGCGGCGAACCGCGCATGGTGACGATGGGAACCTCCAAACCTTCTTTATCGAAAAAGCCCATCTTGGAAGCCACCCAAAGCGGACCGTAACTCAAAGTCTTGGACGATTCGCCGATGGGAAATCGAAACCTCTCCTGCGCCAGCGCAACCGAACCTGGAATAAAAGAACCAATTACGCAAATCAACGAAGCAACGAAGATGACAATCATCATCCGATCTCCTGACTACTGACTACTTTCGAACCAACTCCCCGAGCGCCTGCTTCAAGTAACTCTGATCGATATATTTTGCCGGCGGCGCCAGCGGCTCTTTCTGGCCGCCAATCTCGGCGACGATCTTAATCATCGCGCGCACGCCGTCAAGGGACAATTCGGCATTGCGATCCCAGACGCGGTTCTTAACGCTGTATTCCCAGGCGACGCGGCAGTTTTCCGCCGTCACCGACATTTCCTTGGACAGATAGCCGCACGCCGCATCGCGATTGTCGAACAACCAACGATGCGTCAGCGCGATCGCTTTCATGAAGCGGACCACCAGCGGGCGATTCTTTTCCGCCCAGGAACGCTTGACGGTATAAGGATTCAAAAAATAGTTCGGCAGATCGTCGGCGAAATAACCGAGCACGTTGAAGCCCAGCTGCTGCGCCGTGATATCGAGGGGCACGCTGAGCGGCGTCGCCGCGATCTGGCCGCTTTGCAACGCGACGTAACGATCGGACACGCCGCCAATGTTGAGAATCTGATAATCGCGCGGATACTCCAGCCCATGCGCGCGCAGGACCAAGCGCAATGCGAAACCGGTTCCGGTGGTAATGGTCTGCGAGCCGATGGTCTTGCCGCGCAGATCTTCGAAAGTCTTGTACGGCTTAGCCGCGACCAGACTCATGCTCAAATTATTCAGCAGGCTGGCGATCATCGCCAAATCCAAGCCGCGATCGACCGCGCCGATAATCCCATCGGTGCCGGCGTTGGCGGCGTAAATCGATTCCGTTGCCAATGCTTGAATCGTGATCGGCGTGCCGCGCATGACGACAATCTGCACGTCCAACCCTTCGCGCTCGTAGAAACCCAACTTTTGCGCCAACCAAAGCGGACCGTAACCGAAAGTCTTTGACGAAGCGCCGATGGGAAAGCGAAGCTTTTCCTGGGCTGGCGCCGGAGTAGCGAACGCCCACAGTAACAGGACCGAGGACAGAGTGAGCAGCGTCTGTCTTAACTCATGACTCCTCACTTCCGACTCCTTACTTAATCCCTTTGATCGCGCACAGCGTATTGCGCCCGGTCCACATCGGCAGAAACACCGAATGGCGGTGTTTGCCGCCGATGACGATGACCATGATATCTTCGGGTTTCGTGGAAAGATGAACGACGCCGTCCGGCGTGACGTTGATCGATTCGCGCAACAATTCATCGTCGGACTTGTGGCCTTTGCGCCGCGCCGGGATCTCGGAGAATTTCATCGACGCGTGTTCCCAGAGATAATCTTTCACCTGCTTTTTGGTGATGCCGTCGCGCGCCATGATCTCGGCGTCTTCGATGCCCAGCGCGATCAGCGGCGTGCCGCCGCCGAAACTGCCGACGTCCAAATGGCTCACGCCGTGATGCATCTTGATGACTTCGGCGAGCGAAGAAAGCGCCTGCTCGCCGCGATTGCCGGCGGTGTGGATCGGCAAAAAACCGTTGATGCCGAACGCGGTCACCGTGCTCTGCTCCGGTTTGAAACCGAACTCGACGTGATAGGGCTCCCAGGGACTTTTTTCCTGATTCTCGCCGAAGCACATGGTGTACTTGCCCGGCCAGCCGAAGGTCGAACGATCCGTGTCGCCGGGATAGCCGCCGCCGACGGTGATGAGGATCAAGCGAATCGCCCGGCCGATGGTCGCATTGGAGCGAAAGCCCGGCCCGAACACACCTGAGTCGCAGTTAACGTTGAGCGCGGTGCGAATCGGTCCATTGAGCAGGAGCGCCGGCCCAACGTAACCCGTGGTCGCTTGAACGCCGTATAAATTGAAGCGCGGTTCGCAAATCGCTTCCACCGCGGCGATGATCGCCGGCAAATACTCCGGCAGACAGCCGGCCATGACCGCGTTGATGGCGATCTTCTCAATCGAACAAGGCGCCCACTTGGGTGGAATCGGCCCGATCACCTCCGCCGGATCGCGCTTGGTCGCACTGAGCATCTTCTCCACCCGCGCCGCCGTCGGCGGCACGATCGGCAACCCATCGCTCAGCTTCTCCTTGCAAAACCAATCATTGACCGCTTCCCAACTATCTTCGACTTCGATGAGGTTCGAGGTAAGGTCCATAATGAATGCGGGCTCCTACGATTACGCTTTACAATTCATCTTGACGGGGCTGTTCCTCCCGACAATCTTTTTCCTTCCCCCTTGCGGGGAAGGATTAAGGAAGGGGGTGCTCTTCAACGTGTCGAATATTTTCTCACTGACCGCTGCCAGGTTACTTAGAACGTCATTGTTCCAAAATCGGAGAACGGTGAATCCTTGATCGCGCAACCAACCATCGCGCCGAGCATCGTAGTCGCCTTGCTCCGCATGCTGCCCACCATCGACCTCGACAATCAATCTCTTTTCCAAGCAAACAAAATCGACGATGTAATTTCCTACCGGCTGCTGTCTTCGAAACTTGTGACCGTCCACTTGCCAGAATCGCAGGTGACCCCAAAGAACCTTTTCAGCTGCCGTGGGATTTTTTCGAAGACCCCTTGCCCGCGCTCTGATTAGATCCATACCCCCTATCCTAACCTTTCCCCGCAAGGGGGAAAGGAATCGATCAGAGAGAATACGAATTGAAACCGCTACCCCGCCTTCGCCTGCTGCAAACTCCCCGGCCCGCCCAAGGTCAACTTTTCGTTCACTAAATGAATCGCGCCCTCGGCGTCCGCGCGATGCTCGCCTTCTCTGGCGCCGCCGCTCGGATGGTGCGGAATTTCGACCAACGGCAGTCTAGCCACTTCAAAAAATTTCGCTTCCGTGCGCGCCAGTTCCATGAAGATCGACTGGCACAGCGTGACGGTAGGCTTGCCTTTCTTTTGCAGTTCGATGGCGTCGTGGACACTCCACGACGTGCACGACCCTCAAGCGCCCAAACCGGTGATGACCGCGTCACACCGGCCTAGCAGCTCATCCATGAGCGGCTTGGGCGCGCCCTGCATGTGCGTCGGTTTGGTTCGGAATAAAACTTCTTTGACGCGCAGCTTTTCTTGCAGCAGCCGCGCCAACTCTTTGAACATGTCCGTCGAGTTCGACTGGCCGTTGTCGATGATGCCGAGCACTTTTCCTTCCAGGGTGTCGAGCCCCGGCACCAACGGGCGGTCCTTCGGATTGACCGCAGCGCGCGGATCGAGAAATTTTAGCGTTGCCATTCGGTTAGCCCCTCCCAAGCGAATTAATACCAGATTACGAATATCTATATACGCGAATTCCCCGCTGTGCCACAACTGTCGCCGCGGACAATTCTCATGCGGAGTGAAGAGCCTTTGTTAGTAACGACTCCGAACTCGGCGGGCTATGTACTACCATACTTCAAAATTTTCGCGGCGCGCACAAATTTTCGGAAATCA
>OELC01000437.1_pt4 | contig 11705 bp, 12 predicted proteins | sample 1503131 | NCBI WGS metagenome assembly OELC01 (sample SAMEA104379562, study PRJEB20068) | metagenome | isolation source: 1998 | reverse complement strand
TTTCGGTTGCGGCTTCACCGCACTGTGCTCTTTGCGGTTAATTATCCGATTCCGACTCTTTACTTTGTGACCCTTGTGCCTTTTGTGGTTAAATTTTTTCTCCGCGTTGGTTGCGGCTTTGCGGCGCTAGTACAGCTCCCCTTCGCCTTTCTTCTCCGCGCTCGGACGCCAGCGCAGGAAATAAGCTTCGGCGCGGGTGATCACTTCGTTACATAGAACCACGACCAGCGCCAGGATCAAGATGCCGCCGAGCGCGCCGGTGGTCGAGAACAGCGAGGTATTGTAGTTGATCAAGTAGCCCAACCCTTTGCTGGCGGCGATGAACTCGCCGACCACTGCGGCGACAATCGCGTAGGGTAAACTGATTTTCAACCCCGTGGTGATCCACGGCACGATCGACGGCAGGGTTACTTTCAAGAGAATCTGCCGTTCGCTGGCGCCCATGATGCGCAAAATATTTTTCAGCTCGGCATCCACGCCTTTGACGCCGGCAAAGGTATTGAAGAAGGTCAGAAAGAACACCACGCTGACTACGAGAATGACTTTCGAAGTCGGGCCGATGCCGAACCAAATGATAAACAGCGGCGCCAGGGCGATGCGCGGAATGCCGTTGAACGCGACCACGTAGGGATCGAGAACTTGCGCCAGCACTTCGCGCCGTCCGAGCGCGAAGCCCAACCCGATGCCGAAAATCGCGCCGATAAAAAAGCCGGTGAAGGTTTCGTAAAGCGTGATCGCCAGGTGGCCGAAGATCGAGCCGTCGGCGATGACGCCGTAAAGATATTTGAAAACCGCCGTCGGACTCGACACCCAGAACGGATCGATCAGCCGGCCGGCGCTGAACTCCCAGAATGCCAGGAGCACGGCGCCGAACAGCAAGCGGTAGAGAAACAGTCGGCCGCGGCTGATCATTTCATCAAGAAATCGTTGTTGACCAGTTCAGCATACGGCGCGCGTTTTTTTAGAATGCCGGCTTGCTCGAGAATATCTTGGGTGATCTGAACGCTCTTCTCGCTGGTCCGGCCGTCCTTGCTCAGCGTCGGCAGCACCGCTTTCACTCCCGCTAAAAGTAATTCGGGCGCGATGGTCGCCATCGACGGCTTGAGCGCGTCGGCCACTTGCTCCGGCGTGCTCTTGAGCGCCCATTGATTGGCTTTCGTCAGCGCCCGCACCATGCGCCGCACGGTGTCCTGATCTTTCACCGCGGTCTCGGGACGAACGATGAGATTCTCCATGAGGAACTCCGCGATGGAGACATCCTCGCCTTTGGCGTTGTTGATGAACAGCACCGCATAGCCGCGGCTGATCGCCGTATCCGGCGTCGGCGGCGCGGTCAGCGCGACATCGACTTTGCGATTTTCCAATGCCGCGAGCCAGGTCGGGCCGGAACCGATCGGCACGATGTTGACGTCGGACTGCGGATTCAGTCCGGCCTTGCGCACCACGAAGCTCGCCAGATGCGCGGTCAGCGCGCCGGGGTTGGTCACGCCGATGGTCATGCCTTTGAGCGCTTTGATTTTTTCCGCCAGCGGCGTCGACTCGGTGATGCCTTTGGATTTCGCCGCATCCTTGTGCATCGCCCAATTGATGAACAGCTTGTTGAGCCCGCTCATCACCATCAGCAATGGCTTGCCTTCCTGATGGGCGAGAATCACGTTGTCGCCGGTGGTGAAGCTGAAGTCGACGTCGCCGGCGATCAACGCGCGAATATCCGGTCCGCCGCCGTTGGTCGAGTTGACCTCGACTTCGAGCTTTTCCTCGGCAAAATAATTTTTATTCTGCGCCAGAAACACCGGCAGCATCGAATGGGCGATCACCGGAATCGTCATCTTAACTTTTTTCAGCGCCTGGGCATTGGCCGCCCCGCTAGCACAGACAAGCGCGACGAGAACCAAAATCATGAGCCGTTTCATCATCGTTTCTCCTTTTTAAGCCACCGCTAAATTTACTTCGGGACGCAGTTCATGCCAGAGCCGTTCGTAGGCCGAGCGAAACTCCGGGCTCTCGTGGATCTGAAACACATCTCGCGGCCGCGGGATCGCCACCGTCTCGATAAACTTGATCCGGCCCGGCCGCGACGACATCAGCACCACGCGATCCGCCAGCGTGATCGCTTCGATCAGATCGTGGGTAATAAAGATGATGGTTTTCTTTGACGCCGACCAAAGTTTCAGGAGCTGATCTTGCAGCACGATCCGGGTTTGCGCATCGAGGGGCCCGAAGGGCTCGTCCATTAAAATGAGTTCCGGATCGTAAATCAGCGTGCGAATGATGTTGGCGCGTTGGCGCATGCCGCCGGAGAGTTCATGCGGGTAATGCTCTTCGAAGCCGCCGAGGCCGACGCGGTCAATATACTCGCGCGCTTGGGTTTTGCGCGCCTTGGCGTCGACGCCGCGAATTTCCAAAGCGATCTCGACGTTTTCAATCAATGTGCGCCAGGGCAGCAAGTTATCTTTTTGCGTGACGTAACCGATTTTCGTGCAAATGCCGTCGATGCGTTCGCCGCGAAAAGTGATGCGGCCGGAGCTCGAACGAATCAGACCGACGATCAAATTGAGCAACGTCGACTTGCCGCAACCCGACGGTCCGACGATGGTGACGAACTCGCCCTCGGCGATGTCCAAGTCGATGGACTCGAGGGCGACGACTGTTTTGCCGCGCACGAAATATTCTTTTCTGACGCCTTCGACTGCGAGCAGGGACATGCCAAATCCTAGGGCGTGATCTGGGCGATGGAAGCGCCGATGCCGTCGCGTGCGGTGGTGCCATTGGCGTCCAAGTTATCGCGCCGCGGCGTGTCGTTATTACTGATGTAAGCCGTGTTTCCAACGAAGACAATCGCCGAAGGAAACTCCAGTGGCCCTTGGCTGCCATTCTTGGTTACCTCTTGGACCCTGCCATCAGGACTGACCGTGACAATTGCGTTGCGTTCGTTAGCCGTAATCCAGATTCTACCGCTTCGATCAAAGTCCAAACCATCCGCTCCTTCCAACAAGGAACTTTGCGCCAACAAAACCGGTTTCCCAGCGCGGCCATCGGGGCCGATCGTTGTTTTCCAAACCGCGCCACGGGCGGTGTCGGTAATATAAAGGATCCCATTGGCATCGAACGCCACGCCGTTCGCGACTATAGGCTGTTGGGACTTCCCGTCGGGTAAGGTGCGGTTGTGAGGCTCGATTTGAAGCACAACTTCAGCCTTGCCACCGGCGGGTCCAATGCGATAGATGCGTCCCGTGCGCGCGCCGGCTACGAAAAGATTTCCGCTCCGGTCGAAGGCGATCCCATTTGCCCCTTCGGTACCCGTGGCAAAGGTTTCGGCAATTCCAGGTTTATCGGGGTTGATGTCTGCTTTTTTGAGTCGAACCACCTCACTAAAGGGATCGCAGGCAACGAATAAATCGCCCAGAGAGTTGAAAGCAATGCCCCGGCCGTCCCCTCTCGAAGTCCTTCCTGCGATCTGACGGCTTGCAATGCGACCAACGACAACTGGCTTTGCCGCCCGTGGATCGACGCGGAGAATATCTCCGGAAACCCAGTCGGCGAAATAAAGCCTTCCCTGCTGATCCGCCGTGACGCTTTCCACGATTACGGTACGATCCGTGCTCGCCGGATCGAGATCGACCAGAATCGAAACCGTCGGGCTGCCCATCCGCATGGTCGCGCAGCCGCTTAAACCAAACGCCAAGGCCCACACCAGCATTGCTCGCATATCGACCCCCCCTTATTGGATTACGGTACGTGAGCTGGTCGCCTGCCAATTGGCAACAAGCCCGGATGAATTACCGCGTTGCTCTTAAAGTTGCAAGGCTTTGGCCGCGTTGCCGCCGAGAATTTGTCCGCGCTGGGCATCCGACAGTTCGAGCGCCATGACCTTGGCCACCGAATCGAAATCGCCCATCGCCATCGGATAGTCGGTGCCGACGACAACGCGCTCCGCGCCGACCACTTGAACCAGATACTGCAACGCCGCGACGGAATGGACGATGGTGTCGAAATAAAGTTTTTTCAAATAAGCAGACGGCTGGTGCGGAATCGCTTTCTGCAAATCGGCGCGCAACGAATACGAATGATCGAGCCGCCAGATATTGAACGCCAGCAAGCCGCCGCCATGGGACAGACACAAGCGCAGGTTGGGATATTTTTCGAACATGCCTTTGAGAATCATCCGCTCCACCATCATGGTCGTGCGAAAGGTAAACTGCAAAACGTTGCCGAGAATCGGCGCCAGCGGATCGTCGGCGTCGAGCCCGCCTTCCAGCGGATGGACGAACAGCAGCATGTCCAACTTCTGCGCCGCCTCGAAGAACGGCTCGAAGCTCGGATCGTCCAGCGGCTTGTCGCCCACCGCGTTACCGATCTCCAAACCTTTGAGCCCCATGCTCTTCGCCTCTTCGGCGATGGCGATGGATTCGGTAACACTCTGCAACGGCACGCTGCCGAAGCCGATAAAGCGATCCGGATGCTTGCGCACGACGGCTTGAATCGCTTCGTTCTGCCGCCGCGAAAAATGCGCCGCCACCGCCGCGTCTTCCCAATAGAACAAGAGAATCGGCGACGGCGAAATCGCCTGCATATCGATCTTCATCTCGTCGAGCGCCTTGATCCGCGCCAGCGGATCGTAAGCGCCGGCGCCAAGACCTGGCCGGAAACCGATCTGCGACGTGACCGACAACTTGCCGTTCTCCAAAACCAGCTTCGGCGCGCGGTTCTCAAATTTACCGGGATTTTGCAACGCTTCGACGGGGAAGAAGTGCGAGTGAAGATCGATGTTCATAGTGCGTGCGGTCTCCTCATGACGAACTGTCTATACACCATCGGGTCTGTACTGTACCAGAGGTTATCGTCGTCAAACTCGGCGCGAAGTGATGTGTGAAAACGTTCCAGACCTCTGTTTCATGTCGATTGGATTCGAGCGGAATGTCAGGTATCTTTGCTTCATGGAGTCTATTCATGCTCGCCAAGAAAACCGAGAATAACCAAATTACGCTGCCGAAGTCGATCGTCGCGAAACTTCCCAAGACCGATTACTTCGACGTCACTCTGCGCGGCCAAGAGATCGTCCTAAAACCCATCGTCAGCGGCGCCAAGGGCACCAACCTCGACGAGGTTCGGAGCAAAATGAAGGCCCTTGGAGTTACGGAAAAAGATGTCGACGCGGCAATCCGCTGGGCCAGGAACCGATAGTGCGCGTCGTCTTAGACACCAACGTCCTGGTATCGGCCTTCTTTTCAAAGGTAAAACATCTGAACTCGTCCCCCTCTGGCAAACCGGCGCTATCACGCCACTGCTTTCTCGCGCGATCTTAGAAGAACATCTGCGCGTCCTCAGCTACCCCAAATTCAAACTCTCCGAGACAGAAATTAAGACTTTGATTCAGGAGGAATTGCTCCCTTTCGTGGAAGTGGTCAATCCCCGAAAACGCCTGCGCGTGGTCGAGCGTGACCCGTCGGATGACAAATTTGTGGAATGCGCGATCGCGGGAAAAGCGCGAGTGATCATCTCGGGTGACAAGGATCTACTCTCGATCCGTCGTTACCGCCAAACCCTCATCCAGTCGCCGGCCCAATTTCTCGCCGCCAATCCCCAGCTTCGCCGATAATAATCGTTGGACAGCAACCTATTTCAGCGGCGGCGAAATCGCCTGCATGTCGATCCTGATCTCGTCCTGCGTCACGACAACTCTTTAGTCACTGCACCTACTTCCCTTGACAGAACCGGCCCACGATCTGCTACAACCGATGCTGAACTTTAGCAGGAGAAATTCCATGAACGTGCTGCGCCAGTTTTGGTATCCGATTTTGTGGTCCAAGGAACTTACCGACAAGCCGGTATCGGTGAAGCTGCTCGACCAGCCGATTGTCCTCTGGCGCGCCAACGGCCAGGTGTCGGCATTCTACGATCTGTGCATTCATCGCGGCTCGGCATTGTCGCTCGGCTGGGTCGATTGCGACAAGCTCGTTTGTCCCTATCACGGTTGGAACTACGCGGCTGACGGCAGCTGTGTAAAAATTCCCTCGTTGCCGCCGGATCGGGAGATTCCCGCCAAGGCGCGGGCGCAAGCCTATCGTGCGCAAGAGCGCCACGGTTTGATCTGGGTTTGTCTCGACGAGCCGAAGCAGGATATTCCTGAGCTGCCGCCGGAGATCGGCGATCCGAATTTTGTCTGGGGGCCTTACAATTCCTCAGGCCAGTGGAAAGCCAACGCCGCGCGCATGATCGAAAATCTCGCCGACTTCTCTCATTTTCCATGGGTGCACGCGGGCATACTCGGCGATCCACAGCAGGCGGAGTCGCCGGTCATCGAGCTAAAAGAAGTGCCAGGCGGTTTTCAGTACGAGATCGACACGCCGGTGAACCGGCTGCGCGCCAGCAGCGCTTCGAAGCAACTCTACACGGTGATCCTGCCGTTCATGGTGATCATCCAGCGCAGCCAACCCGGCAGCGTGGAGCGCCATACAAATATTTACTTGTGCACGCCGGTGGCGAACAACGAGACGAAATTCTACCGCCTCGCCGGCCGCAACTACCGCGACACGAAATCAGATGACGAGCTGAACGCCCAGCACCGCAAAATTTTCGAACAAGACAAAGCCATCGTCGAATCCCAGCGGCCCTGGGAACTGCCTCTCGATCTCGCCGAAGAGCTCCACCTGCGCGGCCCCGACACGCCCACGGTGGAATATCGCCGGCGATTGAAACAGATGGGCATCGAATGGCTTTGAATCCTTCTTAGCCGATTCCGACTTTGCGTCCTGTGCGACTTTGCGCGAGATAATTCTTTTCCGAATCGGATTGTTTATCGCGCCAAGACGCCAAGAGCGCCAAGGAAGACAACGTTAGAACTGGAGAAGTAAATGCCTGACCATTTCGACGTCATCATCGCCGGCGGCGGCTCTGCAGGCTGCGTGATCGCGTCGCGTCTGTCGGAAGATCCTAAACGCAAAGTCTTACTGCTCGAAGCCGGGCCCGATCCGCAACCGATTCCGGAAATCGTCGCCGATGCGGATAAGGCGACCAACGTGCTGCTCGAAAGTCCCTACATCGTGATGTATCCGACCAAGCGCAATTTCGATGGCAGCGAGTTTTATTCGCTTGCGGGCCGCATTGCCGGCGGCGGATCATCCGTGAATATGATGTCGATCCCGCGGCCGATCAAAGCCGATCTCGACGCTTGGGCCGCCCAGGGCAATCCCGAATGGTCGTGGGAGAAAGTCTTGCCGGTATTAAAACGCATGGAGTCGGATCAAGATTTTCCCAACAGTCCGATCCACGGCAACTCAGGGCCGATCTACGTCAAGCGCAAACATGTTTTCGATGCTCCACTGGGCGAACAGGAGCAAGCGTTCTTGGACACGCTGCTCAAACTCGGCGTGCCGCGTTTCGACGATCAGAACGAGCCCAACCCGCACGGCGTCGCGCCCACCGCGCGCAATATCAAGGACGGCAAACGCCAATCGTCGGCGGTCGCCTATCTCGGTCCGGCGCGCCAACGGGCGAATCTAACCGTCATCGGCGCCGCGCCAGTGGTTTCGCTCATTTTGAATGGTAGGAAAGCGGTAGGCGTGCGTTATCAAAAAGACGGACGGGTCTGCGAAGCCCGTGCGGATAGAATCGTTCTCAGCGCCGGGGTTTATCATTCACCGCAGATTTTGATGCTGTCCGGCATTGGTCCATGGGCCGAGTTGGCGCGGCATGGCATTGCGGTCGCGCATGAATTGAACGGCGTCGGTGAAAATTATCAGGACCATGCGGTGGTGACGATGACGCTCAAGGCCAACACCGACGGCCAGAAGCCCAATACGCGCGGCCGCTCGACGCTCAAGCTTTATTACAAGAGCGATGCGGCGCGCGAACATCTCGACTTTCATATTATCTTGCGCGAGATCACCACGGTGAGCGGCATCGGCGACATGATCGGTTTCTCTTGCCATCTCTTGGAGCAGACCAATCGCGGCCGGCTGACGCTGGCGAGCGCCAATCCGGATGACCTGCCGGTCATCGATCCGCAAATGCTCGAGCATCCGAAGGACATCGAAGCCATGCTGGCGGCGATGAAGTTCGTCCAGCGGCTGGCGAATACCGAACCGCTGAGCCAATATTGCGGCGAACTGTTTTCGCCAAGTCCAATGGACGACTGGGAAAAATTCGCGCGCTCGAGCTACACCAGCTACTTTCACGGCGTCGGCACATGCAAGATGGGACCCGCAGCCGATCCCAATGCCGTTGTCGATCAGCACCTGCGCGTACACGGCGTGGACAATCTCTGGATCGGCGACGCCTCGATCATGCCGACGGTGGCGCACGCAAATACCAATCTCACCAGCATGATGATCGGCGAGCGCGCCGCGGATTTCATCAAGGCCGCGTGGTAGTTGGATCACACATGTTCGTGCAGACAGCAACCATGGCTAATTCCCCTCACCCCTCAACGAAATTCCCTCGCTCGCTTCAGCCGAAGGCTGATCAGCCTCTGGCGGATGCGGGAGAGGGCAAGGGTGAGGGTCCGATAGCAATCAGAGCCCTCATCCTAACCTTCTCCCAGAGGGAGAAGGGACACGCCCGCTCCAGTCCTGTCATTTCGACCGCAGGGAGAAATCTTTCTTGGATTTAATTCACCCGTGAAAAAAGAACCGATCATTTCCGCTTTCTGGTTGCTGCTCGCGCTCTATCTATCCGTCGCCGCTTACCAGCTCGGCCTTGGCGCGGTCGGCCGCCCAGGCCCCGGCTTTTTTCCCTTCGGCGCGGCGCTGGCCATCGCTGTCATAGCGCTCTTTCGCTTGCTTAGAGCGTGGGGCGAAAAACCGGCCGCGACGCTCGCCACGAGCGGCAGCGAGTGGCGCAAGATCGCTTGCGTCATTGCCGGCATGACGCTGTACACATTGTTACTTGAACCTGTCGGTTTTGCGCTTTGCACGTTTTTGCTGATGTTGTTTTATCTCAAAATCATCGCCTTGCAGCGTTGGCAACTGAGCTTTGGCTTCGCCTTCGCCGTCGCCCTGCTCGCGCACCTTTTCTTCGACCTGTTGTTAAACGCCCAACTGCCGCGCGGCATTCTCGAGTCGCTTCTGTGAAAGGCAGCCGTTGGAAACGCTGAATTTTCTTCTTCAAGGCGCGCTCACAGCCGCCGCGCCGCTGAATCTGATGTACGGCTTCGCCGGCGTGCTGCTCGGCACGTTGGTTGGCGTGTTGCCGGGACTCGGTCCCGCGGGCGCCATCGCGTTGCTGCTGCCGCTGGCGCTGCATGCGCCGCCGCTGGCCTATTTGATTATGCTGTTCGGCATTACCTACGGCGCTCAGTACGGCGGCTCAACGACTTCGATCCTCGTCAACATTCCCGGCGAGGCGTCGTCGGTGATCACTTGCCTCGACAGCTACGCCATGGCGCGCCAGGGCCGCGCCGGGCCGGCGCTGGGCATCGCCGCCTTCGGTTCGTTCATCGGCGGCACGCTGGCGATTTTCGGTGTGGCGTTTCTCGCGCCGGCGCTGGCCGAGTTCGGTCTGCATTTCGGTCCGCCGGAATACGCCGCGCTGATGCTGTTCGGCCTGACTGCATTGGTTTATCTGGCGCATGGAGCGATGGACAAGGCGCTGTTGATGGCGCTGTTCGGCGCGGTGCTCGCCAGCATCGGCCTCGACCCGCTCACCGGCGCGCCGCGCTTCACCTTCGATATTTTAGTTCTGCGCGACGGTGTCGGCCTGACTCCTGTGGTCATCGGCCTGTTCGGCGTCTCGGAAGTTTTGCTCAATCTCGAAGCCAAAGCCGGCGAGGTTTTTCAAAACAAAGTGCGCGGCCTCTTGCCGACGGCGCAAGATTGGCGCGACTCGGCTGCGCCCATCGCCCGCGGCACACTCTTAGGATTTTTCATCGGCGCGATTCCTGGATTGAACGTGGTCATCGCCACTTTCGCTTCCTACGCCATCGAAAAGAAACTTTCCAAGCACCCGGAGAAGTTCGGCAAGGGCGCCATCGAGGGCGTCGCCGGGCCGGAGACCGCGAACAACGCCGCCAGCTGCAGCGGTTGGATACCGCTGCTCAGTCTAGGTCTGCCCACCGGCTCGGTGACCTCGCTGATTTTCGGCGCCTTGATGATTCACGGCTTGGCGCCGGGTCCGTTGTTTATCAAGAATACTCCTGAAGTTTTCTGGGGCCTGCTCGGCAGCATGGTCATCGGCAACGCGATGCTGTTGATTTTAAATCTGCCGCTCATCGGTCTGTGGATCAGAGTTTTGCGCATGCCCTACTTCTTTCTGTTCCCCTTGATCGTCCTGTTCAGCATCGTCGGCGCCTTCACAGTTTCGGGCAACGTCGGCGACGTAGCGATTACGATTATATTTGGCCTGGTCGGTTTCCTCATGCGGAAATTCTCCTACGAGCCCGCGCCCATGGTGTTGGGTTTGGTGATCGGCCCGCTGTTGGAGACCGCGATCCGCCGCTCGCTGATCATGTCGCGGGGCAGCTTCGCGGTCTTTTTCAATCGCCCCATCGCAGCGGCGTTCATGGCATTGGCGCTGTTCATGCTGCTGAGCCCGCTGCTCGCGCGCCGGCGCCTCGGTCATGGGATTATTGAAAAGCTGGAGGAGAATTAACCGACCATGGTAATTTTGTTAAATCTCTGGCAATTGATGCACAACTCATATTGGAGGAAATATGCAAACTAGAATGCCATTCATCGTACTGATCTGGTTAACTTTTACGCTGCCCGTCTTCGCCCAACCCTTTCCCAACAAACCCATCGAACTCGTCGTCACGTCCAACCCCGGCGGCGGCGTCGATTTGTTGTTTCGCTTGATCGCGGAAGAACTGACAAAGATCGTCAAATCTCAAGTCAACGTCGTCAACCAGACCGCCGGCAGCGGCGCCATCGGCGCGGAAAAAGTCGCCGGCTCGCGCAAGGACGGCTACACGCTGCTCGGTTCTTTGCTCGGCCAACTCGCCACCATGAACGTCGCCAATCCGAAAGGGCCGGCGAATTTGACCCGCGACTTTCAACCCGTGGCGATTCTCTATGGCTACGCCGCGGTGATCATGCTCAGCCGCGCCGACTCGGAATTCAAAACCCTCAAGGACGTAGTCGCCTTGGCGCAAAAGAAACCCGGCGAGATCATCGTCGGCGTTGGCCCGACCGGAACCAGTCTGACATTGGAAGTGGAACTCTTGAAGCGCGCCGCCAAGATCGACATCACATCGCTGCCGTTCGCCGGCTCGGCGCAGACGATGACGAATCTTTTGGGCGGCCACGTCAATCTCGCGATGGCGTCCGATGTCGCGGCGCTGCCGCATATCAAGAGCGGCAAGCTGCAAGGCGTCGCCGTCGACGTCAACTCCGCGGTGCTGCCCGAAGTCGCGACCTTCGCCAAGCAAGGCTTTCCTCAGGTCAACTTGCTCGCCCATCTGGTCTTTTTAGCGCCGAAAGGAACGCCCGACGCGACGATCAAAATTCTCGCCGCCGCGATCCGCAAAACCCTCCAAGATCCAAAGCTCAAGGAGAATCTCAACGCGCGCGGCTACAACGTCGACCTGCGAACCGGCGCAGCAGAACTCAACAAACTGGTCAAAGAAGAAATGGAAAAATATTCGCGCTTCAGCGCCGACGAATTAGGCTGGAAGCCGCAGTAAAAACGGTAAGGGATAAATGGTGAGGAGTGAGGTGCTTCGACTAACCCCTTATCTATCTCAGCCCCAACTCCTTCAACGCCTGGCGCAA
>OELC01001068.1_pt6 | contig 11814 bp, 14 predicted proteins | sample 1503131 | NCBI WGS metagenome assembly OELC01 (sample SAMEA104379562, study PRJEB20068) | metagenome | isolation source: 1998 | reverse complement strand
GGTTATAATCGGTGTGGCCCTCGATCGCTTCCAGAACGTAGTCTGCTTGTGAAAACAGGGTTTCTGTCAGGCCCCATCCTGTACCGAAGATGATTAGAAAGGGGCGAGCTTTCTTTTTTAACATGTCTCGCAGCGCGGTGAAAGAGGTCCGGTTCGCCGTGGGCCGGGCCGAGGTGACGATGATCTCGGGCTTTTCTCCGGCTTCCCGTTCGATATCGATGATCGCGTCGTCGAGCGTGTTGGCGATGCGGGTGATTTCCAGCGCCTGTTTGCGCGTGACGTTGTATTGGCTGCCGTGGCCGGTCTCCCAGTGATCGATGATTTTGAGCGCGAGCTTTTGCAGCGCCTTGACCGGCGTGACGACGTAAAAGCCGCGCACGCCGTAGGTGCGGCCGGAGCGGGAGATGTCGTGGATATCCATGTTGGTGACCGCCGTGGTGACCACCTGATGATTCTTATCGTAGACCGGGTAGTGCAGCAGGGCCAGATAGACATCGGCCTGGGGCGCTTGGCTCGATTCATTTGCCGGCGCAACCGAAGCCAACAGATCGGGCCGGCGCGCGCGCGTGAGTTCGACGCTCTTTTGCCGGCGCCATTGCTTGATTCGCTCGTGATCGCCGCAGAGCAGCACCTCGGGAACTTTCATGCCGCGAAATTCTTCCGGGCGGGTGTACTGCGGGTATTCGAGCAGGCCATGGCTAAATGACTCGTCGAGGGGCGAGTCTTGATTGCCGAGCACGCCCGGAATCAAACGCGCCACCGCGTCAATGACGATATTGGCCGCCGGTTCGCCGCCGCTGAGCGTGTAGTCGCCGATGGATAGCTCGTCATCGACGAACGCCTTAACGCGCTCGTCGATGCCTTCGTAGCGGCCGCAGATCAGGACGATTGCTTTTTCTTGCGCCAAGCGCGCCGCCTCGGCTTGATTGAAGACCCGGCCCTGGGGCGCGAGCAAGATCACCCGCGCCGTGGGATTTTTAATTCGCGCATCCTCGATGGCCGCGACCAGCGGCTCGGGTTTCATCACCATGCCCTGGCCCCCGCCGTAGGGATAATCGTCGGTCACGTGGTGGCGGTCGTGGGTGTAACTGCGCAGGTCCACCTGATCGACCGCAAGCAAGCCCTTCTCCTGGGCTATTTTCAAAATGCTATGGCCCAGGGCGGAGTCGAGCATGTGCGGGAAGATCGTGATGACCGTGAATTTGACCATGGCGTAGCGATCGGCGCGAATTACAGATCCAACAAACCGTCGGGTGGATCGATGATGACTTTTTTCTCGTCAAAGTCCACTTTCGCGACGATTTCTTTGACGGCTGGAATCAGATGTTCTTTTTCCGCTCCTTGGACGACGTAGAGGTCGCCGCCGGCGGTCTTGAGCGTGGCAACCAGCTTGCCGATGGCGTTGCCGTTCTTGTCGACGACGTCGAAGCCGACGACTTGGTATTGATAATACTGACCCGGCTCCAGCGCGGCGAGGACCGAGTTGTCGACCTGGAGAGTGGCGCCGATCAGTGGCTTGGCCGCGTCGATATGATCGATGCCGCGAAGCTTGATCAGCAACTGATTTTTGTGCGGCTTGCTCGACTCGATTTCGTATGGCGCTTGGCCGGCGGCACTTTCCAGGTAAACCTGGAGCCCGGCTCCAAGCGTGTCGCCGTCCACGTTGAAAGGGTTAAACTTCACCCAACCATCGAGCCCGTGGGTGGCGACGATTTCACCGAGGGGAACTAACGGTTCAGCCATCGGCGTGCGGCCAGGAGAGTTAATTTTCCTCGACGATTTCGAGGAGCACTCGGCGATTGTCGCGGGAAGCGGCGGCGTTGAGCAAGGTGCGCATGGACTTCGCGGTGCGGCCCTGTTTGCCGATAATTCGGCCGAGATCTTCCTTGGCGACCTTCAACTGCAAGACCGTGGCGCCGTCGTTCTCGCTCTCGGTGATCTCGACGGCGTCGGGATTGCTGACCAAGCACTGCGCCAAGTATTGCACCAGATCTTTCATCGGTTCGATCGCGCCTAACTGGCTTTCTTTTGTTTTTTGATCAGCTGGGAGACGGTCTGCGAGGGTTTGGCGCCCTTTTTAATCCAACCGTCGATCTTCTCGTGGTTAAGCTTCACGCCGCCGGTTTTGGCGCTGGGATCGTAGGTGCCGACTTGCTCGATGTAGCGGCCGTCGCGCGGAAACCGTTGGTCGCTGACGACGATGCGGTAAAAGGGTTTTTTCTTGGCTCCATGCCGACTCATGCGGATCGATACACTCATGCCCTGGTTCTCCTTTAGTTAAATGGGGTTGGCATTCTACTGAGGAGCGATTTGACTCCCAGTTTGCTTACCCGTTGCATCATTTTTTTCATTTCGAGGAACTGTTTCATTAGACGGTTGATATCGTTCACCGTCGTGCCGCTGCCTTCGGCGATGCGCCGGCGCCGGCTGCCGTTCAAGAGCGCCGGGTTGCGCCGCTCCTGACGCGTCATTGAGTTGATAATCGCTTCGACGCGCTTGAGCTCTTTCTCGGCCTTCTCGGAGTCGACTTGAGATGCCAGTTTCTTGCCGCCGGGAATCATTTCCAACAGGCTCCCCACCGGTCCCATGCGTTTGATCTGCTGCAACTGTAACTGAAATTCTTCCAGTGTGAATTGCTGTTTCTGAAAGGCCTGCTGTAAGCGATCGGCTTCTTTCTGCTCGACGTTCTGCTGCACTTTGTCGATCAGCGACAGCACGTCGCCCATGCCCAAGATGCGCGAGGCTAAACGATCCGGATAAAAGGGCTCGAAGGCATCGAGCTTTTCACCGATGCCTGAGAACAGGATCGGCTTGCCGACCATCTGGCGAATCGACAGCGCCGCGCCGCCGCGGGCGTCGCCGTCCAACTTGGTGAGAATGATTCCGCTCAAAGCGAGTTTACCGTCGAAGCCCAGCGCTTGGTTGACGGCGTCCTGGCCGGTCATCGAGTCCGCGACAAACAAAATCTGGTGCGGCCGGACCGCGTCTTTGATCGAGGCCAGTTCCTGCATCAACTCTTCATCGATATGCAAACGGCCGGCGGTGTCGATGAGCATGACATCGCAGAATTTTTTCCTGGCTTCTTCGAGCGCGCGCTGGCAAATCGCCACGGCCGACATTTGCGGATCGGAGTCATAAACCGGCAGTTCGAGTTCGTTGGCGAGAATTTTTAACTGTTCGATGGCCGCTGGGCGATAAATATCGGCTGGCACGAGATAGGGGCTGCGCTTCTTTTCTTTTTTTAAATAACGCGCCAACTTCGCCAAGGTGGTGGTTTTGCCCGAGCCCTGCAGGCCCACCAGCATGATCACCACCGGCGGCGCGGATTTGAGGTCCAGGTCGCGATAATCGCCGCCCAACAGGTTGACCAGTTCGTCGCGCACGATGCCGATAAATTGCTGCTCGGGCGTCAAGCTTTGCAGCACTTCTTGGCCCATCGCCTTGATTCGGACCGATTCGAGAAAAGTTTTTACGACTTGCAGATGGACATCGGCTTCGAGCAGGGCGAGGCGCACATCGCGCAGCGCGTCGTCGATGTTGGTCTCGGTGATCTTGCCCTGGCCCCGTAAACGTTTAAAGGTCAGTTCAAGTTTGTCGGTTAGCGATTCGAACATGAAAAGGATTGCTAAATCGTTATAATTTCAAGGAAAAATTTAAAAATAAAATAATATGAAAGAATCCTAGAGTCAAGGAAGCGAAAAATAAAAAGACCCGCTGCGAACGTTTCGCGACGCTCGCAACGGGTCCTTATCAATCGCAACGGTGTTATTACATCATGCCGCCCATACCACCCATGCCGCCCATACCACCCATGCCGCCGCCTGGAGGCATCGCCGGCATCGACGATTTGTCTTCCGGCTTATCCGCGACCATCGCTTCAGTCGTCAGCAGCATGCTCGCCACCGAAGCGGCGTTCTGCAACGCGGTGCGCACGACCTTGGCGGAGTCGATGACTCCGGCTTTCATCAGGTCTTCGTACTCTTCGGTAGCCGCGTTGAAGCCGAATGCGCCTTTGCCCTCTTTCACTTTTTGCAGGGCGATGGCGCCTTCGACGCCGGCATTGATCGCGATGCGTCGCAGCGGCTCTTCGGCGACGCGTTTAATAATATTGACGCCCCATCTTTCATCCTCGGAGGCGCGCAGCTTCTCAAGCACCGCTGAGGCGCGGAGCAGGGCAACGCCGCCGCCGGGAACGATGCCTTCTTCCACCGCCGCGCGGGTGGCGTGGAGCGCATCTTCGACGCGGGCTTTCTTTTCTTTCATTTCGATTTCAGTGGCTGCGCCGACGTTGATCACCGCTACGCCGCCGATCAGCTTGGCCAAACGCTCCTGAAGCTTTTCACGGTCGTAATCCGACGTGGTCTCATCGATCTGGGCGCGAATCTGTTTGATCCGGCCTTCGAGGTCCGACTTCTTGCCGGCGCCGTCGACCAGCGTGGTGTTGTCCTTGTCGACGACGATTCTCTTGGCGCGGCCAAGATCGCTGAGCGCGATATTGTCGAGCTTGATGCCGAGTTCTTCGGCGATCAGCTTGCCGCCGGTGAGGACGGCGATGTCTTCGAGCATCGCTTTACGCCGGTCGCCAAAGCCAGGAGCCTTGACCGCAACGCAATGCAACGTACCGCGAATCTTGTTGACGACGAGGGTGGCGAGAGCCTCGCCCTCGATATCCTCGGCGATGATAATGAAAGGCTTGCCGGACTTGGCGATTTGCTCAAGCACGGGAAGGATCTCTTTCATGTTGCCGATCTTCTTCTCGTGAATCAGCAGGTAAGCGTCTTCGAGCACACATTCCATTCTCTCCGGATCGGTGACGAAGTAGGGGGAGAGGTAACCGCGATCGAACTGCATGCCTTCAACGACGTTGAGAGTCGTCTCCAGGCCTTTAGCCTCCTCGACGGTAATCACGCCTTCTTTGCCGACCTTGTTCATCGCTTCTGAGATCACTTCACCGATGGTCGAATCGTTGTTCGCCGCGATGGTGCCGACTTGGGCGATCTCTTTGGGATCCTTGGTCGGCTTGGAAATATTTTTGAGCTCGTCGACGATCGCATTGACCGCTTTGTCGATGCCCCGTTTAAGAGTCATCGGGTCATGGCCGGCGGCGACCAATTTCACGCCTTCGGCGTAAATTTGCCGGGCCAGCACGGTCGCGGTCGTGGTGCCGTCACCGGCGACGTCGGAAGTCTTGCTGGCGACTTCCTTGACCATTTGGGCGCCCATATTTTCAAACTTGTCTTCGAGTTCGACTTCCTTCGCAACGGTCACGCCGTCTTTGGTAACGGTGGGCGCGCCAAAGGATTTGTCGAGGACGACGTTTCTTCCCTTGGGGCCGAGTGTGACGGTTACCGCATCGGCGAGAATGTTGACGCCGCGCAGGATTGACTCGCGCGCGTCACGATGAAATTTTACTATCTTAGCTGCCATCTTTTCCTCCTCAGATTATCTGGAATATTATTTTTCAATGATGCCGAGGATGTCTTCCTCGCGCATGATCAGATGCTCTTCGCCGTCCATGTTGATTTCGCTGCCGGAATATTTTCCGAATAGCACGCGGTCATTGGCTTTGACATCGAGCGGAATGATCTTGCCGTCGTCGCCGACTTTGCCCCTTCCAACGGCCACAACTTTACCCTCTTGTGGTTTCTCTTTGGCGGTGTCGGGGATGATGATCCCTCCCTTGCTCTTCTCTTCTTCCTCGATGCGTTTGATGATGACCCGGTCTTGCAAAGGCCTAATTTTCACTTCCTGCCTCCTTTCAGAATTTAGACTTAACTCACTATTTTTATGGAGTTTGCTGAGATTGTCGCGGTTTCAAAAAAGCCATCGGACAATTCTCGGCGCGCTCAATCTAAGCATTGATTAGTCGATGTCAAGGTTTTTGCCGTGAAATTTCGTTTTGGTTTAGCTCTGCGGCGGCCTCAGCACGCGTGGCGCCGGTCATTTGCGCTGCTTGCGCGACTCCTCTTCAAAATATTTGCGGTAAAGCACGTCCCATTCCCGGCTGCCGGCCGGCACATGGCGCGATAGCGACTGGATTTTTTGCCTGACAATGTCGTCCAGCTGGTCTTCGCGCTGAAAGTATTCCTGTAATACCCGCTTGGTTTCGGTCAATGCGCGCCCTTCGTTGGGAAACTCGCCGAGCCGCGCATTGCGCACGCCGTCGACTAACAAGTGGGCGAGATGAGAGATACGGCTTTCCGACAAGCGGTTCATAGGATGAAGCCTTTTTTGGCGGCCAGCTTTTGTTTCGCCAAAACGAACATTTTGTATGGATCCATGTCGCGCGATGCCTGGGCCACCGAAGCCAACATTTTACGCGCTTCTTCTTCGATGGCCTCTTCTTCAGCAAAATTTTTGGCGATGGTTGCGATCAGCTGGTTTTTTAGCGCCTGGTCGGTGGCCCTGCCGACCATCAGCTCCTTGGTCTTGTAATTGGCGATCAGCAAGCTGGCGATCTGCTCGAGCTGTTCCGGCTTAATCTTCATGGGCTGTGGACAAGCTTGTGGACAAGCTGCTCGGTAACGGTTTAATCTCCGGTAGCGATTGTGAATTCAGACCAGTTTCTTATCCGTCCCGGGCGGTGAAGTCAATTGCTTGGAAGCCGATGACGGCCCTCCTGAAAGCGTTTTTATTCAAGCAATTCTTGTACATGCACGGCTTTTTTGCCAATATAACAGTCCCGGCATGAGCCTATGCGATTTTCTTTAAGAAATTATCCACAGCCGCCCATCGACGGTCAAAGCGAGCGATCACAAAAACTTGTGGAGAACTCGATTGGCTGTGCATAAGCCCGCGCGGTTGGAGCCGGGTGCGCGCATCGGCATCGTGGCGCCGGCTGGCTGTGTCGAAGAGCAAGCGCTTCTGGCTGGCGTTGGGGCGTTGCGCGCCGAAGGATTTGAGGTTGAGCTGGGCGCCAACGTTTTGGTCGCCGAAGGTTATCTTGCCGGCGCGGCGGAGCACCGCGCCAACGATCTTCTGCAGTTTTTTCGCCGTGGCGATATCGCGGCGATTTTTTGTGCCCGCGGCGGCTTTGGCTCGGTCCAATTGTTGCCCCATCTGAGTTCGGAGCTTAAAAACTACCCGAAAATTTTTGTTGGCTATAGCGACATCACAATCCTGCTCAACTGGCTTTACCAGAGTTGCGGCATGGTGACGTTTCATGCGCCGATGGTCGCCGACGACATCGCCCGGGGCTTGAGCGACGAAGGGCGCGCGCATTTGTGGCCGGTCTTGAGCGGCATGCGCCGCGACTGGAGCGTGAACTTGGAAGAAACCATCAGCCCGGGCCAGGCGGTGGGCGAAATGATCGGTGGTTGTTTGTCTCTCCTGGTGACGACCTTGGGCACGCCGTACGAGATCGACACCCGTGGCAAGCTGCTGTTCATCGAAGACGTCGGTGAGGCGCCTTACCGCATTGAGCGCATGCTGATCCATCTCAAAATGGCCGGCAAGTTGGGCTCGCTGGCCGGCTTGGTCTTCGGCGATTTCGCCAAATGCGACGGCCCTGGGCCGCGCGGGATTAAAGAAATCATTGCCGAACTTTTTCACGATGCCGCTTATCCGGTGGTGACGGGAATGAGAGCGGGCCATGGCTCGGAAAACCTCGCATTGCCGTTCGGCGTCAAAATGCGCCTCGATGGCGCTGGGCCGTCATTGGCGCTGCTCGAATCGCCCGTGTTATAACGTTCCACCCGTTGAAAAATCGCCGCCCAGCACGATCATGAATTTTCAAGCCGTCGACAACGCCTTTCAAGAAGCCGTCACCCAGGGAGTGTTTCCCGGCGCGGTGGCGCTTGTCAGTAAAGAGCAGAGAGTCGTTTACGAAAAGGCCTTTGGCCAGCGCTCGCTGTTGCCGGAAAAGTCAGCGCTTAGCGTCGAGACGATTTTCGATGTCGCCTCGCTCACCAAACCGTTGGCGACGACGGTCGCAGTGATGTTGTTGGCGCGCGAGAAAAAGCTCCGCCTCGACGATCAGGTGACCCGGGTGATTCCCACTTACGGTGTCCTGGGCAAGAGTCTTACCACTTTCCGCCAGCTATTGGCGCACAGCGCGGGATTGCCGGCGTGGAAGCCGTATTACGAGGAGATTATCAAGAGCGAAAAGTCGGGCCGAATCAACTTCGTGGTCAGCCGGGCGGCGAAAAGTTTTGTCTACGAACAGATTCATCTCGAAAAACCGCTGGCAGTGCCGGGCAGCCAGAGTCTTTACAGCGACCTTGGCTTCATGATCCTAGGCGAAGCCGTGGAGACGCTAACGGGCAATACGCTGGACCGTTTCTGCCAGGAAAAAGTTTTTAAACCGATGGGCATGCGCGCCACCGGGTTCGTCGACCTGACGCTGTTGCGCGCGCGCCGCTTGCAGCCCATCGCCGAGATGATCGCGCCGACGGAAAATTGCCCCTGGCGCAAGAAAATTCTTTGCGGCGAAGTGCACGACGATAATGCTTATGTCATGGGCGGGGTCGCCGGTCACGCCGGCTTGTTTTCGTCGGCGCGCGACATTCACGCGTTTCTCGTCCGCCTGGACCAATGCCGCTTGGGCAAGGATGATTTTCTGCCCCAGCCATTAATCGAGGAGTTTCTTACCAAGGACCCAACCATCGCTCAATCGTCATTTGCCCTCGGCTGGGACACGCCGACCCCTGGCCAGTCAAGCAGCGGCAGTTTGTTTTCGCCCCGCTCGGTGGGTCACTTGGGCTTTACCGGCTGTTCGATCTGGTGGGATCTGGAGAAGCACTGCCACGTCGTGCTCTTGACCAATCGCGTCCATCCGACGCGCAAGAACGACAAGATCAAAGAGTTCCGGCCACAGATTCACGACCTCATCATGAAAGCGCTCTTGCCATGATCGATTTGGCGCCAGGAAGCCATATCCATTTGATCGCGGTTTGCGGTGTCGGCATGGCATCGCTTGCCGGCTTGTTACAGTCGCGCGGCTACCGCGTCACCGGTTCGGACCAAAATGTCTATCCGCCCATGAGTACCTATCTAGCGGATATCGGCATTGACGTGCTCAGCGGTTATCGCGCCGAACATGTGATGCCGCGTCCCGATCTGGTGGTTATCGGCAACGCCATCTCGCGCGGCAATCCGGAAGCCGAAGCGGTGATCGGCCAGAACATCCCTTACGTTTCGTTTCCCCAGGCGTTGGGTGAATTTCTCATCGGTGGACGTACCTCTATCGTGATCACCGGCACCCACGGCAAGACCACCACGTCGGCATTGGCGGCTTGGGTGCTCACTTGCGCCGGGCTCGATCCCGGTTTTTTCGTCGGCGGCGTGCCGCTCAATTTTGGCAGCGGCTGGCGCCCCGGCGGCGGCAGCCACGTGGTTCTGGAAGGGGACGAGTATGACACCGCGTTTTTCGATAAGGGGCCGAAGTTTCTCCACTACCGGCCCAACCATGTGATTCTTACCAGCGTGGAGTTCGATCACGCCGATATTTACCGCGACTTGGATCACGTCAAAAGCGCCTTTGCGCGGTTGATCGAAATCCTGCCCGCCGACGGTAATCTGGTGGTTTGCAGCGACTATCCCGAGGCGCTGGCGGTTTGCAAGCCGGCGCGTTCGCAATTATTCACCTATGGCGAGCGCGCCGATTGGACGGCGCGCGATGTTCAGTTTCGCGCCGGGCGAACGTTTTTCACGCCTTGTTACAAAGGCCAAGCCGAAGGCCCGCTGGAAGCGGCATTGATCGGCCGGCACAACGTCATGAACGCGCTGGCGGTCTACGCCATGGGGCGCGCGCTAGGCATCCCGCGAGAAAAGCTGCTCGATGGTTTTCGCAGCTTCAAAGGCGTCAAGCGGCGCCAGGAAGTCCGCGGCGAACAGCGCGGCGTTTTGGTGATCGATGACTTCGCCCATCATCCCACCGCGGTGCGCGAGACCATCGACGCGGTGCGCGGCGCTTATTCAGGCCGGCGCCTGTGGGCGATCTTCGAGCCGCGCAGCAACACCAGTAAAAGAAACGTTTTCGAAAAGGAATTCGCCGCCGCGTTGGCACTTGCCGATCAGGTGATCGTGGCCGAGGTATTTCAACCGGAGAAAATTCCCCAAGGCGAGCGGCTATCGGTGGATCGTTTGGTGGGTGAAGTCAACCGGCTGGCCGGCGCGGCGCGCGCGACGATGATCGCCAGCGCCGGCGACATCGCCGTCCATGTGGCCAAAAACGCGCGTCCCGATGATGTGCTGCTGGTCATGTCGAACGGCGGCTTCGACGGCGTCCATGAAAAAATCCTGCGCGCTCTAGCGGGCTAAATAGAGCCGGGCGCACTCCTCGCTGCAAAAATACTGTCCAGCTCTGGCTATCGCGTCGGCCTGGGGCACGTAGGTCTGACACTGCGGGTCGAGGACCATGGGCTCGCCGATGGCGCCGCCGTCGGCGGATTTCTTTTTGGCGCCGGCGAAGAACGATTTCAGCGCCAAAAAAACGATGTAGAGAATCGCAAATAGTAATAACAGTCGGAGCAGTAGCATATTGCTCCAAGGGCCGGAGCCACGAGTTCGCTTAAGAGTGAAACAAGTGGATTTTCTTGTCGTCTTTTATTTTGATCAGCAGCTCGGAAATGGTCACGCCCAGCTCCGGGTGAACCACCTGTGGGGCGATTTCGCTGAGCGGGATGAGCACGAATTTGCGGGTGGACATCTCCGGATGCGGTATGCGCAAGGTCTTTTTCTTCACCACCGCGGAATCGTACAAGAGTATGTCGAGGTCGATCACTCTGGCGCCCCAGCGTTTTTTAACTTTTTTCCGGCCCATGCTGCGCTCGATATTCTTAAACTTTTTGAGCAACATGTCCGGTTTGAGTCTGGTCTCGATTTCCACCGCGCCGTTGACGTACCATTCTTTGGCGTCGCCCAGGGGTTCGCTTTCATAGAGTGAGGATTCCTTGAGCACCCTGGTGTCGGGCAGCTTGGCCAGGCGAGTCACGGCCTCGAAGAAGTTTTCCCTCTTGTTGCCGACGTTGGAACCGATGCCAATATAGACTTGGTGGGCAATCGCGCTCGCCATGGTGTCGCTTTGGGAAAAGAGATTCTACAACTTGACCCGTCGAATCCTTTCCGCAACCTCCCGCAGTCGTTCTTTATCGACGCAAACGGTGAAACGAACATAGCCTTCGCCGGCATCGCCGAAACCGTTGCCGGGCGTGGTAACGACGCCGGCTTCATCGAGCAGCTTAGCGGTAAATTGCGCCGATGACAGTCCCTTGGGACAGGAGACCCAGACGTAGAAGGTCGCTTTGGGCTTTTCGCATTCCAATCCGACCGCGCGCAAGCCGTCGACCAAGATGTCGCGCCGCTCTTGATAGATTTTTCGGCTCGGCTCGACGATCTGATCGCCCAGTTTGAGCGCTTCGATGCCGGCTTCTTGCACGGCTTGAAAGATTCCCGAGTCGAGGTTGGATTTGGCCTGGGCCAGACCGCCGACCAGATCGGGATTGCCCACCGCCATGCCGATGCGCCAGCCGGTCATGTTGAAAGTCTTCGACAGCGAATGAAACTCGATGCCGACTTCGCGCGCCCCTTCGACTTCGAGAAAACTCATGGGCTTGTAGCCGTCGTAGCCCATTTCCGTGTAGGCCGCGTCGTGGCAGACGATGACGTTGTTCTTGTTGGCGAACTCGACGACCCGGCGGTAAAAATCCTTATCGGCCACCGCCGCAGTGGGATTGTTGGGATAGTTGATCCACAGCAGCTTGGCCTGTTTGGCCGCATCGGCTGGAATCGATTCGAGATCGGGCAAGAACTTATTTTCTTTTTTGAGCGGTAAAAAATAATTTTTGCCGCCGTTAAACGCCGTGCCGATGTGAT
>OELC01000259.1_pt1 | contig 11833 bp, 9 predicted proteins | sample 1503131 | NCBI WGS metagenome assembly OELC01 (sample SAMEA104379562, study PRJEB20068) | metagenome | isolation source: 1998 | reverse complement strand
ATCAGCGGCTTGGCGTCGGGGCGGCGAACAGAACCGATGGACCCGCGCGGTCTCGAGCTCAAACGCATCTTGCTGGTGCGCGCCAACTTTCGCATCGGTAATGCGATCCTGACCTTGCCGGCGATCGCCGCGTTCCGGAAAAATTATCCCGCGGCGCAAATCGATTACGTCGGTTCGACGATTTCGCGCCTGTTGTTTCTCCATCAGCCGCTCGACCGCCACTACGAAACGCCGCGCCGCTTTCCCCAGGTGCTGTGGCAGTATTTCATTTTGCTGCGCCGCTTGCGCGCCAATCGCTACGATTTGGCCCTCGACGTGAGCTGCTCCCAGTCCGGCTTGGCATCGTTCGTCATCGGTCTATCCGGCGCGCGCATACGCGCCGGCTGCGCCGGTCAGTGGGACGGGTTGTTTAATTTTCGCATCGACAAGTTGAGAGAAGCGAACAAGTACCGCAAGCTCAGCGAATTGTTGTCGGCGTTGCGTCTCCATTCAATCGACGAAGTGGGCATGCTCAGGTTTTCTGCCGCTGAATTGAGCGAGGGCCGCTCCGCTTTGGCCAGCGCCGTCGGTAAAATTTCTCGCCCCATCGTCGGGGTTTTTCTCGGCGGTCGAAAGCTCCGCGGCAAGCGCTGGCCGCTGGCAAATTTCGTTGAAGTTATTGCCGGACTGAGCCAAAAAGGATTTACCGTGGTAACGTTTCTGGGACCGGAAGAGGCCGATATCGCCGCTGAGATCAAAGTTGCCCTTGGGCCGGGCGCGACGCTGGTCGCCGAGCCGTCGCTGCGCAAATTCGCCGTCATGGTGGCGCAGCTCGATCTGTTCATATGTTGCGACTCCGGGCCGATGCATCTCGCTTGCGCCGTCGGCGTTCGAGTGTTGGCGATTTTTCGCCAGCGCGATCTGGCCCGCTGGGCGCCGCCGCCAAGCGTGGCGCGGACGGTCAGCAGCGCCGAAACGGTAAGCGCAGGCGCCGTGCTAAGCGCTGCGTTGGAAGAACTTTCCTCCGGCTCGCGCGCCGGCGCCGGTCAAGCGAATTCAATCTAGGGACGCGCCGTGAAGTGCGCCCAACGCTTTCGCTTGGCCGCGGCTTTGCCAATTCAATCGAATTGCTATTGCAGCGCCTTATTGATGGCCGCAACCAACTTGGTCTTGGGCACGGCGCCGACGATTTGTTCTTTGACCGCGCCGCCTTTGAGGATCAGCAGGTTGGGAATGCCGCGGATGCCGTAGCGTGCCGCGGTGGCCGGATGATCGTCGACGTTGAGTTTCGTTACTTTGAGTTTGCCTTCATATTCGCCGGCGATTTCTTCGACCACCGGCGCGATCGCTTTACATGGGCCGCACCAGGGCGCCCAGAAGTCCACCAGCACCGGCACCGTGGATTGCAAAACTTCCGCTTCGAAATTGTTGTCGCCTACTTCCGTGATCTTGCCCATGACCGTTGTCTCCTTATGAATTGCCAGTATCGAGTTTACAATTTTTTATAATCATTCAATGGCCCGCGCCTACTACAGTGTAGACAGAAATCGCAGCAAAATACGCACGCCAAAACCGGTGCCGCCTTTGGGACCGAGCGCATTGTCGCTCTCGGCGAACGCCGGGCCGGCGATGTCGAGATGGGCCCAGGGCGTATCGCCGACGAATTCTTGCAGGATCAGCGCCGCGGTGATGGCGCCGCCGTGGGCGCCGCCGATGTTTTTCATGTCGGCGACGCTGCTCTTGATCAGTTCCTTGTATTCTTTGACCAGCGGCAGTTGCCAAAGTTTTTCGCCGGCCTCTTGGCTCGCGCGCAGCAGGTGATCTGCGAGCGGCTGGTGGTTGCTGAAGATGCCGCCGACCTGGGTGCCCAGAGCGGTCATGCAGGCGCCGGTTAGGGTTGCCAGGTTGATCATGTAATCGGGTTTTTGCTGCGCGCCAAGCGCCAAGGCGTCGGCGAGAATCAAACGGCCTTCGGCGTCGGTGTTGAGCACTTCGATGGTCTTGCCGTTCAAATAGCGGATCACGTCGCCCGGCTTCTGCGCGTTATGACCCGGCAAATTATCCGTCGTCGGCACGTAACCGGTGACTTCAATATCGAGGTCGAGCTTGGGCAAACAGCTCATGGTGGCGATCACCGCGGCGCCGCCGGCCATATCGAGCTTCATGGTTTCCATCGACTTGGACGGCTTGAGCGATAAGCCGCCGGAGTCGAAGGTGATGCCTTTGCCGATCAAGACAATTTTCTTCTTGGCTTTTCGTCTTGGCTGATAGTGAATCTTAATAAAGCGCGGTTCTTCCAGACTGCCGCGGTTGACCGCGAGCAGGCCGGCCAGATTCATCGATGCGATTTTTTTCTTGTTCCACACTTCGACGCTGAGACCGCGTCCTTGGCAGTAGTCCTTGGTTTTGGCGCCGAGGAAACGCGCGTTGGCGACTGACGGCGGCTCGTTGACCAGATCGCGGGCGAGAAACACCGCCGGCACCAGCGCTTGGGCGGCGTCGATGGATTTCTGCAGCGCCGCGGTTTTTTTCATGCCGGAGCGAAACAACGTGAGCGATTTCACTGTCGCCGCGTCGTTGGGCTTGGAGCGGTATTTACTAAACTGATAGGCAGCGAGTTGCGCGCCTTCGACCAATGCCGCCGCGGCGAGGTTTTCCAGCTCCTTGTCCGGCGCGAAATACAGCGCCATGTCGCCGGCGCCGATGGCTTGAGCTTCCTTGCGCGCGCGCGCTCCGGCTTTGCGCCAAGTGTCGGTGGCGACGGGCGCAGAGCCCAGGCCGATCAGTAAGATTTGCGCCGCCGGCAAATTTCCCGCAGTGGCGTAGAGCAGCGCGCTGCCTTCGGCGCCGGCGAACTTACTCTTGTCGATGCGCGCGCGCAGATGGCCCTTCAAGCGCCGGTCCACGGCGCGCAGCGCCGGCTCGTTGAGCAGCTTTTCCCGCACCGGAATGACCAGTAGGTCGCTCTTGATGTTATCAGCGTGGCTGTCGCGAAATTTGATTTCCATCCAAGCCTCGGTCAATCCTTGCGCCGGATCAAATTCATGAACTCATTGCGGGTCTCGGTGCGGGTTCGAAAAGCGCCGAGCAAACTGCTGGTGATGACGTAGGAATTTTGCTTCTCGACGCCGCGCATGCGCATGCACAGATGCTCGGCTTCAAGCACCACGGCGACGCCCAGGGCGTCGAGCTTGTCCATGATGGTGGTGGCGATTTGGTTGGTCATGCGCTCTTGCACCTGCAAGCGGCGCGCGTAGATATCGACGAGCCGGGCGAGTTTGGAGATGCCGACGATTTTATGGTGCGGAATGTAGGCGACATGGGCTTTGCCGAAGAACGGCAACATGTGGTGTTCGCACAGCGAGTAAAAGTCGATGTCGCGCTGGACGATCATCTCCGAATAATCTTCGGTGAACAGCGCGTCGTTGATCACCTTCTCCGGGTCCATGTCATAACCGCGGGTCAAAAAAGTCAGAGCCTGGGCGACCCGTTGCGGGGTTCTACGCAGTCCCTCGCGCTCGGGATCTTCACCGATGGCTTTTAAAATTTGGCGAATTTGTTCTTCCATTATGATGGTTCCTCGAACGGCGGGCGGCGATCGCTGCGTCGAAAGTTTCAGAAAACTAACATTTAGCCCGAGGAGGGTCAAACCAGTCAAACTAATTGTCGCGCTAAAGCTTCTTCAGCAGCCAGTTGGGCGTGAAGCGCAGCACGTAAGCGTTGAGGAAGGTCATATAATCGGTAATCAGCAGCACGCCGACGATGATTAACAGCACGCCGCCGATGACGTGAATGGCTTGAATGTAGCGGCGTAGTTTTTGGGAAAACTGAAAAAACGAATTGATCGCCAGCGCGCTCAAGAAAAACGGCAAGGCGAGACCGGCGGCATAACTCATGAGCAAGAAAATCCCGCGGCCGACTTCGCCGGAGGTGCCCGCCAGCGCGAGAGTGGCGCCGAGGATCGGCCCGACGCAGGGAGTCCAGGCGACGGCGAAGGTGATGCCGACGAGCACTGAACCGAGATAGCCGGCGGGTTTGTCTTTGAGATTGAACTGCAAATACTGATCGAGGGCGGCGATTTTAAAAGCTCCGACCAGTAAAAGTCCCACCAGTAAAATAAAAATACCGCCAAAGATGCGAATGCCGTTGCGGTAGCTCATGAACAGGCCGCCGAGAAAACTGGCGGAGGCGCCGAGGGAAACGAACACGATGGAAAAGCCCAGGATAAATGCCAGCGAGTTTAGCACCACGCGCGTGCGTACCCGGGCGCGGGTCTGGTCGTCGCGCATTTCATCCAAGGACACGCCGGAAACGAATGAGAGGTAGGACGGAATGAGCGGCAAAACACAAGGCGAGAGAAAGGAAAAAATGCCCGCGGCAAAGGCGACGAAAATGTTGACGTCGGTCATCTTTTTCCGTCGACGAGATCTTTGATCAGCTTACGTGCAGCCGCGCCATACCACTCGGCCGGGCCCCAGCCGCGCGCCAGCCCTTCGCCTTTGGTGCCAATAATATAAGTCGCCGGCAGGCCAAAGGCGCCGTAATCCTGTCCGGCTTTTGCGTCCGGGTCGAGGGCGATGGGGTAAGTGATCTTTAGTTCCTTGACGAAGTCGACGGCGTCTTGTTTACGGTCCTTGACCGCCACGGCGAGGATGACGAAATTTTTGTCTTTGTATTCTTGATAGAGCTTTTCCATTGCCGGCATTTCCTCACGGCAAGGCACGCACCAGCTCGCCCAGAAGTTGAGCAAGACAATCTTCCCGCGAAAATCTTTGAGCGAGATTTTCTTGCCGTCCGGCGTCGCGAGATTAATTTCCGGCGTCGGCGCGATTTCCTTCATCGGCTGAAGTATCGATAGCGCTTTGTAGTCGACTTTCGACTGCGCCGAGACCGAGGCCGAGCACAGATAGGGCAAGCTTAAGACGAAGGCAACCAGCAGCGAAGGATAACGGTTCGATAACATCTTCACGGCCCCAACTCTATCTATTTGACGATGGCGAAGCAATAGTTCGTCAGTCCCAGATGATTGGGCGGTCAATCCTCGCGGACTTAACCAATCGACGCCGATTGGAAGCTCGTCGGCGGGCAAAAAATGCAACGAAACCGTATTATGTAATGCTTAAAATCCAAAAACACGAAGCCCTCCAAGCATTTCGCTGGAGGGCTTCGTGCATGAGATAACCAGGACGGTTACCTTGTCGCCTGAGAGTAAGGAGGGTTTACAACAACCCCACAACCCCACAACTCAATAGTTACTTTTTCTTTTTAGCTTTCTTCTTGGCTTTTTTCTTTGCAGCCATAAGCACCTCCTTTTAGGATTCGACGGGTGGGCTAAGTTTGGACAGGCAGTAAAACATGACTCAGGCGAAGACGATGTACTACTACAACCCTCCCATATTTTGTATCTGGCGTGATTATAGTTGCACAACAAATAGTATGTCAAGAAAAAAATATCATTTTAGATATTTTTTTCTTAAAAAGTTTCAGAACTTGGCCAAAACAATTCAGACTCGATGAAAGAATTGTTGGAAAACTCACGGAGAGAAAAAATTATCTCGATGTTTGATCGCTGCAAGCTGCGCGGCGCTGGAGCAAATTGCCGTGCAGGGTGAAAACTCGAGAACTAAATCCTTGCGAAGGTGATCAACCCATCAATCCGAGGTAGCGCCAGTAGGGAATCGCGACGATCAGCGCGATGATGTACGCGATGGCGTAGATCGGATTGACCCGGCACATGAGCGGGTAAGAAAATCCTTTGCCGTCGGTGGTGGAGTAGGCGAGCATATGCCAATCGACTTGGTAGGGGAAAAACCATACTTCGGAGGCGATCAGAATCACCATGGCGATGATCCATGGACTCATACCGACGTCGACCGATAGCGGCAGCAGCGCGACGCACAAGGTGACGACCGCCAAGAAGCTGGTGAAAATCAATTTCAGCGCATAGGTTAACAAGCAAATGACGATAAATAGCCACGCGGGACTGTCGACGAAGGGCAGAATCAACGGCGAAATTCCGTCGACCAGCCATTGATCTATCTTCGCGCCCTTGAGCAGAGCGGGGATACTCAGCGTCACCCCCATGTGAATCAAAAGCTCCCAGTCGATGCCTTTGCGCATCATGCCCCAGTCGAGGATGCCGGTGTTGACCAAAACCGCGAACGCGATGATGGCGATCCAAGCGCCGTCGATGCCGTGGGTCGAGGCGGTGAGCCAGCCGCCGACGGTGAAGCATAACACTGCTAAGCTGATCCATTCTTTGTGCGATAGGGGCCCTAAAATCTCCAGCTGGGTTTGCACCATGGTGTAAGAAACGCTGGGCTGGGATTCCGGGCGGTAGAGATAGACGGAGAAAGCGAGAATAATGACGATCACCACCAGCGTCGGCGGCAGGGCGGCGAGAAACCAATAGCCCCAAGTAAACTGCGCGCGCACGTCGGCGGGCAAGAGGCCCCAGGCGATGAGGCTGGTGGTCGAGCCGGTCAGAAACAAAAAGCCGAGTTGACCCAAGCCGAGAAAGCTCGCGGTGAACAAGCCGGTGGAAGCTTTCGACGGCGTCTTATAACCGAGACTTTCGGAAAGATTGACGAGCATTTGGCTGGTGATCACCGTGCGCGCGGTTTGTTGCGGGATCAGCGCCATGACGACGACGCCCATGATGCCGGTGGCGACGATTTGCCAGTAATAGCTGAGCGGGAAGAGTTTCACCAAATGCAGCGATAAGCGGTAAAACAAACCCGAGCCGGTGATCGCGGCGCCCAAACCTAACACGCCGAGAGTCATGAACCAGGTCGTGCTGGCAAATCCGCCCATGACGGTTTGCGCCGATTCTAGATTCGCTAGAATAATAATCATCGCGTATGCCAGGGCCACGCCATAATCCGGTAATGAGCGGAACACCCAAAAAATCAGCGTCGCGGTAATCAAGCCGAGCATTTTCGCCCCGGCGACATCGAGACCGATATCCGGTTGGCCGAACCAAAAATAAATTCCCACCGCAAGCCCAAATACCGCGCCAAACCATTTGCTGAACGACGGTGCGCGCAGCGCGGCGATGACGCTGCCCCAACCGCCGGCCGGATTCGTCGCGCCGCGCTCTTCGCTCAGCGAAGCTTCTTCAGTGCCCGACCGCTGGGTTTCCGCTCGCCCGTCGCTATAGTTTGCCCCCATGGCGTTCTCTTGGGCCAAAATGCTCAGCGCCGAGCGCAGCTGGTTGATCGCCTTGGCGTATTCCTTTCTTTCCGCCAAGGCTTCCGCCATGCGCCGATAGCCGACGATGGCGTCGGCGCCGGTGCCGCTGCTGCTCTTTTGCACGACTACGTCATAATAGGTCCGATAGGCGCCGGCAACGTCGCCGAGCGCGATCAACGCATCGCTCTTGAGATTGACTAGACGCGTGTTGGCTAAGATTTGCTCTTGGGGCAGAGTGTCGAGAATATTTTTTAAGAACAGCGGCGCGCTGGCGAGCAGCGCTTCGCCTTGCGCGGTCAGGTGGCGAATCACCGACGGCCAATCCTGGCACTGGGTGGCGTGATGCATCGCCTGCTGCCAATCCCCCAGGGCTTCGAAGCGCTCGGCGAACTCGGCGTGGAGTTGCTGCTTAGCGTCCGCGCCGTCGACGTGAAGCAGCTTTTCTAAGAGAAAGTCTTTGAAGAAGCTATGCAGCTCGTACTTGTCGTCGCCCAGTCGGCGGATCAAAGGAAACTGGCTGTTGCCGAGGTCGGTCACCAACTGGGCCAGTCCCTCGGCTTGAAAGAGTTGATCGAAGGTCTTGGCCTCGATGGCGCTAAGCAGAGCGGCGTGGCGAAAAAACTTCTGTTCGTCGCTGCTGCGCGAGTTGTAAAATTCTTCGGCCAGGGAATTAAACGCCTCCCGGCCGGTGGAGTACTGCCGGTCGAGCAAGGAGAGCCGTTTGCTCAGCGTGGCGCAAAATTGCAGCAGCCACTTGGGGTGTTTTTCAATCAATTCTTCCCAGTCTTCCCGGCTGAGCCGCCAGAGCATGGATTCCTTGACGCTGACAATGGTGGCGGAACGCCGTTCGCCCGAGAGCAAGGCCATCTCGCCGAACCAATCCTTGGGGCCGAGCACGGCGACGATCTCCGAGTTGCCGGCGCCGCTGTCGACCACGACTTGCACCGCGCCGGACTGAATCAAGTAAAAGGCGTCGCCCTGATCGCCTTGTTTAAAGATCGCCTCGCCGGCGCTGCAACGGCTCTCTTGCATCTTGCCCAACACCTTGGCGATGTCCTCGCGGGACAATGCGGCAAAGATCGGGATGCTTATGATGGTTTCAGCTTGGGGTTCCATGGTTTCTTTTAAATCTATGCATAGCCCGCAGCTTGCTGCGGGCACCATCCAATGGGGAATCCAAAGGGGGCAAGCATCCCCTTTGGTCGCGTGCGGGGTTAATACCCCGTACGCGAAATGCCTTGTTTATCAAAGCGGCGGTCGCGGTTAACGCGGGTAGTTTTAGCGTTCGGCTACCGAATCACTTTTTCGGCCTTTTTCAACAATGGCGCCGGCAACTCGAAGCCGATAAATTTCGCCGCGCGGTAATTGAGCGTCAGGTCGAATTTGCTGGCCCGCTCCAGCGGCAACGCGGCCGGCGACTTGCCTTTGACGATGAGATCGAGGATTTTGCCGGCGCGCCGGCCCATGTCGAGATAGTTGGGTCCGTAGGCCGCGGTGGCGCCGTTGATCGCCCATGACTCTTCGTTAAACATCGTCGGGATCTTTTTTTGCCGCGACATGGCGAAGATGAACTCGGCTTCGCTTTCGACCAGGTCGTCGGCAATCTGAAAAATCGCCGCGCCGGCTTGAGGGTTCAAATTACTCAGTGTGGTTTTCAACTCATCGATGGATTTCACCCCGTGGGCCGCCAATGGAATGGCCATTTTTTTCGCGGCGGTTTCGGCGCGCGCAAAGTTGTCCCGCGAAAAGCTGCTGTTGGAGTCGAAGAAAATATGGAGTTCGGTCAATCCTGGGATGATCTCTTTAAATAACGCCAAGCGTTTTTCGGTTGTTTCCGCGGCATAGGCGGCCACGCCGGTGAGATTGCGCGGCGAGTCGGCGCTGCTTTTGATCAGTCCGGCGGCGATGGGATCGCCCGGATGAACGAATACGATGGGAATCTCCTGAGTCGCCGCGGTAGCGGCCAGGGTCGCCCGACTGCCGGTGGTAAAGATCGCGTCGACTTTCTTTGTCGCCAGTTCCTTGGCTCCGGTTTGCAGCGCGCTACGATCGCCCTTGGCATTGCGAATCTCGAAAAACAGAGTTTTTCGTTCTTTATATCCGAGCTGTTTGAGTTCTGCGCCGACCCCTTTAAGGGCTTGGGACTGGGCGCGGCCCATTTCCTGGAGCAACACGCCGATGTGCGACGCGCGAGTTTGCGCCTGCGCCGAGACGGCGCTGAGGCAGAGCAAAAGAGCGAGATAAATTTTCATAAACTATTCTCAGTCAACGGCGAGATTACAACTCAATGGTACTCTGCTCGCGCGCGGTGAACGTTGCTGCAAACAATCGCTTGGCGTGCCGTTCGATGGCGCGCATGGCGCGGTCGTCGTGCAGCGGCTCATGATGAAACAGCGCCAGGCGCTTGACCTTGGCTTTTTTGGCGACCGCGGCGGCCATTTCAATGGTGCTGTGGCCCCAGCCTTTCTTCGATTTCGCCTGGGAAAAATATTCGCCGTGTAAATACTGCGCGTCGTGAATCAGCAGGTCGGCGCCGCGGGCAAATTCGATCACGTCGGGATAACCGCCGTTCTTCTGTTCGATATCGGTGGCGTAGACCACGCTCTTGCCGCTGTAGTTGACCCGGTAGAGCATCACGCCGAAGCGCGGGTGAGCCGGGCTCTTATGCGCGAGGATCGTGAGCTCGCCGGAGCCGGGTTGAGCCGGTGTGGAATTCTTTTCGACAATGGGTCGCTTGCCCGGCGCGCGCAAGCGGATCAGTTCGCCGCCGACCAACGAGTGGATTTCTTTTTTGCCTTTGAGCTCATCGAACGATACCGGAAACAGGTCGCTGTGGGTCAACTGTTGCAGGCTTCGGGTCAGCGCACGATGAGAGTTCCCCGGACCGTAGATGAATGAACGGGCGTCCGGCGTCAGCAACGGCTCGAAGAAACACAGTCCCATTACATGGTCGATATGGGTGTGGCTCAAGAACACGTAGGCTGTCGGACGAGCATGCGCGCCGCTGCAAAGCTCCTTGCCCAGAGGAATGATCCCGGTGCCGGCGTCGAAGATGAGACGGTCTGCGCCGGCAGTGATCTCGACACAAGAAGTGTTGCCGCCAAAGTCGCGGCTGCTCGAAGTGGTGGTCGGATAACTGCCGCGCACGCCCCAAAAGCGCACGGAGAAAGTTTTATCGGCGGTGTCTTGGCGCGGTTTCATGGGTTCGATCGGTGTCACTATACTGCAAATCTGCGCTCTATGGGATAATTTTTTGCCGCGGTTTAGATTCGAATTCCTAATGTAGGGGCGACCCTCTGTGGTGCCCGCTCCGGAGGGCAGACACCCTTCGACTTTGCTCAGGGCAGGCTCAGGCGCCCCTACATCATTATTTTGTCGCGGCAAGTGAATGCCGCCGCGCTTACTTCGCCTTCACAATATTATACGCGACCACCGGCCGGCTGATGCCTTTGAGTTGCAATTCAGCGAGCAATTCCGATTCGAAGCTCTCCTCGATTTTGCTCATGGTCTTTTGGTCGGTGAGAATTTGCCCGCCCTTCGCCTCGGCGCACATGCGCGCCGCCAGATTGGGCAGGTTACCCACCGTGCCATAATCCATTCTGCCTTCAAAGCCAACAGTTCCAAGAGTGGCGTAACCGCACGCCAAACCGACGCCGAGATCGAGATCGAAGCCCTTCTTTAACCACGCGGTGCGCAGCTCTTTAACGCGGTCGCGCATTTCGAGCGACATCTCGATGGCCTTTTGCACATGATTTTCGCAGCGGATCGGGTCGTTGAAAATTACCACGATGCCGTCGCCCATGAAACGCTCCAGCGTGCCCTCGAACTTAAATACCAACCGGCCCATCTCGGCGTGATAGTCGCGCAGAAAATCCATCACCTCTTCGGGCTCGGCGCTGTCGGAAAACGCCGTGAAGCCGCGCAGATCGAGAAACACGATGGTGATCTCGCGCCGATGGGTTTTAAATAAATTTTCCTCGTCGGACAAAATGGTTTCGGCGATCTGTGGCGAAAGATAACGCTTGAGCCGGTTCATGCGATTGAGCTCGCCGACTTGCTGATTTACCTTTTCGGCCAAGGTGCGGTTCCATTCATCGAGCTGGTCGTGCAATTCCTTGATTCTCAGCATGGCGCGCACCCGCGCCAAAAGCTCGAAAGAATCGAACGGCTTGGTGACGTAATCGTCGGCGCCGGCGTCGAGCCCGGCGATCTTATCCTCCAGGGTCGCCTTGGCGGTCAAAAGAATCACCGGTATCCCTTTATGCTTTTCGTTCTTTCGTAACTGCTTGACGACCTCCAGGCCGCTCATCTTGGGCATCATATAATCGAGCAGAATCAAGTCCGGACTGAAGGCCTCGGTCTTCTCCAGCGCGTCGACGCCGTCCACCGCGCGCTCGATGACATATTCGTACTCCATCAGCTCCTGTTCGAGCAGATCGAGATTGAACGGTTCGTCGTCGACGATCAAAATTTTGTTTGGCATAAAGTCACCCCAAGCTATTTTAAGTTTCCCGTTGTCGGAATAAAAATCCAGCCATCGTATCCGAAATCTTCATTTTGCCTTATCGTAACACCCGGTCCGCCCGCACCAGCACGTTCGGCTCTATCGTCACGCCGATCTGCTTGGCGGCTTTGAGATTGACGATGAACTCGAACTTCATCG
>OELC01000388.1_pt1 | contig 11920 bp, 5 predicted proteins | sample 1503131 | NCBI WGS metagenome assembly OELC01 (sample SAMEA104379562, study PRJEB20068) | metagenome | isolation source: 1998 | reverse complement strand
CGCCATTGCTCTTCCGGGCATTCCCCGGTCGCCTGCCGCGCCGCCTCTGAGTCATTTTTCTTCTGAGCGATGACCGAATTGCGAAATTTAGATTTACGCGCAACGCGCCAGCGACGTTTCATAGCGCGGCAGCCAATACTTCATGTCCATGGCGCGGTAAAGCTCGAGGGCCGCGGCCAACTCGCGGCGCGCTTTCTCGGCCGCGCCGGCGGCGGCGTAAAGCTCGCCCAGACCGCCATGACAGTGCGCCCGCAACGGCGCCATGCCCAAGCTATCTGCCAGCGCCGCCGCCTGGCGATAAAAATTTTCACTCGCGCCGCTGGCGTCGCTATTTATGGGGCTGCTCTTGTTGGCGCCAGCGCGCTGGCAAACGATGTCGCCGAGCAGCTTGAGCGCCAACGCTTCATGGCCGCGCTCTTTATGGGTTCGCGAAAGATCGAGAGCCTTTTCGGCGCAAGCAGAAGCATCGGCAAAGCGCGTAGCGCATAAATAGCCTTGCGCCAGCCAAGCCATGCTCAGGGCTAAAAATCCGACCCGGCCGACGTTGGCGGAATGATCGACGCCCTGCTGCAAATAATTGAGACCCTCGGCAACTCGCCCCGACGCCGTGTACGCCGCGCCCAAACGCGAAGCGACGAAGGGCAAATACACCGGCACGTTTGCCGTATGACAAAGTTCGAGGCTCCGTTCCAAAGCGCCAATCGCTTTCTCCAGTTGTCCTTGAAGCAAATACAGCACGCCCAAACTGCAATGGGCGTAGACCAGGCTCACCGGGTGGTCCACTTCCGCGGCGATGTGAATGCTTTCATCGCCGTACGCCATACCGTCGGCAAACTCGCCGGTGGCGGCCAAGCATTGGACCAAGTGGCTGCGGCAGATGACGGAAAGCACCGCCGCGGTGCCGAATCGTTCGTGCGTCGATTGGGCGCCGATCCGCTGCAGGCCGCGGCGTAAAACATCGACCGCTTCTCGATAACTGCCCATCTTGTTATAGGCCGCGCCTAAATAGTAGTGCGCGACGACCATGGCGGCGTTGTCATCATGACCCGGCAGCGCCAGCACGCGCTTGCCGTATTTGACGGCGGCCTCGGGGTCGCCGGCGATGCCGGCATGGCTACAGAGAAAATTGAGCACCCGGCCGCTTCTATGATGATCGCCGAGGGTTTGCGCCAGCGCTTCCGCTTCGAGCAAATAACGATGGAGCTTTGCCGAATCGCCGATGAGAAACAAGGCATTGCGCAGTTGCAGCCTTAGATCGATGCCCGACTCCAGTTTTTGCCGGCCGTCAGGTAGATGTTCCAACGCGCGCAGACCGCGTTCGAGCAACGACACGGCTTCGCGGCTGGCGCAGCAGGCTAACGCCTTGGCGCCGCTTTGTCCGAGATAAACCACCGCCCGCTCCCAAAGCTCGCCTTGATAGGAGTGATGCGCCAAGGTTTCTTCGTCTTGGTAGCTTTTCTCGGCCGAAAGGTTTTCCAGCGCGTTAAAAACCTGACCATGCAGCGCCACCCGGCGCTCGCGCACCAACGCGCCATAGGCCACCTCGTTGGTCAGCGCGTGGGTGAATTTGTACTCCAACTCCGGGAACAAATTTCTTTCCTGGATAAATTCGGCGCCTTGCAGATTGGCCAACAGCGCGTGCAACTCTGCTTCGGCAAACCCAGCCACCGCGCGCAGCAAACGCAGCGGCGCCACGACGCCGATCACCGCGGCGATTTGCAGCAACTGTTTTTCCGCCCGCCCCAAGCGGTCGATGCGTTCCGCCAGCACCGTCTGCACCTTGTCGGGGATGCGCACGCTCTCGATGCGCACCGCGGCGCGATAGTCGCCCTTGGAACCGGCCAACACGCCGGCTTCGGCCAACGAACGAACGCTTTCTTCGAGAAAAAACGGATTGCCTTCGGTGCGCTGGATCAGGATCGCTTTAAGCGAGGCCATTTCGCTGTCGGAGCCCAACAACGCGTCGAGTAACTCGCCGGCGCCGGTGGGCGCCAGAGGATTCAAGCGCAAACGGGTGTAATCATCCCGATCGGCCCAGCTATGGCTGAATCCGGGCCGGTAGTTGACCAGCAGAAAAATTTGCCCCTGGGCCAACTGTTCCACCAGGGCATCGAGAAATTCATGGGTTTCGCTGTCGATCCAATGGAGATCTTCGAAGAGCAAAAGCAGCGGCTGCTTTCGACTCTCGCTCACGAACAGCCGGATCAAAGCGGCAAATGTGCGGCGCCGCCGTTCCTGCGGTTCGAGCCCGGCAAAGCGGAATATCTCGGCGTTTAATGGCGTTGCCGCGGCATCGCTTTGAGCGTCAGGCAAGGCTTCGAGCAAACTCAAGATCGGCGCGACCGCGTCGCTGAGAGCGGGATGCAATTGCAACGCTTGCGCGGCGACTTTGCCCCTGACGATGTCGGCGCTGTCCGATTCCGCCAGGGCAAAATAATTGCGCAGCAAACTAATCAGCGGCAGATAGAGCGTCGCTTTGCCGTAGGATACCGACGGCGCTTCCAACACGCGCCAATCAGACGTCACTTCGTGGTCGCGAAAATGTTGCACCAGCCGAGACTTTCCCACACCCGCTTCGCCGACCACGGCTAAGACTTGGCCGCGCCCGGCGGCGCTCAGGGTCAGCGCTTGGCGCATGAGACTGATTTCCGCTTCGCGCCCGACAAAGCGCGACAGACCCTGCTCGGCCGCCGCTTGCAGCCGGTTGCGCGCCGCCGTCGCGCCGGTCAACTCAAAGGCGTCAATGGCATTGGCAAAGCCTTTGACCTGCAGGGCGCCGAGCGATTTCACCTCGACGTAGCCTTCCACCTCGCGCAGGGTCGCCGCCGTGAGCATGATCGTGCCCGCGGGCGCGTGCGCTTCCATGCGCGCCGCGAGATGAGTTGTATCGCCCAAGGCGGAATAGTCGATATTGAGATCGTTGGTGAGCGAGCGCACCACAACCTCGCCGGAGTTGATGCCGACGCCGATACGGATCGCGCCGCGCTTTTCCACCTCGGCGCTTGCGGCCAAGCGGCGCATCTCGGCCTGCATCGCCAGGGCGGCGTAGCAGGCGCGCAGCGCATGATCCTGGTAGGCCAAGGGCGCGCCAAACAGCGCCATGACGCCGTCGCCCAAAACCTGATTGACCGTGCCGCCGTAACGGTGCACCGCGTCCGTCATGATGCGCAGCACCGGATCGAAATGTTGACGCACTTCTTCCGGATCGAGCTTTTCGATCAAGCTCGTCGAGCCGCGGATATCGGCTAATAACACGGTGACCCGTTTGCGCTCCCCTTCGCTGAAGCGCGTCGAGCTGGGCATTCGGCCGGCAATCTCTGCCGCTTGGGATCGGCGCGTTAGTTCAGTCGGTTCATCGCCCGCGGCGGCGAGACGGCCACCGCAATTCCGGCAAAACTTGGCAACGCGCCGGTTCGGTTCTCCACAGCTCGGACATTTCGCTTCGAGCCGCTCGCCGCAAGCATTGCAAAAGATCGCATCGGCCAAGTTTTCGCAATTGCAGGATGAGCAGCGCATAACTTCGTGCTTCACTTCGCGTCGAGCGCGTCGCGTATTTCGTCAATGGACATGGCATCGACCTTCAGGACGATCGCGGCGATCTTCGCTACTTCGCCCGCCGTCCCCTCCTGTTCGATAAGATGGCCAGCCAAGCGCGCCACGGTGGGGGTTTCGAACAATAGCTTCAATGGAGGTTGGGGAGAAAACATTTCGTTGACCCGAACGACGATGCGCGCGCCGAGCAGCGAGTCGCCGCCGAGCTGCAAGAAGTCGTCGTCTACGCCGACCTCGGCGACGCCTAAGATCTCCGCCCAAAGATTGGCCAGGACTTTTTCAACGGAGTTTTTCGGCGCCGCGTAAACGCTGTCGACTTGCTGCCGCGATCGCGCCGGCGCCGGCAAAGCCCTGCGGTCGACCTTGCCGCTGGCGGTCAAAGGCAGACTGTCGAGAATCACGAAGGCCGACGGTTGCATGTAACTGGGCAAAGATTCTTTCAGGGACGCGCGCAATGCGCTAACCGTCGGAGCCCGGCGCTCCTGAGGAATGACATAAGCGACCAATCGCCTGCCTTCACCGTCATCGTCCCGCGCCACCACCGCCGCTTGCTCGACGCCTTCGATACCGAGCAGCGCGATCTCGACTTCCGAAACTTCCACTCGATGGCCTCTGATCTTGGTCTGAAAATCTTTTCGCCCCATATGCACCAGACAGCCGTCGGGACGCCGATAGCCGAGATCTCCCGTATAATAGATGCGCGCGGCAGCGTCATCGGGATCGGCGCAAAACTTTTCCCGCGTGAGCTCCGGCTGGCGCCAATAACCGAGGGCAAGATTGGCGCTCTTGACGACGAACTCGCCGACGCTGTCGACGCCCACTTCTTTTCCATCGCCGTCCAGCAGGCGAACTTCAATGCCTTCGAGCGGGTAACCGACGGGCACCCGCTCTCCTGCGATTTCGCTGCGCTTGTCGATGAAGTAATAACTAATCGTCGGGGTTTCGCTCATGCCAAATCGGCTGGCGAACAAGCAGCCGTCGGAAAAATATTTTTTGTACAGCTCGACGTCCGATTTGGCGAGCGGCTCGCCGCCGATGTGCACAAGGCGGATTTTGGGAAACTTCTCGCTCCCGGTCAGATTCTTGACCGTGTGACGAAAGACCGTGGCGACACAACTGAAGACGGTTATTTCTTCCTCGGTCAGCCAGTCCGCCAGTTGGGTCAATCCCTGTTCCTTGAGTTCAAGCGGCAGCAGCGTCGCGCCGCTCAACAACGCTAGAAAAGTATCTCGAGTCGCCCCAACGTTGTTGGAACGCAACAGACTGATCCGGTCGTCGACAGATATGCGCAAAGCGTTGATGCGCAGCATGGTGCTGTAAAGCTCGCTTCGATGGCTCCACATCGCCCCTTTGGGCTCGCCGGTGGAGCCGGAAGTATAATTGACATAGGCAAGGTCGCCGGGCGCGATTGACAGTCCGGGATTCGTGTCCGGCAGACCGACATTCAAATGATCGATGTTTAGCAGCTTCGATGGATCGCCGCACCAGTCATGAGCTAAAGCGAGATTATCGTCATCGGTAAGTATGAGCGACGCTTGGATATGCCGCAGGATTTGACTCGCCTTGGCGGGCGGCAGTGTGTAATCGACCGGGACACAAGCCTTACGAGCCTTCAACCCGCCGAGGATCGCCGTGATCATCGACGCTCCCTGCTTGAACAGCAGAACGACGGGTTCGTTAGCTTTGCCGCAGCGCGCAACAATCGCGTGAGCCACGCGATTCGCCGCCCGATTCAGCTCCTCGTAAGTAAATCCCCGGCTTTGCGACTGAACGGCGATCCGATGGCGATATTTTTGCGCTTGTCGCTCGAAACGATCGCTGATCGCGGTCTCGATGTCCGCTTTGTCGAACTCCACGAACGGATTGACCGGTTGAACACGGCGGGCGTCGCCGGACCGAGTCGCCAATTGAGCTTCACTCAAGATCTCCACTTCGGTGGTTTTCCTTTCCGCATCTTCCGGCTCATCGTCACAAAGATACATTTTCTAATGCCGCTTCCACCCGAGGCAGCCATTTCGTCATCTCCAATGCGCGATAGAGGTCGGCGGCGGCACGGAGATCGTCGCCACCCGGCGCCCCCACTGCTGTTACGGCGTTAACCCGACTGAGCGCATAGCGACAATGCGCCTCCAGCGGTCGCATGCCAAGTTCAACGCTCAGCGCCAATGCGCGCCGGTAGCAGCTCTCGGCCTCGTCCTTTTTTGGCGGTGTGTACTGTAAGGCGATGTCGCCGAACAGCTTGAGCCCCCACGCCTCATGTCCCCTCTCCTTGTGCGTCCTAGCTAATTCAAGCGCGCGTTCCGTGCACGCGCGGGCCTCATCCACACGACCGGCCAGTAAATACCCTTCACCCAGCCAGACGGTGCTAAGCGACAAAAATGCCGCTCTTCCCGTAGACTCGAAATCCTCAACCCCTCGCTCTAAATAAGGGATGGCCTCCAGGATGCGTCCACAATGCGCATAGGCGCAACCCAAACGTGAGAAGACTAAGGGCAGATAAACTGGGACGTTCGCAGACTGGCAGATTTGCAGACCGCGTTCGAGCATCGAAAGGGCTTGCTCTAGGTCGCCCTTCATTAGATACAAGGCCCCCAAACTACAGGTCATGTGGATAAGACTTGCCGGGTGATTGGCCTCCTCGGCGATTCCCATCCCTTCCTCGCCCAAGCGGACTCCTTCGCTGAACTGGCCGACGGCGGTCAAACTTTGCACTAAGTGGCTCCGGCACGTTACCGCAAGCACGGCAGCGGTGCCGAAGCGTTCATTGCGCAGGCCACCGTCGATACTTCGGATGCCGCTCGTAAGAACGTCGATCGCCTGGCGGTACTGGCCCGTCTGTTTATAGGCTACGCCGAGATAATAGTAGGTCACGGCGCCCAGGGCGGCATCCGCGCCGACCGTCGTGAGCGCCAAAGTGCGCCGGCCGATTTCGATGGCGCGTTGCGGATCGCCGATCAGACCGTAATAACTATTCAGAAAATTTAACACCCGTGCCATTCTCTGCTGATCGCCCAGAGATTGCGCGAGGATCTCCGCTCGATGCAAATGTTCGGCGACCCGGGTTAGATCCCCGAGTAAGAAGAGTACATTGCGGCAGTCGAGGTGTAGATCGATGCGCATTTCGATTTTATCGCGAGACTCGGCAAGTCGATTGAGCGCCTCGAACGCCCGCTGGTAGCTCGACAACGCCTCCGAGAAAGCCGATCGCGACATGGCTTTGCTACCGGCCTGCCTTTGATACTCAAGGGCTTTCTCCCACAGCTCGCCGCGCAACGCATGATGCGCGAGCGCTTCCACATAATCGTCCGGCCGATTGCCGGCGAGATCTTCAAGCGCGCCGACGATGCGCCCATGCAGCGCGGTGCGCTGGCCGTGCAGCAGCGCACCGTAGGCAACCTCGTTGGTTAGAGCATGCGTAAAGGAATATTCCAGTTCGGGAAAAAGCTTGGTCTCATAGAGAAACTCGCCAGACTGCAAGCTCGTCAAGCAACGGTAGAGCGCCTCGTCGGGCAACCCCGCCACAGCGCGCAGCAAGCGCAACGGCACAATGACGCCGACCACGGCGGCGGTCTGAAGCAGTTGTTTTTCCTCGACAGGCAACCGGTCCATGCGATCGGCCAAGACGGTCTGCACGGTGCTGGGAAGCTGTAGGGTGTCGAATCTCAGGCCTGGCCCGTGCTCGCCTTTCGTGCCACTGAGAATTCCGCTTTCAGACAACGAGCGGACAATTTCTTCGATGAAGAACGGATTGCCCTCGGTCCGTTCGATGATGAGATTTTTTACCGGCGCCAGCGCTTCATTTCGACCCAATAACGATTGCAGCAACTCGTCCGCGCCCGTGGGCGGCAACGGGTTTACGCGAGACTGGCTGTAATAGGATTTATCCGCCCAGACGTGCTTGTATCCAATTCGATAATTGACCAGAAGTAGCATTCGCGCCGTTGGCAAACTGTCCGCCAAGCTGTCCAAAAACGCTTGGCTCTCGGTGTCGATCCAATGCAGGTCTTCGAACACCACCAGCAAGGGCTGGTTTTGACATTCTCGCAGCAAAATTCTTTTGACGCCGTCCATAGTATGGCGCCGCCGTTGCTGAGGCTCCATGTCGTTAAACTGGGTTAGCGCCTCGACGACCTGCGGATATGGGTCGAAGCAGGACCACCGCCCGGCGGTTCGGTTCCGATCCCGCGGCGGCAATGCGTCGAGCAACGTCAGGATCGGCGCAATGGTATCGGTCAGCGTTAGGTCCAAGTTCAAAACCATCTCCACGACCTTTGTCTGGATGGTTTCAGTAGTTTGTCCCTCCGACACTGAGAAGTAACGGCGCAGCAATTCGATCACCGGGAAATAAGCGGTCGCCTTGTCGTAGGAGATGGACGTTGCCTCGACGACGCGCCAATCCGGCGGTAAATGGTTTTTCGTAAACTCGTGGACCAGACGTGACTTCCCCATGCCGGCCTCCCCTAACATGGCGAGGATCTGGCCGCGGCCGGCGGCAGCTTGTTCGACGAGTCGTTGGAAGAGTTCAATCTCAGCCTGTCGCCCGACGAACGGTGTCAGCCCGCGGCGCGCCGCGGCTTGGAGTCGCGTGCGAGCGGAAGTCACGCCGACCAGCTCAAAGACAGCCACCGGCTGCGAAACCCCTTTGGCTTGCACAGCTGGCAAAGTTTTCAGCTCGACGAAGCCTTCAACCTCGCGTGCGCTGGCGGCTGTCAGTAAAATGGCGCCCGGCGCCGCAAGCTCCTCCATTCGCGCCGCAAGATGAGTGGTGTGGCCGAGAGCGGAGTAATCGAAATTGAGGTCGTTACTGATGGAACGAACCACAACTTCACCGGAGTTGATGCCGATCTTGAGCCCGGTCTCATCCGCCTGGCCCAGCCCGCCAAGATAACGCCGCACTTCCTCTTGCATGGCGAGGGCCGCATAACAGGAGCGCACGGCGTGATCTTCATGAGCCAAGGGCACACCGAACAGAGCCATGATGCCGTCGCCCAAGACTTGGTTGACCGTTCCTTCGTAACGATGCACGGCATCGATCATGATATTGAGCAACGGATCGATATACTTGCGAACCTCTTCCGGATCGAGTCTCCCCATCAGGCTCGACGGCCGTTTGATCTCGGCAAACAAGACGGTCACCTGTTTGCGTTCGCCTTCGATGAAGCGTCTTGAGGCGAGGATTTTCGCCGCTAGGGGTTTCGGTGCGTCTGGGCTGTTGGGTGAGGGCTCGACCGACTCGCTAGCCGGCAGCGAGGCGGTTTCCAACCGCTGTCCGCACTTTTTGCAGAACTTGGCGCCGCTCCGGTTAGTTTCGCCGCAGCCAGAACATTTCCAGTCAAGCCGCTCGCCGCACTGATCGCAAAATTTGGCTTCGGCTTGATTTTCGTTTTTGCAATGGAAACATTGCATAAAAGGATCGAATTGAAATAATTTTTACCGGCGCGCGACAACAGTGATCGAGTGTATAGTATTGGCGTTCGGTGAAATCAAGCCAAGAAGTCGCTTCTTGCTTGACGCTCTAAAGTTAGCCGTGCTACCTATGCGAGCGCGCGATGATTTACCGCCACAATGAATCACCTTAGCATCCCAATGCTCGTTTCGATCCTGCTGCTAACCGTCTGGCGCGCGGCGCCGGCGCAAACTTTCAAGCTCGCCTATGTGTCGATTGCCGGGCCGCAGCTACCGATCTATCTCGGCGTCAGCGCCGGACTGTTTAAGAAGCATCGTTTGGATGAGCAATTGATCTACATTCCCGGCGGCTCGTTGATCGTTCAAACCATGATCGCCGGCGAAGTGGCGGCGGCGAGCTTGAGCCCGGCCACGGCGATCCCGGCGTGGCACAAAGGCGCCGATCTTACGGTGATCGCCGGCGGCATCGAGCGCTTGAATCACATGCTCATGGTCGCGCCGAAAATCCACACGCCGGAAGATCTCAAAGGCAAGCGCGTCGGCATCAGCCGCTTTGGCTCGCTCACCGACTTCGCTCTTGGCGAAGCGCTCAAGCCGCACAAGCTGATCCCTGGCCGCGATCTGGCCGTGCTCCAACTCGGCGGTTTAGGCGAGCGCGTCGCCGCCCTCGCGGCGGGATACGTCGACGGCGTCGTCGTCCAGGTGGAGCAGATGTTTCAACTCGAACGGTTGGGCTACACCACGCTCATCGATATGCGCAAGCTCGCCTTCAACTATCCGACCCAAGGCCTCATCACTAGCCGAGCCATGCTGCGAACGAAACGCGAGTCGCTAAAGTCGTTTGTGAAAGTCTATCTCGAAGGGATTAAAATTCTCAGAACCGAGCGCGAGCTGCCGATCAAAACCATCGGCAAATATCTTAGGATCGCCGATCCAGAAGTTGCCGCAAAGATCTATGAAGTCTACAAGGAAATCTTCGAACGCGTGCCGTCGGTGAATCGCAACGCTCTAACTTCCGCGCTCGGCACGATTCCCGACTTGAGCGCCCATGCGGCGACCTTGAATTTGGACGGATTTATCGACAACAGCCTTTTGCAGGAAGTGGAAAAAGACGGCTTCATCAAAGAGCTTTACGGCGCACCGGCGAAATAACTTTGCTTTAACTTTCCTCGCGATAAAGCCCCAAAGCGTCATACAACGGCCGATCGCTCACCGAGAAAAGAATCGCGGCTTCGCTCGCCTTGAATCATGAAATAAACCGACGTCGCCGTGTGACGGTGCGAATCGGTCACCTCGCCGCCGTTGACATGCTGCAACATCGCCGCGCAGCGAGCTTTGCTGCACTTTGGCATTCAATACCTGAATGCGCTGGGGGTGGTCTTTTGCCGTCACTGCTAACAACCACATCGGACGGGCAACCACAGGGGGATTGCCCCTACAAATCCGATTCCATTTTGCGCTTTTTGCGCTCTATGCGGTTAATCTTCCGAATCCGAATTTTCTTTCTATGTGAACCTTGTGCCCTCTGTGGTTAAATTGCCGATCTTCTCTCCAGCCATCACGCCAACGGATTTTTGCAGATCACGTTGAGCAACGCTTGGCGCTTTTCCTCTTTAACCACTTTCAACGCTTTTGCCAACGCATCGGGCAGTTCGCTCGGCTCCTCCACCCGCGCCGCGTAGGCGCCGCAAGCCTGCGCCGTCAGTTCGAAATGGGGCGACGGACTCAAGTCCGTGCCCGGAAAGTTGCGCGTCTTGGCCGCCGAGCCGTCGGGATAGAGACCGCGCGCGGCGTTCAAACTCGCGTTCCATACTTGGTTGTTGTAGATCACCGTGAGAAATGGAATCTGATATTTTTGCGCCGTGAAGTGACAAGCGGTGGGCGCGCAGAACATATAAGAGCCGTCCCCTTCCGCGGCGATGACCGTCGCATCCGGCTTTCCCAATTTCATGCCGATGGCCGCGCCCAGACCCCAGCCAAGATGACCGGCGAGCGGCGTGTTGAACATCGAACCGGGGCGATTCAAATGAATCACTTCGGCAAGTTTCGAGGTAATCGTCTCGTTGGCGATGATCGTCTTGTCATCCATCGCGTCGCCGATGCATTTCGACAACCAGTAGGGATGAATCGGTTTTTGGTTTTTCACCGCCTCGACGCTGGCGTCCATCTCGCTGATCACGGTTTGATGCTCCGCTGCGGTTTTCCTTCGCCGCTCGTCAAGCTTCGCTTTCATCATCTTTCCGGCCGCAAGCTTTTCGCCAATGAGCGCGCTCAACGCCGGCAGCGTGACTTCCGAACAGCCGGTGACCGGCAAGTCGGCGGGAAAACCCCAGCCGGGAATGCCGGTGAACAGCGGATCGCGCTCCAGGTGAATAATCTTCGCGCCGTCGCGCAAGATATTGCGGTTCGGCGGCTCCCACGGCACGTCGGTGTCGATGAAAAACAAAACGTCGGCGTTGCGAATGTACTTCGCCGGCTGGGTGCCGAGATAGAGCGGATGATCGGTGGGAAAGTTCACGTAGGTCAATTGCTGCGCCACCGGGATCGCCAGCAATTCGGCGATCTCGACTAAATAGTTCACAGCTTCGGGATTGCGCCCAAGATATTTCGTCACGATCAACGGATTCTCCGCCGCGATCAACCACTCGGCGACTTTCTCCAGCGACACCGGATCGGCCTGGGCCTTGCTCGCCGGCGCCAAGGCATCGGGCGCAAACACTTGCGTCGACTCCAGCGCTTCGGCCAGCCACTCCCGCGGCAGCGTCATGTACACCGGGCCGCGCGGTTCGCTCATGGCGATCTTGTAGGCGCGCGATACCACGGCGGCGAGATTCTGGTTGGTGCGGATCTCGTAATCCCACTTGACGAACTCGCGCACCACGTTGCCTTGGTCGCGCGACTCTTGGCGCCAGTGAATGTTTTGGCTCTTGCCGCCGCGCAGCTCGCCCTCGGTGATCGGCGT
>OELC01000019.1_pt1 | contig 11950 bp, 12 predicted proteins | sample 1503131 | NCBI WGS metagenome assembly OELC01 (sample SAMEA104379562, study PRJEB20068) | metagenome | isolation source: 1998 | reverse complement strand
TAACTGAACCACGTCGCCAACGACAATCAGCGCCGGCGATTGGAAGTTTGCCGCCGCTGCAACCGCGCCGACTGTCCCCACGGTTGCGCGCAAGACACGCTGCCGGTTGGTCGTGCCGGATTGAATCAGCGCCACCGGCCGCTCCGGCTCGCAGCCGCCGGTGCGTAGCGCAGCCATGATCGCGTCAAGATTTTGCAGCCCCATTAAGATCACCAAAGTATCCACCGAGCGCGCCAGCTCGCCCCACTTCACGTCATTGCCGCCGGCTTTATGACCGGTGACGACCGCGAAACTAGAGGCGCACGACCGATGCGTGACGGGAATGCCAGCGGAAGCGGGCACGGCGATGGCGGAACTGATTCCCGGCACGATCTCGAAAGGAACTCCCGCGGCGCGCAAGGCCAGCGCCTCTTCGCCGCCACGGCCGAAGACGAAGGGATCGCCGCCCTTCAGTCGCACAACCTGCTTGCCTTGGCGCGCGTGGCAAATCAGCAACGCCTCGATCTCGCGTTGATCGGCGCAATGTTTGCCCGGCCTCTTGCCGACATAAATCAATTCCGTGCCGCTGGCGGCGAATTCCAGCAGCTCGTGGTTTGCCAATTCGTCGAAGAGAATCGCGTCGGCGGCTTCGAGACAGCGCTTACCCTTGAGCGTCAACAACTCCGGATCCCCCGGCCCGGCGCCGACGAGATAAACCTTGCCGAGCGGATTTGCCGTCATCGTTAGTTATCCTCCAGCGGGAAATCCGCAACCTTGCGCACGCGCACGGCGCAAGCTTTAAGTTCCGGCTGGCGCGACACGAAATCGCGCGCGCTAGTGGTCAGATTATTCGCCGCTTTGAAAAATCCCCGATCGCGCCCCCAGTGAAACGGCAGAAAGCAGGTGCCGCGGGCAATCTCTTCGGTAACGCGGCACTGCGCCATCACTTTGCCGCGGCGGGAAATAATCTCGACAAAATCGGCGTCCTGAATCCCGTAACGGCGCGCGTCGGCGCGGTGTAATTCGAGAATCGGGTCCGGCGCGCTTTTGCGCAGTGCTTCGTTCTTGCCCGTTCGCGTCATCGTATGCCAGTGATATTTGGAACGCCCAGTGTTCAACACCAGCGGATAGGCGTCATCGGTTTTTTCCGCGGGCTCGCAATGCTCGACGGCGATCAAGTTGGCTCGGCCATCGACCGTCGGAAAAAATCCATCGTCGTAGAGTCGAACGGCGGGCGGCTGTATCGTCCTCGGATAGGGCCACTGCAAGGGACTGGACTTCAACTTTCGATAGCTCATACCCGAACAATCGCACAACGTATTCTTGGTGAGCGCGGCGTACTCGTCAAAGATTTCTTGCGCCGATTCGTAAGCAAAGGCGTCGCCGAATCCCATCGCTTGGGCGAATAGCGATATGATTTTCCAATCCGGCAACGCTTCGCCGGGCGGCTCGGTTAGCTTGGGCATGTAAGTGACGCGCCGTTCCGAATTGGTCATCACGCCTTCTTTTTCACTCCACTGTGCCGCCGGCAAAAGCACATGGGCGAATTTACTCGTCGCAGTTGGATGATAGGCGTCTTGAACCACCACGAGTTCCGCTTGGCGCAGCGCCTTTTCGATCACGTCGATATTCGGCGCCGAGGCCGCGGGATTGGTGCAAAGAATCCAGATCGCTTTGACTTTGCCCTCGGCCAAGGCTTCGAACTGCTCCAACGCCGCCAAGCCGGATTCGGGCGCGATGCGGCCGAACGGCACGCCCCAATGGCGCTCCACTTCGTCGCGATGCTGCGGATTTTCCACACTGCGGTAGCCCGGCAGCATGTGAGAAAGGCCGCCGACTTCTCTGCCGCCCATTGCGTTAGGCTGGCCGGTTAAAGAGAACGGCCCGCAGCCCGGCTTGCCGATTTTACCGGTGGCTAAGTGCAGATTGTGAATCGCATTGTTCTTGTGCACGCCGACCGTGCTTTGATTCACGCCCATGCTCCACAAAGAGATGGCGCGCTTCGCCTTGCCGAAGATCAAAGCGGCTTCGACGATCAGACATTCTGGAATGCCGCAGATTTCCTGCGCCGCTTTCGGCGCATATTGCTTGACGGTCGTAATCAAGGTGCGAAAGCCGTTGGTGTGTTGCGCGACAAATTCGCGATCGATCAAATTCTCGTCGAGCAGCACGTAGAGCATGCTGTTGAGCAGCGCGATGTCGCTGCCCGGCCGAATCGGCAGATACAGATCGGCGAAGTCGGCGGTTTCGGTGCGCCGTGGATCGACGCAGATCACCGTCACATCGTCCGGCGCGCTGATTTTTCGCTGTTTGATGCGCTTGAAAATGACCGGATGGCAGTCCGCGGTGTTGGTGCCGATGAGCAAAAAACAATTGGCTTCATCGAGATCGGCGTACGACGCCGGCGGGCCGTCTGAGCCAAGCGAAGATTGGTAGCCGGCGACAGCCGAAGACATGCACAGCCGCGAGTTGGTGTCGAAGTTGTTGGTGCCGAGAAATCCCTTCACCAACTTGTTACTGATATAGTACTCCTCGGTGGTAAGCTGGCCGGAACCATAGAACGCAACGGCGTCGCGACCATGCTCATCGATGATCGCGCCGAATCGTTTGGCCAAGTAGCCCATCGCCTGCTGCCAAGAGGCGCGTTTGAACGGACCGTCGGAGCAGGAGCGAATCTGCGGATAGAGCAAGCGATCGTCGGTGCGCAAGGTCTCGGGCAAATAAACCGCCTTAAGACAAAGATCGCCACGGCTCGATGGATGATCGGGGTCGCCTTTGATTTTCGCCACGGCGCCGGCGCTCATTCCCGCCAGCAACCCGCAACCGACGCCGCAATAAGGGCAGTAGCTTTTGCTCCAACGCTCGATGCCGTTACTCGGCGACTTGTTGTGGCCGGTTTCCACAGTCGTCACTCAACAGGTTCTGCTTGGGTCACGAAAGCATCTTGACTTCGGCGCGGCCCAAGCTTGAATCCTCAATCATAGGCGCCTGTCGTTTACGAAATCTGCCGCGGAAGCGATTGAAGCCGGTGTATTTCTCGATTACGAACAGCTCTTCCGAGGTCACTTTCTGCTTCTCCGCTTTGACCGATTGGCGCTCCACTTGAATCACAGCTGTACCGTCGCCATGCGCGCGCTCCTCGAGAAATCCCAACAATTGGCTGCGTATTTGATGATAACGCGGATCTTCGCCGATGCCGAGCCGGTCGCGCGGCCGTTCGAACGGCACGGCGACGATCTCGCCGACGGTGGCCGCCGGCCCGTTGGTCATCATGACGATGCGGTCGGCGAGCAAGATCGCTTCGTCGACGTCGTGGGTGACCATGAGAACGGTCTTATTTTCTTGCGCGCACAGGCTCATCAGTTGGTCTTGCAGCTCCATGCGCGTAATAACGTCGAGCAAGCTAAACGGCTCGTCGAGCAAAAGCACCTTCGGTTCCAATGCCAGGGCACGAGCGATGCCGACGCGCTGGCGCATGCCGGCGGAAAGCTCGTCGGGATAGCTGTCGGCGGCGCCGTCCAGTCCCACGGCGTCGAGAAACTTATCCGCCAACGCTTGGCGCACTCTCGACGACAAGCGCTGATTGACCTGCTCGACCGCGAGCAAAACGTTTTCCCGCGCGCTCAACCAGGGCAACAGCGCCGAAGATTGAAACACCACGCCGCGGTCCAAGCCGGGGCCGATCACTTCGCGGCCGGCGATGATGATGCCGCCTCGGGTGGCCTCGTTGAGTCCCATGGCGATCGACAAAACCGTCGACTTGCCGCAGCCCGAATGGCCGATGATGCAGACGAATTCGCCGTCGCTGACGCGCAAGTTAAAATCCTTGACGATCACCGCCGGCCCCTGTGCGGTATCGTAGCTCTTGCCAAGTTGTGAAACTTCGAGTGCTGGAATCATGAATTGAATTTGTTCCTTTTAATGAATTACCGCCGCCGCGCCCGGCGCACCGAGGACACTACCTTTTGCACCGGAAGTTAAATTGCTGAGGGTTTGGCGCCGGGCTTTCTGACAGCTTGCAAGCCCGCTCAACTGCATCCGGCCGCGCGGATGGCCCGCCTCTACAACGATCGCCGGTCCGAGCGTCGCTCCCGGTGCGCCAGTCAAAGTGTAAATCGTGTCGGCGAGCAAAATCGCTTCATCGATATCGTTGGTGATCATCACCACGGTCTTGCGGGTTTCGGTCCAGATGCGCGCCAGCTCTTCTTGCAGCGTGCCGCGCGTCAATGCGTCGAGCGCGCTGAACGGCTCGTCTAAGAGCAACACTTTCGGATCCATCGCCAAACCGCGCGCCACCGCCACCCGTTGGCGCATGCCGCCGGAAAGCTCGCGCGGAACCTTTTTCATCGCCGCGCCGAGGTTGACTAGATCGATGTAATGCTCGGTGCGCTGCCGTTTCTCAGCCTCCGGCAGATTGGGCGCCACCGCGTCTACCGCGAGGTAAACGTTTTCGTAAACCGTCAGCCATGGCAGAAGCGAATAGTTCTGAAAAACTACACCGCGGTCCGGTCCCGGCCCTTCGATCGGTTTGCCTTCGAGCAGAATCGATCCGGAATCGGCATCGATGAGGCCGGCGATCAGCGAAATCAAAGTCGTCTTGCCCGAACCCGAACGGCCGACGATGCAAACAAATTCGTTTTCGCGAATCGACAGATCGATGTCGCGCAGCACTTCGACCTTACCGCTCTGCGACTTCGCCCGGCCGTTGCGCGAAAAACTTTTGCTCACGCCTTTGAGTTCGAGTATCGCCATGACTCAATCCATTAAGCGGTCTTAAAATGGCGCTCGACCACGCTCATCAACCGGTCGAGGGCGAAACCGATCAGACCGATCGCCAGCACCGACAAAAGGATGTGCGAGTAAACCAAACTATTGTATTCCTGCCAGAGAAAGCCGCCGAGTCCCGGTGAGCCGGTAAGCATTTCCGCGGCAACGATCACCAGCCACGCCATGCCGAGGCTCAGACGATAACCGGTAAACATATACGGCAGAGTCGCCGGGATCATGATCTTCCTGAGTGTCTTCATCGGCGATAGCTTGAGCACGCGGCCGACGTTTAAATACTCCGTGCCGATGCTGCGCACGCCCATCGCCGTGTTGATCACCGTCGGCCACATGGCGCATATCGCGATGGTAAATAAAGCCGCCGGTTCGGACTGCTTGAAGATCACCAACCCCAGCGGCAACCACGCCAGCGGCGAGATCGGCCGCAGCACTTGAATCACCGGATCGCAGGCTTGATGAAACTTTGGTGAAAGTCCCAAGAGAAAACCCAACGGCGTACCGAACAGAATCGCCAAGCTAAAACCCTTGGCAACGCGAACGAGACTCAAAAAAGCGAATCGCAGGATGCCCTGGTTCATCTCGCCGTCTTTGAAAAACGGGTTGAGAATATATTGCTGGCTTTCCTGCCAGGTCTTGAGCGGCGAGGGCAGATCGGGCGCGATCTTCAAACTGATCGCGGTCCAGATAACAAGCATCAAGCCGATGCCGAGCAGCGGCAATATCAGCGCAGCCGAATCGATTCGTTTTTCCATTTTTCACTGAACCTCTAAGCAACGTTGCTGACGGCGAACTTTTTGACGTACTCTTCCGGCTTGGTCGGATCGAATTCGACCTTGTCGAAAAGAGTTTCTTTCTTCATGTCTTCCTTGGGCACCGAAACACTCAACTCTTTGGCGACTTCGCGATAAATATCGGGGCGAATCACCTTGTTGACGATGCCGGTGTAGTCCGGCGCGCCTTTGACCATGCCCCAGCGGCGGAACTGGGAGACCCACCACACGCCGTGCGACTTCCACGGGAAGTTGGTATTGCGGTCGAAGAAGGTCATATAATTGGGATCTTTCTCCTTGCGCCCATCGCCGTAATCGTAGTCGCCCAACATACGACCGAGAATGACTTCCTTCGACGTATTGATGTACTGCGGTTTCGATACCACTTCGGCCATCTGCGCGCGGTTTTCCAACTTGTCGATATGCTGGCTCGACTCGGTCATCGCCCGCAGAATCGCCTTGACGGTCTTGGGATTTTTCTCGGCGAACTCCTCGGTGAAGGCCAAAACTTTTTCCGGATGATCTTTCCAAATTTGCTGTGTCGTCACCGCCGTGTAGCCGATGCCGTCGGCGATAGCGCGCGCGTTCCACGGCTCGCCGACGCAAAAACCATCCATCTTGTCGACCTTCATGTTCGCCACCATCTGCGCCGGCGGAATCGTAATCAGCGTCACATCTTTGTCGGGATTGATACCGCCGGCGGCGAGCCAGTAACGCGTCCACATGGCGTGGGTGCCGGGCGGAAACGTCATCGCAAAGGTCATCGGCTTGCCGGCCTTTTTTGCTTCGTCGACGATCGGCTTTAGCGACTGAGGAGTCCGTACTCCCTTGGCCTTCAAATCGTTTTCCAGCGTGATTGCTTGGCCGTTACGGTTGAGCACGAATGGAATGATCATCGGCTTCACCGGCGAGCCCAACAATCCCATGCTCGATGAGAAAGGCATGCCGAACAGCATATGCGTCGCTTGATTTTCACCGAGAGTTAGTTTGTCGCGAATCGCCGCCCAAGACGCTTCTTTTGAGATCGTCGATTCGATGCCATATTTTTTGAACAGGCCGAGCTCATGCGCCATGACGATCGACGAACAGTCGGTCAGGGCGATAATGCCGAAGCGAATCTTGGCCGTCTCCGGCGCATCCGCGGCATACACGCCGCCGATCCAGCGCGTCGGCAAATGGTTGAGCAACAAGCCCAATGAACTGGCCCCGGCAACTTTTAGGAAGTCACGCCGGCCTGTTTTTTTAACGCTCTTCATCTCGATCATTCCTCCACTATGTAATTCTCGCCCTGTTGAGCGAGTTTAAAAATTTTCGCTTTGAGCTTAGCGTCGGTCGAACAAGCGCCGCTGGTTAAGTCGAATTTGTAGCCGTGCAGCGGACAAACGACTTCGCCGTCTTCGATCCAGCCGGCCGATAGTTGGCCGCCTTCATGCGGGCAGTTGTTTTGCATCGCGCAAAGCTTGCCCGCCAGTTTGAACACGGCAATTTCTTGATTGTTCACGCGTACCAGTTTCGCTGCGCCTTCTTTAATTTCATCGGCGCGAATGAGCGTCTTGACCGGTTCGGCCTGAGATTCCGGCTTTGTCCCAAGCGCCGGCGCTTGGGCGATTTTGCGCAGTTGCTGGCGCATCGCCTTGAACGCGCCATGCTTGACCAAGCCGGCAACCGCCTCGGGCAAATCTTCGCAGGGCACGTCTTCCATGATCTTGACGGGAAAATTCGCCTCGCAGCCGGCCGCGCCGCCGGCGAAGACATCGACCGCTTCGACGACTTCGCCGTTGAGCTTGATATTTTTGCCGAGCAGGCCGATGTCCGCGATGGAGTGATTGCCGCAGCTCGCCGGACAGCCCGACCAGTGCATGCGCAGCGGTTGGGTCTTGCCTAATTTCGCTTCGAGCACGCGCGCAGTTTTAAGCGCCCAACCTTTGGTGTCGATCAAAGCGAAGTGGCAGAAATCCATGCCCGTGCAGCTCACCAGACCGCGCATGACCTCGGAGGGATCGTAGCGTAGCTCCCGGAGCACTGGCTCCTCAGTAAGCGCGCCGATCTTAGCGTCGGGAACATTGGAGATAATCACGTTCTGCCCGACCGTAAGACGCAGTTCGCCGCTGCCGTAACTCTCGGCCAAGTCAGCGACTTGCAGCATCTGCTCCGAAGTCATGCGCCCCACAGGCACGGCCAGTCCGACGTAATTCAAGCCGGCCTGCTGCTGGCGAAACACGCCGACATGATCGGTGTGCTTCGGCGCGCGTTGATCGGTTCCCGCCGAGGCAAGCGGTCGATCGACGCGCCGTTCCAATTGCTCGCGAAACTTTTTCACGCCCCACTCTTCGATGAGAAACGCCAAGCGCGCCTTGGTGCGCAGCTCGCGCGCGCCATGATCGCGAAAGATCATGACGATATGCGAACAAATCGCCGCCGCTTCTTCGGGCGCGACAAAGACATTCAACGGCGACGCCATGCGAAAGCCGCCCGAGCCGAGCTTGCCGCCGACGGCGATGTTGAAGCCTTGCACCTGGGTGCCGTTAATTTCCTTTAACGCCGGCGTCAACGCCAAATCCTGCGCTTCGGCGTGCGTGCAAGCCTCTTTACAACCAGTGATCGTCACGTTGAATTTGCGCGGCAGATCGGTGAATGCCCGGTTGCCGATAATCAATTCGGTAAATTGACGGGCGACACGCGAAGCATCGAACAATTCGTTGGGCGTCAGGCCGGCAACCGGACAACCGATCACGCCGCGGATGTTGTCCATGCCGGTTTGCAGCGAAATCAAATCGACGGCGCGCAAGCGCTGCCAGATTTCCGGCACGTCGTTGATCCTAAACTCGCGCAGCTGCATCTGCTGGCGCGTGGTGATATCGGCGAAACCCTTGCCGAAGTCGCGGGAGATTTCGCCGATGGTACGCAGCTGCATCGCGTTCATGAAACCATTGGCGAAGCGCAGCCGCATCATGAAGCGGCCCGGCGTTTGGCGCCGGAAGAAAATCCCGGCCCATTTTAAACGCTCCCTGTCGCCGTCGGTGATGCTTTCCCAACCTTCAGCGGCGTAGCGCGGAATGTCGTCGAGAATATCGAGACCGGCTTTCTCCTTCTTGTATTCTTCGATCTTGTTCATCGCTAACGCTCTCTTGGAGCAACCGACATGCCACCACGATCATCCGTGAAAACGCTGAGCATTCTTTTTTCTCGAGTGATCGCGACAAGCGTCATGCCCAAACCTCATTCGCTGGCTGCCTAGAAATAGAGCATACGCATCAGTTTTCTTCCGCGCTCTGAAAAAAAATCTCGGCGCCGGCATCGCTGCGTTCATCGAGCATTTTTTGCGCATTGGCGATCGCTTGGTCGATATCTTCCATGGGCGTTGCGGAAATTCGTCCGTGTCCCGGATAAAGCGCGCGCAGACCGAAACAACGCAGCCGCGCCAGCGAATCCAAATAATCGCCGACGCTGCCCGACTCGGCGATGTACGACAAAGTCCCGCCGGCAAACACGCTGTCGGCGGAAAACAGCAGGCCATGGTTGGTTTCGATGAGCGAAATACATCCCGAAGTATGTCCCGGCGTGTGAAACACGCGCAGGCTATAATTGCCCAGATCGATGCGCGTCATATTTTCCAGCCACAGATGCACACGCATGGGCGGCTCGTTGAGATCGTTGCCCTTATACATGGTGACGTAGTAATCGCCGGCGGTCATTTTCGAAGCTGCCAAACGGTAGGCGGCGATCATCGACGACTCCTGAAAATAGCGATTGGCGCCGATGTGATCGCAGTGTTCGTGGGAATTGATCACCAGGTTGATATCGCGCACTTTCATGCCGATGTGGCGCAAGCCGCGCTCCAGCACCGGAAAATTTTGATCCGAACCGGTATCGATCATGACGTTCATGTAATCGCCTTTGATCACGTAACTGTGACTGCTGCCGTTGTGGCCGCGTATCTGAAAAATACCGGGATGAAGTTCACTGACATCTTCGTGGGTTGGTTCCATTAATTTCAGCTCCATTCGCCGTCATCGCCGCTTCGAGATCTTCGTAGACGTCGAATTGCTCGGCGAAGCGGTCGTCATGAAAATAGCCCTTGAGATCTGGATTGAGATGACACAGCCGCAGCACGCCGACGCGCTGGTCGACTTGCCGTTTAAACGAGGTGAGCACGCCCACTTCCCACACGCCGAACTGTTCCAGTTGCTTCAAGTTGACGATGACGCGGATGCCTTGGCGCGTCAGCCAGCGCCGGAACATATAGCGGACGCGCAGCGGTTCGTTGTTTTCAGCTTTTCCCGACGGCGTCACGATCACCCAACCTGCCACTTCGGTGAGGCGATATTTCACCGGGCTCATTTCCACAGCGGCCAGTTGCGCGGCCCGCGCTCCCCGCGCAGCGCCGGTAGCGGCGCGAGATCGAAACATCTGGCCATCTCCAGCACGGGAATTTTGGGAATGTCTTGATCGGCGCGATCGCCAAACACTTCCGCTAGAAAAAGTACGTTGTCGAAAATTCTTGCGGTGATATTTTTCTGTCGAACGACGGTCATGGCAATCTCCTTTGTTGCGAAAATAAAAAAGGCGCTCCACCGGATAACGGTGAGCGCCTTTGCTCAACCGAAGGCGGCGTCGCCTTCGTGAATTAGAATACGCAATGGCTATGCCATCAACTTAATGCCTCAATGTGCCGGCGATTGCTCAATTTGGCATTTTTCAAGGGCGTCGCTGCCGCCGAATCAATCAACTTGCTGCTCAAAATCCCGGCAGCATTCTTAGCGGCGCAAATCATCTTTTCTGTGCGTCGATTTCCGCGGCGAGCAGGATCGCTTGAGCAACGTCCGCCATCGGCTTGCGCATGTTCATGCTGGTCTTCTTGATCAGCGAATAGGCTTGCTCTTCGGAAAGTTTTCGCTGCTCCATGAGCAAACCTTTGGCGCGCTCGATTAATTTGCGCGACTCCAGGTTTTCTTTGAGAGTTTCGTTTTCCTGTTGCAGGGCATGAAAATCCTTGAAGCGCGAGATCGCCAGCTCAATCGCCGGGCTCACCGCGTCTTCGCGCACCGGCTTGAGCAGCAAGGCCATCACGCCGGCAATGGTCGCGCGCTCAACGGTGGACGCGTCGTAGTGGCTGGTGATCAGCACGATGGGCAGGCGATAGTTCGCCAAGATCTCGCTCGCCGCTTGGATTCCGTCGAGATCGGCTAGACCGACGGCCATGAGCATGACATCCGGCGTCGCCGTGCGCGCCAGAGCCAGAGCGAGTTTACCGCTGCTCCCTTCACCGACGATCTCATAGCCGCGTTCGAGTAATATATTGATGAGGTGGCGGCGCGAAGGGTCGTGGTCGTCTATGACCAGAACTCTTCTCATGCTTCGGCCCGGCCTCGATCTTTACGCGGGCGGGCGACGCGCCGGACAAATTCAGTGAGAAAACGCTCGCCGTAGTATTTGAGCGTCGCGGCATGATTCTGCGTGTCGGCGATAATTTTATCGGGCAAGATATACGGCGCCATCGCCAAATCCTTGGCCCGCTCGACGATCCAGCGCTCGATCATGGGCGGGGTCACTTCAAGATGAAATTGCAAACCGTAGATCGACCTGCCGACGCGAAAGGCTTGATTCTTGTAATGGATGGACGATGCCAAATGGATCGCGCCGCTGGGCAACTCGAAGCCGTCGCTGTGCCATTGAAACACCGTCGCGGATTCCGGCAAATAGCCGAGCAAGGAATCGACTTGGCCATGGGGTGTGATCGAGATCGGGCTCCAGCCGATTTCTTTCACCGCGCCGTGAAATACCCCAGCGCCCAACGCCTCGGCGACCAACTGCGCGCCGAGACAGATTCCGAGGATCGGTACCGTCTCGTCAATCGCCGCACGAATTATCTTTTTTTCCCAGCGCAAAAACGGAAAGTTCGCTTCTTCGTCCAGCGCCATCGAACCGCCGAGCAGAATCAAAGCGCCGACATGGCGCCAATCCTCGGCCGGCATCTCGCCGTGAAATAACCGCACGACGCGGTATTCGACGCCCTGCTTGTCAAGCACTTCAGCGAAGAAGCCGAGATCTTCGAAGGGATCGTGTTGAAAAACCAAGACCTCTTCCATGGTCGCGTCAATCCGATCTCGCGCCCTTTCCCGCAAGCGGAAAAGGGCGCGAGGCGAGAATTAGATATCGAAATACAGAGCGAACTCCCAGGGATGGGGGCGCAACCGGATGGCGTCGACCTCATTCTTGCGCTTGTACTCCAACCAGGTCTCGATCACGTCCTTGGTAAAGACATCGCCCCTGAGCAAAAACTCATGATCCTTCTCCAAGGCATCGAGCGCCTGATCCAACGATCCCGGCATCGATTTGACCTTGGCCGCTTCTTCGGGCTCCAACTCATACAAGTTCTTGTCGATCGGTTTGGGCGGTTCGATCTTGTTTCTTAT
>OELC01000450.1_pt6 | contig 12203 bp, 10 predicted proteins | sample 1503131 | NCBI WGS metagenome assembly OELC01 (sample SAMEA104379562, study PRJEB20068) | metagenome | isolation source: 1998 | reverse complement strand
ATCTAAACAGTCCCCGCAGCTTGCTGCGGGGACCCTTTTATTTAGAATTGATTCTGCAGGAGCCCGGTAAATTTGCTCACCGGCCCAAAAAAATTTGCCCAAACTCTTTGACGGTCTGCTCCATGATCGGGCTGATGAAGTCGACGTCGGCGTGGAAGATTTCTTTTTCCATCAGCTCGGGAAAGCGTTGTTTGACGCCTTTGCGGGTCGAGACGCGACCGAAGGTGGTGACCGTCGATTGGCCTTCTTCGGATAGCGCCCAGTCGATGAACAGGGCGGCGGCGTGGGGATGGGGCGCGTGGCGCGCGAGGACCATTTTGTTTGGCTGGGAAAAGTAGGGATCGACGATCACCTGATCCACCGGCGCGCCGCGCGATTTTAGATCCAGCGTCGTCGGCCCCGAGACGTTGATCGCGATCGCCCGCTCGCCGGCGGCGAGCAGTTGGCTTTGCGCGGTGCGACCGCGCACCATCCGCAAATCTTGTTTGGCCATGGCGCGCATGTACTGAAGGCCTTTTTCCCGCCCCAAGTTTTTTTGCATGACTGCGAACCACTCGTAGGCTTCGTCGTCGAGCATGATGTTGCCTTTCCATTTCGGCTGGGCCAGCTCTTCGTAGTTTTTCGGCGCTTCAGCGCGTTTGACCAGATTGGAATTGTAGCCGAGCACGATGGGCATGACGTAGAACGAAGTAAAATAACCGTCTTTGTCTTTGCTCGGTGCGACATAAAAGTCCCGCTGTGGCGAGGGGTAGGGATCGATGATGCCGAGTTTTCTTAGTCCCGCAGCTAACTCCGGCGAACCGTTGGCGACATCGACGATATGCGCGCCTGAGTTGAATTCACTTTGGATGCGCACCAACTGGCGGTTGCCGGAGACGCGGGTGGGCATCGGTTTAATAAACGGATAACGCTTGCGAAACACCTGCAAGAAGGGTTCGATCTGTTGCGCTTGCAGCGTGCTGTAAAAATTAACTTCACCTTCGGCCTTGGCTTTCTCCAAGAGCGCGGCTTGCCGCTGCTCCGGTGAAAGTTTGCTGAGCCGCGCGAGAATCTGGCCGGCGCTCTCGGTCGCTGCGCCAGCGAATACTGCTACCGTTTGAGCAGCCAACAATAGCATCGTGAGCAAAGTTAAAACTGATTTTTTCATCAACCCTGGCTCCTAAACTTGCGCGAGAATTTATCGGCCCAAGAAAATCTGGCTAAACTCCTTGCCCATTTGGTCCATGATCGGACCGATAAAGTCGACATCGACAAGAAACGATTCTTTTTCGACCAACTCGGGAAATCTTTGCTTGACGCCTTTGCGCGCGATGACGCGGCCGAAGGTGGTGATCATCGCTTGGCCTTCTTCCGATAGCGCCCAGTCGTAGAACAGCGCGGCGGCGTGGGGGTGGGGCGCGTGGCGGGCGAGCATGAGCTTATTGGCCTGGGCAAAGTAGGGATCGAGAATCACTTGGTCGACGGGGGCGCCGCGCGCTTTCATATCGAGCACCGTGTGGCCCGAGAGCACGATGGCGATGGGCCGTTCGCCGGCGGCCACGAGCTGGCTCTGCGCGGTGCGCCCGCGCATGAAGCGCAAGTCTTGCTTGGCCAGCGCTCGCATATATTGCAGCGCCTTGTCCCGGCCCATATGCTTTTGCAACACTGCGGACCACTCATAGGCCTCGTCGTCGAGAAACATGTTGCCTTTCCACTTCGGCTGGAGCAGCTCTTCGTAGGTTTTGGGAACGTCCTGGCGCTTGACCATGTTGGTGTTATAACCGAGCACGATGGGGATGACGTAGAGTGAAGCGAAGTATCCCTCTTTGTCTCGATTCGGCGGATTGTAGAATTCGCGCTGGGGCGAAAAATAAGGATCGATGGCGCCGATTTTCTTGATCGCCGAGGCCTGCTCGGAGGAACCGTTGGTTATGTCGAACAGGTGATTGCCGGCGTTCATCTCGGTCTGAATCTTGATGACCTGGCGGTTGCCGGAGACCCGGTAGGGATTCACTTTGATGAACGGATAGCGCTTGCGAAACAGTTGGATGAAAGGATCGATCTGCTGGGCTTGGAGCGAACTGTAAAAGGAAACCTCGCCTTCGGCCTTGGCTTTTTCGATCAAAGTTTTCTGCCGCTCGGCGGCCGGCAGCTTGTTGAGCCGAGCGAGCGCCTGCCCGGCGCTTTCCGCCGCGCCGGCCGCGTGCGTCTTAGCGATGGCGCAGAAGAAAAGTATCACGGCGAAAATCATCCCAAGAGTTTTCATGGCTGACGGTCCTCCATCAACGCTTGCGCATTTCTTATTTCAGCGCGCCGCGCCGGTGTCAAGGAGTTAATCCGCGACCGGTTCGCCGCGCAATTCATGTTGACACGATATGGCCGATTGGATAGCTTCACGACGCAGAGCTTTTCTGCGCGGGTTGGCACGGGACGGGAGCCTTTCATGGACGAATTGAAGCCGGTCAAAAGCGGCAAGGTCAAAGTCGACGACGTCGATCTTTACTACGAAGTTTACGGTCAAGGCGATCCTCTCGTATTGGTGGCCGGCACCGGGATTAGCTGCGCGCCATGGCGCGTTTCGCAGGTGCCGGAGTTTGCCAAGCATTATCAAGTCGTCATCTACGATCATCGCGGGCTGGGCCGCAGCGACAAGCCCGATGTGCCGTATTCCACCGAGCTGTTCGCCAAGGACTTAGCCGGATTGATGGACGGGCTCGGCATCGAGCGCGCGCATATGCTGGGCCATTCCATGGGCGCGCGGGTGTTGCAGTGGTTCGCTTTGAACTATCCGGAAAGAGTGCGCAGCTTAGTCCTTTCCGGCCCGGGTTCGGGAAAATATGACGACTCCCTCGATTATCCGCGCGGCGTGCCGTTGGAGGCGGCGCTGGAGATGATTGAAAAGGGCTATGAGAAATACCAGAGCGATCACTGGGGACCGGGCTTCATGTTCAGCGAGCAGTTCATGAAGGAGCAACCCGATATCGTCAAGAAATATCAGGAGCTGATCGTCGACGAAGTGCCACCGCTCAAATGCTATCTGCGCCACGTGGTGGCGCGCCAGTGTCATGAGACGACTCATTTGATTCACAACATCAAAGCGCCGACGTTGGTCATCGTCGGCAGCAAAGACACCCATGAAGGCGGCACCGGCAATCATGTCGAGTCGGCCAAGGTGCTGGCGCGAAAAATTCCCGGCGCAGAATTGGTTCTTGTCGAAGGCGGCCGGCATGGTTATTTACGCGAGATGCCGGGGAAGGGCCATGCGCCGATACTCGATTTTCTGCGACGGCATTAGAAGATAAGAAAATTAACCACAGAGGGCACAGAGTCCACAGAGTAAGGGCCGGTCGGGACCGGCCCGGTTCGGATTCGGACAATTAGTCACACAGAACGCAAAGTACACAAAAAAGGAATTAGGATTTGTAGGGGCAACCCCCCGTGGTTGCCCTTGGCGCTATGAATAAACAAGAAATTCTCGACAAGCAGAAAAAATATCTGTTCTCCTGCGTGTCCACTTACTACGACGAGCCGCTGGTGATCGATCACGCCAAAGATCATTCGGTGTTCGACGCCGACGGCAAGGAATATTTGGATTTCTTCGGCGGCATTCTCACCGTCAGCGTCGGCCACTGCAACGACAAGGTGACCGAGGCCATCGACCGGCAAACCCACAAGCTGCAACACATGTCGACGCTCTACGCCAACGAGCCGCAAGTGTTGCTGGCGGAAAAGCTGGCGCAGATCACGCCGGGCCGTTTAGAAAAATCTTTCTTCACCAACAGCGGCACTGAGGCCAACGAGACCGCGGTGCTGTTGGCGCAGATCTATACCAAATGCCAAGACGTGATTACTTTGCGCCACAGTTACAGCGGCCGTTCTTACTTGGCGCTGAGCTTGTCGGCGCAATCGAGCTGGCGCTTGATGCCCAATGTGGTTCCCGGCGTGCATCATATCGCCAACGCTTACTGCTATCGTTGTCCGTTCGGCCTAACCTATCCGAGCTGCGATTTGAAATGCGCCACCGATGCCGAAGAGGCGATCCAGACGATGACGTCCCAGGGGAAGGTCGCGGCGTTTCTCGCCGAGCCGATTCAAGGGGTCGGCGGTTTCATCGTGCCGCCCAAAGAATACTTCAAAGAGATCGTCGGCATCGTTCGCAAATACGGCGGTTTGTTTATCGCCGACGAAGTGCAGACCGGCTGGGGCCGCACCGGCGGTAAAATGTTCGGCATCGAACATTGGGGCGTCGATCCCGACATCATGACTTTCGCAAAAGGCATGGCTAATGGCGTGCCCATCGGCGCGACCATCGCCACGCCGGAAGTTGCCGACAGCATGAAGGGCAACACCATCTCGACATTCGGCGGCAATCCCGTCACCTGCACGGCGGCGCATGCGACGATCCAAGTGATCGAGGAAGAAAATCTGGTCGAAAACGCCCGTGTCATGGGTAACCGCTTGCGCGACGGCTTGAATGCGTTACAGCAAAAGTATCCGATCATCGGCGACGTGCGCGGCATGGGCTTGATGCAAGGCATGGAACTGGTGGGCGAGAAGAAGAAGCCCGACGCGGACAGCACCAAGCGGGTCATGGAACTGACAAAACATAATGGACTGTTGCTCGGCAAAGGCGGCACTTATGGCAACGTGCTGCGGGTGGCGCCGTCGCTCAACGTCAACAAGGATGAAGTCGACCATGCGCTCAAAGTTTTGGATCAATCTTTCGGTCAATTGGGCCAGTAGCCCAGCAAGCTTTATACCCGTCGGGGCGCCGGCTCGGGATAATTCATCGCTCATTTGCACTTCAGATGGATAGACTCATTCGTCGGATCGTCGGTGCGATCCCGGTCATCATCGGTATCTCATTCCTGATTTTTCTCCTGATGCATTTGGCGCCGGGCGATCCGGTGACGCTCATGCTCGGCGAGAACGCGACGCCGAAGGATATTGAAAATTTGCGCCGGGAGTTGAAACTCGACCAGCCGATCATGACGCAATACGTTGATTTTATCTCGCGCGCGCTGCGCGGCGACTTTGGCAAGTCGCTGAAGTTCAACGAACCGGTGATGAAACTGATCGCCGAACGGCTGCCGGCCACCCTCGAGCTCGCCTTTGCCAGTTTGCTGGTGGCGATGACCATCGCCGTGCCGTTGGGAGTTTATTCGGCGATCAGACATAACTCGCTGCTCGACCATGTCGGCATGAGCGTGGCGTTGATCGGCGTGTCGTTGCCGAATTTTTGGTTGGGCATCATGTTGATTTACTTTCTCGGCGGGCAACTGAATCTCCTGCCGGTGGCCGGGCGCATCGAATACGGCGTCGAAATCAAAAATATCACCGGCCTGTATTTGCTCGATAGTTTGATCACCGGCAATTTCGCCGGCCTTTGGAGCGCGTTCCGGCATCTGCTCATGCCCGCGGTGACGCTGGGCTCGGCGCTGGCGGCGATCGTCACGCGCATTTCGCGCTCCAGCGTGCTCGAAGTGATGCGCCAGGATTACGTCGTTACCGCGCGGGCGAAGGGGTTAAGTGAAAAGAGCGTGATCTGGCGCCATATCTTGCGCAACGCCTTGATCACCATCGTGACGATTTTAGGACTTCAACTAGGCGCGCTGCTCAGCGGCTCGGTGGTTACTGAAACGGTCTTTTCTTTTCCCGGCATCGGCGATCTGTTGATCCAATCGATCTCGGCGCGCGACTATAAGCTCACGCAAGTATTAATACTGATGTTCGCGGTGACCTATTTCGTGGTTAACTTGCTGGTCGATTTTCTTTACAGCTGGATCGACCCGAGGATTAAGCTCTGATGTTTTCACTGCGTTTTTTGAAAATCTGGGTGGGCGGTGCGATCCTCACGGTGCTGCTGGTCTGCGGCGTGGCCGCGCCGCTGTTGGCGCCGCGCGATCCCCAGGCGCAGACCTTGGAAGATCGTTTGCGGCCGCCGCGCTGGGCGGAAAAAGGCTCGCCGGCCTATCTGCTCGGCACCGACAATCTCGGCCGCGATATGCTGAGCCGGATCATTTACGGTTCTAGAATTTCTCTCATGGTCGGCGCGGCGACGGTGATTTTCGCCGGGCTGGTGGGTTGTACGCTGGGCGCCGTGGCCGGCTATTTCGGCAGCACGGCGGATGAGGTGGTGGGCAAGGTCTCGGAAATTTTTCTGGCATTTCCATTCTTACTGATCGCCATCGCGATCATGGCCTTTCTCGGCCAAGGTGTGGGCAATTTGATCCTCGCGCTCATGCTCAGCCGCTGGGTGCAGTATTGCCGGGTGGTGCGCGGCGAAGTGCTGTCGCTCAAAGAGCGCGACTTTGTGACCGCGGCCAAGGCGCTGGGCGGCAAGGATTTCTACGTGCTGTTTCGCCACGTGGTGCCAAACACTTTCGCCAGCGTCACGGTGATCGCGACCTTCGGCATGGCGATCGTGATCATCACCGAGGCGAGCTTGAGCTTTCTCGGTCTCGGCGTGCCAGTGCATATTCCGACCTGGGGCTCGATGCTCGCCGAAGGGCGAAGTTATATCAATCGGGCGCCTTGGCTGACGATTTTCCCCGGCCTGGCGATTTTCATCACCGTGTTCGGGATCAACTTGCTTGGCGACGGTTTGCGCGATATTTTCGATCCGAAGTTGAGAAGACAGCGGTAGAGATTCGAAACAGAGAGTTGAGATAGAGAACAGCGGAGGTTTTTGTGGCAAAGCAAAGGACGGTTATCAGCCGGCGATCTTTTATAAAGGGGACTGCGGCTTTCGGAGTTGGCGCGGTCTTGGGAAACCATTTCTTGCGTAACGCTCAGGCCGCTTCGCGCGACCGCGTGACGATTTATCACAGCAGCGTCGCCGACTCGATCCATCCTTACAATCACAGCTCCAGCCCGATCTACGGCAATTGGGAGCATGTCATCGAGCCGCTGGTGGAGTACGATTTCAAGCGCAAAGACTACGTTGGTGTGCTCGCTGAATCGTGGCAGTTCCAGGGCAACAAATGGCTCTTCAAACTGCGCAAAGGAATTAAGTTTCACAACGGCGCAATTTTCACGTCCAAGGATGTGCCGTTCTCGATCGAGAAGATGCGCGATGAAAAGGGCGGCAGCCTGCAAGCGTTTAATTTCAAAGACGTCACGGAAATCCAAACTCCCGACGATCAGACGGTGGTCTTCGTGACCAAGGAGCCCAACGCGATATTCTTGGATCGCTTGGAGAATCGTTTCATGCTGAGCAAAGCAGCCGGCGATAAATACGGCGACAAGCTTTATGAAAATCTCGTCGGCACGGGCCCCTACAAGTTCGTTAGCTACCAACGCGGCGGCAACTTGGTGTTCACCCGCAACGACGACTACTGGGGCGCCAAGACGGCGATCAAAGAGGTCGTCTTCAGGAAAGTTACCGAAGACGCGGCGCGTTTGGCGGCGTTGGAGTCCGGGCAAGCGGATTTCATAAACAACGTGCCCGACCATGAAGTCGCGCGCTTGCGCAAACATCCGCGCATACGCATCGATCAGATCGAAGGCACGCGGATGTTTTTCTTGGCGTTCAACATGGCGTTCAAACCCTGGGACAACAAGCTGGTGCGCCAGGCGGCAAATTTCTCTGTCGACGCGCCGGCGATCGTCCGCAATATTTTCGACGGCATCGGTTATCCATGCAACGGCCCGGTGGGCGCCAACGTGCTGGGCGCCGATCCGAAACTGAAACGCTATCCGTACGATCCCCAGAAAGCGAAACAACTGCTCGCCCAAGCCGGTTTTCCCAACGGCTGCGATATCCAGCTCTATTATTCCAGTGGGCGCTATCCAAAGGACCGGGAAGTTTGCCAGGTGGTTGCGGCGCAAATGGTCAAAAGCGGATTCCGGGTCGAGTTGATCTCGCAGGAATGGGCGCTGTTCTGGGACAAGCAGGGCGTGAATGGCGGCAAGCTGCCTTTCTATTATATCGGCCGCGGCGGGCTGACCGATGCCGATACGCTCTATGATCAATATTTTCGCACCGGCTCGACCAAGCGAACCACCTATAGTAATCCGGAGCTGGACAAGATCATCGATGAACAGCAGAAAACTGCCGAGATAAAAAAACGCGTGCAACTCTTGCAGCAAGCGGGCAAGATCCTCATGGACGAGGTGCCCTTCGTGCCGCTTTACAATCTTGCTGATATTTATGGCGCGGCAAGAAATCTGGAATGGAAATCGCGACCCGATGAAAGAGTGTTGGCGCGGGATATGAAAATTATCTAACGGCGGATTGCGCGGCTACAGGAGTTAACCTGTAACTGACAGGAGGCGTTATGCGGACAGAAAGAAAAACCATCGGACGGCGCGACTTCTTGAAGCAGGGCGCGTTGTTGGGTTTAACCACGGCGTTGGCCGGCTCGCTAGTGAAAGTGAGTTACGCCGCATCGCGTGAGCGGCTGACGATTCTCGCCGCGGTGGGCTTGGACACGCTTCATCCCTACGCGATCAGCGCCAGTCCGCACTACGGCATTTGGCAGCATATGATCGAACCGTTGATCGAGATCGACTACGGCAAAAAAGATTACGTCGGCGTGCTCGCCGAGTCGTGGAAGTTCGAGGGCAAGAAGTGGACGTTCAAGCTGCGCAAAAACGTGCGCTTTCACGACGGCAGCCCGTTTACCGCGAAGGACGTGATCCATTCGGTCAACAGAATCAAAACCGACAAGCAAAGTTTGCAGGCGGAAAACTTTCGCGACGTGACCGAGATGCAAGCGCCGGACGACTACACCGTGGTTTTTACCACCGAAGTGCCCAACGCCGTGTTTCTCGACCGGCTGACCAATCGCTTCATGGTCAGCAAGGCCGCCGCCGATAAACTTGGCGATCAAGTCGATCAGCAGCCGTTGGGTACCGGAGCCTACAAATATGTCAGCCGGAGAACTACGGCGTGATGCGCAACGTGATCTGGAAACCACGGCCCGACGAGAAAGTCTTGGCCACGGAGATGAAAATCCGCTAGAGCTTTTCAACCTGCGCGGCGATTGCGATTTGCGCTGCGCCATTTTTTGCGATTCATCACTGCCATCGGCTCCGTTGGCTGGCGACCAGTTTGGCGCGGCAGCGGACAAATTTGCGCAGTCACATCAAACATTCGCGGACATCTTGCGAATCCACCGCATCCTGGCCTGGCATGGACGTTGCTCTAACTTCTTGCCATGGCAAACGGCGCGTTGAATTTAACCCCAGTGGCGCAAAAGAAAATGCGCTATGCATCGATTCTGCGTTGCTTGGGGCAAGCGCTCGAAGCCTTGAACCTCAAGGCGGTGGAAGTTAAGACCCATGGCGACGATTTCGTCGTCCAGGCGTGGAACCGGGGCACGGCGATGGCGATGGATGTCGAGAAGATTTATCAGCCCGACGAGATCCGCCGAATGGACGCGGTGGCGCGCCAGCAGCGCAAGCCGTTTGTCGATCCGCCGGATCTGTTGAGTTTGTCGCAAGTGTTTCGCCTCGCGGGCAATTATGTCGACCGGCTGCACGGCCGGCTGCTGCGCTTGTCGTGGCAAGATCAGTCGGACAAAATTCAGTCGGTAACGGTGCAGTGGGAGCCGATGTCGGCCGGACCGCAGAACAAGAACGTGACAACGGCGACCATCGAAGAGCTGTGCATCCACGTTTACAAGCAACGCAAGATACTCAATTTGTCCTCGGAGCGCGACGCCCACCGGCCGTTCGTTTCGGTGGGGCGGATGAATTGAGTTCGATTCACCGCGCTGTTTGAGACAGGCTGAGCTTGTGTCGCTTACGCTCGATACTTCACTTCGCCGCCCACCAGCGTCATCTCGACGTTTAGTTCTCTGATCTTTTCCGGCGCCACGGCAAAGGGATCTTCCGCCAGCACGGCGATGTCGGCGAGCTTGCCGGCTTCGAGCGTGCCCTTGTCGTTTTCCTCGAAGCCGACCCAGGACGCGGTGGTGGTGTGCATGGCGAACGCTTCGCCGACCGTGATCCGTTCTTCCGGTATCCAGACCTCGCCCCAGCGCATTTTTCTCGACGCGGCGGTGGCGATGTCGCGCAGCGGATCCACCGGCCAGTAGCCCGGCGAATCCGAACCGCCGGACATGATGACGCCGTTCTTCAACAATGTGTGGAACGGGAACGCTTTGGTCAGCCGGCGCTCGCCGACGCAGTCGAGAATCGCATCGCCGATGTAATAAGCGAAGGCGATGTTCGGCACCGCGACGATGCCCGAGCGCACCATGCGATTGATCAGCTTGGGCGTGGCGAGCCAGTTGCCCATGTGTTCGATGCGATGGCGATGGTCCTTGCGCGGCGAGTGTTCGATGGCGTTCTCATAGGCATCGAGCGCCATGTCGAAGGCTTTATCGCCGATGGCGTGCACGCAGCAGCGCAGGCCGGCGTCGTGGCAAAGCTGCACGGTATGATTCAATTCGTCTTGCTGGATTCGAATAATGCCGTGGTTGTGCTCGTCGTTTTCATAGGGCTCGTGGAAACAGGCGTTGCGCCCGGTGATGCCGCCGTCGATGCTCATCTTGACGCCGCCGATGCGCAGCCACTCGTTGCCGAAGCCGGTGATCAGACCCAACTCGGTCAAGCTTTTCGACTCGATCATCGATTCGATCACCCGCGGCAAGATGCTCACCCGGGCGTGCATGCGGCCTTCGCGGTAAAGCTCTTGATAGGCGCGCACCGGTTCGGCGTAGCGCACGATGTCGTGCACCGTGGTTACGCCGCGTTGGAGACATTGGTTCAACGCGAACACGATGCCGTCTTTGAGCTGCAGATAATTAAACTCCGGCGCGGCTTTGCGCAGAATCAACTGGGCGCGCTCGTGCAGCTCGCCGGTGGGCTCGCCGGTTTGCGGGTCGTGCTTGATATGGCCGCCCGCCGGGTGCGGCGTGTCACGGGTGATTTTCGCGGCTGCCAATGCCGGCGTATTGCCGATGGTCACATGGGCGCCGAATGAGATCGACACGGGATGGTCCGGCACGGCGCGGTCGAGGTCGTGGCGGTCGGGAAAACGGTGATCGTCGATGCGGAAGTCTTGCATCGGACTGCCGTGGGCGACCAGCCACGAACCCTTGGGCGCGCTCGCCGCGGCGTTGGCGAGCCGCTGTAAAATATCCGCCACCGAATGGACCTCGACATAAAAGTCGCGGCAGTCGACCAGTTTCATTTCCGCCGTGCCTTTTTCCGAAAGATGTACATGGGTGTCGGTCAAGCCGGGGATCGCCGTGCGGCCCTGGAGATCGATGAACTGCGTATCGGCGCCGCCAAGCCGGCGGATGTCATCGGACTTGCCCGTTGCGACGATGCGCGAAGCGCACGCGGCGAGGGCTTCGCAGGTGGCGCTTTCGCTGGCGAAGGTGCGGATCTTGCCGTTGTAAAGAATCGTTTCGGGATAGGGCAGCGGACGGGTTTTCATGGACGACTTCCTCCTTGTTTGAACGCGACCCTTACGCTATAGGTTGCTTCGTTATTCGAAGTCAACAGCGCGTAAGATGATGGTGGTTGAATTAGAATCGCAAGGCCGTTCTAACGTCAAGAAAGATTTCTCGCTGCGCTCGAAATGACAATTAAGAAGGTTGTCATCCCGAACGAAGTGAGGGATCTTGAATCTTTTGAATCATGGCCAAGACTGGAGGAAATCAGAATGGCGCAGCAAACTTTTCACTGGCCCAACAACGCCCGTATCGCATTCGTGCTCGGCATCGCGTTCGAGTGCTGGGATCGTAATAAACCGTCGCGCGGCGGCGCGCTGCAATCGCCGCTGCCGGCCAACGCGCTGTGCAAGCGCGATTATTCCACTGAAACCTTTCGCGATTTCGGCGGTAAGATCGGCGTGCGCCGCTTGCTCGACATCTGCGACAAGTACGATTTGAAAGTCAGCCTGCCGGTCAATGGACTAACCTGCGAGTATTGGCCCGAGTTGGTGAAATACGCCCATAGCCGCGGCCACGAGCTGGTCGCCCATGGTTGGGATCAAGGCGAATATCTTTACATGCTGACGCGCGAGCAAGAGCGCGAGAATATTTTTAAGACCGTCGAAGCGATTAGCAAGCTCACCGGCGAACGGCCCACCGGCTGGTCGTCGCCGGGGGTGCGCTCCACCGACAGCACGCTCGAACTCAACCTCGAAGCGGGGCTACTCTACAACTGCGATTATCACGACGACGAGATGCCCTATCCGATTAGGATCGGCGCCAAGACGCTGATCATGATCCCGCACCAGTACACGATCAACGATCATCGCATGC
>OELC01000077.1_pt1 | contig 12434 bp, 14 predicted proteins | sample 1503131 | NCBI WGS metagenome assembly OELC01 (sample SAMEA104379562, study PRJEB20068) | metagenome | isolation source: 1998 | reverse complement strand
AGCAAAAGCTTGGCGACATCGATGGTCGACTGTTCGTAAAACGCGTGTGGCAGCTTCAAGGATAAATTGGAACGATTCAATTGATTCTTAATTCTGACTACTGGCTTCTGACTTCTATTCTCTATCCCGCCTGCGGCAGCCCGTCATCGATCTCCACCCAAGGCGCTTTCGAACTGACATGAGTGTGCTTCGACATTTTCACACCGGGATCGCTGTCGAGCGTACCGACGCGCAAGCGAAGTTGATCCGGGTCTTTCGCCTTGCGCTTCAACAGCGGCGAGCCGCAGCGCCCGCAAAACACCCGATGATACCCCGGCGACGATTCCCACTCTTTGAGCAATTCATTTCCGGCCACGAAGCGAAACGACGACGCTGGAATAGTAGAACCGCTGGCAAACGCTGACCCGGACATCTTTCGACACAGACTGCAATGACAATTGGTCACCGCACCAAGTTCTCCGTTAATCTCATACTTCACGCCGCCGCAGAGACATGAACCTGTGAGCATAGAAGCTCTCCTCAAATTGTTGCTATGACGTCCATTCCGCTTTCATTTTAATTTCGAAATCTCACGAATCGCTTTTTGAGCCTCTACGGCAATTTCATCGCAGAACTTTCTCATCGACGATTGACATCGATTTTGGGCGTTCGACTCCACACGACGCAGTTGGTCGCTGTCAGCCGATGCGTTTATATGCCGCAATACGAAACGGCGAAAACTTGGCTCGCGTTTAATGACTTGATTCAGTATGGGAAATTCCTGCCACCTTTCAGCGAGAGTAGAGACAACTGCGTCGGTATAACCTTCAGCAAAAACTCCATCATCAGAACAAACTGGAATAAATTTTCGTGACCCTCCATGGATCGCTTGCCAGTTGGTCATTTTCGGCAATACTTGAAAGAATTCTTCCATGACGGACTCTGTGCATGGACTGTTTTGCGCGATTCCTGTGCCTAAAGGAAAAACCAAGCTCCAAACAATCATTTGGAGTAACACGAGACTTTTCAGAGTTGCCTTAAACATTTAGCAGAAACCTCTCGCCGTATTTTAACCCCTTACCTAATCTCCCGCACCAAACTCCAATCCACCAACTGGCTGAGCGGAATGTCCTTGGTCAGCTTGAGCCGTTCTTTAGTGAGCTGCACGTCGAGATTGACGCCTTTGTCGGAGATCATACCGTCGTCGGAAAAAGAGTTGATCGACGCGTCGTAGGCTCGGGCGGACTGGGACGGCGTGATGCGAAGATAGTCGGAAAGCATCTGCACGGTCTCATTGCGATTTTGTTTCATGAAACGCAGGCCGCGCACGCCGGCGCGAACGATTCGCCTAACTTGATCGCGCTGGGTCTGAAGTTTTTGCTCCATCACGGCGATGCCGGAAAGCGGCAGTTCGATGAGATCGCCCAGATAAACCAGCCGCTTGAAGCCTTCGTCTTCAGCTTTCACTGCGAAGGCGACGTCGATGGGCGTGGCATCGATGGCGCCGGCGCGCAACGCCGCCAGACGGGTCGGGCTCTCGCCGGTGACGATGATCTTGACGTCTTTCTCCGGCTCGAATCCGAAGTGGCGCACCGCCACGCGCGACAAATAGTCGACCGTGCCGGCAATGGAATCGACACCGATGATTTTGCCTTTTAAATCTTTGGGCGATTTGATCTCCGGCCGGGCGATCAAGACGTGCAGTGGCCGCCCGGCGAAACCGAGCACCGCTTTGATCGGCACGCCGCTTACCGCTGCGCGCAGCGCCGAACCCCACGCGAGCAGGTAATCGACGTCGCCGGACATTAACGCCTTGACACCAATGGCCGGCTGCATTTGAACCTTATCGACCTCGATCCCTTCATCTTTGTAAAATCCCTTGCGCATGGCGACCACCACGGGAAACTCGAATAGGCCGCGGCTCGGCGTGGCGATGGACACGCGCTCCGCGCCGGGCGCCGGGCTGGCGGCCAGCAAATACATAAGCGTGCAAACCAGCGTCATGGCGCGCGCGAACGGGTAAAGATTTATTTCTCGCTTCATGCGGCCGCCTCGCCGATCATTCCATCCGGACATTTTTCTTGAAATCGTACATCGTCGAGTAATCGCTTTCATAAGTGCAAGAAATGCGATCCTTCGGCCAACCGCCGGCGAAGCATTTTTTTAGGAACGCCATCATTAATTTCCACGCGTCATTAGCCGCCGCCTTGCGGTAGCGTCCCGGCATGGTGTCGTTGAGCCAACCATGGGGCGCGTCGGGATAGATGCGGATGTGGCAGCTCTTGTGGTATTTTTCGAAACAGTTACGAAAGCGCGCGACATCTTCCACGGAAATAATGTGGTCGGCCTCGCCAAAGACGCCCAACACCGGACAGTGCAATCGAGCCACCAGTTGATCGATGGGCGTCGGCCGCAGCTCGTTGCCGAGCCACTCTTTGCCGCCGATGGCGCCGTAAAGCACGACCACGCCGGCGATGTCGTCACGGTTCGCCGCGACCAAGACCGGCTGGCGGCCGGTCTGGCAGACGCCGATGATGCCGATCTTCGATGAGTCGACCTCCTTGAGCCTTTTTAAATAGTCCACCGCCGAGTTTAGATCCGCCAGCGCGCCGGCGTCGGTGAGATCGACTCGTTGTTCGCCGCGCAGCACCGCTTGGCGATCGCCGGTGAAGCGGTGAAACAAATCCGGCGCCAGGCCGACAAAACCCGCCTGCGCCAATTTTGCCGTCAAATCTTTGGTATGCTGATCGATACCGTAGCGCTCGTGTAGAATGATCACCGCCGGCCGCTTGCCTTTGGCCTTGGGCAACGCCCGCGCGGCGCCGATGCCGCCGCCGTATTTGATCATGGTTGTTGTGCCGCCCGCCGATTTTTTAACCGCCATCGTTACCTCCGCCCTATGCTGAAAAAATTTACCGATTGTCTGAACCGGCCAAGCTTATCCTTGCCGTTGTCAGAGAGTCAAGGTGAAATCGAGCGCTTGTCGGCGCGGCTTTCTCACCGTATATTCGCCGTAATGAATCTCAAAGATGGATCGAACGTCGTCGCCGACTTAGTCACTATCGGGAGAAAAACCGGCTTGCCGCGGCCCGTGGAGCTGCGCTTTCTCTATTACCAAGGCAACTTCTATGCGACCTCGAGCCGAGTGGAGGGCAAGCACTGGTGCCAAAACATGCTCCATAACCCGGCCGTCGAGATCCGCGCCAAGGGCGAAACGGTTTCTTGCACGGCAAACCAAGTCATCGACGACGCCCGGCGCCGCCACATCCTCACCCTGCGCGATCCAACCCCGCAGCTCGACCGCGTGGTGTTCGAGATCAAACCGAACCGTTAGGCGCGCCAGCGCCGGCAATGACGTTTGCAGCCGGCGCGATCTTGATAGACCGAGAGCGCGATTATTTTTTCGTCTCTTCCTTTTGCTCAGGCGCCTTCTTATCCAAATTTTCGCCCGCCTTCACCATGCCCTCGACCATCGCCTTCTCTTTATTCATGCCTTCCTGAATGATTTTCTGCGCGTCCTTGGCGGCGTCTGTCGAATCCTTCTTGTCACCGCAGGCGGACAGACTGGCGATCGTCCCAGCGATTAGGATCATACGAATCAGTTTGGTCATAGTTACCTCCAAAAATTTATTGCTCCACTTGGGAGATAACAGCAATCTTGCTATCGGCGCAAGCGGCTGGAGCGGTGCCCCTGCTTTTAACCCGCCAACTGATTTTCGCCCGGCTATTTGCTATTCTGACCCATCATGGCGAAAGCTAATTGTCTCACCACGCTGCTGATCTCCCTGTTGTTGCTCCTCCCTGCGCGTGCCAATTCGGCTGACGCTCAGGCGCCGAGCAAACTCAAAATCGGCGCCAACTTGACCGTCATCGATTTGGGAGCTTGGCGGGCGATTCACAAAGGCGTCGAGTTTCGTAAAGTCGTGGTCGAGCGCACTGAGCCCAATTATCAAATGGAACTCAAACTAGTGCGTTTCGACGGCAAAACGATTACAGCGCGAATCTTACACAGCGGCGATTTTCAATTGAAGAGCGCCAGCGCCAAAACCTTCGTCGAAAAAAGCGCCGCGCTGGCGGCGATCAACGCCAACTATTTCGATGAAAAAGGCCGGCCGCTGGCCTATTTAAAAACGCTCCACCAAGAGATCAATCGCAACGTCTCTAAACACGCGCTCTACACCGGCGTTTTCGGCATTCGCGACGGCGCGTCTTTCGTCAGCCACCGCGATGAGTTTTCACCGGCCCAAGTCACCGAAGCGCTGCAATCCGGGCCGCTACTGTTAAATCGCGGCGCGCCGGTGGAAATCATGCGCGGCCTGGGCCGTTACGCGCGCCGCGCGTTTATTGGCATCGATAAAGACGGACGCACCGTCATCGGCGTCACCGATGCGGTGCTGGGCGGCTTGAGCTTCGCCGAGTTGCAAGAACTATTCTCCAGTCCAAAGACGCAGCTCGAAACGCCGGACTTGCTCAACCTCGACGGCGGCGGCTCGGCGCAACTCTATGTCAAAGCCGGCAAGTTCGAAGAATGGCTGCCCGGCACCGCCGAAGTGCCGGTCGCCATCGGCTTCTTCGCCAAAGCGAATTAAATCACGATTGAAGTCGCTGGGGGGGAAAACTCGATTAACCACAAAGGGCACAAAGATCACAAAGGGGCGAGTGTGTATCCCACTTTTGTGTTCTTTGCACCCTTTGTGGTTTTACGAATTTATTCCAGCGAGAAGAACGCCAGCCGGCTCCAGCTGAGCGCGCGGTCGGGGAGGATGCCGAGATAAAGCGTGCCGATCACCGCGATCATGATCGCGACATAGACGAATGGCACTTGACGAAAGCTTTTACCTTCGGCGCCGCCTTCTTCCATGTACATGGCAACGATCACGCGCAAATAGTAGACCACCGACAGCAAACTGTTGAGCACGCCGATGATGGCGAGATTCAAGTGGCCGGCGAGCACCGCCGAGCGAAACACGTAAAACTTTCCGGTGAAACCGGCCAGCGGAGGAAAGCCGGCGAGGGACAGCATGAATAACGTCATCGCGAAGGCGAGGAACGGCCGCTTGGCGCCGAGCCCGGCGAAGTCGCTATAGCCTTCTCGGCGCTCGTCCGCTTCCGCCAGAGAGCTGAGCACGGCGAAGGCGCCCAGGGTCATGAACGAATAGGCGAGCAGATAAAACAGCAGCGGCAAGCCGCCCCACTCGACGCCGACGACGATCGGAATCAGCAAGTAGCCGGCATGGGCGATGCTCGAGTAGGCGAGCATGCGCTTGACGCTCGACTGGGTGATCGCCAGTAAATTGCCCAACGTCATGGTCGCGATGGTGACGATCCACAGCGGAAAGACCCAATCGCTTTCCAAGGGCGAGAGTTTGTACATCAGGATGCGCGCCCAAGCGGCGAAGGCGGCGGCCTTGACCGCCACCGACATGAAGCCGGTCACTGGCGTCGGCGCGCCTTCGTAGACGTCCGGCACCCAAAAATGAAACGGCACCGCGCCGACCTTGAAGGCGAAGCCGATCAGTAATAATAATCCGCCGCCGATTAAATAAAGCGGCCATTCGTTGGGTTGGTCGAGCATATAAGCGCTGATTTGCGTCAGATTGGTCGAGCCGGTGGCGCCGTAGATCAAGGCGATGCCATAGAGCAGAAAGCCGGTGGCAAACGCGCCCATGAAAAAATATTTCATCGCCGCTTCGCTGGCCCGGGCGCTCGCTCGCCACATGCCGGTGAGCACGTAAACCGCCACCGACATGGTCTCCAAACCGAGAAAGAACACCATCAGATCGTTGGCCGCCGCCATGATAATCATGCCGACGGTGGCGAACAGAATCAGCGCGTAGAATTCGCCCTCGCGCAGGCGCAATTGCCGGATGTAGTGCATGGAGGAGAGAATCGTTAGCGCCGCCGCGAGCAAAAAGATCAGCGTGAAAAATAGCGCGAAGTTGTCGAGCACGATGCTGTCGTTAAAGGCGCTCTCCTGTCTGCCGGTAAGCAGTAACGCGACTTCGGCGGCGGCCAGGCCGATGCCGACCAAACTGTAGAACGCCAACACGTCGCGCGACTCGCCTTCGTCGATGAATAAATCGCGCCCGATGACCACCAAGGCGGTTACCAATATTTGAATGGCGGGCAGCAGCGGCGCGAGATTAACGTCCATCTTGGTTCTGCTCTCCGCTTACTTTAGGGTCGGCCGCCGCGGGCCGCGCCGGCACGGCGAGAATTTTTTTCAAGGTCAATTCAACCGCGGGCTCAAGGCGATTTAGAATCGGCTGCGGGTAAACGCCCATGAGGACAATGAGCAAAAGAATCGGCGCCAGAATGATCAACTCGCGGCCGTTCAAGTCTTGGAGTTTTTGATTCTCGGGATTGTTGAGCGGCCCAAAAATCACTCGGCGAAACATCCACAGCATATAGATCGCGCCGAGAATCACGCCGCTGGTCGCCAAACCGGTCCACAGCGGCGCGACCCGGAACGAACCGAGCAAGATTAGAAATTCGCCGACAAAACCGTTCAAGCCGGGCAAACCGGTGGAAGAAAAGGTAACGACTAAAAGGATCGACGAAAACAACGGCAGCTGCTGCCACAAACCGCCGAAGTCGGCGATCATGCGCGTGTGGCGCCGCTCGTAGATCATGCCGACCAAGAGAAACAGCGCGCCGGTGGACAAGCCATGATTGAGCATTTGATAGATCGCGCCCTGGACGCCTTGCAGATTCAGCGCGCACAATCCGAGCATGATAAAGCCCATGTGGCTGACGGAAGAATAGGCGACCAATTTTTTGATATCGCTTTGCATCATCGCCACCACGGCGCCGTAGACGATGCCGATGACTGACAATGCGACTAGGCAAGGCAACGCCGCCAGCGCCGCGTCGGGAAACAGCGGCATGGCGAAGCGCAGAAAGCCGTAGATGCCAAGCTTCAAGAGCACGCCGGCCAAGATCACCGAGCCGGCGGTGGGCGCCTCGACATGGGCGTCGGGCAACCAAGTGTGAAACGGAAACAGCGGCACTTTGATGGCGAAGGACAGCGCGAAGGCGAGAAACAACCAGCTCTGCTGCGCCAATGGCAGGCGCAAGTTGTAGAGTTGCAGCAAATCGAAAGTCAGCACCTGGGACACCTGGGCGTAGCGCGTCGCCAGATAAATGATCGCAACCAGCATGAGCAAGCTGCCCGCCATGGTGTAAATAACAAACTTGAGCGCCGCGTAAATGCGCCGCGTGCCGCCCCACACGCCGATGAGAAAATACATCGGCACCAACATCACTTCCCAGAAAACGTAAAAGAGAAAGAGATCGAGGGCGACAAAGGCGCCGAGCATGCCGGTTTCCAGGAGCAGCATGAAAATAAGATATTCTTTGACCCGCTCGCGCACCGACCACGACGCCAAGATCGCCAAGGGCATGAGAAAGGTTGTCAGCAGAACGAGGAATAAACTGATACCGTCGATGCCGACGATATATTGAATGCCGAAGCTGGGCATCCAAGGCACGCGCTCGATCAGTTGCATGGCGCCGTTGTTGGCGTCGAACAGATTGAAGACTCGCAGCGACCAGAGAAACCCGCCGCCGGCCGCTAGCAGCGCCACCGCTAGCAACGTCCCGGTCTGGCGGCGCGGCAAAAATAAGAGCAAGGCCGCGCCGATCACCGGGATGGCGAGAAGAATAGTTATAATTCCAAAACCGTGGGCTGCCATGACTACAACTGTCCGAGAAAGTAAGCGAGTAGCGCCAGCGCGCCGGTCAGAAACATCGCCGCGTAATGCTGCACGTTGCCGCTCTGCAATCCGCGCCAGACCGTGCTGAAGCCGCGCGCCGTAAACGCCACGCCATTGACCGTGCCGTCGATCACCCAAGGATCGACGAAGCGGGCAAAGAAACTAGAGAGCGCCGTGAACGGCCGGACGAAAATTAAATCGTAACATTCGTCGATATAGAATTTGTTAAGCGACAGCCGGTAGAGCAAGCCGCCGCCGGCAGATTCGGTTTTCGCGCCGGCTCTGCCGTACTTCACATAGGCGAGCGCGATGCCGGCGATGATGATGGCAAAGGCGATCGCCGTCACCGTCAACTCCGTGCTTAGTGATTCATGATGCGCTTGGGCCGCGCCGAACAGCGGTTGCAGCCAACGATCCCAGCGGCTGCCCCAAAGATATTCCGGCGCGCCCAGCCAGCCAGAAAAAATCGAACCGATGGCGAGAATAACTAATGGCAGCGTCATCACCGCCGGCGATTCATGCAGATGCGCCTTGACGTGGGCGTCGGCGCGGCACTCGCCGTGAAACACCATGAACAGTTGGCGAAACATGTAGAATGCGGTCATGCCGGCTGTGACCACGCCGACCGCCCAAAGTCCCAGGGCGCCGTGGCTGAAGGCTTGCCATAAAATTAAATCCTTGGAGAAAAAGCCGGCGGTGAACGGAATCCCGGCGAGCGCCAAGGTGGCGATCACGTACGTCCAGTAGGTCACCGGCATGTGCGCTTTGAGCCCGCCCATCTTGCGCATGTCCTGCTCGCCGCCCAGGGCGTGAATCACACTGCCCGAGCCGAGGAACAAACAGGCCTTGAAGAACGCGTGGGTAAAAACGTGGAAGATCGCGGCGCCGAAGGCGCCCATGCCGACGGCGAGAAACATGTAGCCCAGCTGGCTCACGGTGGAATAGGCGAGCACTTTTTTAATATCGTTTTGGGTCAGCGCGATGGTCGCGGCGAAAAGCGCCGTGGCGGCGCCGATGATCGCGATCAGCCCCAGCGTCGCCGGCGCCAAGACGAAGAGAAAGTGCAGCCGCGCGGTCATGTAAACGCCGGCGGTGACCATGGTCGCCGCGTGAATCAGCGCGCTCACCGGCGTCGGCCCGGCCATGGCGTCGGGCAGCCAGACAAACAGCGGAATCTGCGCCGATTTTCCCGTGGCGCCGACAAAAAGCAAAAAAGTAATCAGCGTGAGGGTCGCCGGACTGAGCATTTTTACATGCTCCTGTAATTCGGCGAAGTTCAACGTCCAAACTCCCTGGCGGCCGAGCTCGGTGAGCAGGACAAAAATACCGAGGATGAAACCGAAGTCGCCGATGCGATTGACGATGAAAGCTTTGTTGCCGGCGATGGTATTATTGTGATCGTGATGCCAAAAGCCGATCAATAAATAGGAACACAGACCGACGCCCTCCCAGCCGACGAACAGGATCAAGAGATTGTCGCCCATGACCAGCAGCAGCATGAAGAAAATAAACAGATTGAGGTAAATGAAAAAGCGCGCCATGCCGTCGTCATGGCCCATGTAGCCGAGCGAGTAGAGATGGATGAGAAAGCCGATGCCGGTGACGACGAGCAGCATCACCGCGGTCAAGGCGTCGACTTGAAACGACAGGTCGACGTGGAAAGCGCCGGATTGAATCCAGGTATAAAGCGTATCGCGTAAAATTGTGCCGGGCGCCATTTGCCAAAAAACATAAAACGCCAGGGCGAACGACGCGCCCACTGCGGCTGTTGCCAGAGCACCGGCGCTCTTGTTGCCCAGCGCCCGGCCGATGAACAGATTGAATACGCTGGCGGCCAGCGGAATCAGCACGATCCAGCGCAGCAGATCGTAACTCGCGATGTTCGGCGCTGGGCTTACCATTTGAGTGACTGCATCTCCTGGGGATCGAGGGATTGGCGATGGCGAAAGGCGGAGATAATAATCGCCAGGCCGATCACCGCCTCGGCCGCCGCCACCGCCATGACGAAGAAGACCGCTACTTGACCGTCGGTGGAGCCCAAATAACGGGAAAAGGCGATAAAGGTTAGATTGACCGCGTTGAGCATCAGCTCGATGGACATCAGAACGACGATGAGATTGCGCCGAATCAACACGCCGATCACGCCGATGGCGAAGACCACAGCGCTAAGAATCAGATAGTGATTGAGCGGGACCATGGCGCCTAATGTTCCCTCTTGGCCAACACCACCGCGCCGATGATCGCGACCAATAATAAGACGGACGCGATTTCAAAGGGCAAAACAAAATCGCTGAACAGACTCTTAGCCAGCGACTCCGGGCTGCCGAACAGCTCGGTGGCCGCCACCGGATCGCCGGCGGATTCCTCTTGAGTAAAAAAAGCGATCAAGGCGCCGCCGAGCATGACCGATAAAATCGTGCCGAATCCCCACCACGCGCCGCCCCGTTGCGGTTCCAGCGCGGTTGGGTTGAGAAACATGATGACGAAGAGAAACAAAACCATGATCGCGCCGGCGTAAACCATGACCTGCAAAACGCCCACCATGGGCGCTTGCAGCGTGACGAACAATACGGCGATCAGCAGCAGCGCCGTCACCAACGCCATGGCGCAGTGCACGACGTTGCGCAGGAACACCACCAGCAATGATGCGATCACCAGCAGCGCGGCCAAAAGATAAAAAATCAAATTCGCGATATTCATGCTCAGAAAACTTCTACTGCGCCGCGACGATCCAGATGGCGGTCACGACGACGTTGAGCAGCGCCAGCGGCAACAGCATCTTCCAACCCAAGCGCATCACCTGATCGTAGCGAAAGCGCGGCACGCTCCAGCGCAGCAAAATTTGTAGCCAGCAGAAAAACACCACTTTAAACGTGAACCCGCCGACCTGCAGCGCCACCACCGCGAGATGGGGCAACAACCAAGTCGCGCCCCAGGGAAAGTGAAAGCCGTCACGCAGTAAATAGGGCACCTGCCAGCCGCCGAAAAACAGCGTCGTCACCAAACCGGCGACGGTGACGATCTCGGCGAACTCGCCGGCGAAGAACATCAAAAACTTGCCGCCGGAATATTCGACGTGATAGCCGGCGACCAGTTCCGATTCGCCTTCGGGCAAATCGAACGGGATGCGCTTGGTTTCCGCCACCGCCGAGGTAAAAAACAGCAGAAACGCCAACGGCTGGAGAAAAATCCCCCAGGCCGGCAGCCAGCCGATGAACGGATGTAAGAAACTCAACCAGGCCGGCAGTAATTCGCCGATCAGCAAACCTTGATCGCGGGCGATGTCTTGCAGTTCCAAGGTGCCGTAGACCATCAGCACGCCGATCACCGACAAGCCCATGGCGATCTCGTAGGAAATCATCTGCGCCGAGCCGCGCACGCCGCCGAGCAGAGAAAACTTGTTGTTCGACGCCCAGGCGCCGATGACGATGCCGTAAACTCCCAGCGAACCCATGGCGAAAACGTAGAGAACACCGATGTTGAGATTGGCGACTTGCAGGTTAATCGCCCGGTCGCCGAAGTTCAGCACGTCGCCGAACGGTATTACCGCGAATGTCACCAGCGCCGGGAACAGCGCCATGCACGGCGCCAGGGTGTGCAAAAATTTGTCACCGGCGGGCGGAATGAAATCTTCTTTGGTCAAAAACTTGAGCGGATCGGCGATCAAGGTGTTGACCAAGCCCATTCCGGCGAAGCCAAAGATAGAAGCGCGGTTGGCGCCGATGCGGTCTTGAATCAGCGCGCTGCCCTTGCGCTCGATCCAGCCCAGGATGCCGGCGAGGTTGAGCACCATTCCAAGCACGAGCGCGGCTTTGATAAAGATAATCGCGAAATCGACGATCATGATTCTCTGCCACCACCGCTTGCCAATTCAACTCCCTGTTCACCGATCGAATCGTGATCCAAGCCGCGGTAAGCGGCAACTTCCTGCGCGATGGCGGCAAAGATTTCGCTGGGAGAAGTATAGGAAACATCTGCGCCGGCCGCTGCCAATAATTGCATGAAGATTTCACTGTCTTGGCGCGCGCCATCGGGCGGAATCACGGCGGCGTTCAATTTTTGCACGCGCCCCTTGCGATTGGTGTAGCTGCCTTCTTTCTCGCCGAAATGGGTCGCCGGCAAAACCACATGAGCGAGCTTTGCAGTTTCGGTCATATGCGTGTCTTGGACCACGAGAAAAGACAACTTCTGTAGCGCGGCGCGAATCTTTTCATCAAAGCCAACGAGATCTTCGCCGACCACGTAAGCGCTCGAAAAATTCCCCGCGACCAGTTTGCCCATCAGGGTGTCGAAGCCGCCGTTGGAATTCACGCCCATCTCGCGCGCGCCGCGAAAGTTCGGCGCGCGGTCCGGGCTCATGAGAATTTTCTCCGTCTCGCTGAGCTCGCGCTCCTGATAGAAAACTTCCAGCGCCGCGTGCGGAGAAATTTTGTTAATCAACTTGGCAAAAAGAAATGCTTCTTCGTTGGTGTTGCGTCCGGAAAGAAGCGCCGCCAACGGTCGCGCCGAGCTAAGGCCGGTGTAAACCGCTTGCAGCGCCTGCTCCCAAGTCGTCGGTGCCAGACCGCCTTCTTGGCGGATCATCGGCGTGGTCAAACGTTCGCCACCGGCGAGATCATGAAAACAGTAGCGCCCTTCGTCGCAAATCCAGTGGCTGTTGACCGCTTCGTTGACGCGCGGTTTAAAGCGCGCGATCTGATTTTGATAGGCCTCGACGCTGATGTTGCAGCCGGTGCTGCA
>OELC01000006.1_pt1 | contig 12490 bp, 11 predicted proteins | sample 1503131 | NCBI WGS metagenome assembly OELC01 (sample SAMEA104379562, study PRJEB20068) | metagenome | isolation source: 1998 | reverse complement strand
TTTGCTGGGGCCCGCTGACCTCTATGCCTTGGGCCCGCAGTTCCGCCGCCTTCTGGCGCAGGTCGTCGAGCCGGTCGACTTCGAAAGAGATCTGCTGAATCTCCGCTCGATCGTTTTGCGAGCGAGCGAGCTTGTCAGCGGCGAGCTGGAAGAGCACGGTATCGTGGTGGTCATGACTGCAACGCATGAACACCGCCTTGGCGGGAAACTCATCGGAAACCTTCAGGCCCACCACTTCGGTGTAAAACTTTTTCGATTTTTCCAGATCCCTGACGTAGATCCCAACGTGGCCGAGTTTTCTTGGCGCTAACATGTTCGCTCCTCCTTCTTGAAATTTTTTGCCGCACGCAGCTCTTGTGAGCACGGTTCAATTTAAGTCTCCCCCTGGCCGTTGCGAGTTAAGCGCGCGAAGTGCCGGCGCCAGTGGATGTCGGCCGGAATAATTTCCGCCACGGAAACGATCTGCGGGAAGCTGTTTTTCTCGGCGTCTTTGACCAGATGGGGCGGCTCGCCGCCGTCCTGAAAGCTATGGACCGCGTTGAGCAGAAACTTGCGCACGGCGATCACCGCCAAATCGCTCACGCCCAAGTGTTCTTTGCTGCGGTCGTAAATCGCCCCCATGGTTTCGGTGGCGCAGGAATCGTGGTTGAGGAAATCTTCGATGCCGGTGTAGCTTTGGTTTTTCTGCGCCTGGCGATCTTGCAGATAGTTGTTTTGCCGGTTGCGGATTCTGCGATAGTCCGCTCCGATTTGTTTTTGGCGGTGCAGGTCGTCTTCGGTGACGGTTCCGCTCTTCTTAAAGCCGAGATCGTAGCGCCAACTATGCCTGTCATCGGCCGGCACATAGATGTGGATTTCAAAACCCTCGGCGCGGGCCGAAATGCAGCACGCCATCGGCATGACAAAGCTGGAGACGCGCACGTATTGCTGGCCTGGCCCGGCGTTTCGAACGGCGACCATTCTGACGCCGAAGTCGGTTTCCTCGACTTCGTAGGCCGGTGCCACGTCCTGGGCAAACAGCGCGCGCCGGCCGGTGGCGCCGAAGTCGCGGTGTAAGAACGATAGATGGGAGGAGTCGCATTCGCCCTCCAATCCCTGGAGGTAATTGCAATCTTGCAGGCACTTGGTCACATAGGTCCGGTTGGGCGCCGCTTGAATCCATTGGTAATTTGGCAACAACGGCATTTGTTCTTTTGGACCGAGGTAAGCGTAGACCATGCCCGCCGCTTCTTTGGTCGGATACGCTCGATGGCGCAGTTTTTTCTTAAAATCGCTGCCCGCCGGTTCGGCGGGCGTGTCGACGACGTTGCCCTCCACGTCGAGCTTCCAACCATGGTAAACGCAGGTCAGGCCGCAGTCCTCGTTACGTCCGAAAAATAGCGAGGTGCCGCGGTGTGGACAGTGCTCTTCCATCAACCCGATGCGGCCCTCGCTGTCACGAAACGCAACTAGCTCTTCACCGAGAAGCTTGACTCGCACTGGCGGACAATCAGGCGCGGGGATTTCTTCGCTGAGCAGCGCAGGAATCCAGTAACGCCGATAGAGCTGGCCCAAGGGAGTGTCGGGACCGGTTTGGGTTAACAGTTCGTTTTGCGCTTGAGCGAGCATGGTGGTTTCACCTTCGGACGATTGAAATGTTCAAGTCAGTTTGTTTGCTCTTCGCTGTGATTCTGCTAACGACCAAATGTGGCGGTGACATTTTGACGTCCATGGTTCTGCTCATAGGGTTGCTCGCGATACAAACCGAGCGCAGTCATTACCGGCGTATCTTGCACGGAAAACAAAATCGCTTCGTCTTTGTTTTCATTGGCGTGCTCATGCCAAGCCCAGGGCGGCACGACGAAGAAATCGCCGCGCTGCCAGTCGAAGCGCTGGCCATCGATCACTGAGAAACCTTTGCCTTCGAAGACATGATAGACGGCGCTGTTAACTTGACGGTGCGCTTGGGTATGAACGCCGGGGCGGATCAATTGGATATAGCAACCCATGGTCGGCAGCACCGGTCCGCCGGTGCTCGGATTCAAATATTCAAAGCAAACATCGTCGTGCGGGCTCGCCGGCGCTGCGCCGATGCGCTTCAACGCTTGGTAGGTCGGCTGCCACTTGAAATTGAGCAGAGTCGGTTGCCCTGCCGGCGGTTTTTCCCAAGTCGGCTGTAGATGTGGGCCGGCGAATTTCGTTTCCGACGCGTTGATCGATGTGGTCGGCTGGCGCAACTCGCGCGGAAACTCAAAGAAGACGGCATCGAGATCGCCGACCAGAGGCAGGTCCAGGCCGTCCATCCAGATGATCGGTTTATCCGATTCGCAACCGTGATCGTGCCAAGTCCAATTCGGCGTCAGCACCAGATCGCCGCGGCTCATCATGCATTTGTCGCCGTTGATGGTGGTGTAGCTGCGTTCGCCCTCGATGATGAAACGAATGGCCGAGGCGGTGTGGCGATGACAAGGCGCGATTTCGCCCGGCATGACGATCTGCACCGCGCCCCAAAGAGTGTGGGTGGCGGCGAGTTTTCCGCCGAGACCGGGATTGACCAGCGCCAAGACTCTGCGCTCGCCGCCGCGCTCGAGCGGGATAAGCTCTCCCGCCTGGTACATCAGGCGGCGCAGCTCCGGCCAATGCCAGAGAAATGGTTTGACTTTGGTTTTGGGTTCGGCCGGCAGCAGCTCTGCGGTGACCGGCCACAGCGGCGCTAGATTCCTTGCTTCCACCTCTCGGTAAAACGCATTGAGTTCTCGGTCGAGGGACGGCGCGGTCTCTGTCATGGTATCGCTCCTCCTTCGCCCTCTTCGAGATAAAGTCCGAAGGCCTGGAGCACCGGCGTGTCGTGCAGCGAAAACAAAATCGCTTCGTCTTTTGCCGAGTCGTTGGCGTGGCAATGCCAACTCCACAGCGGCACGACGAAGCTATCGCCCTTTTGCCACTCAATGGTTTTGCCGTCGATGGTGGTTGTGCCGCTGCCGCGAAACACATGATAGATGCTGGTGCTGCGATGGCGGTGGCTTTGGGTTTTTTCCTTTGGCCGAAACAGTTGCATGCGGCAGTGAAGCGTCGGAAAAGTCGGCCCGCCGGTAAGCGGATTCACATAGTCTAGCGCGATGCCGTCGTAGGGATCGGGAACTTTCTCCGCCAATCGTTGCAGCGCCGCGTAGGTGTCGCGCCAGCGGTAGTGCAGCGGCGGCGTGAGCTGTTCTCCATTGGCGCCGGCCGGTCGCAGCATGCCGTATAGCGAAGCGTGGATTTGGCCTTCTTTGATGCGCAGCCTTTCTTGCGGACGGCGCTCAACCGATACGACTTGCAGCGTTTCAACCAGCGGCACATCCAAACCGTCGGCCCAGATCATCGCTTCGCTGCCTTCGTTGACATGTTCGTGCCAGCTCCACTGCGGCGTGCGAATCAGATCGCCGGGCTCCATGATCATCTTCTCGCCTTCGACGTTGGTGTAAGCGCCGCTACCTTGGAGGACAAAACGAAAAGCGGTCATGGTATGGCGGTGCGCGGGCGCGACCTCTCCCGGTTGAATCAGCTGAAAGCCGAAGAGCATCGTATGCGCGGTCAGTTTCCGTTCGCTCAGTCCGGGATTGACCAGCCGGATGTACCTGCGTTCGGAAGTGCCGCTCTCGATACCGATGACGTCGCGCGCGCGCAGCAGCGAGTCATGCACGTCGGCCCACTTCCAGAGGTGAGGTTTGACGGTGGTTTTCGGCTCCGCCGTGCGATCCTCGCCTTTGACGTTCCACAGGCCTGAAAGCCCTCTAGCTTCGAGCAAGCCGTCGAGTTCCATTCGCCGCGCATTTATTTCCGTGGCCGGTTGAGGCATGACTCGCTCCTTATATATTGGCGGACTGAGCCGCGTCGAAAGAGTGAGAGTGCGCTTGCGCGCGCCGCGGCGGCGAGAAAACTTCCAGCGCCGCGGAGTTAAATTATCGCCAACCGCTAAGCGTTAGCGGCGCCGGCGGACATCCAATTGCCCGCCCTAAAGATCGGTTCGAGCACTTTCCGATCCTCAGGACCGGGAAGAACTTCGGCGCGGTGCCTTTGGAACTCAGATTCCGAGAGCGGATTGCCGTCGACGCTGTAGAGCTGGCCGGCGTAATCGCCGATTTGCCGATTAAATTTCATATCTGGCGCCCGCAGCTTGGGTTGGCCTTCGGGAATTAATCGGTTCAGCGACTCGATGATCTCGCAATCCTCTTTGTAATAGAGATTGCGCGCTTCTTCGTTCAGCCGATCGAGATCTTTGGGCGGTTCTTTGGCGGTCGCTTCGTCAAATCTGCCTTTGAATCCCCAGCGGTAAAATCTTGCCGCGGCGCTGGAACGATCTTTACCAAATAGGTCGTAGCCGGTGGCCAGCCATTTGTTCAGATATTTTTGCAAGATTGAAATCGGAACTTTGCCGGCTTTGATAGTTCTCGATAGGCCGCTCTGGCCGGTAAACAGATGAAAAGCTTCTTCCTTCAACATCGGCCCCATGCTGCGCGATAGCGGCGCGAAGCTGGAATGATGCAGCATGGTCAACTGATATTTGCCGTCGCGATCGATAAAACAGGTATAGGTGACGAAGTCGATAAAGTCGTCGACCTTTTTATTGAAGGCGCCCAACAGCCGGGTGTTGTCATAGGCGTGGCGTTCGAGCAGCTTGCGCGCTTCCAGTTTTCCCGAGTCGCCGAAGTTGTTGATCAGCACATGGCACATCTGCCAGCCGTGGCGCTGCTCTTCGCGCATGACGCGGAGCAAGCATTGGCGGTCGTAATCGCTCGGCGCGCTGTCGATCAACTTGCGTTGTTGCTCCGAAGAGCCGAACTCGGTGTCGCCCTGGTAGAAAATCAGATGCAGCAGAGAATCGCGCATGTCCTGGGTCGGCATGTCGAGAATCTTTTCGAACTTCTTGCGCCCCTTGAATTCGCCAAACTCGATATTCGGGCTGGTTCCCTCGTCGTAAATGGCGTCGAACTTGTAGTCCTTTACTAAAGACGCGTCGAAGCCGATGTCCTTCTGCCATTTGTAAAATAGATCTTTCCAGTCGTCGAAACTCGCGATCCGCTCGGCCATTTGTTCCTCCTGGGTAATTTTTGAATGTCGTTGCGCTGAACGGTCTTCAACGCAATTGGACGAGAAGAAACGCAAAGGCAATGCCAGCGAAAACGCGACCGCCCCAAGGGCACAACGCGTCTTGCGGCACGAAATTTTCTTACCTTTCGGAAATCGCCCGCGACTCGTTCCCATGAGTGAGAAGCGAGAGTGCGCCGAACAAAGGCGCGGCCCATAGCGTGCCGTCGCCTTAGGAGGGCGGGATGGCGCCCGCTACGGCTCTACAAATCGTAGATCGGCGTGTGGATCGCGATGTGTTTACCCTGAGCGATGGCGCTGACGATATCGGCGCGGCTGACGATGCCAATGAGAGTTCCGCCGCTCATCACCGGCAAACGCTTGATGGCGTGAGTGGTCATCAGCTGGGCGATCTCTTCGACGGTGGTCTCTTCGCCGACGCTGATCACTTTCTCGCTCATGATCGCTCTGACATCTTTGCCTTTCTTAGCGACGATGTCGGCTTCGGAAACGACGCCGATGATTTTGCCGTCCTTGCCGGCGACGGGCGCGCCGCTGATCTGATTTTTGATCAGCGTGATGGCCAAACTTTTAACGGTCATGGTTGGACTGACCGTAACGATATCGCGGGTCATGATGTCTTTGGCGTTCATTGGCTAGCCCTCCTAAAGTCCTTTTTCGACGATCAGCATCGCCAGGTCGGCGACCCGGCAACTGTAACCCCATTCGTTGTCGTACCAACTTAGAACTTTCGCCATCCTGCCTTCAAGCACAACGGTCGATAGGCCGTCGACGATGGAAGAAGCCGAGTTGCCGCGAAAATCGCTGGAGACCAGCGGCTCGTCGCAGAAAACCAGAATGCCCTTCATTTTTCCTGCGGCGGCTTGTTGCAACGCGCCGTTGATCGCTTCGAGCGTCGCCGACTTTTTAAGATCGACCACCAGGTCGACCACCGACACCGACGAAGTCGGCACGCGCAGCGAAATGCCGTGCAGTTTGCCTTTCAACTCGGGCATGACCAGGCCGATCGCTTTGGCCGCGCCGGTGCTGGTGGGCACGATGTTCATCGCCGCGGCGCGGGCCCGGCGCAAATCCTTGTGCATCAAGTCCAAGATTCTTTGATCGTTGGTGTAAGCGTGGGTGGTCGTCATCAGGCCGCGTTCGATGCCGAAATTGTCGTGCAGCACTTTCGCCACCGGCGCCAAGCAGTTGGTCGTGCAAGAGGCGTTGGAAACGATGTGATGCTTGCGCGGGTTGTAATCTTTGTCGTTGACGCCCAACACCACGGTAAGGTCTTCGTTGGTCGCCGGCGCGGTGACGATCGCCTTCTTCGCACCGGCGTCCAGATGGGCGCGCACTTGCGCCGCGTCGGTGAAGACGCCGGTGGCTTCGACGACGATGTCGACGCCCAGTTGTTTCCATGGCAAGCGCGACGGATCTTTCTGGTTGAGCACGGCGATGTTTCGTCCGTCAATTTTCATCGCGCCAGCGCCGACCTCGACCGTGCCGGGATAGATTCCGTAGGTCGAGTCGTAACGAAACAAATGCGCGTTGGTCTTTACATCCGCCATGTCGTTGACCGCGACGACGGCGAGCTCCTTCTTGTAACGTTGGAGCAGCGTGCGCAGAACCAAGCGACCGATCCTGCCGAAGCCGTTGATTGCCAGGTTAATCGCCATGTCCGCTCCCGTCAGATGCAGCCGCGCAGATCGGTGGTCAGATATTGATAACGATCGCGATACTCTTCGGCTGAGCATAAATGTTGAGCCGACGACGCCGCTTGAGCCAGCTGGCGAAGTTTTTCATCGTCGGCAAAATCTTCTTTCTCCAAACGGATCATATACTCGCGGGCGACTTTGTAAGAGGGCGCGGATATATCCACGACTCGCACACGAGTCTTGCCGGTTTTTGGATCTTGGAGAGTGGCGAAGTCGAGATAGTCGAGTTTGCCGTTGACCAGACAAACCAACGCGCCGTTGAGCCTCGCCGCGTCGATTGCCGGATTTAGCAGAAACTCAACCGCGCCGTAGCCGAGCGTGCGGACGTACTCGCAATCGAACGCGATGGGCGCCGCCGAGCGTAGCTCATAGCCGATATTTTTGTGCACGATGGCGATCGGCGATCCAGCGGCGGCGCAGCGGTGTTCCACCAGACTCTTGAGGATATAGGCGAAATCGACTTCGGCGAGGCGGAGATGGCCGTAGCTATCGTGTGTGATGCGCACGCCTTCGATGTCTTTGAGTTCTTCGACCGGCATATGTTCCAGCAGCCCTTCGGCAATGACCGCGACGCCGTCGGTGCGATTCCACAAAGCCTTGCGTTTGAGGATCGCGCCTTCGAGAAGATCGCATACCGTGGCCGTGCGGATTGGGCCGGGAAATTCTTCCGGGATCAGCGTCAGGGTCGCTCCGGTGGCCTTGCCGATGCCGAGAGCTAAATGGCCCGCCGACCGGCCCATGACCACGACAAAGTACCAGCGCCCGGTGGCGCGCGAGTCTTCCATTAAGTTATGCACCAGATCGCTGCCGAGCTGGCGCGCGGTCTCGAAGCCGAAGGTCGGAATCTCTCCAGGCAGCGGCAGATCGTTGTCGATGGTTTTCGGCACGTGGCAAACGCGGATTCGGCCTTGGGCGCATTTGGCGACCTGGCTGGCGGCGAACATGGTGTCGTCGCCGCCGATGGTGGCGAGGGAGCCGATACCGAGCCGGTCCAGCGCATCGACGACGCGTTTTAGCTCTTCGGCTTTCTTGGTCGGATTGGCCCGCGAGGTGTTGAGTATCGAGCCGCCCTGGAAATGGACCCGGGAAACATCGTCGTGATCCAATTCTTTGATGTGACCGATGTCACCCTGCATCAGCCACTGAAAGCCATCGTAAATGCCGATGACTTTATGGGCGCGGGTGCGCGCTTCCAGCGCAATCGCGCCGATCACGCCGTTGATGCCGGGCGCCGGCCCGCCGCCGACGAGAATACCGATTTTGTTTTTTATTTGTGAGTTGTCGTTCGTCATGGCGATGTACATCATAGCGATTTCCGTGCCGCCTGCGCAATCGCATCTGCCCGATGTGAATTCGCCCGAGCACCAAGAGTTTTTCGCAGCATTGCAAAAATCCTTTAGCTTCATTCCTTTGGCTGCGAAGATTTTTGCTTGAAACCGCGACGTGCATGGCAAATCTCGACGAATTGGCTGTGGCACATCGATTGCGGTTAGAAATTTTCGCTGGGAGAAAAGAAGTCTATTTCAAGCAGGGGGAGGTCGAGGGTAGCGGCTTCCCCATTGCAAAATGGCAGTGCGAAAGGAGAAGGGTCATGGAAGAGATGTCTGATTTTAACGCCATGTTCGATTTGATGAAGACCCCCGAGGGGATTTCGCCCATCGAGCGGTTGCTCAACGAGTTCGAAGCCCATGAAGCGCAGGAAGAAAAGTCGCTCGAATACTATCGCAAGGTCATGGGCGAGATGCCCAATGCGATGACCCGCTTCGTGCTCCAGCTGATCGTCTCGGACGAAGAGAAGCACCGCGCGGTGATCCACGCCATGGTGGCGACGCTCAAGGGCAGCCTCACCTGGTCCAAACCGCCCGGCAGTCTGGAAGGCGGCAGTCTGGCTGCGGCCAACGGAAAACTGCGCGAGGCGACCGATGAGTTTATCCGCATCGAAAAGGAAGGGGTCAAGGACTACAAGAGGCTGGTCGAAGCCAGCAGCGGCTATTATCACGGGCTGTTTAAAGTCCTGATCGATTCGATGATTCGTGATTCGGAAAAGCATGTCGAGCTGCTCGAATTCCTCAAAGAGAATTTAGCAGCCGCATAAGCACTCAGCGACTTCCGATCGCCGCGCACGAGGCGGCGATCGGAGGGGCGGTTGCGAAAATTGACTGCCGCTCCTAAATTGGTTTCGCCCGACAGTTGCCCCGCTCGATTCCTAGTTTCCGTAATTATCCCAACCGTCAATGCTATTTCTGAGAAGCGGTATTGCCCTTTCTCACGATATTCTCCACCGCCGTCGAAGAAAAACCATGATACCGCGGGTTGGTATCGTTCTTGCCTTTTACGGCCGATAGATGTGGCGGCATGAAGGGAGATCGGCATGATGATCGGTGGATCGAGGGCAGCGCTCTTGGCGCATATCTTCCGCTCGCGGGATTCCAACCAGACGGCTAGCGGCGGTCATTAGCAGGAAGCCTCCGATGGCTCACGCCGGCGCGGAAAATTGGACGATGGACAATACCCATGAGTCGCTTGTCCAAGCGATGCTCGATCCGGCTTTCTATCCGAAGCCACCCGCCGAAGTGACGCATAGGACAACTCATATTTCACACCTTTTTTTCGCCGGCGCGCTGGTCTTCAAAGTGAAAAAGGCGGTGCGTTATGCTTTTCTCGACTACTCCACTTTGAAAAGACGACGGCACTTTCTCCAAGAGGAGCTGCGTCTCAACCGCCGCTTGGCGCCGTCGGTCTATATCGGCGTCATGCCGATCACTTTCGACGATCTCGGCTGGCGGCTCGGCGGTTGGGCGGAGCCGGTCGAGTATACGTTAGTGATGCGCCGGTTGCCGGACAAACGCATGCTGCCGTCTTTGCTCGAAACCGAGCAAGTGACGCCGGCGATGATGCGCGAGCTGGCCGAGTTCTTAGCGCGCTTCCACCGCGAAGCTGAGCGGGTGACTGGGATTACCGCCGAGAACTATGCGGCGATCGTGCAAAAGCAATGGAATAAGAACCTGGCGGAGCTCGAGCCGTTTATTGGCGAACTGTTCGATGGCGAAAGCTTTGGCGCGCTGCAAAAGTTCGCCGCCGATTTCATCGAGCAGCATGGCGAGCTCTTCGCCCGGCGCGCCGCGCAGGGTTGGATTCGCGACGTGCATGGCGATCTGCATGCCGAACATATTTGTTTCGCGCCCGAAGGCATTCAGATTTTTGACTGCGTCGAATTCGATGCGCGCTTGCGTCACTGCGATCTGGCCTCGGAAATCGCCTTCCTCTTGATGGATATGGAGATGCGCGGCGGCAAAGACTTGATTGAGCCGTTTCTGCGCCGCTATGGCGAACTGATCGACGACCCTGAGGGCGGCGAGTTGTTGCCGTTCTGGAAATGTTACCGGGCGCTGGTGCGCGCTAAAGTCTACGCATTACGCGGCGCCGGCGACAGCGACATGGCGCGCCGCTATTTTTTCCACGCGGCACGGACGGTCTGGCAAAGTTTGCCGCCGTTCATCGTCATGGTGAGCGGCCTGACCGGTAGCGGCAAATCGACGCTGGCGCGGGCGCTGAGCGCGCGCACCGGCATGGCGCTGCTCCAGTCGGACATGATCCGCAAAGAGCTTGCCGGCAAGACGGGTCGACAGACGGTGCCGTACAGCGCGGGGATTTATAGCCCGGCGCTGACGGAAAAGACTTATACGACGATGGCGCGCCGCGCTGAGCGGCTGAGCGCCCAGGGCAAGGGAGTCATCGTCGATGCAACTTTTGGGCGCCGGGCGCAGCGCGAAAAAATCATCCGGTTCGCTGCGAAACAACGGATCGCCGCGTTCATGATTCACTGCTCGGTGGACGAACAGGCGATTCAAACCCGGTTGGCGCAGCGTGAAGCGGAGGGGCGGGACATCTCCGACGGCCGTTGGGAGATTTACTTAGAGCAAAAAGACGCGTTTGAGGAGATCGGTGAAATTGCCGCCGACAGCCGTCTTGAACTCAACACCGATGCGCCAGTAGAGCTTCTTATAACTGCCTGCGAGAAGTTTCTCCGCGCTCGGCTCGCGCCGCATGGACCGCTTCCCACCGTTTCTCGCACGACTACGAAACGCAGTTAATTCTTTCTCAACCTTGCCATAGATTTAGCCGGCTTTTCCCAGCTCTGACAAATGGCCGCGCTGGAGCATGGAAAAATCAACAGGACCCGCTGGCATGCGAGTTGCGCTACAAATTAACAGAGTCGTCGATCGGCTGCGTAGTAAAACGGGAGGACGGGATGTTTACCAAGTTGTTGATACCTCTGGATGGTTCGAAGAACGCCGCGAAGGTTGTGCCGTTGGCGCGCGTCTTGGCGGCGACGCTTAAACTCCCCGTCGAGCTTTTGGAAGTCATTGACGTCGCCGCGGTTTCAGCTCGACTCACAGCCGAGACGGCGGATAAATTCGACTCTCTGATTACCGAAGGCGAATCGGTGAGCCGTGAGCATCTGAACGAAATCGCCGCAAATTTTTCCGGCGGCAGAGTCGCTTGCAGCGTGGAGCGAGGTAAGCCCGCCGATGTGATCATCGAAAGGGCGGCCTTGGAGCCGGGTACTCTGATCGCCATGGCGACCCACGGCCGCTCGGGGGTCGACCGTTGGATGTTGGGCAGCGTGGCCGAGAAGGTTCTGCGCGGCTCGCGTAACCCATTGTTTCTAGTTCGTGCCAACGAGGATGATTCTTTAGACCCTGGCGCGACGATCAAGTCGGTCTTAGTTCCGCTCGACGGTTCGGAGTTGGCGGCCTCGGTGTTACCCACCGTCGTGGAAATCGCCAAGACGCTCGATCTCGATGTGGTTTTGTGCCGCGCCTATGAGATCGATCAATCCGCGTACTATGGCCGGGAAGAGTTCGTGCCCAACTACACCGATCTATTGGACCAGCTCAAGGAAAACGCCGAGGACTATTTAAGTAAAGCAGCCGACTTGCTCAAGCGGGCGGGACTCAACAAAGTGTCCTGCATCGCCCTGGCCGGCTCGGGCGCCGAGCAGATCGCCGACTACTCGCGCCAGCATCCCGACGCCATGGTGGTCATGTGTACTCATGGCCGCTCGGGAGTGAGCCGCTGGGTTCTTGGCAGCGTCACGGAAAAGGTGGTGCGCCATTCCAGCGATCCCGTGCTGGTGCTGCACGGCGCGTGAGGGTTTGACGATGACAGAAAAACGGAGGTGGTTATGAACAAGGTCAAGAAAATCCTGGCGCCCACCGATCTTTCCGATTTGTCTTGTATCGGTTTGCGTTATGCCATGGAAACCGCAGGCGATCGCCAAGCCGAGGTGGTCGTCTATCTTGCGGTGCCCATCGGCGAAGACTGGTTTCCGAGCAGCGAGGGTGAGAATCCCGAGCGCGATTACGTTGCGCGAGAAAAAATCATGCTTGACAAGTTTCTCCGGGACAAATTCGCCGACGAGTTGGGCCGGCTCAAGATCACCCAGAAAGTAGCCGCCGGCGCGGCTTCTTCGTCGATTGTCGAGTTCGCCGAGCATGAAAAAGTGGATATGATCGTCATGTCGACCCACGGTCGAACCGGCTTGGCGCATATTTTGATCGGCAGCGTGACCGAGAAAGTCGTCGAGCGCGCGCCGTGCCCCGTGCTGGTCGTGCCGCGACCGCGGCAGGCCTCGGCCGCCAAGACGGCTTAGCGACTTCACCAGCGCGCGAGAGATCATCGGCGCCATCGCACGCCGCCCCTCGCCATTACCGTTCGCC
>OELC01000576.1_pt2 | contig 12645 bp, 13 predicted proteins | sample 1503131 | NCBI WGS metagenome assembly OELC01 (sample SAMEA104379562, study PRJEB20068) | metagenome | isolation source: 1998 | reverse complement strand
AGCGTGCTTATGTTGAGCAGCTTGAGAAACGTTTCGAAGCGCAAGAGGCGAAATTAGCCGCCAAGGAAAAAGCCGATGCTGTGGAAAAAGCCAAGGCGCCAAACCTCGAAGCCGGTTACGACGGTGGCTTTTACATTCGTAGCAAGGACAAGCCGTTTTCTCTGGTCGTCAATGGCTTCGGCCAGTTTCGTTACACGCTGGACAAACCGAACGGCGCCGGCTACAACCAGAACTTCGATGTTGGGTTGGCTCGGTTGGCGCTGTCCGGCAATGCGTTCGATCCGAAATTAACTTACTTCACGCAGATCCAGGGAAGCACCTTCGGCAACAACAATAACATTACGATGCTCGATTGGTGGATGAAATATAGTTTCGCTCCTGAATTTGGCCTGCAAGGAGGGCGGTTTATATTGCCGTATAGCCGGCAGTTTTATACCCATCCGGGAAATCTCCTGTTCGCCGATTTGTCGGAAGCCGACTATGCGTTCAATCTGCCGCGTTCTATTGGTGCCAATGTATCTGGCAAGCTCGGCCCAGTTTCCTATCATGCGGGGATGCTTAACAGTGTGCGCGCCCTCGACGCTCCGGGTCAGCAGAATTTCGGCAGTAACATAGGCGCTTTCGGACGCTTAGAATTCGATATCCTTAAACCCTATGGCTACTATGAGAGTTCTCCGCAACCAGTGAGCGAGCCGCAACTCTCGGTGGGGCTAGCATCGGCGTATAATCCGATCGACGGCGCGTCATCGTTTCAAAATCTCAAAACCAAAGACAGCACAACCAACGTCACTTTAGATCTCGGCTATCGTTGGGATCGATTGAGTTTCCAAAGCGCCGGTTATTATCGCCACGACAGCTTTACCACGCCCGGAATGTCGGACGGCAATGACTGGGGATACTATTCTCAGCTTGGTTACTACCTGATGCCCGGCAAGTTGGAATTGGCCGGGCGAGTCTCGGGTGTTGAATTCGACAAGCTCAATGTCTCGGGAGTGTTTCGCAAAACCACCGCCTACACGGGCGGTCTGAACTATTACGTTTACGGCCACAACCTGAAGCTGCAGAGCGATTATAGCTTTCTCGATAACGAGAGTTTTCGCGGACAAGCGAGTGCGCGGGATGCGCATCGCTTTCGGCTGCAAGCGCAATTTTTATTTTAGAGGCGATTCGGCAACAGGCGAGATTTGAGGACGAAAAAAATTAACCGTTTATCGATGGAGGGATTTCATGGTTACCGTATTTAAAAGAATCAATGTCGCGCGTGGGCGGGGCCGGCGCGGCTTCTTGAAACGCTTGGGTGCGCTCATGGGGGTTGCGGCATTGTTGGCGATGCCGCTGCCGGTGCGGGCGCAGAGTAAGGACACAATTAAAATCGGCGTGCTTCATTCGCTCAGCGGCACGATGGCGATCAGCGAAACCGTTCTAAAGGACGTGACCCTGATGGCCATCGACGAAATCAACGCCAAGGGCGGCGTGCTCGGCAAGAAACTGGAAGCCGTAGTCGTCGACCCGGCTTCGAACTGGCCGCTGTTTGCCGAAAAGGCGCGCCAACTTCTCACTCAAGATAAAGTCGTCGTCGTCTTCGGCTGCTGGACTTCGGTATCGCGCAAAAGCGTGTTGCCGGTTTTCGAGGAATTGAACGGTTTGCTCTTCTACCCCGTGCAATATGAAGGCGAAGAGCTTTCGAAAAATGTTTTCTACACCGGCGCGGCGCCAAACCAGCAGGCGATTCCGGCCGTGGAATATCTCATGTCGAAGGACGGCGGCGCCGCCAAGCGTTTCGTCTTGCTCGGCACGGACTATGTCTATCCGCGCACGACCAATAAAATTCTGCGCGCATTTCTCAAGTCGAAAAACATTCCAGAGGCCGACATCCTGGAAGAGTACACGCCGTTCGGCCATACCGACTATCAGACGATCATCGGCAAGATCAAAAAATTCGCCGCCGAAGGCAAGCGGACCGCGGTTATTTCCACCATCAACGGCGATTCCAACGTGCCCTTCTATAAGGAACTGGGCAATCAAGGTTTGAAGGCGAAGGATGTTCCCGTGGTGGCATTCTCCGTGGGCGAAGAGGAGTTGCGCGGCGTCGACACCAAGCCGTTGGTGGGCCACTTGGCGGCGTGGAATTATTTCATGTCGCTCAAAAATCCGACCAACGAGGAGTTTACCAAGAAGTGGGCCGCCTACGCCAAGGCGAAAAATCTCCCCGGCCACAAGGACAAACCGTTGACCAACGACCCGATGGAGGCCGCCTACGTTGGCATGTACATGTGGAAGCAAGCGGTGGAAAAGGCGAAAACCACCGATGTGGACAAGGTGATCGCCGCCGTGGGCGGTCAGAGTTTCAAAGCGCCTTCGGGATTTACCATCAAGATGGACGAGAAGAATCATCACCTGCACAAACCGGTGTTCGTCGGCGAAGTGAAGGCGGACGGCCAGTTCAACGTCGTGTGGAAAACTTCCGGACCGGTGAAGGCTAAACCTTGGAGTCCCTACATCGCCGGCAACGACAAGAAGAAAGACGAGCCGGAAATGATCGCGAAGAAAAAGTAAGCGCTACGCGATTGCCAACCGGCGGCTCGCAAAGGTCGCCGGTTGTGTGATATCAAACCGCCTTGGGATATGCACCGGCGATGGAGCGACACGGGCGGCAAAAAATGACCTTAAACGGTTGGTGCGGCATCGTATTCATCCTGTGCTGGACCGTTGGCGCAACGCCAGCGGTCCAGGCATTTGACCCCGCCCTCGCCAAGCAACTCGCCACCGAAGACAGCGACGCCAAGCTCGAAGCGATTAGTAAAATCGCCGCGTCGGGCGACGCTGGGGCCGTTCCTTTGCTAAAGGCGATGCAAGACGACGCGCTGCGATTGTTCAACGGCCGGCTGGTGATTGTCGCTGGGAGTGTGGTCAAAGACGCGCTTTCCGGAGAATCGGTTGCCGCGCCGGCGGAAAAACTTGAAGCGATCGTGGTCAATAATCGGGTGCGGGGTGTGCTTGACGCTACCCTCGCCGCGCTCAAACTGATTTCACCGGCGCGGGACGAACGGCTGGCGGCGGCGAAGATTGTCGCCAGCGATCCCGACCCGGCGATGTTGCCGCTGATCAAAGCGGCGCTTGTAAAAGAAAGCGACGGCGAAGTGACAGCGCTCCTGGCGCAGGCGCGCGCGCTGATCGAAATCAAAAGCGGCGACGTGGCGGCGCGGCGCGAAGCGGCCAAGCTTTTGGGCGAGAGCAAGAATTCCCAAGCCAAACAGATTCTCGTCGCGCTGTTGCAAAAAAACGCCGACGGCAGCTTTGCCGAAGCCGATGCCGGCGTGCGCGCCGAAGCGCAAAAGGCGATCCAAGCGCTCGATCAAAGTTTTATCGTCCCGCAGCTGCTGGGCGCTTTGTTCAGCGGCTTGAGTCTGGGCAGCGTGCTGTTGCTCGCGGCGCTCGGCCTGGCGATTACATTCGGTTTGATGGGCATCATCAACATGGCCCATGGCGAAATGCTGATGCTCGGCGCCTATACGACCTACCTCATGCAGACTTTCTTCCGCGCCTATCTGCCGCAGTCCTTGGAATGGTATTTGCTCGCGGCGATTCCTGCCGCGTTCATCGTCGCCGCTCTGGTCGGCGTCGCGCTCGAACGCAGCGTTATTCGTTTTCTCTACGGCCGGCCGTTGGAGACCTTGCTCACCACCTGGGGCATTAGCCTTATTCTAATTCAGTTTGTCCGCACGCTGTTTGGCGCGCAAAACGTCGAGGTCGCCAACCCGTCCTGGATGTCCGGCGGATTTAACCTCGGCGCCGATGTCGTGCTGCCCTATAACCGGATCGCGATTATTTTTTTCGCGGCCTTCGTGGTCTTTTTAATGTGGCTGTTTCTTTCCCGCACGCGATTGGGTCTCTATGTCCGCGCGGTGACGCAGAACCGCACCATGGCCGACTGCATGGGCATCCCGACGCCGCGCGTGGACTGGCTCACTTTCGGTCTTGGCTCCGGCATTGCCGGTCTGGGCGGCGTGGCACTCTCTCAGATCGGCAACGTCGGTCCCGACCTGGGCCAGAGTTATATCGTCGATTCCTTCATGGTCGTGGTCTTGGGCGGCGTGGGCCAACTGGCCGGCACGATCATCGCCGCGGTCGGCTTGGGCGAAATCAATAAATTTCTCGAACCGTTCGCCGGCGCCGTGCTCGGCAAGATTTTCGTATTGATCCTGATCATTCTGTTCATTCAAAAGCGGCCCCAGGGAATGTTCGCGCTCAAGGGACGCATGGCGGAAAATTAACATGGCCCTGGTTTACGCTATCGCAAAACTTTACGACCGGCGCGCTTGGCTGTGGCTCGCGGCCTTCGCCACGACCATTCTCATCGCAATTCCGTTGCTGCGTTTAGTCGTGCCGCCGACCAGCGCGCTGCACGTTTCCGATTATTACGTGCTCTTGATCGGTAAGATCATGTGCTACGCGATGGTGGCGCTGGCGCTCGATTTGATCTGGGGCTTCGCGGGTATTTTATCTCTGGGCCATGGGCTGTTCTTCGCGCTTGGCGGATACGCCATGGGCATGTACCTCATGCGCGAGATCGGCAATGAAGGGCAATACCGCAGCTTCTTGCCGGACTACATGGTGTTTCTCGACTGGAAAGAATTTCCCTGGTATTGGGCCGGCAGCGAATATTTTTTGCTGGCGCTGGTAAAAATCCTGCTGCTGCCGGCGCTGTTGGCGTTCATCTTCGGTTGGTTCGCATTCCGCTCGCGCATTAAAGGAGTTTACTTTTCGATCATCACCCAAGCGCTCACCTTCGCTTTCATGTTGCTGTTTTTTCGCAATGACACCGGCTTCGGCGGCAACAATGGCTTCACCGACTTCAAACGGATTCTCGGCTTTTCGCTGGCCCAACCGGCCACGCGGGTGAGCGTGTTCATGGTTACCGGTGTTCTGCTGATTGTGACTTTGCTGCTGTGCCGCTACATTGTCACGTCGAAATTCGGCCGGGTGCTGGCGGCGATCCGCGACGCCGAGTCGCGCACGATGTTTTCCGGCTACAACACGCGCGATTACAAACTGTTCGTCTGGACTTTTTCGGCGGTGTTATGCGGCATCGCCGGCGCGCTTTACGTGCCCCAAGTGGGCATCATCAATCCGAGCGAAATGTCGCCGGCGAGCTCTATAGAAATTGCCATCTGGGTGGCGGTGGGCGGGCGCGGCACGCTGGTGGGCGCGCTGGTCGGCGCCGGCATCGTCAACGGCGCCAAGAGTTATTTTACCGTCGCCTGGCCGGATCTGTGGCTCTATTTTCTCGGCGCGCTGTTCGTGCTCGTGACTTTGTTTCTCCCCCAAGGCGTGATGGGATGGCGCAGGGGTAGCGCGTCATGAACACCGCGGTTGTTAATTCTGAACTGGACGGCGGCGCGGTCGCCAGCGGCATGAGTCATCTGGTCGCAGCCGACCAGATCGATGTCTCCCATGGCGTGGTTCTCTATCTCGACAGCGTGTCGGTGAGCTTCGACGGATTCCGCGCGCTCAACGATCTCTCCCTCGCCATCGACGCCGGCGAGCTGCGTTGCGTCATCGGCCCCAACGGCGCCGGCAAGACGACGATGATGGATGTGATCACCGGCAAAACCAGCATCGACAGCGGCAGTGTCTTTCTTGGCCAGACCATCGATCTCACCCAGCGCACCGAGTATGAAATTGCCCGGCTCGGCATCGGCAGAAAATTTCAGAAGCCTTCGGTATTCGAGAATCACAGCGTATTCGAAAATCTTGAGCTCGCCATGGAGGCCCCCAAGGGCATTTGGAGCACGCTGTGGCACCGGCGCACGTCGGAGCAGGAAGACCGTATCCATGAAATGCTCAAACGTATTAATTTAGCGGGTCGGATGAATGAGCCCGCCGGGCTTCTCTCGCACGGCCAAAAACAGTGGCTTGAGATCGGCATGCTGCTGATGCAGGCGCCGAAAATTCTTTTGCTCGACGAACCCGCCGCCGGCATGAGCGACGAAGAGACCGAGCGCACGGCGGAATTGTTTTTGTCGTTGGAGGGAAAGCATTCTCTAATCGTCGTCGAGCATGACATGGCATTCGTCGCGTCGCTGGCGCGCAAAGTGACCGTGCTCCATGAAGGCAGTGTGTTGGTCGAAGGCTCGATGGCGACGGTCCAGAACGACGAACGCGTCATCGAAGTCTATCTGGGGCGCTGAGCATGCTGCGGGTCGAAGGATTAAATCATTACTACGGCGGCAGCCACACGTTGAGCGACATCTCGTTCGAAGTCGCCGCCGGGACGTGCACGGCGGTGCTCGGCCGCAACGGCGTCGGCAAAAGCACGCTGCTCAAATCGCTGATGGGCGTCGAACGCGTGCGCTCCGGCACGATCACGCTGGACGGCCAAGATATTACCCATGCCGCGCCGTACCTGCGGGCGCGCCTCGGCCTGGGCTATGTGCCGCAGGGGCGGGAGATTTTTCCCCGTCTCACCGTGGAAGAAAATTTGCTGACGGGGCTGGCCGGTCAGAAAACGCGCGAGATCGATCCGGAAATCTACGAAATGTTCCCGGTGCTCGGCGAAATGCGCCGCCGGCGCGGCGGCGATCTCTCGGGCGGGCAGCAGCAACAGTTGGCCATCGGACGGGCGTTGCTGACTAAACCCAAGTTGCTGATTCTCGACGAGCCGACGGAGGGAATTCAGCCGTCGATCATTCAGCAAATCCAGAAAGTGCTGCATCGCGTCAAGGGCGCAAGACGGGATTCGCCCGACCTCGAAGCGATCAAAGCCGCGGTGCGGCGCATCAAAGAGGAAGGTAGAATCGCCATTCTGTTGGTGGAGCAATACTTGGACTTCGCCCGCGAGATCTGTGACTACTATTGTGTGATCGACCGCGGCGCCATCATCATGGAAGGCGACCGCGTGCGGCTTCTCGGCGACGATGTCAAACGATGGTTGAGCGTGTGAGCGGTGGCAAACGAAGCTATATCCAAAAATAGGATTTGTCCAATAAAGGCGCCAAACAGAGTTGCCGACCCGGTCGGCAGGGGCACTGGCCGTCATGGATGATCAATTTGCCGAGATTATGACAGGGTTTCCTCTGTTGCAGGGGTTCACTCTCCAGGGGGCGCAACGGCTACTGGAGCGCGGCGAAGTCCGAACCTGTTCGGCGGGGGAACTTATATTCAAGGAGGGCGATCCGCCGGCATTCGCGGTGCTCGTGCTCGGCGGTAAAATACAGGTTTTCGTCGAACGCGAGGGCGGCGACATGATTCTCACCGAGGTCGGGCCGGGCGCGGTCCTCGGTGAATTGTCCGTGCTCTGCGCCACCTCCCGGGCGGCTTCGGTGCGCGCGAGGGAAGCGGCAACGGTGCTGCAATGGAGCGCTCTGGCTTTTCGCAATTTGCTATTGCGCTATCCCTTGCTGTCGGAGCGGATATTCAAGGAATCGCTGCGCACGCTCGTCGAGAAGGAACGCGCATTGATCGATTCGGTGGCTAGACTATCGCGCAGCAGCGATTCGCCAAACGAATAGGTAACGGGCCCCCTGTTGGACAAGACCGTTGGTTTCGCCAATGAAAAATGGAAAAGCCGACAACGGCTGTCGGATCGGGATTTTAGTAGTTCCTCGATTCTCGCAAAGCGGGTTGGTTCATTAATAGGACTGATGCTTTATACCCAGTCGGTCCAATTGCATTCATGGCGCGCTCGACTCGCGCTCGAGTTTGAACGGCGCGCGGCGCGTACGGTTTTATCGGCGCGCCGGCACGACGGGCCGCTGGTGGTGCAAAAGTCGCTCTATCCGGAAGGCGACGCGGTTTGTCATGCTATCGTGGTTCATCCGCCGGGGGGAATTGCCGGCGGCGATGAGCTTCAACTAAACGCCCGGCTGGCGGTCAATGCTCATGCGCTGTTGACCACGCCCGGCGCCGGCAAATGGTATCGTTCAGTTGGCGCGGCGGCGCGCCAATCGATTGAATTCAACGTGAGCGGCGGCGCGTGTCTGGAATGGCTGCCGCAGGAGAATATTATTTTCAACGGCGCTAGCGCTGAACTGCGCACGGCGGTGCGGCTGACCGGCGATGCAAGTTTTATCGGTTGGGAAATTTGTTGTTTTGGACGGACGGGTTCGGGCGAAACTTTTTCCAGCGGCAGTGTTCGCGCACGAATTATAATTGAGCGCGACGGCCGGCCGCTGTGGTTGGAGAATGGCCGGTTTGAAGGCGGCGGCGCAGCGATGCAATCGTCGGTGGTGCTGGCGGGCCAACCGGTCGCGGGGACTTTGTTAGCGGCGTCGGACAGGCTCGATGCACATGAGCTCGCTGCTTGCCGCGAAATTAGACCGTCGGACGGTGACGGCGCGGTAACTTTGCTGCCCGGCTTATTTGTCGGCCGTTACTTGGGCGGGTCGAGCGAGGCGGCGAAAAATTATTTTATTCAGTTGTGGCATATCTTGCGTCCAACAGTTGTCGGCCGCGATGCCATCGATCCGCGCATTTGGCGCACTTAATCGGAGCGTAAAATGGAATTGACTCCCCGAGAAAAAGACAAGCTTTTGATTTTCACCGCGGCCCTGCTCGCCGAACGGCGTAAGGGGCGCGGTCTAAAGCTCAATTATCCGGAAGCGGTCGCGTTTATTAGCGCAGCGATCATGGAAGGGGCGCGCGACGGTAGGAGCGTTTCAGACTTGATGGGCTGGGGCGCGACGTTGTTAACACGAGACGATGTCATGGAAGGCGTTGCGGAGATGATCGCGGAGATTCAGGTCGAAGCGACTTTTCCCGATGGGACGAAGTTGGTTACGGTGCATCAGCCGATTGTCTGATCACCCCCACTCTAACTCTCCCCCGTCGAGGGGGAGAGAACCGGATGAGCGCAGAGGAGAGAATAATGATTCCAGGTGAAATGAAAATTATCGACGGTGACATTGAGCTCAATCAAGGGCGCAAGACTTTGACTCTGGCGGTTACCAATAGCGGCGACCGGCCGATTCAGGTGGGGTCGCACTATCATTTTTTTGAGACCAACGAGGCGCTTCTATTCGATAGAAAAAAAACCCGCGGTTTTCGTTTGAATATCGCCGCCGGCACGGCGGTGCGCTTTGAGCCGGGGCAAGCGCGGACGGTGGAGTTGGTGGCGATTGCCGGCGGAAGAAAAATTTACGGCTTCAACGGCAAAGTGATGGGAGCGGTGAAATGAAAATAACCCGCCACGCCTACGCGGAAATGTTCGGGCCGACCATCGGCGATCGGCTGCGGCTCGCCGATACCGATTTGTGGATCGAGGTTGAAAAAGATTTCACGGTCTACGGCGAGGAAGTAAAGTTCGGCGGCGGCAAAGTGATTCGCGACGGCATGGGGCAAAGCCAACTCGGCGCGGCGAAGGTCGCCGATACCGTCATCACCAACGCTTTGATTATCGACCATTGGGGAATCGTCAAAGCCGATATCGGCATCAAGAACGGCCGCATCTGGAAAATCGGCAAGGCCGGCAACCCGGACATTCAGCCGGGCGTGACCATTCCCATCGGCGCGGCCACCGAAGCGATCGCCGGCGAAGGCAAGATCGTCACCGCCGGCGGCATCGATTCGCATATTCATTTCATCTGTCCGCAGCAAATCGACGAAGCGTTGATGTCCGGCGTGACGACCATGCTTGGCGGCGGCACCGGTCCGGCCACTGGGACTTTCGCCACTACGTGCACGCCGGGGCCGTGGCATATCCAATCGATGCTCGCGGCGGCCGAAGCGTTTCCGATGAATCTCGGTTTTTTCGGCAAAGGCAACGCGAGTTTGCCGGCGCCGCTGGTCGAGCAGATCAACGCCGGCGCCATCGGCTTAAAATTACACGAAGACTGGGGCACGACGCCGGCGGCCATCGACAATTGTCTGTCGGTCGCCGACAAGATGGATGTGCAAGTGGCGATTCACACCGATACGCTGAATGAATCGGGTTTCGTCGAAGCGACGGTGAAGGCCTTCAAGGGCCGGACGATTCACACTTTTCATACCGAAGGCGCCGGCGGCGGCCACGCGCCGGACATCATCAAAGTCTGCGGCGAGCCCAACGTCTTGCCGTCATCGACCAATCCGACGCGGCCCTACACGGTCAACACCGTCGCCGAGCATCTCGATATGCTCATGGTCTGCCACCATCTCGATCCGAGCATCGCCGAGGACATGGCGTTCGCCGAGTCGCGCATTCGCAAAGAGACGATCGCCGCGGAAGATATTCTGCACGACTTGGGCGCCTTCTCCATGATGTCCTCCGACTCCCAGGCGATGGGGCGGGTCGGTGAAGTGATTATTCGAACTTGGCAGACGGCGCACAAGATGAAAAACCAGCGCGGCGCGCTGCGCGGCGATCCGGTGCATCACGATAACAATCGGGTCAAGCGCTACATCGCCAAATACACGATCAATCCGGCGCTCACCCACGGCATGGCGCATTTGATCGGCTCGGTGGAAGAGGGCAAGCTCGCCGATCTGGTTTTGTGGCAGCCGGCGTTTTTCGGCGCCAAGCCCGAGCTGATCATCAAAGGCGGTATGATTGCAGCGGCGGCCATGGGCGATGCCAACGCCTCGATCCCGACGCCGCAACCGGTGCATTACCGGCCGATGTTCGGCGCCTTCGGCAAAGCGTTAAATACCTCGGTGACCTTTGTCTCGAAGGCGAGTCTGAAAAATGGCGCGCTGCAAAAGTTAAAGCTGTCGCGTCCGTTGGCGGCGGTTAAAAATACTCGCAAGCTGAAAAAGAAAGATATGGTGCACAATAACTATCAGCCCAACATCGACGTCGATCCCGAAACCTATCAAGTGCGCGCCGACGGCGAGCTGCTGGTCTGCGCGCCGGCGCAAGTGTTGCCTCTGGCGCAGCGCTACTTTTTATTCTGATGATTGATCTCAACGCGAAATTACCTTCAGGCGCGCCACGCCAAGTGCAGGGTCAACTGCGCTTGCCTTTCGAACTGCGCCAGAAGCGTTGGCTGTTTGCCGCGCTGGCGTCAGGCGAGGAGGTGGCACTGAAGCTGCCGCGCGGCGCGACTTTGCGCGAGGGGGATTTGCTGCTGGCTTCGGACGGTCGCGTCATCGAAGTGATCGCCGCGCCTGAGCGCGTCGTGCATGTCGAGTGTGCGACTACTTCCGATCTTGCCCGGGTCGCCTATCATCTTGGCAACCGCCATGTGCCGCTGCAGGTCGGCGACGGCTTTCTGCGCCTGAGCGAAAATCATGTGCTGGAAGATCTGCTACGCCGTCTTGGCGCCAAGCTGACGATCATCGACGCGCCCTTCGAGCCGGAGTCCGGTGCTTATAGCGGCGCGCATTTACACGACGAGCCTAACGAAAAGCGCGCCGGCCGCATTCACGAATTCGGCCGTCCGGAGCGCTCCGACGGATGAAAGCTGAAATCGACATTCACCTCGCGCGCTTGTTGCAACTCGCCAGCCCGGCGCTGCCGGTGGGGGCCTATAGTTATTCGCAAGGTTTGGAAGCGGCGGTTGATCGAAGCCTTGTGCGCGACGCCCCGGCGGCATTGCAGTGGATCGGCGATATGCTCGAATATTCCGTCTCGCGCATGGAAGCGCCGGTGGTGCTGCGTTCGATTGCCGCGTGGCGTACCAGTGATTTTGCCGCCATCGACAACTGGAACGCGCTTTTTCTCGCTAGCCGTGAAACTTCAGAGCTTAGAGCAGAAACCGTGCAAATGGGTTACTCGCTGAGAAAACTGCTGACGGAATTGGAGGGAACCGATGAAGAAACGCGCGCGCTGCTTGCTCGCCTGGAAGAAATCGCGTTCCCAACAGCCTTTGCCTGCGCGGTGGCGCAGTGGCAGATTTCAGCGCAGCCGGCCCTGGTCGCCTATCTTTGGTCATGGCTGGAAAATCAGGTGATGGCGGCGGCGAAAGCGCTGCCGCTCGGTCAGACCGATGGCCAGCGCATGCTGCTCGCGCTCGGCGCCCGGCTCGGTGCGGTTGCCGCGCGCGCAGCGTTGTTAGCGGACGACGAGCTCGGCAGCTTCGCGCCGGGGTTGGCGCTGTTTTCGAGCCGTCACGAAACGCAGTACTCGCGTTTGTTTCGTTCCTAGGTGATCGATGAGCGATACGCAACCGCTATGCGTCGGTATCGGCGGGCCGGTCGGCTCCGGCAAGACCGCGCTCACGCTGGCGCTGTGCCGCGCGCTGCGCGCGAAATTCAATCTCGCCGTCGTCACCAACGATATTTACACCGAGGAAGACGCGCAGTTTTTAGTGCGTAACCAAGCGTTGGCGCCCGAGCGCATCATCGGCGTCGAGACCGGCGGCTGCCCGCATACGGCGATTCGTGAGGACGCCTCGATCAATCTCGAAGCGGTGGCGCGGCTCAATCGCCGCTTCGCCGGCCTTGAGTTGATTTTTATCGAATCGGGCGGCGACAATCTCGCGGCTAGCTTTAGCCCGGAGCTGGCCGATTTAATGATTTACGTCATCGACGTCAGCGCCGGCGACAAGATTCCGCGCAAGGGCGGACCGGGCATCACCAAGTCGGATTTATTGGTGATCAACAAAATCGATCTCGCGCCCTACGTCGGCGCCGATCTCAACGTGATGGAGCGCGACGCCAAAAAAATGCGCGGCGAAAGGCCTTTCCTGTTTGCCAATCTCAAAGACGGCATTGGCGCCGCCGCGATCG
>OELC01000242.1_pt2 | contig 12768 bp, 12 predicted proteins | sample 1503131 | NCBI WGS metagenome assembly OELC01 (sample SAMEA104379562, study PRJEB20068) | metagenome | isolation source: 1998 | reverse complement strand
GGACAAAGTGCGCGAGTTGGTCGCGCACCTCACCCGCCATCAGTTTCAGTCGCGCCTCTACATGGTGCCCTTCGGCGAAATCCAGCGCCGGATCGTCGCCGCCGTGGCCCGGCCGCTGCGTGTGGTGCTCTACCGGCGCATGATGCTGCGCATCGCCGAAGCGATCGCCCGGCGCGAAAAAGCCAAAGCGCTGGTGACCGGCGAAAGCCTCGGTCAAGTGGCGTCGCAGACGTTGGATAACATGGCGGTGATCGAGCAAGCGGCGAGACTACCAATTCTGCGACCGCTCGTCGGCATGGATAAGCAGGAGATCGTCGATCAAGCGCGCCGCATCGGCACGTTCGAAACCTCGGCGATTCCCGATCAGGACTGCTGCCAGCTCTTCGTTCCGAAGCATCCGGCAACCAAGGCGAGATTCGATGAAGTGGAAGCGGACGAGGCGAAGTTGGATTTGAATGAATTGTTGCGCTACGGTTTAGACAACGCCAGCAAAGAGCAGTTTACGTTTCCTGGATAGCAACCACAAATCGAATCGTCTGCATGACGAGATTCCTCACTCCGCTCGCTCTGAAAATCTGCCAAAGAAAGTTAGCAGCGTTGGTTCTTGATACCTTCTTTCTTTGACTCGGACATATCGCGTATTCTGAACTTAAATTTGGTTAACGGCTGAGTTGAGCGCCGCGCCCGCTCACGTGGATTGCTAGCACTTTATCTAGTACGCGTGCGCTCGAACGAATTGTTAGGTCGCACCCGCATGCACTTTCGAACGCCACAAGAGCCATGCGAGATAGGCAGCAGCGACGACATCGTAGGCCAGGCAGAAGTGCGGCCACCACGGGGGCACACCCGGATTTTCGATCAAATGGCCATGGACTAGATCAAACACGCCATGCGCTGCGAGCGCCGCGACGACCAGCCACAGCGAGCGCTTGAAACCTGCGATAGCTGCGCCTAGGAACGCAACGATGACAATCGACTCGATCGCCAGCACCTGAATGGAACCGCCCATGACCGCAAACAACGCATAGTACAAAGCGATGACGGCCATCACCGTAGGGTAGAACGCCCGATCTCGGTCCAAGCCAATGGACGTGGCTGAGAGGCCGACCGAAAGTGCCAAGACCGCTCCAATCAAGAACTCCACGCCTTCGCCTCCGAATCTCTGCTACGCCCGCGCGTCAGGTGGCGCGTCACCATCGATAGTGTTCTGCAACTCAGGCGCAATGGGCATTCGCTTGAACATACTAACGTTACTGCCGCCAGTGTTCCCGACCGGGACAACCCCGACAGCAGATCCCAAGACGCCTAGAACGATGCGTACAACTTGCCCGAAGGCTGCTACGGGCTGCCTTCGCCGGATCTCCACGTTGAGCATCAGCCAGTGCGATCTGGCGTGGGGCACGACAAAGGCCTGGCCAATGACGTGAGCACGCTCTATGTAAGCAAAGCCTGTCTCAAGTTCGCCTCTTGCGATGAACTCCTTCGCCAGAGCGATCTCGTTGTCGAAGGCTACGCTCCGAACAGGATTCATGAACCACTCTCCATTGCGACCTAACGTGGAGCCCAGCGGCGGCGCGGCAGCGCCGTCCGCTGCAACCGATTGTTAGGCCGCCCTCACTGACGCACATAGCGCAAGTGTGTGGCAGCTGGACCATCAAGAACCTTGTCAATGCGAAACTGTGGCCCGGGCTCGCGTAGGTTCTCGAAGAGACGCCGCCCACCGCCGAACAACACGGGTGCCAAGGCGATTTCCAGCTCGTCAACGACACCCATGGTCAGGTACTGCTGGATCACATCGGCTCCACCCGCGATACGAATATCACGACTGCCTGCGGATTTCCGAGCCAGCTCAAGGGCACGCTCCGGCCCGTCATTGATGAAGTAAAAGGTCGTCCCACCCGTGCGCGCCCAGGGTTCGCGTTTCTCATTGGTAAGAACGTATACCGGTGTGTGAAACGGAGCCTCCTCTGGCCAGGCGCGCTCGCCTTGGTCGAACATTCGCTTACCCATAATGTTGGCACCGATACGCTCCGTGGTGCTGCGAAGCAGGTCATTGACCGGGCCGGTCTCTCCCCCTGGTCCGAGCTTGAGGTTCTCGCGGAAGTACTGTTGATTGAGGATCCAGGCCATCAGCGCACCCCACTTAGCGCCCCAGTTCTTGTACTCAGAATTCTCCATGGTCATTCCTTCCGGTGCCATGTAGCCATCGAGGCTAAGTCCAATGTTGACGAATACTTTACTCATGATTCTCCTCTCGCATGTTCGGATGTCGGCCTAACTATTAAGTGAGCCGCCATAGGCGGCGACAAATGCCGGTCGGCTTATCTCCTGCGACGGCTCCGACGATAAAATCCAAATCGGTTGCAATATCCACTCGCTACACCAATTTGTCAACTTTTCGTTTGCCGTCAAAAGCTGCCGGGGGCGGCGGGTTATTTCGGCCAGGGCTCCAGTTATCATAGACGATCAGCATGCCGTTAACCCTCCTCCGTCAAGTTTTTCGGCATAGGATTACTCGAATCGAAAAGACGAGATTCCTCGCTCCGCTCGGAATGGCACCCCTGAACAGATCTGCCTGTGAAGGCGCAGCATGCCTAATCCGAAAACGATTGGAACGTTTTGAACGACACTGCGAAGCGATCACACGTAGTGTTGAATCCGTTCCAGACTTGGCGGAAAAAATAATTCTTCAACCTTGGGATTCTTTTTAATCATCCCCTGCTCGAACTCGTAGCGAATCACCGCTTCCAGCGCTTTGCGGTTGTCGTCTAAATTGTACGGCCAAGGATCGGCGCCGAAGATTTCTCTTTGCTCGCGCAGCAAATCCTGCACCCAGACCAAGGCGAAACTGCGCGGGTCGCTGTTGCGCGCGTAACAGATTTGCTTGGCTCTTTCGAAGGCCTGCACCAAGCTGATGCCGACCCAAGGATGTTTATCTAAAATACGATTCTGCACCACCACCGTGTGCATGATCGGAAAGTGGCCGCCGTTTTTGTAATACTCGATCTCGGCCTGCTTAGGATCGGGGAACAACAGCGCGACTTTGGGATTGCCAGCGCGAAGCGACGGCAAGGTTTCCGGATAGAGGGAAGCTTCCAATTCTCCATCCAATAACAGCTGGTCGACGTTCTTGCCGTGCGCCACCCGTTTCACGTTCATCCAACTCGCCGGCTCGAACGGAATATCCTCTTCTTCTTGACACCACCATTCGACGGTCTTGAGATCCAAACCGTAGTGATCCTGCAGAATACCGCGCATCCACAAGCCGGCGGAATTCTGCAAAGTGTCGAGCGCGATCCGTTTGCCGTTCAGATCGGCCGGTTTCTCGATACCGCAACCGGTGCGCTTGACCATGTACTGATGGCGAAAGCGGCGGTGCGGAAAAACCGGAATCGCGTTGTAACCGCAGCCCTTATCGCGCGCGACTAAATAGCCGACCAGGGACAATTCGCAAACGTCGAACTCGCCGTGCTTCAACATCCGGCCATGGCGCTCCGGCGACGGCATGGTGAGCACGTTTAGTTCAATGCCCTGGGGCTCGATCTCGCCGTTGATCAACGGCCGCAAAAAATCGTAGTCGCCGCAGGCCAAGGTCAATTGTAATTTCGCCATTTATTCACCTTCTCAGAGTCGTTCAATTAGAATTCGATCACAACCGTGGCATCAAGAAAGATTCCTCGCTCCGCTCGGAATGACAACTAAATGACTTGTCATCCCGAACGAAGAGAGGGATCTTGACCAAACTGAACCACTACTTGCCTTTCACATGTTGCCGGAAAAGTTCCGGGGTATCGATATCGAGGGTGATGCCAACGTCTTCCGTGTCGATTTCCAATGTCTCATCGCGGTGCGCGTTGACGACGGCTTTGGCGCCTTCGGCTATCGGTGCGTTGAGCAGTTCTGAAAACAGCGCGCGCGCAAAGATCACCGGATGGCCGCGCTTGCCATGATGGCGCGGCACAACGATGAACTTTTTCGATTCGTTGAATTGGCGCAGCATCACGCCAACCAGTTGGGGATCGATATACGGATGATCGACCAGATGAACCAACATGCCGTCACAGCTGCTATCAGATTCTAAGTGACGAACCGCCGCTTGCAGCGAAGAAAGCTGCCCTTGCTTGTAATTAGGGTTGACGACGACCTCGACCGCCAGGTGCGCGATCTTTTGCCGTAGTATCTCAGCGTCGAAGCCGAGCACCACAATGATGCGCTCCAAGCCGCTCCGTTTGAGCGCAGCGACTATGCGCTCGATGAAAGTTTGGCCATCGATCGGCAACAGCGCCTTGGGCTCGCCCATACGGCTGGATTCACCGGCTGATAGAACAACGGCAGCGATCATTTTTGTTTACCAGAAGTCGGAAATCAGAGGTCGGCGGTCAGCCTTCCCTGCCGATGTCTGACCTCTGTCTGCTGACTTCTGACCTCCGACTTCCGACCTCAGACCTCTGGCTACTTGTACACTTTGTCGATGAAGCCGCTTTTTTCCAGCTCTCTCACGATGCTGTCGTCGACTATGTCATCGACGCGCAACGTGGCGCCGGGTTTTCGCGACAACGCTTCTTTGATCTGAACTTCGGTGCCTTCCCTGGTCACCAGGGGAATGCGATCGTGCAGCTTCACGTTGGCGGCGTAGGAAGATTCCAAGTACTGCGGATTATTCTGGCGTGTGTATTTGGCGATGAATCTTATCGTCTCTTCCTTACGAGTTTTGAGGAAATGGGTCGCCTCGATGAGCGCCATCGTGAGCCTTTTCATCGTTTCCCGATGGCTCGCCAGATAGTTTTTCGTCGTTGTCGAACAAATATAGGGGAATTCGTATCTCTTTTGAAAGTCCGCGGTGCTGATCATAATCCGATGCGGCATTCCCTTGGCGAGGTAAATCGTCCCCGGCGGCGATGGAAAACCGACGATTCGGCCCGTGCGAAAGGCTGCCGCCCTCTCAGTCGGGCCGCCCACTTGGATGATCGGCACGTCCTTTACCGGTTCCAATCCCAACCCTTTGATCAGCACCCGCGCGGCGACATCCGACGCGCTTCCAACCCGGCTGATGCCGACACTTTTTCCTCTGAGATCTTCCACCGACTTGACCGATTCCTGCACGATTAATTCGTACGGCAGCGTGTTGATATAACACGCGGTCATCACCAGATTGGCGCCTCCCACGACCGCACTCGCCACGGCACCACCCGAGCTGTTCGCTATTTGAATATCGCCCGAAACCACGGTGGAAACGCTCATGGTCGAGCTTTGAATGAAAATGAGCTCGACGTCGAGGCCGTATTTCCGGTACATGCCGCCGTCTAATGCAGTAAACCACACGGTATTCGAAGCGTCGGCCGAGCTGTAGGCGATCTTCAAGCGTTCCTGAGCGCGCGAATTTTGCGCCGCTCCAAGTGAACCGATGACGAATAAAGCAGTGACAGCAATGACTCTGGCGATCATCCGAACCCCCCCGAGCGCAAAATAGTGCTCACGAACTTCTAACGATTTAACCTTATCGTGGCAACGAATCAACTGAGCGGCTAAGCGCGCTTGAGGCGAACGATAGCGAAAGAAAGCAACTATTCGGCCGGCAAGGCCATGCATTCGCCGGCCGGCAGCTCGACCCATACCGGATCGCCGCGGCGGATTTGCATGGTGTGGCGCTGATGGGTTTGGAGGACATGCATGCCCAACTCAACGGTGCAGTCCAAATACTCGCCGAGAAACATCGCCGCGCCGATCTTGGCTTCGAGGACGTTTTCACTGTGGGCCGGCCGTTGCACATGCAAATTGATACTCTCCGGACGAACCACGACCACTACCTTGCTGCCGACCTGCAATCCTTGAAGGACGGCGCAAACGATCTCGCCGTCGCCGGTGCGCACGGTGCCGGCGCCGTTGGCATCGACTCGGATCACCTCGCCGCTCAGCTGATTGGTCGAACCGATGAAGTTGGCGACGAACTTCGTTTTCGGCGTCAGGTAGATATCCCGCGGCGCGCCCTCTTGGACGATCACGCCTTCGTTCATCACGGCGATCAGATTGGACATCGACAGCGCTTCGATCTGATCGTGGGTCACGTAAAGCGTCGTGATGCGTAAACGGCGCTGCAACTCGCGCAGCTCGAAGCGCATGCGTTCGCGCAGCTTGGCGTCGAGATTGCTCAACGGCTCGTCGAGCAACAGCACTTGCGGTTCGCGCACCAGCGCCCGGGCCAGCGCCAGGCGTTGCTGCTGGCCGCCGGACAGTTGCGTCGCCATGCGCGCCTCATAGCCGGCCAGTTCCACCTGTTCGAGGGCGGTCGATACTTTTTTCTGGACATCGGCATTGGTGAATTTCTGCTTGCCGACGCGCAAGGGAAACGCGACGTTTTCGAACACGGTAAGATGCGGCCAGATCGCGTAGCTTTGAAAAACCATGCCGATGGGCCGCCGATAAGCGGGGACATAGGTGTTGTCCCGGGCCGAGTAGACCTTATTGCCGGCGACAATGATCTCGCCGCCGTTGGCTTTTTCCAATCCGGCGATGCAGCGCAACGTGGTCGTTTTGCCGCAACCCGAAGGCCCGAGCAGCGTATAGAAACGCCCCTCTTCGACGGTAAAGGATATATCGTTGACCGCTTTGACGCCGGCGTTGTCGCCGTCGTCGTAGATTTTAACCAGAGACTTGACTTCAATCACAAGATTCGCCTTCTCGATGTATCAGGTTTGGATGCCAACTTTGCCGGTAAGCTTATAGAAGATTGCCACGATCGACAGCAAAGTAGCGATCATCAACACGCCGATGGCGGCGACCACGGTCACTTGCCCCTGCTCGAACATGGTGAAGAGTAAAATCGACAACACCCGGCTTTCGCCGGTGGCGAGCAATACCGAAGTCGAAAACTCCCGAAACGACACGATGCAGATATAAATCCAACCCGCCACCAAGCCGGGCCGCAAGAGCGGCAGAGTCACACGTTTGAAAGTCTCCCACCAAGAAGCGCCGGAAGCCGACGCAGCTTCTTCCAATTCGCTGTGGATTTGCAGGATCGAGCCCGATGCCGAACGCATGCCGTAGGGAATAAACCGGGTCACGTAAGCGATCAGCAACACCCAGATGGTGCCGTAGATCGGAATCGGAAAAGCGACGTAGAGCAGGATCAATGACATACCCATGACGATGCCGGGAATCGTGATCGGCACGAAGGCGAGAAAATCGAGAAGCCAAGAGCCCGGCAATCGGCTCTTATAAACGATCCAGGCCACCAGCGAAGTCAGCACCATCGCCACCGTGGCCGTCGAGATCGCCAGGACGATGCTGTTTTGCATGGCGATCCAAAACGGCCGAAAGCCGGAAAGATACCGATAGTTATCGAGACTGAGTTTGCTCACGGCATCCCAGCTTGGCGCCGCGAAGAAGGGCAGGAAGGAGGCCCAAAACAGCACCAGGAAGGGCAGCAGCACGACGAACAGGAAATAGATCATGAGAAAAGCAAAGCCGACCCAGCGCCAAGGACCCAGGTCGAACTGGCGCGGCCGAAACGCCTTACCCGTGACGGTTTGAAACTTCTTGCTTTCCTTAGTCACCCGCGTGTAGAGCCATACGCCGACCGCGCTCAACAGCAGCAAGCCCACCGCCAACGCGCCGCCCCGTCCGTAATCCGGGGGATACTCGTTAAAGGCGAGATAAATTTCGCTGGTATAGACATAGATGCGCGCCGGGATACCGATCAACGCCGGAGTCTCGAAGGACTCAAGCGTGCGGACGAACAAAATCAACAGCACCGAGCCGGCTGTCGGCATCAGCAAGCGCAAGGTCACCCGTTTAAACGTCTGCCAGGTGTTGGCGCCCGACATCATCGCCGACTCTTCCAGCGACGGGTCCATCGACTTGAAGGCTGCGGTCATCATCAAAAACGCCAGCGGCACCTGCCCCACCGAATGGACCCAAATCATTCCCGGCAAGGAAAAAACATTGAACGGCGCCGACTGGAGACCGAACAAGCTCTTCAGCCAGACGTTGAGGTAGCCGAACTTCGGACTCAACAGAAAGATCCATGCGATGGACTCCAACACGCCGGGAAGAATCAACGGCACCACGGCGATGGGCACGAAAATGGCGCGCAACGGCGTATTGGTCCGCTCGGTGAGCCATGCGAGTATGGTGCCGAGAATGAAACCGAGCGCGGCGGAGCCCGAGCCGAAGATCAACGAGTTGAGAAAAGTCGAATACGTGTATTCGCTGGCATAGGCGGCGTGGTAGTTTTTGAGCGTATAGACGAACTCCCGCGGCGCTACTTCGGCCTGAAAGCTGCCGATAAAGAGCATCAGCAGCGGCAGAACCGCTAAATAAACCAGGATGCCGGCGCCGAACACAGGGATCAACAGCGCCGGATCCAAAGCCATGCTGCTCACTTTCCCGGTTCGGGGAATCGCCGCCGTCGCCATGAATCAGACTCTAAAACTCAAAATAGCGAGATCACCGCTATCTCAGCTTAAAGATTTCCTTCCAAATTTTTTCGTACTTCGGGAACTCCTTTAGATCCGCGACGGTGATAAAATACGCCTTTTCAGTCTTGGTTTTGTCGACCGGATCGACCTTCGGGTGGGCCGGATTTCGCCCGCCTTGAGCCATGGCCTTCTGCCCCTCCTGGCTCGCCACCCAGCGGGCGAACAACAGAGCGCTGTTAGGATGGGGTGAATTTTTGAAAATGGCCGTGCCGTTGATCGAGGCGACGCCTTCGCTGAGCATGTAGTTCACCGGCGCGCCTTTTTTGATCCGGCTCGGATAGTGGTGCGAGTAACAGGTCAAACATGCCGCGGCTTGACCGGCGAGCAACAGCTCAGCCAATTGCGAGTGGCCCTTGTGAAACTCGACGTTTTGCGCGGCGATCTTTTTCCAATAGTCGATGGCTTTTTCGTCACTTTTGAAACGGTACTTGGCGAAAGCTAGCAGCATCTCCAAGTCGCGCGGCTCGGCGATCAGACGACCCTTCCAGCGTGGATGGAGAAAGTCGTCGTAGGTTTTCGGTTCTTCTTCTTTCTTGACCAAATTGGTATTCCACGCGGCGATAAAATACTGGAGATCGGAAGAGGTCCAAAAGGAACCCTTCAATCCCGCCGGATACTCCGCCGCTTCGGGCAAGGTGGTGTCGAGCAACAAGCCTTGTTCATGGGCCTGGGTGACGTTCTCCAGCGGTATCTGTAATACATCGCCTAAGGTCTTGCCGCCGCGCGCCTCGCTCACGGCGCGGGCGACCAGAAGATCGGAGGTCGCATCGACATGGTTGATCTTGATGCCGGGAAAACGTTTTTCAAAAACCGGCAGAATCTTTTCCGCGTTGACCTGGGCCAGGGTGCCGTAGAAATTCAGCGCGCCGCCTTCCTTCAGCGCCGCTTTGTGCAGTTCGTCGAGGGACTGGGCATGGGCAAGCGGAATCGCGGCGCTAAAGCCAATGAGTAGTGAAAACACCGCTCTAGTTATTAATAAACGGCGCATATTGAAACCTCCGGCAAAATCCTCAGTAGATGAAATCGTGCAACGTTGATATCAGCTCAAACTCCCCAGTCAAGCCACGTCTAGCGCAGCTTAAAAATTTCTTTCCAAACCTTTTCGTATTTGGGCCACTGCTTAATTTCCTCGGTGCCGATCGGGTAGAGCGTCGCCGGGCGAATTTTTTCGACCGGCTCGACCTTCGGATGCGGCGGCAGGCGACCTCCTGCCGCATAAGCTTTTTGCCCTTCTTCACTGGCGGACCAGCGGTAGAACAGCTGGGCCGAGTTGGGATGGGGAGCGTCTTTGGCCAAGGCATCAGCGGTGATCGTGGCGATGCCTTCGGTGAGCATAAATCCCAACGGCGCGCCCTTTCTGATTCGCGATGGATAATGATGCGCATAACAAGTCACGCAGGCGGCCGCTTGGCCGGCGACGAGGAATTCAGCAAGCTCGGAATGTCCTTTGTGGAATTCAATATTGTTGGCTGCCAGCCGGCGCAGAAAGTCAAAAGCTTTTTCGTCGCTCTTGAACTTGTGCCGGGCCAGACCGATCAATAATTCCACATCACGCGCCTCGCCGATCAATTTTCCTTTCCATTTGGGATCGGCGAGGTCATCGAATTGCTTGGGCTCGTCCTCTTTTTTCACCAAGTTGGTGTTCCACGACGGAATAATGATCACCATGTCCGCGGCCAACCAGTTTGAGCTTTTAAGATTGGCCGGGTAAGCGGCGGCTTCCGGCGGCAGCCAGTCAACCGTCAATTTCTGGTCGATCACCTGCAGGACGTTCTCAAGCGCCATCTGAAATACGTCTACCAACACCCGCCCGCCGCGCGCCTCGGTGATCGCTCTGGCGGCCAGTTTGTCCGCTGTGGCGTCGACGTGATTTACCTTCATGCCGGGAAACCGCTTCTCGAAGACAGGGAGAATTTTTTCCGCATTGATCTGCGCTAGAGTGCCGTAGAAATTGACGGTCCCGCCTTCTTTGAGGGCTTTCTTGTAAAGTTCGTCGAGCGACTGCGCACCGGCGTTGGCCACTGCTGTCAACGCTAGCAAAATTGCCGCGACCGTTACCTTGCGAAACATTTTCATGCTTTCCTCCAGTTTTACTTTGAGTGATATTTGCTACCGCAACTTGAATATTTCCTTCCAAATCTTCTCATATTTGCTGAACTGTTTGAGGTCCTCCACGCCGACCGGATAGATCGCCTTCGGGCGAATTTTCTCCGTCGGTTCCACTTTCGGATGGGCCGGCGTGCGCCCGCCCTGGGCGTAAACCTTTTGACCTTCTTCCGACGCCGCCCAGCGGGCAAACAGCCATGCGCTATTCGGACTCGGCGCGGCTTTGAGCACGGCGACAGCGATGATGCCGGCGGCGCCCTCCGACAACATATAATTGACCGGCGCGCCTTTTTTCATCCGCGCGGGGTAGTGATGCGAGTAACAGGTAAAGCATGCGCCGGCCTGCCCGGCGACGACCAGCTCGGCCAACTGCGAGTGTCCTCTATGAAACTCAACATTGTTGGCGGCGATCCGAGCCAGCACGGCGCTAGCCTTCTCCAAACTTTTATGTTTGTGCATGAGGCCGATCAAAATCTCATAGTCCCGGGGTTCGGCGATGAGCCGGCCCTTCCAGCGGGGATCGCCGAAATCGTCGAGAAATTTGGGCTCCTCGTCCTTCTTCACCTTGTCGGTATTCCAAGCGCCGACAAAGAAAATCAAATTATTCGCGGACCAATAGGAGCCGCGCAGATTGGCTGGATAGTCGGCGGCTTCCGGCGGCGCCTTCTCCAAGATTAATCCTTGGGCATGAATCTTATTGATATCTTCCAGGCCAAACTCCACCACGTCGGCGATCACTCGACCGCCGCGCGCTTCGGTTATTACGCGCGCCGCGAGCTTATCGGAAGTGGCATCGACATGGTTGATCTTGATGCCCGGAAAACGCTTTTCAAACAATGGGTATATAATTTCGGCATTGATCTGCGCCAGCGAGCAATAACAGTTGAGCGTGCCGCCTTCTTTGAGCGCGAGCTTGTACAATTGATCGAGTGATTCGGTTTGCGCCATCGTTGTCCGCGATAAAATCACAGTGACCAGTAAAATAATCAGGGCAATAGCGATCGTTTTGCACCGCACGGCGTTACCTCCTGGCAAAAAATGACAACCGGTTATTTCTTTCCACCCTTCAGCGCTGTCTGCAACTTGTTTTTCAGCTCCGGGCTCATGCCCAAAAACTCCACTACGAGTTTGTGAATTTCCTCGCCAAACATCGGGTCGATCTCCAGTTTGCCTTTTTCGGCATCCACCATTAGCTCTTTGTCCGCAAAGACCTTGGTAAACGCATTCTCCAACGCCGCGGCCCGGTCCGTCGGCGCCGCCGCAGGTAGGACATAAACCTTGCCGAAATCATTGGGCGTGCTGGTGCCGAATTTTAGCAGCAGCCTCTGTTCGGCGCTCTTCGCGATCTGCGGGATCGTCGGCACGTTCGGCACGATCAGATCCTTGATGGGCTTTTCGGACAGTTGAGCCAACAGCAGCCAATCGCCGCTTTTCAATTTGTCGAACGAAGTGATTTTCAAAGAGGTGTACGAATTGAAGAACCCTTCGACTTCGCCGCCCTCGATGGCCATTCTTACGTCCGCCGTCCCCTTGTAACCCAAAACGAGCTTAATATTGGCGCCGAGAATATCCCTGGCCAGAACCGGAGCATGCTCCACCGTGGAGCCCGGAATGCCGCCAAAGACCACCTGCTTCGCCTTTGGGCCGATCAGCTCTTCGAACTTCGTGATGCCGGGCTTGCGCGTCACCACCATCACATAGGACTCGCTCACCGGCACGGCAAGATAGCGGAACTTCGCCATGTCGTATTGCACCGCCGGGTTGGCGAAAAGCTGCTCTAAAATAATCGGGCCGGAAATATTGCCGATCACGGTTCCATCTTTTGGCGCGGCATTGAACGTATGGTTCGCCGCGATGATGCTTCCGGCGCCCGCCATGTTGTCGATAATGATCGCCGGGTTGCCCGGAATATATTTCGACAGATGCCTGCCAATCAGCCGCGAGTACTGGTCGTAACCGCCTCCCGCCGAGAAACCGACGACGATACGCACGGTCTTGCCGCGGTAGAAATCCGCCACCGCTTTTTCGTCGAATCCCGCCTTGGGCGGCGCCGGTTGGGCGGCTAAAGCCGTTTGGGCTAGTAAAGCGATACTGGCAATGAGCGTTAGGATCCAATTTCTCAAATTCATAAGCTCACTCATGTCCTCTGTCGGCTAGTTCAACTTGCACACGACACGGCTATTAT
>OELC01000400.1_pt4 | contig 12815 bp, 11 predicted proteins | sample 1503131 | NCBI WGS metagenome assembly OELC01 (sample SAMEA104379562, study PRJEB20068) | metagenome | isolation source: 1998 | reverse complement strand
CGATGGTGCGTTGCGACACCTTGGCGATCACCGGCAGGCGCCGTTTGAACTGCGAGTTCATGATCCGCAGGGCGACCTCATCGACGAATCGTTCGGCAAATCCGGCGCCGATCAGTTCGGGTTTGGTATAGCGTTGATCGACCATGAGATAGAGCAGCTGGTCGACTTCGCGGTAGGTGAAGCCTAACTCGCCTTCATCGGTCTGGCCGGTCCATAGATCGGCCGACGGCTCTTTTTTGACGATCGCCGGGGGCACGCCGATGGCTTCAGCCAGCGCCCACACTTGAGTCTTGTAGAGATCGCCCAATGGATTGATCGCCGAGGCCATGTCGCCGTACAGCGTGCCGTAGCCGAGCAGCAGCTCGGTCTTGTTACTGGTGCCGATGACCAATCCGTTCCAGCGCGCCGAGTGATCGTAGAGAATCGTCATGCGCTCGCGCGCCATCTTGTTGCCGCGCCGGCGCGCATCGGCGTCGGGAAACTGCATGAAGTAGGCGTCAATCTGCGGCGTAATTTCCACCAGCAGCGATTCGATACCACCCTGGCGCGCCACCAGCTCGGCGTGGGTCTGGCTGTCCGGATGGGAACTCTTGTAGGGCATCAAGATGGCGAGAACGTTCTCAGCGCCGAGCGCTTCGGCCGCCAGCAACGCGCTCAATGCCGAATCGACGCCGCCCGACAGGCCGATAATCGCGCGCTTGAGCCCGGTCTTATGCACCTCGTTGCGAATAAAGCCGGTGAGAATCTGGCGCAGCAAAGTAGTATTGGTGGGGATCTGGATCATGGATTAGCAGTCAGTTATCAGCGGTCAGCCGACAGTCGAAAGGGCAACCACGGGGGGTTGCCCCTACAATTTGGAAATTTTTTTTGTGCCCTTTGCGCTCTTTGCGGCTAATTCTCTTCTTCCCATTGGTTGCGGTTTCGGCGCCGGCCGCTCGCGAATGCGCATCAGCTCATTGATCGTCAAATCCAAATCTTCATCGCGCAGCAGCGGCGCCATGGTGCGCTTGCGCCGCACCGCTTCGAAGCCGACATCGGTGACCAGGAAATCCTCGTCGTAATATTTCGCCTTGGCGATGCGCTGGCCAAAGGGGTCGACGATTTCAGACCCGCCCCAAAAGCCCACGCCGTCCTCGTAGCCGCAACGGTTGGCGTAGATCATGAACAAACTATAGGTCTCGGCATAGGCGCGGTTGATCATCTCCCAGTAGCGCGCGTTGTCGTCCTGGACCTGGGCGTCGACGACGCCGCGCAGCGGGCTGGCCGACGGACAGATCACCGCCAACGCGCCGTCGAGGGCGGCGAGATAAATCGTCGATGGATGCCAGAGATCCTCGCAGATCAGCAGCGCCAGCCGGCCGAACTTGGAATCGAAGGCGCGCACCCGGTCGCCCCGGGCGAAGTAACGCTGCTCGTCGAACATGCCGTAGGTCGGCAGATAGACTTTGCGGTGCACGTGGCGAATCTCGCCGTCCTCGAAATAAACCGCCGAATTGAAGAAGCGATGGTCGGCGCTTTCTTCGACCAGGCCGGCGACAAACGGCAGCTTGCGGCTCAACTGCTTCAAGCGCTTCATTTCAGCGCAGTTCAAAGTGAGCGCCACGCTCGGCACGGTATCGCGCAAAAAGTAGCCGGTGAGGCTCAACTCAGGGAAAAGCAGCAGCGCCGCATGGGCGTTGATCCCCTGGCGAATCTTCTCTTCGTACAGGGCCAGGTTGGCGTGCAGGTCTCCAAGCTTGGGATTGATCTGGGCGATGGCGATCGGGATCGACACAATTTTTTCTCCGTCGGTAAATCGGCGACAATAAATTCTCACGAACGTAACATAGGCTTAGACTCACTTGCAATTTAGCTCCAAGCTCCCTATTTTTGAACAAAGGCGCTTAGGCGGCGAAACAATCCATGGATGAAAAAATTCTCATCTTCGGACAGGATCTTTGACAGTACACTACGGGAGCCCGTGCGGACTTCTCCCGGCGCAAGATTCCGTTCGAATACATCAACGTGCTCGAAGACGATGCCGGCCTCGAACGCATGTTGAAATTGACCAACGGCGGGCGCCGCATTCCGGTGATTGTCGACGCCGGCAAGATTAGCGTCGGCTTCAATGGCTGGTGAGAAGTTTAAAGGCCGGCGGTCGCCGGCCAGTTTCCCAGCCCAGCATTTGAATCCTTCGTTGCCAAACTTTCACGATCTTCGATGGGCCAACATTGACAGAACCGATCCAAGAGCGCGTCGCCGCTAAAATCGCCCAAGCGTTCGGCGCGGGCACCGCGCTCAATTCGCTGGCCGCCCTCGCCGGCGACGCTTCCAGCCGGCGCTACTACCGCGCCCATTTAAGCGGCACCGATGTGCCGGCGACGATGATCGTCATGGAGCTGCCCGCCGGCAGCGGCCTGCCGCTTTCCAGCGAAGAATTGGCGATCTTCAAAGACGCGCCGCAAGAGTTGCCGTTTTTAAACGTCCATCGCTTTCTCAGCGCCATCGGCACCAAGGTGCCGAAACTCTACGGCCAATGGGAAAATGACGGCTTGCTGTTTCTCGAAGATTTGGGCGACACCGCGCTCTGGAACCGGGTGCAAGGTTTGGCCGAATCCGAAATCATTGTTTGGTACCGCAAGGCGATCGACGAGTTGTTGAATTTACAATTGCGCGGCACCCGCGAACGCGACGATGGCTGCGTCGCCTTCCAACAACGCTTCGACGCCAAACTCTACCTGTGGGAGTTCGAGCATTTCATCGAGTGGGGCTTGGAAAAACGGCCCGGCGCCAAGGTCGCGTCGACGGCCGTCGCGCAGCTGAGAAAAACTTTCGCTGAGATCGCGGCGCTGCTCGAGCGCCAGCCCGCTTATCTGAACCACCGCGATTATCATAGCTGGAATCTGCTGGTGCACAATGAAACGGTCCGGGTCATCGACTTCCAAGACGCATTGTTGGCGCCGCCGCAATACGATCTAGCGTCGCTGCTCAACGACCGGGTCACCGACAGCGTGATTCGGCCCGACCTCGAAGCCCAACTGGTGCGTTATTACTTCGAACGCAAACAGGAACTGGAATCTCGTAAAGCGAGGTTTGACGAATTCGACGAAATTTACCGCCTCTCGGCGATCCAGCGCGACCTCAAAGTGGTCGGCCGCTTTTATTATCTCGATATCGTCAAGGGCAAACCCGGCTACATGAAGTTCGTCCCGCCGACGGCGCGCCGGCTCAAGCGCAACCTGGCGCAAACCGCGCAAACCCAAGCGCTCCTACCGCTGCTGCTCGAACAGTTCGAGGCGATGCTGTGAAAGCGATGATCGCCCAAAGCCAATGCAGATTGCAGAATGCAAAGTGCATAAGTAAAAATTCCGATCCGAATTTTGCATTCTCCATTCTCCATTCTGCATTCTGCATTTCCCCAAACCGAGGATCGTCATGAAAGCGATGGTGCTCGCCGCCGGCCAAGGAACCCGCCTGCGGCCGGTCACCGACGGCAAACCCAAAGCGCTGGTGCCGGTGGCCGGCCGGCCGATGATCGAGTACGCGCTGCTATTGCTGCGCCATTACGGTATTTGCGAAATCGTCATCAACCTGCACCACTTCGGTGCGCAGATCGAAAACCATCTCGGCGACGGCGGCAAACTTGGACTGCAAATCAGTTATTCCAACGAACCCGAACTATTGGACACCGGCGGCGGCCTGCGCAAAGCCAAATCGTTTCTCCAAGACGACAGCTTCATCGTCATCAACACCGACGCGCTGATCGACGTCAATCTCGCCGAGCTTATCGCCTTCCACAAAAATCGCCAAGCCACCGCCACTCTGGTGCTGCGGCCGGACGAACAGGCCGATCAATACGGCTCCATGGACGTGGACGGCGCGGGAAGAATTTGCCGGTTTCTCAAAAGCAAAATTGACCTGAAGCCAGCCGGGCCGACCCGCAAGCTGATGTTTACCGGCGTGCAGATATTGGAACCGAAAATTTTCGGCTACATGGAGAGCCATGGCGCCGGCGAAAAATTCAGCACCACCAGGCACACCTATCCGCAAATGCTGCTCGCCGGCGAGCCGCTCTATGGTTTTTGTTTCGAGGGGTTTTGGCAGGATCTTGGCACTACCGAACGCATCGCCCAAGCCGAGCGCAGCCTAGCCCAAGGATGGGCCAGGCTGCATTATCTATCGTAAAATTAATTGGCGACGATCAAACCGCAAGCGGCCCGGTCGCCGGCATTGCCGGTCGGATCGGTGACGTTATCATCGGTGCCGGCATGAATCATCAACGCGCTGCCATCGGCATCGAACACGGACATGGGACCGGCACGCAGCGTAATCCGGTCGGTGGTCGCTTCGAAATGTCCGGTACCATCTTTCTCCACCAGCATATTGGGCAAATCACCGGCGTGGGGGCCATCGGGGCTCTTGAGGCCATGTTTCTTGCCCGCCGGATTGAAATGGCCGCCGGCACTAGTAAACGCCGGTCCTTCGCATTTCCCCACAGTATGGACATGCACCGCATGTAACCCAGGCGTCAGTCCTTTCGCTTCCATGCGCACGAGCACACCGCCCGGCCGTTCACTCAGGGTCGCCGTAGCCACCGTCTTGCCGTCCTTGTCCTTGAGCTCGGCCGTGGCCCGCGACCCAGGCGCCAGCGCTGCGCAACCGGCCAATAAGCTCAAGCCGGTTAACGCAAACAAAATATTTTTCAACATGAATACTCCTCTCGAGGTAATGTCTCATTGAATTAACATGCAGGTCGTCTGGTATCAAACACGAGCGTTGGCGGCGCGATTTCTGCGCCACCATCCCGTCGATCGCCTAGTTTGCTACCCCTATAGGCGTATGTTAGCGTCCACGGCTGGCGAAATTTCATGGCGACCTTAGCACTCTATTTACCGACGGTGATGTTCATCTCTCTGCTGGGCGGCTTTTTGCCGCTGCTAAGAGCGTTGTCCCAACGGGCGCTGGCGCTTTTATTGAGCTTCAGCGCCGGCGTGTTGCTCGGCGCGGTATTTTTTCACATGTTGCCGGAAACCGGCCGGGTGTTAAACGACGCCATCGGTTGGCCGATCTTGGCGGGCTTTCTCTTGATCTTCGTCATGGAGCGCTTTGTCTTCGTCCACGCCTGCGAAGAATACGAATGCGACATTCATCAAATGGGCATTCCGGCTTTTCTCGGCATCTCGCTGCATAGCTTGTTGGACGGCATCGCGCTGGGGGCCGGCCTCATCTTGCCGCAACTCGGTCCCGTGGTCTTGTTCGCGGTGATCATTCACAAAATACCCGACAGCATGTCGATCTCATCGATCCTACTCGCCGCCGGTTGGAACCGGCGCAAAGTCGGTTGGCTCAATCTGCTGTTCTCGCTGACCACGCCCATCGGCGCGATTATCGCCTATCTGTTTTTCCGCTCCTTGTCGCCGGAAAATATCGCCGTGGTCATCGGCATCTCCGCCGGCACCTTCTTGGCCATCGCCACCGCCGACATTTTGCCCCAGGTGCATCGCATCGAACAGCGCAATCCCATGACGCTGGTTTTTTTAGCGATCGGCTTGACCGTCAGTTGGATGGGCAGTTTGCTGCCGCGCTAAGTCCGCCCAGCGAATCCGCTGCCTATCAACAATCGTATTTGCCGGCGAGAAAATTGCGCCGCACCGCAAATGTGTCGGCGAGCACGCCTAAGTAATCGAGCGGCCGCACGTGGCTGCGCTCATCGTTGACCCAATCGGCGGGAATGATGCCGATGCTATAATTAAGCGCCCGGGCCAACGCGAGCACCTCGATGTCGAATCCCCAGCGTTCGATGGTGGTCTGAGAAAAAATCCGCTGCGCCGCGTCGGCGCGAAAAGCCTTGAAGCCACACTGAGTGTCCCAAATGCCCGGCACCGCCACCAGCTGCACGATGCGGTTGCCGAGCTGGCCGATGATGCGCTTGGACAACGATTGCGGCACAGTCTGCCGCGCCGCGCCGGCGTCCTTGGCGTTGCGCGAGGCGATGACGATATCGCAGCCCTGATCGAAGAGCGGCTTCATGCGCTCGAAGTGCGCGATGTCGGTGGAATTATCGGCATCGGTGAATAGACGAATTTGACCCGAAGCCCTGAGCATCCCTTCGCGCACCGTGAAACCTTTGCCGCGATTGCTGGAACGAGCGAGAACCTGTATATGGGCGATCTCTTTCGACAGGCCTCGAATGACATCGGCGGTCCCATCCGTCGGCCCGTCGAGAACGATGATAATCTCATAGCTCAACGGCTTGGCGATGAGGTACTGATGCAGCCGGCGCAAGGTTTTCGGCAGCCGGTCAGCTTCGTTAAAAACCGGCACAATCACCGACAAATCGATTTGCGGTTGCGACATATGTGAATCGGAATTCGAATCATGGTTTTTTAAGTTTCAATTGCACCATTGCCAGGCCATTTTGGGCCTCGGCGAAATCCGGCCGGATTCGAATCGCGGCGCGAAAATGATCGATGGCTTCCTCAAGCTTCCCTTGGCCGGCCAAGATTACGGCAAGATTGTTGTGCGCATCGGCATGGTTGGCATCGAGCTGCAGGACGCGAAGAAATTGCCGCTTCGCTTCGTCATGATCGCCGCGGTCCTGATACACGATGCCTAAATTGAAATAACCCCCGACCAGATTCGGCTTGAGCCGAATCGCCTCCCGATATAGCGCGATAGCTTCATCGACAAGACCGCGATCGGCTAATAGATTTCCCAAGTTATTGCGAAATTGAGCATCCTTCGGACGCGTTTCTAGGGCTAATCGCTGGTGCGTTATGGCCTCGTCTAGCTGTCCGGTTTTAGCCAGCAAAAGTCCAAGAAAATAGTGGGTATCGAGGTACGCGGGGCGAAGTTTTAACGCATACTTGTAGTGCTCGATCGCTTCCGTGTGATCGCCGCGTTCGGCAAGCAGATGGGCCAAATTAAAATGAGCTTCGAAAAAATCCGGAGCCACGTCCACGGCACGGCGCAAGTGGATCATCGCTTCGGCCGGTTTGGACACAATTAAACTGGCGCCCAGGTTTGCGTGCGTCACGGCTGAGTCTTGACCGATTTCCAGCGCGTAGCGCCAAAGCGTCTCGGAATTGTGCCAGGTCTGGGTCTGGAAAACCGATTTGACGCCAAGACAAAATAAAATCACCCCGGCTGCTCCAAGCAATTTGCGGTGGTCCCAGCGTTGCGCCACTAGGCTGGAAAATGCCAACGCCGGACCTAACATCGATAGATAAAGATAGCGATCCGTCACGGTGGACCAGTTCTGATACTGGAACTGCACCAAGCCTAAAACCGGCAGCAGGCCTGCAACAAAAACTCCCGCGGCCGCCAGAGTCCAAGGCCGGTGGCGCCCAAAACGCCAAATTACCACTGCCAGGCTCACCGGGAGCAGCCATGAAACGAAAGCCCACCCTTCGCTAAAAATGGCCACGGGCGAGCGCCCATACTCCGGGCCCAAATAAATCGGTAGGAATAGTTTATAGACATAAAATGCCAGTGCATCGGCAGCAACCAAAGGACGCGCCAATAGGCGAGTCTCGATGTCTAGGAGATCATCCGGCTGCTGCAGCTTGGTAAAAATGACGATCGGCATGGCAATCGCAAGCCATAAACCAAGCGACGGTACGATCTGTCGAGTCGAGCGGCGCCACATGGTGTAAACGAGGATTCCTGCGATCAGGGGCGTGACAACCGCCGCGGGCTTGGCCAGCAAGGCTAACACGAAAGCTAGGGTTGCTACGCTGTAGTGAATAACTTGCCAAAAAAACAATTTCTGCCGGCTGTTTCGGCTCGACGATTTTACCTCGTTGTCGGCTGCCGGCGCGCTTAGATAAGCAGATTCGAGATATTCCGATATGGCGGCCAGCGCGAAGAAGCCCGAAAGCACATCCTTCAATCCGGTAATCCATGCGACCGGTTCAACTTGCACGGGATGCCAGGCGAACAACAGCGCGCCGGCGCCGGCCGCATAGACGTTGTTAACCAACCGGCGCAATATCCGAAAGACGATAAGCGCGTTCAGGACGTGGAAGATCAGATTCGCCCAGTGAAATAACCGGGGATCGAGCTTTACTTCGTCGTCGCCTTGATTAGGTAATTGGGCAAAGTGAGCGATGACGCCCCAAACCGTATAGGTCACCGGGATGTAAAGCTTCTCGTACGGCGCGGTCCAAAAGCGCGCGATGTCAGGCAGCGCGGCCGACTTGAAATACAGGTTTCGCTCCACGTTCGGGCCATCATCCCAGACGAAACCGTGATTCTGTACACGCCAAAAAACCGTCAGCGTAAACAACACGAGGATGGCGGCTGCGAGAACAGCGCGTTGCGCCGTGCGCTCACGATGGGCGGCCTGCGCCGCGCCCTCGACAGACAAGTTTTGCGTCGGATTGGACTGCTGTCCGCTGATTTTCACGGAGATTTACTGCGGCAATTTTCCGCCGGTTACGGGGAGGAATCGGTCCCGCGCACGGTTTTTAGGATTCTCAAAGCTTCCTGCAGGTGTTTCATTCCCTCGTCGCGCTCGCCCCGCACTATTAACGCCCGGCCCAATCCTTCATGGGCTTCAGCAAAATCCGGTCTGATCGTCAACGCCTGACGAAAGCGCAGGATGGCGTCGTTAGTCTGCCCACGGCGCGCCAATATGACACCGACGTTATAATAAGCCCCAGCGTATTGAGGGTTTATCCGTAGCGCTTCGAGATAATGCTCCAATGCCGGTTGGACTTCGCCGTGGCCGGCCAGCGCATGGGCCAAGCCGTAATGAATATCGGCGGCGTTGGGCTCGCTGATCAACGCCTTACGGTAATGTTCGATGGCCTCGGCAAACCGGCTCTGGCGAACCAAGGCGTGGGCGAGATTATTGTGCACCGATGCGTTGGCTGGATCTAGCGCCAGACCTTTCTCAAATTGCTCAACAGCTTCAGTCAGGCGAGTCGAGCGCGCTAAAGCATTGCCGAGATTATAGTAAACCTTAACGGTCCGAGGATCGGCGCGCAGCACCTTGCGGTAGTGCTCCTTGGCGCCATCGATGTCGCCCTGGGCCGCCAATAAGTTGCCAAGCTGATAATGCGTCTCAATGAAGTCAGGATTGAGTTTTAGCGCCGCTTGGTAATGTTCCAATGCTCTTTTGTCAGCTCCGGATTTCGCCGCGTCCAACGCCAAATAGTGGTGCGCCAACCAACTGTTGGGGTTTTGCGCCAGAGTCTGCTCGAACAGACTGGAGTTACTGCGCCAGAGATCGGTTTGCAGCGTGGTTTTAACGGCGAAGGCGGCAAGCAAAGCCCCGCCAGCTACGCACACAGCTTTGCTTTGCCACCGAGACATGGCCCACGCGAACCCAAGGGCGGGACCGAGCATCGCGAGATAAACGTGCCGATCGGCCACCGTGGAGATCTGTTGAAAGTCGAAGGGCAACAAACCTAGCACCGGTAACAAACCGGCGACAAAAATCGCCGCCGCGCCGACCAGCTGCCGCTCTTGCTTGCGCCATGCCCACAGAAACGCGCCCACTCCCAGCGGTACGATCCAGGTGTAATAGATCCAGCCCTGCCGCGCGGCCACGATCGGCGTTCTGCCATAATCGAGGCTCAGCTGCAGCGGAAAAATTAGTTTATAAAAATAAAATGCCAGCGCGTCCAGGGCGATTAGAGGGCGCATCCAAACCGGCGTGACGACACTCAGTTGACTCTCCGGCTGCACCCAGCGCGCGACGCCGATAAATATCAGGGCCAATACCATCCAGCCGCCGAGCCATCTAGCCGTCTCGCGCCACGAACGCTGGAAATAGAAATAATCGAACATCCAGGCGATGATCGGCACCGCCGCCGCCGCCGGTTTTGCCAGTAATCCTAAAACCAGCGCCACAGTGGCAAACAGATAGTGCGCGACCCGCGATTTGGGCGGCTTTCCTTTAGCGGCGAAGGTTTTGCCCGCCGACGCCGGCGCGGCAAAGGAAGTCTGACTTTCAGCGAAAAGTAAATATTGCCACAGAGCCACTAGCGACAGCAGACCCGATAATACTTCTTTCAGCCCCGCTGCCCGCGCCACCGCCTCCGCCTGGAGCGGATGCAAGCCAAACAATAGCGCTGCCGCCCCCGCGGTCCACTCATTGGCAACCAACCTGCGCACGAGCGCATAGACCACCAGCACGGCGACAACGTGAAAAAAAAGATTAGCCCAATGAAACGGGCCAGGATTGAATCGATTTATCGATCCGGCTGGATTTTCCGAAACTGCCGCGATTGCCGCCCATGCGATGTCGGTCAACGGAATATACAACTTGGCGTCGGGCCGTTGCCAAAAGGCTAGAGCCTTGCCAACCGTCGCGTCGTTCAGATAGGGATTCTCGGTAATCGCGCTTCGATCGTCCCAGACAAATTCGTGTTTGCCAACCGACGAAAAAATCGCTAGCGTGACGGCGATCAGAATTACAGCGATGAGATAGCGAGTAGACATTTTCAGCAAAGCGCTTTCGAATATAGTCGAGTTTTTGTTTATTGACAAACTTTAGCATGACAGTGATCGCCGCTCGTTCGAATAATAATCGATTGCCGGAGTGTCGGCGTGGGCATTGACGTTTTGCGCTTGCTCGACCGTGTCATCGGCGTGCCGCTGTGTTGGCTGGTCACGGTCGTCCGGCGCTTAGCGCTGCTACTGACGGCGCGGAAGAAATCTCTCCCGGCGCCGCGCCGGGTCCTCATCATCAAACTTTCCGAAATGGGCAGCACCGTGTTGGCCTATCCGGCGCTTGAAGAGCTTAACCAGCGGATTGCGGGAGTCGAACTATTTTTTCTCGTCTTCAAAAACAACGCCGCCATCGTCGAAGTTTTAGGAATCGTCCCTCAGGCAAACATCATTACCGTGGACTACTCTTCACCCTGGCAATTACTGGCGAGCGGATGGCGGGCGGTAAAACGGCTAATCGGTGAACGCATCGATAGCACCATCGACATGGATTTTTTCAGCCGCTTGACGGCGCTGCTAAGCTTCCTGGTCTGCCGCGGCAATCGCATCGGGTTTTATCGCTACCATGACGAAGGGCTGTTTCGCGGCGATCTGCTGACCCGTCGAGTGGCCTACAGTTCCCACGTCCACACCAGCGTCGCCTTCATGGCGCTGGTGAAATCGCTGTTCGCCGAGGCCGGCGATGAACCGTACTATCGCGGCCCCATCGATCCGGACGCGCTGGTGGTGCCGGCCCATACTCCCGCTCCGAACGACGTCACCAGCGTCAATAATAAGCTCGAAGCCGCCGGATGGCGCCGTCAAATGGGAACGGAAATCATTCTAGTCAATCCCAACTCTTCGGACATTTTTCCATTGCGCAAATGGCCGCTGGCGTCCTTTGCGGATCTTTCCCAACGCTTGTTAACCGAGCGGCCGAACTGTTGGCTGGTCATTACCGGAATCGCCTCGGAAAAAGCAGATGCCAGATTCATCTGCGATCGGCTGCAAAACCCGCGCTGCATAGATTTTACCGGCAAGACGACTTTTCGCGAGTTGCTAGCGCTTTACAGCAGCGCCAGTTTGATGGTCACCAATGACAGCGGTCCGGCCCATTTCGCGGCGCTGCTCGCATTACCCACGGTGGTTCTTTTTGGCCCCGAGACACCGCGTCTCTATAGTCCGATGGGAAACCACTACAAAGCGATTTATACAGCGCTGCCCTGTAGTCCCTGCGTCTCGGTTTACAATGGCAAAAAATCCTCCTGCACCGACAACCGGTGCTTGAAAACAATTTCGGTGCAACAAGTCTTGACTACGATCTTGGCGCTTCTCGACACGCGCGAATTCGAACCTCCACCGCTTGGCCGGTAAACTTGCTTGATCGCGATCGAGAATAGCAAGATTCCGCATTGGGACGATATGGCCATGAGTTTGATCCGCCATTGAGGAGCCCTATGCAGAGACTCCGGAGGGAGTCCTGGAACCCAAGCAGGTGCAAGAGAATTGTTCAGCTTAGAAAGCGCCGTCTTGCGTCCGGACCGAGCCGCTGAATTGGCTAACTTCGTATTGCTGAATCAAGCTTCGTTAATTAGTCACCCCTCCCGATACCCGTTGGAAAACGTAGACCGCGTCGAGCTCGCTATCGAAATTGGTGATCGGCTTGAAGCTGCGCCAAATCAATTCCGGGCGGTGCGACCGTAACCAAAAAATATCCAACCTGGCGATGGGCCGGTAGTCGATGGCGCGCGCTTGGGCGTTTTTGAGAAAGTCGTCCACGTCGGGGAATCGCCCGAAGGCGATCAGGTAGTCCGGCGCAACCACGCCACGAATATGGATTGGGTCGAGCAAGCGGAATTGCGCTGGCACCGGCGTAGGAATCTGCCACGCATAAATTGCTTTTGGCGCGTGATACATTAGCGGATAGGCCGAATAGTCGGGTAAGACCATGATACTCGCCTTAGGCGGAACATTTCGGTTAATCCATTGTGCTGTTTGCTCAATCGGATCGCTGCGCGGGTTGAGTAACTCGCCGATGTAGAGAAAAATTGTCGAGCGGAAATCGTTGTTAAAAAAAGGCATATTCGGCCGTTCGATCTTAAAGTACGGATTGAGCTGCAAGGCATTGGTGCCAAAGGCTAAGGCCGCCAAAGGAATCGCCAGCCACCAGCGGCGGCGGCAGATCGATTGGATCACCGCGGTCTCCAAGAAAATGGCTAGAGGAATAATCGGCACCAAGTATCGCACCGCTGCGCCCATGGTTGGATCGACCAACTGCGGTGACACCACCGTGGTGGCTAATATATAAACTAGCAGCGCCACGGCTCCGCGCAGAATCCAGGAATCGCGTTCGATGAAATAGACCAGGGGTAATAGTAAAAGCAGCAGCGTGACCACGA
>OELC01000322.1_pt1 | contig 12850 bp, 14 predicted proteins | sample 1503131 | NCBI WGS metagenome assembly OELC01 (sample SAMEA104379562, study PRJEB20068) | metagenome | isolation source: 1998 | reverse complement strand
CGAGAATTTTGGCGATCAAAACCGGCAACGCCCATGCCACCACGGTCGATCCCGGCGGACTGGTCTTCGCACAAAAGGAAGGGCTTATCTCTTTAGGCTTTCTCGGCGATTTGTTCCCCATGCCGTTTCAAGGTTTCGTCGCCACCGACAGAAAAATTCGTGAGAATCCGGCGCAGATCAAGCGCTGGCTTAAAGCGGCGATTCGCGGCCTGATGTTTGTCCGCGAGCGGCCCGAAGAAGCGGTCGATCTCGGCATCAAAAAGCTCCAGCTCGGCAAAGCGTCGCGGGCGATGATCGTCGAAGGCATCAAGAACTACCTGCGCGCCCTGCCCCAAGGCGTGCCAGGACTGCCGAGCGCCGAAGGGATAAAAAACTTTCTTGAATACGACATCAAAATTCCCCTCGGCATCAAAGAGGACATATCCGCCGAACGCTTGTTGAACTTGCAATTCGTCGAAGAAGTAAAAAAAGAATTGGAAGCCGCGCAAAGGAGAATTAGCAAATGACCTCGGAACAAGATCTACGCGACCAGCTCGCGCTGTGCACGCGCATTTTCGCCATGCAAGGCATGATCGGCCTGTTCGGCCACGTGAGCGTGTACCAGCCGGAGACCAAGACGGTCTTCATCACACCGGGCATGGGCTCGGACAAAGGCAGTTTAAAACCGGAGGAAATGGTTGCCACCGATCTCGCCGGCAAACCGCTGGCCGGCAAAGAAGGTCCGCCGGTGGAATGGCCGATTCACACCGCGTTGCACGGCGCGCGAGCCGACGCTCTCGCAGTGGCGCATTTGCATACGCCGCACGCGACGCTGTTCGCCATCGCTAAACGAAAGTTTCAACCGGTGACGCTACAAGGGGCGATCTTCGCCGACGGCGTACCGCTCTATCCCGAAGCGCAGTTGATCACCAATCCGCAACGCGGCGACGCGCTGTTAAAGGTCGTCGGCGACAAACGCGCCGCACTGTTGCGCGGCCACGGCATCGTCGTCGTCGGCCAAAATCTCCAAGAAGTGCTTTACAGTGCGCTAGTCTTGGAAGACGACGCCAAGAAAACATTGCAAGCCGCGGCGCTCGGCGAAGTCGGCACGATCGGCGCCGAAGAATGCCAAGCCTTCGGCGCCGAAATCGCCCTCGAACGGCGCGCCGGCAGAGCCTGGAACTATTTTCGCAGCTTGGAAGCCCGCTGGGATAAGCAGGCCTCCACCGGGCGTAGCGAACTGTTTCCGTAGGCGCGTAAGCGTAAGATTTCTCGCTTCGCTCGAAATGACGGACTCTTAGTTGTCATCTCGAACGCAGCGAGAGATCTTGCATTGGGGGTCACACAATTGAGGAGAATGTAATCATGAGCGAAAATGTACGTCTTTACGCAGGCACACAACATGGGTTAATCACTTGGAAAGCGACGAATACCGGCTGGCAGGAAGTCGCGCGCCACTTTGAAGACGGCATCATCGATTCGATCCACGGCTGCAAGCAAACGCCGGAGAAAGTTTTCGTCGGCGTTACTCATGACGGCCTTTATCGTACATCCGACGGCGGCGTGAGTTGGCAGAAAGTCTTCGATGGCGACATCCGCTCGGTCACCGTCGATCCCACCGATGACAATGTCGTCTACACCGGCATCGAGCCCGTGGGACTGTTTCGCAGCGAAGACGGCGGCGATAGCTGGCAAGAAGTCAGCGCATTGAAAAAGCTGCCCCAATCGGTGCGCAAAAATTGGTGGTACCCGCAGGCGCCGCACCATGGCCATGTGCGCAACATTCATATTCATCCCGACAATGCAAAAACGATTTACTTGTGCCTGGAACATGGCGGCATCGTGCGCAGCTTCGACCGCGGCAATAGTTGGGAAGATGTCAGCAAAGGCATCGACTATTTGGACATTCACGTGATCTCAAACTTTCCCCAGAGCGCCGATCGTTACTACGTCGCCTCAGCGCGCGGCTTTTTCACCAGCGAAAAACCCGAAGACGGTTGGGCGCGCGCGGAGAACGGCATGACGCGCGACTATTTCCACGATTTTCTTTTTTTGAACCCGCGGCGCGAAGGCGAAAAAGCGACTATGTTGATCGCCACCGCCGACGGATCGCCGGGATTCTGGCGCAGAGAAAACCGCGGCGCCCGCGCGGCGATATTCAAAAGCATCGACGGCGCCGAATCCTGGACCAGAATCACCAACGGCTTGGCCGACGATCTCGACTCCATGATCTGGGCACTGGTGCATCATCCGACCGATCGCAAAGCGGTCTTCGCCGGCTTCGGCAACGTCGCCCGCGGCCACGCCTCAGGCGCCGGCGGCGCCGGCGATCTGATGATCAGCCGCGACCGCGGCGACAGCTGGGAGAGGCTAGAAATCGATCTGCCCGCCGATCGAGTGTTATGGGCGGCGGCGGACTAACTTTGCTTGGCGAATTTCTTGCAGACTGTCATCCTGAGCGCAGCGAAGAATCTCGACCGATTGGATGTACATAAGACAAGATCCTTCGGCTCCGCCTCAGGATGACACGAGCAATGATTTAACTGGAGTGAATACATGGCGAATTCCGACTACGCCAACTTTTTTCCAACCACGCGCCAGACCCGCCTCCCCGGCGGCTACATGGGAAAAATTCTGCGCGTCGACATGACGAGCGGGAAACTCATCGACATCAATCTTCCCGAAGAACCGCAGCTGCGCAAATATTGGGGTGGACAACTTTTCGCCGAATACGTGCTCATGAACGAATTGCCGCTCGACATCGATCCCTACGATGCGAAAAACGTCATCGTCGGCATGACCGGTCCCATCACCGGCACGGGCTTTACTCCCGGCGGGACGAAAATGTGTTTCGTCTATTTGAGCCCGGCGACCAAATACACCCTCGGCCGCGGCGCCACCAGCGGCTACTTCGGCACCGCGTTAAAATGCGCCGGCTACGACGGCATTATCGTCACCGGCGCGGCCCAGACGCCCAAGTATCTCTACATCGGCGAAGACAAAGTCGAGTTGCGCGACGCCGGCAATGTCTGGGGCAAAGGCATCAGGGAAACCGAAGAGACACTGCGTAAAGAATCCGGCCACCAGGATGCGCGCGTCGGCTGCATCGGTCCCGCCGGCGAAAATCTTATCCGCGCGGCGATGTTGGTCAACGACTACAATCACACCGCGGCCCATGGTTTGGGTGCGGTGATGGGTTCGAAAAAACTCAAAGCCTTGGTCGCCTGGGGCACCAAGCGACCGCGCTTGCACGACAAAAATAAATTGATCGACGCCGGCGCGCGCTGGGCCAAGGCGATTTCGTCGCGCAAGACCACGGTCAAGAAAAGATTAACCAGCGTCGGCCACGGCGAGGACTGGGGCGCGATTACGAAATTGAATTGGCGTAGCACGATCATCACCGACGAAGCCAAAGGCCTCGATCAAAATCGCGTCACGCTGCGTCCCTGCTTTCAATGCCCGCGCATGTGCCCGTGGGACGTCGAGATCGGCGAAGGCCGCTTCAAGGGCAAGATCGGCCACTTCAACGCCGGCAGCGAGTGGATGGACACGTTTTACAATCTCGGCTTCAAGGGCAACGACGTGCTTTATTTATCCGAGCGCATCAACGATCTCGGCATCGAGTGCAGCCACTTCGCCTGCGGCGCGGGACTCGCGTTCGAAGCCTGGGAGAAAGGCGTGCTCGGCCCCGACAAAACCGACGGATTGAAATTGGAGTGGGGCAACATGGAAGCGGTCGAGACTTTGCTCGAGCGCTGCGCCCGGCGCGAAACCTGGCTCGGCAACATTCTCGCCGACGGCCCCAAAGAATTAGCGGAAGAATTGGGCGGCGAAGCAAAAAACTGGGTGGTGCACACCAAGGGCGGCACGCCGGCGCAGCATGAGTGGCGCCCGATGTTGAGCCAAATGCTGCGCGAACTGGTCGCCAGCGGCGGCATGAAACCCCAAGGCGCCGGCGGCACCGAACCGCCCGCCGATCTGAAGTATCGCGAGAAATGGGGACCGCTCAATGCCAATCAACCCGATGGTTGGACCAGCTCGCATCTGATCACCGAGAAAGTTCGCCAAGCCTGCGGCCTCATGGGCGGCTGCTGGTTCGCCTTGAACGACAAACCGCCCGACGGCGTAAAGAGCATGCTCGACGCGCTCAACGCGACCACCGGCTGGGACGTGAGCTTGGATGAGCTTGTCGACGCCGGCCACCGCGCGATTATTTTGCAAAGCATCTTCGGCACCCAGCGCGGCTGGATCGCCGAGCATGATTGGCAAGACGTCGGCCCGCGCTTTTTGGAGCCGATCCCCGACGGCAAGTACAAAGGTTTTACGATTGCAAAATGGCTGCCGGGACTCGTATACGAATATTACAAAATTTCCGGCCGCCACGAACACACCGGCCGGCCGTTCATGGACACATTGCAAAAACTCGGATTGGAAGAATTTAAAGAGTGGAGCCAATTGGATTGAGCAGAAACTTGTAGAGGCATCAGCTTTTTCTTATTCCGTCATTCCCGCGCACGCGGGAATCCAGGTTTATTCCTTACCTGGGCTCCCGCTTTCGCGGGAGCGACGACTGACGGAGACCTGAATGAAAAACAGACCAAAGAGCCGGTTGAGCATATTCATTGTAATTATGCTCGTGGTACAATTTCTACTCGCAGCTGCCGCCCACGCTCAAGCACTGAAAAAAGTCCGCATGGCCAGCTCGTCGACCAACGTGTCGTTCCTCGCGCTCTACACCGCGCTCCATCGCGGCTTTTTCAAAGACGAAGGCATCGATCTGGAAATTATTTTCATGCCGGCCAATCTCGCCAGCACGGCAGTGCTCAACGGCGACGTCGACTACAACGGCGCGGTCACCGGTACCATCGGCGCCGCCGTCCAAGGGCGGCCGATGAAAGTCTTGCTCTTCACCGTGGCCAAGCCTCTGCTGTTTTTGGTAAGCCAGAAAAACATCAAAGACATAAAACAGCTCAAAGGCAAAAAAATCGCCGGCAGCTCGCCCGGCGGTTCGGCGACACTGCTCGCCAATCAAGCGCTCAAGCAAATCGGCTTGGAACCGGGGAAAGATGTTTCTGTGCTGCAGATGTCCGGCAGCGCCGCCAGCCGTTACGCTGTTTTGGAATCCGGCGTGGTCGAAGCATCGCTGCTGTCCGTGCCGGAAAACATCATCGCCATTGAAAAGGGCTACAACGAGCTGCTGTTTCTCGGCGATGTCGTCGAATTTCCGCAGAATGGCTTTGGCACGTCAGAGAAAAGAATCCGCGAAAACCCCGATGAAGTTTACCGCATGGTGCGCGCCACGCTGCGCGGCCTGCAATTCGTCTGGGACAAAAACAACAGCGAAGCGGTGACCAATATTTTGATGAAGCAATGGAAAGTGAACGACCGCAAAATGGCCGCTGAAATGTCCCGCCAAGTCGGTCGGGTCCTAACCCGAGACGCCTACGTCAAACCGGAATCGGTCCAAGTGCTGGTCGACCTCGCCCGCGACAGCGCCAAAGTCACCAAGCCGGTGAGCGCCATGGATGTCGTCGATTATTTTTTCTTAGACAAAGCGCGCAAGGAATTGGGAATTGCGAAATAGAATGTAGCGGCACGGCGTGCCGTGCCCTTTTACAAGACCTGTCAGATCAGCGGATCGATGATCACTTTGATCGAATCCTGGCCGCTCGCCGTCAGTTGAAAACCCACACCTGTTTCCGCCAAAGGCAATCGGTGCGTCACCATGTCGGCGACGCGCACTTTGTGGTCGCGGATTAGCGCCAACGATTCTTTCAAATCCTCGCCGCTCCCCGCGTAGGAAGTCACGACGTTGATCTCGTCGCGCCAAAAATTGAACAACGGGATCGGCACATCGACTCCAGCCGCCGTCGGCGCGAAGAACAGCAGCGTGCCGCCGCGATCGACTGATTTCACCGCCTGCTCGATCGCCGGCATCGCGGCGGTGCAAACGATGACCAAATCAGCGAGTCGACCGTCATTCAGTTCCAAAAGTTTTGCAGGCACATCTTCTGAACCATGAATCGTCGCATCGGCGCCGAACTGCTTCGCCGCATTGAGCCGGTACTCGCTGATGTCGGTTGCAATGATCCGCTCGGCGCCTCGCGCGCGGGCGAGCTGGATGTGCAGCAAACCGGAAATGCCGCTGCCGATCACCAACACAGCCTGCCCGGCACTCATACGCGCGAACCGCTGCGCGCGCACGACGCAAGCTAAGGGTTCTATGAACGAGCCTTCGTCGAATGTCATCGAATCGGGAATGCGTAACGTCCCCAACTCGACATTAATCTTGGGCACACGAATGTACTCGGCGAAGCCGCCGGGATCAAAATGCGTGGTGCGCAGCAAGTCGCAAACCGATTGGTGACCGGCGAGACAGTAGCGGCACTTGCCGCACGGCACATGGTGTGACGAAAAAACTCGATCGCCAACGCAGAAATTTTTGACACCGTCGCCAACTTCGACGATTTCGGCAGTGATTTCATGCCCCAAAACAAGCGGAGCCTTTTTGACGCGATACCATTCCATTAGATCGCTGCCGCAAATCCCGCTCGCCCGCGTACGAAGGAGCAATTCACCGTCGCCGATTTTCGGCACCGGCAACTCTTGCAACCGAACATCCCGATTGCTGTAGTACATTGCGACGCGCATGTTCATGAACCGTTAAATGTGTTTAAAACGCGCAGGGACGGGACGGTCGCGACCGTCCCCTACATCCGGCCATTTGTCACACTGATGCTTTATGACGCCTTCCGCGCTTTCGCGTTCTTCTCGCTCTCGTAAATCTTGAACGCTTCTTTCACCGAAACATTTTCATGCACGATGGCGCGCACAGCTTTGATCATCCCCACCGGCGAATCGGACTGAAAAATGTTCCGCCCCATGTCAACCCCGACCGCGCCGCCTTTGACCGAGTTGTGTGCCAGTTCCAACGCTTCCATCTCGGCAGTTTTCTTGCCGCCGGCAACGATGACGGGGATCGGGCAGCTGCCGATCAGCTCTTCGAAATTGTCGCAGTAGTAGGTTTTGACGATATGCGCGCCCATTTCCGCGGCGATGCGGCAGGACAATCCGAGATATCGCACGTCGCGCGCCATGTCTTTGCCGACGGCAGTTACAGCTAAAACTGGAATGCCGTACTTCTCGCCTTCGTCGACCAGCTTGGCCAAGCTGACCAAGGTCTCTTTTTCGAACTCCGAGCCGACGAAGATCGACAGCGCCATCGCCGAGACATTCAAACGAATGCAGTCGTCGATCGACACCGTGATGTCCTCGTTGGACAACTCTTTAAGAATGCTGGTGCCGCCCGAGACGCGCAGAACAATCGGCTTGTCGGCCTTCGCGTCCACCGACGTGCGCAGCACACCGCGCGTCAGCATGATCGAGTCGGCGTGCGGCATCAAGGGTTCGATGGTTTTGCGCGGCTCTTCCAGACCGCTGGTCGGTCCGAGAAAATAGCCGTGATCGACGGCCAGCATAACGGCCCGGCCGTCCGATTTGATAATTCGCCCCAAACGATTCGCCATTCCCCAATTCATCGACATACTTGCCTCCTAAGATCAGAGATTGAATGGCCAAAAACTATCATAAATCGGCTTTGATTGTGAATCCTGGCCGCTGTGGAATTTGACAGCGTAACCGGACAGCTATAAGTTGACGCGAACAGCTCCCGAGGAGGAACTATGCCGATTGAAATCGTCGATATGGTCAAGAAGGCGGGCGAAGGCAAACGCCAAGTCATCTTTAACACCAACCGTTTTCACGCTTGGGTGCATGTTTACCCCAAACCCGGCGACGCCGACGACATGCACTGCCACAACGCCGATCAAACTTTCTACGTCATCGACGGCGAATGCACCATGCACTTTCCCGACGGCGGCAAGGCGGTCATGACGCCGGGCATGGCGGCGACCATCACCGGCGGTTCCTTCTATCAGTTGGAAAATACCGGCAGCGGAGCAATGGTACTGATGGGCAACCGCTCCGGACCGTCGGAAGCGATCCAGCACATCAACTACGAGCTGCGCAAAGACATCAAGACATTGTCGCGCGAAGAGATGGACAAGATCCGCCATCCGGGCAACGTGCGAATTTCTAATTGACCGCAATGAGCGCGATCAATCGTCGGCAATAATCTTCGCCGGCGCGCCGAGCATCGGCCAGAGATAGCGCACGCCGAGTCCGAGCAGAATCATCGCGCCGCCGGCCAGCGTCGCCCGGGACGGAATCTCGCCAACGGTCAATGCCACCCACAGCGGGTTGAGCACCGGCTCGATCAGCGCGATCAGCGACGCCTCCTGTAACGAAACCGTTTGCAGCCCCTTGGAAAACAGAAAATAGGGCATGCCGAGCTGCACCGCGCCCATGACCGCGAGAATGATCGCTTGATGCAAAGACAGCGCAAGCCGCGATTGAACCACAAACAGAAGCAACAGCGCGCAAATCAAATTGTTGATCCAGGTCAAATACACCGGACTGATATTTTTCGTGCGCCCGAGATTGATCATATAAGCCGCGAACAGCACGCCGCTTAAGAGTGCGAGCAACACCCCGGCCATCTCCGGCGCGCCGGCGCTGTCGAAAGAAATGATCGCGACGCCGAGCATCGCCACGCCGAGAGCCAGACCGTTCAAACGCGAAATTTTCTCGCCCAATACCAGCCGGGAAAAAAGAAAAACAAAAATCGGCGCCGTGTATTGAAGCACGATGGCGTTGGCCGCTGTGGTGAGTTTATTGGCCGCGACAAACGCGCTGATCGCGGCTGTGTAGCTCAGCACCGAAACCAAGATCGCCGGCGAGACGCGCAGTTGGCTGGGCCGCACCAACGGCAAGAAAACCAACGACGCGAACAGGCTGCGGTAGAACACAATCGTGAGCGGAGGAAGCGGCAGATATTTGATAAAAACTCCCGCCAGGCTCCACAAGATAGCTGCAGCGAGAATCAGCAGCCGGCCGCGATTCGGTTTTTGGCGGGTTCCATGGCTTGCCTCCCCGGTTGACATCGCCGTCTCTCTTTCTTAAAAGAACTTTCTACCACGCGTGCCGCGGCAATAGAATTGGCGCCGGCGGCGGCTTTGATCGTAGAGGACATTTTTTGGCGGGAAGCGATGATGACGCTCATGAAGCCCGTTGCCGATCTCCGATGGCTCTATCTCGACGTTAACAGCTATTTCGCCAGCGTCGAGCAGCAACTGGAGCCCTCGCTGCGCGATCGTCCCGTCGCCGTGGTGCCGGTCATGGCGGAGCGCACCTGCGCTATCGCCGCGAGCTACGAGGCCAAAGCTTACGGCGTCGCCACCGGCATGCCGATCTGGGAAGTTAAAAGACGGTGCCCGGATATTCGGATAGTGCCGGCGCGGCATGACCTCTATGTGCGTTTTCACCACCAAATCCTCGAGCAGATCGAAACCCATCTGCCGGTGGCCAAAGTCTACTCCATCGACGAGGTGGCCTGCGCTTTGATCGGCGCGGAGCGCAGCCGCGAAAACGCGCTCACCCTGGGCAGAAAAATCAAACGCGGCATAATCGAAAAGGTCGGCGCCTATCTGCGCTGCTCGGTGGGCGTCGCGCCCACTCGTCTTCTCGCCAAGCTCGCTTGCAAGCTGCAAAGACCCGACGGCCTGACGGCCATCGAGATCCATGAGCTGCCTGAAAAAATTCTCTCGCTGCGTCTTTCCGCCCTGCCGGGAATCGGCGCCAACATGGAACGAAGGCTATGCCGGGCCGGCGTCGACGACATCGCCGGCTTGTGGACGATGAACCCGAAACGGGCGCGCAAAATTTGGCACAGCGTCGCTGGAGAACGCTTCTGGTACGCGCTGCATGGAATCGACCTGCCGGAGCAAGAAACCGCGCGTCATTCCATCGGACACAGCCGCGTGCTCGGCCCAAGTTACCGCCAGCCCGGCCAGGCGCGCTTGGTCGCTCGTCGCCTGACCATGAAGGCCGCCAGCCGGCTGCGGCGTCTCGGCTATTTAACGGCCGGCATTGGGCTGCAAGCCCGACTAGAAGACAACTCTCGATGGGACGGCGCGTTACGCCTCTATCGGACTCAGGATTCTCTCGCGCTTCTGCGCGGGATCGAGGAGTTGTGGCGTCAGCTTGTGGCGCGCTACAGTGGGATGCAGATCAAAGGGGTGTCGGTCACGCTGGATCGGTTGATGCCGCTCGCGGATGCCCCCGCCGACCTGTTTGACGCCTCACGGAACGGCTCTGGCGAACCAAGGGACCGGGGGACGAAACTTTCCCACGCCATGGATCGAATCAATAAACGCTATGGACAGAACACGATCACCTTGGGCATGACGCCGCAGGCAGGCTTAGAGTTTCTCGGCACCAAAGTAGCCTTCACTCGCATCCCCGACCGCGCCGAATTCTGCGAGTGACAATAATTTGCTTAATTTTACGCCGCTACCACCGAGACCTTGAGCGGCACGGTCAGGTCGGCGGACAGGCGCACCGGCACGTTGTAGTCGCCGGCGACTTTGATCGGTTCGGCCAATTGAATCTTACGCCGGTCGACGCTCAACCCCTTCGCCTTGAGGGCTTTCTCGATGTGGATATTGGTCACCGAGCCGAACAGCTTACCTTCTTCGCCGACCTTCATCGCGATCACCACCGACACGCCGTTCAACTGGTCGCCCACCGCGTGGGCCTGGCGCACGATCTTTTGCTTCTGGTCGCCGACGATTTTTTTGTGGTGCTCGAAGGTTTTTAAATTCTTCTTGTTGGCTTCGAGCACCAGTCCGCGCGGCAATAAGAAGTTACGCGCAAAACCGTCGCGCACCCGGACGATTTCGCCGATCTTGCCGAGATTGGCAACGTCTTCTTTCAATATGACTTCCATGGTTCCTCCGCTAAGCTGCTTCGTTGGGCGTGAGGTTGTCCTTGCCTAAACGGCGAAAATCGCCCCACAGATCGAACAGCCCAAGCCCCACCACCAGCAGCGTAAAAATTTGTTGAAAAACGATCAGCACATAGGTCAAGCCGCGCAAAAAGCGCGGCACTTTGTTCTTGTGAAAAAAAAACCCGATCACCGCCAGGCCTTGGGCGAAATAGTAGGCGCCGATCACCAGTAAGAGATTCGCCGCAACCACCCGGGCCGTGCTCAACCCGGGAATGAAAAATATAAAACCGCAAGCGATGAAGCCCCAGACCAGGGGCTCGGGCGCTTGCCATTCGCGCAAATGCACGAGCGCAAACCAGCCGGCGCGCTGCTCGGGAAAACGCCGGCCGAGATAAAGAATATTGACCAAAGCGATGAACGCGAAACTGAGCAGCAACAGGGCCGGCAGAATCTGCAACAGCAGGTCGATGATCTGCGGCGCGCGTTCTTTTAGCAGCGCGATGCCGTCCTGCGGGAAGCCCATTTTTTCCTGCATGCGCACCGCGGCATCCATTTGCTGCGCCATTCCCTGGCGAAAATCGCTAAACATCGCCGGCCACGAACCGAAGAAAAACCACGACACGGCCGCGGTCAACGCCAGCATCACGCCGGCCACGCCGGCGACCAGGTAATCGATCACGCGAATCCGCCCCAACAAGCCCAACAGCATGGCCGCCATCACGGCAAAGATGCCGTAGATCAACGCCAGCTCTTCGCCGGCGAAAAGGATCAACGCCAGGATGGCCAGACCCAATACCGCCATACCGCCGGCGACGCCGAATTTGAAACCGAACATCAGCACCGGCTGGACTACGAAGGGCAAAAGAATCACGCCCAGCGGCGGCACGCCGATCGCGCTCATGAATAGCAAGACGCTGGCGGCTAAAGCCAATAGGAATTTACTGATGACTTCGAGCCGCCGCATGACAAGGACCCCAGAACTAAAATTTAGGAATTGGCGGTGGTAAAGGGCAGCAACGCCACGCTGCGCGCCCGCTTGATGGCGGTGGTCAGCAAGCGTTGATGACCGGCGCAATTTCCGGTGATGCGGCTCGGCGTCATCTTGCCCCGTTCGGTGACGAACTGCGTCAGCATGCGCAAATCTTTGTAGTCGATCTTGAGCGTCTTATCGGCGCAAAACCGGCACACCTTACGCCGAAACATCGGCCGGCGGCGCTGTCCACCCTTGTCTTCATCCGATCGCTCGCGGCTGGGACGCGCGCTCCGTTCGTATTGTGCCATAGTTTAAACTACCTCTTTCTCCGATTTTAGCCGTCGCTGCGGTCGGCGAGACCCTGCGCGGCGAATAGAATTACCCGTGTTAGCGGAATGCAGCAACCAATGGAACTATTCCGCGGGCGGCTCGACGGCCTTCGGGGCGCTTTCTTCTGTGTGACGCCGCGGCTCTTCGTTGCGCCGGGGATCGTCATAGCGCCGCGGCTCTTCAACATAGCGCGGCGTCGAAGGACTCACGGTGGGCGTGCTTTCGTCGGCCCGCACGGTCAGATAGCGCAGTATCCCGTCGGTGAGCCTGATGTTGCGTTCGAGCTCGTCCACCGCTTTGCCGGTGGCGCGGTAACGAAGCAAGGTGTAGAAGCCCCGCGCCTGCTTTTCGATGCGATAAGCCAGATCGCGCGCGCCCCATTCATCGACGGCGGTCACGGCGCCGTCCTGGCCCTCGATCACCTTTTTGAACTTCTCGATGAACTCTTTCATTCGCGGCCCTTTTTCGGGATGAACCACAAAAAGGGTTTCATATAAAATCACAATATTCGTACCCTCCCTAACAGGTCGTTTTTTCTAACATAGCCACCGGCTGTTTACAACGTAAGCGACGTTAACCGTCGGCCCGGTTATAAAGCTCCATGGCGCGCTGAACGCCGTTGCGCAACAGACATTCGACGGCGGCCGCGGCGCGGTCGAGGATCGCGCTTAGCGCGCCGGCCTCGCCGGCATCAAACCCTTCCAAGACATAATCCACCGCAT
>OELC01000370.1_pt1 | contig 12996 bp, 14 predicted proteins | sample 1503131 | NCBI WGS metagenome assembly OELC01 (sample SAMEA104379562, study PRJEB20068) | metagenome | isolation source: 1998 | reverse complement strand
TTTTTTCCAAGCGCCGCCGCCGGCGCTACTCCGGCTTGGCAAGCGCCGGCGCTTCGAACAGCTCTTTCTGTTTGTCGTCCGCCGCCGCCAGCCGCTGGCCGAATTGATCGAGCCGGCGCTCGGCGCTTTGATAACTCGATTGGGCGTGGCCCAGGTGCTTGCCCAGCAGCGAAAACTCGTCGCGAAACTTGGCGAACTCGCCATCGAGCCGGCCCAAATATTCGAGGATTTCCTTGGCGCGCTCTTCGACCTTCATGCCCTTGAGCCCGAGCACGATCGCCTGCAAATAGGCGTAAAGCGTGTTAGGCGACACCGGGATGACACGCTTGGCGAGCGCGTAATGCGACAGACTCTTTTCGTCGCGCGACTCGTCTTTGATAATCGTCTCGTAATAAATATTCTCCGCCGGAATATACATCAAGGCGAAATCGTAGGTGCCCTCGTCGGGCAAAATATACTTGGCCGCGATGGCGTCGATATGTTTTTTCACGTCCGCGCCGAACTGGCGCTGGGCGCGGTTTTTTTCCTCGTCGCTGGGCGCCTCCAGCATGCGTTTAAAATTTTCCAGCGGGAACTTGGCGTCCACCGGCACCAACGACGCGCCGAGCTTCACCACCGCGTCGACCTTCTCCCCGCTGCGAAATCCGTGCTGCGTCGCGAAGTGCTGCGGCGGTAGAATCTGGCCGAGCAATTCTTCGAGAAAATATTCGCCCAAACCGCCGCGCAGTTTGGGCGCGCGCAAAATTTCTTGCAGCGACGCGATGTCCTTGCCGACTTCATAAATTTTTCGATTGGCCTCTTCCAGGCCGCCCAGGCTGCGCTGCACATGGCCGACTACCTGCGACGCATGGTCCAACCGTTCGCCCAAGCTCTGCTGGGTTTGGCTCAGCACCTCGGCGTTCTCTTTCAAGCGTTGATTGACCTGGCCCAAGAGCTGGCCCAACTGCTGCTGGATCGCTTGCGTGCTGTTGTCCAAGCTTTGGCTGAACTGCAAGCGCAGCTGATCGACTTGCTGTTGCATCAACAGCAGCGACGAATCTCCATGTTGGTTTTGCAATAGCCCTTGCAGCCGGCTCAAAAAAAACCAGCCGAATAGAATCAAACCGAGAAATAACAGGAGCAGCAGGACCAGCGGATTGGATAATTCCACGATCAACCGTGGCGCGATCAGAGCAGGCGGAGAGCCGATTCGAGAATCTCGCTGAGTTTGCGAATCTGCGTCGCGCGCATGGAACGCTCTTCGCGCGGCGCGCCGAAATAATTATCGATGCTCTTTTTCAGATTCCACTCGAGTAACTCGACGCAATGGTCCATGCTGACTTTTTCGGAACGGCGGCGGCGGGCTTGGTGCAGTTCCTGGAGCTGGATGATCTGACCCATACAGTTCGCTAGCATAGGCGCGGCGGCGAATTTGTCAAGGCCGCGAGCAATTTATCGCCGGCTCCTGCTGCGTCACGCAGTGAATCGCGCCCAACCCGGCGACCACTTCATTGCAACGCAAGCCGATCACTTTTCGCTCGGCGAATAATTCCTGCAAGATGCCCAAGGCGGTTGGGTCGTTGCCATCGTCGAAAGTCGGCACCAGGACAATTTCATTGGCGATGTAAAAATTCGCATAACTCGCCGGCAGCCGCGCGCCTTCATAATAGACCGGCGCGGGACAAGGCAGAGCGACGATTTCCAAGGGGTTGCCTTGCCGATCTCGCGCGCCCTGCAAGCGCTCGTAGTTGTCTTGCAGTAACGCGTAATTCTCGTCGCGCGAGTTCGCCTCGACGATGCAGGCGACCGTCGTTGGATTGACGAAGCGCGCGATGTCGTCGATATGGCCGTCGGTGTCATCGCCGACGATCCCTTCGCCGAGCCAGATCACGTGTTCCACGCCGAGAGAGTTTTTTAGAAACTGCTCGATCTGGCCGCGGCTTAAGTGCGGATTGCGGTTGCGGTTGAGCAAACACTGCTCGGTGGTGAGACAAGTCCCCGCGCCGTTGACGTCGATGGAGCCGCCTTCGAGAACGATCTTGTGATCGAAGACCGGGACTTTGAGCAGCCCGGCGATCTCACGCGCGACCCGCTCATCTTCTTGATACGCCTGGTACTTGTCGCCCCAGCCATTGAAAATCCAGTCGTTGAACGCCAGCGGCGCATCCGGCGATTGGCGCGTCACAAACGTCGGGCCGTAGTCGCGCATCCAGACATCGACGGTTGGAATTCTCAGCAGTGTGACGTTGGCCAGCTCGCACTTTGCCGCGCGCAAACGGGCGGCGACATCTTGTTCCGCCTGCTCGTCGTTAACCAACAAGCAAACTTGCTCGTGGGTTGCCAACGCGCGCACCATGCGCACCCAGATCTGGCGCACCAGCTCTAAATAAGTCGGCCAGGTCTCCAGATTGGTCGGCCAGGAGAGCCAGGTGGCGCGGTGGCGCGCCCATTCGGCGGGCATCGCATAGCCGAGCGCCGCCGGCGTCGCCAAGTTCGAGAGGGAAGCGTTCATAAAAAAGCGCTAGGATTAATTAACGGTCGAGCATGCGGGTAAGCAGCAAACTGTAAGCATCGATGCGCCGGTCGCGCAGAAACGGCCAACTCTGGCGCGTCTGCTCGATCTTGGCGAGATCGCATTTGGCGATGAGAATTTCTTCGCGCTTGGCGCCGGCACTGGCAACGATCTCGCCAAAGGGCCCGGCGACAAAGGAATGACCCCAAAAATTTATTTTGCCTTCCCGGCCGACCCGATTCGCCGCGGCGACGAAAACGCCGTTGGCGACGGCGTGGGAGCGTTGGATCAGCTCCCAGGCGTTCCGTTGGTCGCGCGCCACGCTGCGCGGCTCGTTGGGAATCCAACCGATGGCGGTGGGATAGAAAATAATCTGCGCCCCCGCCAGCGTCGCTAGGCGCGCGGCTTCGGGAAACCACTGGTCCCAGCAGACCAGCACCGCGATCTTGGCGTAGCGCGTCTGAAAACTCGGAAAGCCCAAATCGCCGGGGGTAAAATAAAATTTTTCATAGTAGAGCGGATCGTCGGGAATATGCATCTTGCGATACTTGCCGGCGATGGAGCCATCGGCGTCAATGACCACCGCGGTATTGTGATAGATGCCGGCGGCGCGCCGTTCGAACAACGACGCGACGATGACGATCTTTCTTTTGCGCGCTAACTCCGCCAACACCGCCGTGCTCGGACCCGGAATGGTTTCGGCTAACTTAAAGTTGCGCTGATCCTCGCTCTGGCAAAAGTAGCGCGAGCGAAACAGCTCTTGCAGGCAAATCACCTGCGCGCCTTTCTTTGCCGCAGCTTCGATCCGTTCCATAGCTTTGGCAAGATTAGCGGCCGGATCGTCGCTGCAAGTCATTTGCACGAGCCCGACTTTGACTCTTCCCAGCTTGGTTTTGCGTGGCATGATAAACGCTAATGTAGCGGAATTCTTTTAGAGAAACAAAAAAGGGAGAGAAAAGTAAGCAAACTTTCCTCTCCCTTTGTCAATCCGAGACCCGGGTTATTTCAGATGCTGGGCGAAAAACGACTTGGTTTTCTCCCAAGCGTCGGCCGCTGATTTTTCATGATAGCTGGCGCGCTCGTCGCAGAAAAAGCCGTGGCCCGCTTCCGGATAAATCTTCATCTGGAACGAGACTTTTTTCGTCGTCAACTCGGTGTTGATCTGGCCGACGTGATCCATCGGGATCAATTGATCCTTGGCGCCGAAGAAAAGATACATCGGGCACTTGATCTCGCCGGTGCGCGACAGCGGGCTCGGATTGCCCATCGGAATGCCGCCGCCATAGTAGGGCACCGCGCACTTGACGTCGTTGGCATGATGCGCCGCGGTCAGATAGGTCAGCCGCCCGCCCATGCAGAAACCGACGACGCCCAGCGAGCCGGCCTTCACGTTGCTCTGGGATTTCAAATGCGCGATCGCCGCGCCGACATCTTCCATCGCCTTGGGATCCTGCACCCGCTGCAAGGTCGCGATCGCTTTGCCCATGTCGGAAAATGGAATCACCCGCTCCGCTTCGCGATGATAAATGTCCGGGCAGATCGCCACATAACCTTCGGCGGCGATCCGCTCGGTAACCTTTTTCATGTGATCGTTCACTCCGAAAGCTTCCTGGATGACGACGATGCCAGGATAACTGCCGCCGTCCTTGGGCGCCGCCACATAGGTTTCCATCTTGCCGTCAGAAGTGTTGAGTTGAACCGTTGAACTTGAAACGTCCATCGCGAACCTCCTTGAATTGCAAAAGTTGATTTGAATTGAAGTGTTTTTTCTCTATCAGATTTCTATTTGTCGGTCCACCCCGGAATGGTCCGGGAGCACGGCGCAGCAAGACCGTGCGCGGCGAAATGAATCGGCGGAAACAGTGGGAAAAAAAACAAATGAGGGCGGACCTGTCCCATGTTAGTCCAACGACGCCGCTGGGATCGATTCAGGCCGGAACAGCGCAGGGAACTCGATCCAACCGAGGATCGAAAATGAATCGGACAGCCTTGGGATCGAGCGTGAAACTAGCGCTTGAGCCACTGATGGACAAGGTGGCGTGCCAACAGCGCTGGCGGCATCCGCAACCAATGGGACCGGGCATAGAGCATCGAGGCGGCGAAGTCGTGCATGAATCCTAGTCGCCCGTCGGAGCGGTAAGAAATGACGTTGGCGACGAAATGATCCATCAGCTGAGGTATGGGCCACGGCGGCGCGAAGTCTTGGCTTCGTTCCATCACCGATTGAGGGATCGGCGTGTTTAAGACAAGTTTGGCATAGCGCAACGCATAATAGAGCGGCCTAACCAGGTTTAGCTCTTGGCCACGTTCCATCAACTTGTCCCAAAAACTCCCGTCGGCGGCGAAATAACGCAGCAGCTCATCGAGATCGACGATATCTTTTAAGCCTCGTTTCAGATCGCCGTCTTGAAAAGCGTGGGCAGCGCTGTGCAGCACCATATCGGGCGGACACAAAACACTAAATGGTGAGCCCTCCACGGCCACCGCTTCGGCCAGCAGTTTTTCTGGATCGGGATGGAGCCGTCCAGTTGGCGGCAGAATCGTATGGTGGACATCGACTACCGTGCCCCTTTCTCGGTGCCGTAAGGGCGGCAGCTCATGGGACCAGATGCGGTAGTAAAACTGGTCATATTCATCTAACTTGGTGTGCTCCCAGCCGTGCGCTTTGAGCGCGCCTTCCACCGCGGCGAGGTCTTTTTTGTGGACCAAAAGATCGATGTCGGAGGAGACTCTGCCATTGGACACCGGTAGATCCGTCACCAAGTACGCGGCGCCTTTTAGCAGTAGGATCGGAACTTGCACCTCTCGCAACGCCCGGGTGATTCGATTGATCTCCCAGCGCATAATCCGCCGCTCATTGTCGGCGACGATTCGCGCCGTCTCGAGATGCATTTTCGGCTGCTCCGGTATTCCATCGAGGAAGCCACCTGCGGCGAGTAGATATTGAACTCGGCCCAGTAAGCCCACGCGCTGGGCCGAGTGAATCAAAACATCCCACTGAGGATGGCTCAAATCCGTCAAACGTTGGGGCTGAGTTAGGATGGTCTTTAAGACCGTATCGATGGCCATCGGTAATGGCGGATGAAAGGCTTGCTACTGTGCCGTGGGCAAGCGATCGAACCAATCCATCGCTTCGTCCAAATCGCTATAGAGAAATTCATAGGAATCAGTCCGCTCTAAGAGTTGCGTCAAAGCTGCAAATCCGACGGCACCGAGGATTGAATAATTCACTAGGCCCGAAGACAATCGAATAAAGGCCTCCCCCTTCGGCAATAATTTTACGCTCGTCGTTGACCCTGCCTGGTATTTTGGAAAAATCATCCACGTGGGCGCGGCGGTTTCATGCATGCGCGCGACGCTCTCGCGGGGAGCACGCATGTAAGCGATCGTTCCTTTGATCGTGTTGTAAACTTTCGGGCTGAAGGTTTCCTTCGGCGCGAATTGTTGCATGACGTCGATGGATGCGTTCTTTAAGCTAATCGGCCGGGCCATGGGGGAAATCAAGCCAGTCGATGGCGACACCAACGTCAACTCATCGGTCAGCAAGCGCCAACCGCGGCTTACCAGGGCAGCGCACAAGGTGCTTTTTCCAGAGCCTGGCGGCGCCGGTAAGATAGCCGTATAGCCCGCGCGCTCGATCGAGGCGGCGTGAAGGATCAAGAAGTGGTAGATCGTCGCGTAGATCGAAAAGTTGAGCAGGCTTTCAAAGACCGCCAGGGCTTGATCCGTAGGAAGCGGGGCGAACGGGCACTCATCGTTTAGATAGCACACGACCTGTGGATGCCACAGCCGGTGGTGATTATGCGGCCGATCCAGCCTGACATGAAAATCCGCGAAGCTATCGATCTCATAAGGAAAATCTTTATAAAGCAACTGCACCCCGTCGGCCACATTGGCGAGTGGAGAATTGACATGCACCACGAACGGTCCCGTACGAATCCGAATTCCGGGAGAGCGCAAAGTGCGGCGCAATTCACTGGCTGAAACTTGCGAAATTTTCACTCGGTTACGGGCTCGATCAGCCCCAGGGAGTCCAATTGCTTGAGTAGATCCTCGACAGTGTGATCCAACTCTTGGTCCGATTCTAGATCATTTTCACAAGCAAGTCGATGTGAAAGTGCGCCAGCGCTGGCATGAGCGTCGGCAAGATAGTAGAGCACTTGTCCCGCCGTTGGATTAAGAAGATGTGTGGTCCCTGAGTCTAGGTTATAGACAATGACGCCATCGTCCCAGGACTTCATCAATAGATTCGCGGCGCGCCAAACTTCCGTTCCCGCCATGGAGTGATCAACTACTACTTGTTGCTGTTCCCGTTACTATTACCGTTACTAGTCCCGTTACTATTACCGTTTGTATTGCCGCCATCCTTACAATTATGGGCCTCATACATATTCTCAATGGCGTGCTCGGGAACGTTGTTATGATCCCAACCCTGACCGTTCAACAACGCTGGAGGTATATTGGCGAACGAGCCACCGAGAATTACTGACGCCAGAGCTGAACATTCAGCGTTCTGCGCTAGGGCGGAACGGTTCATCAAGGTCAGCAATATCGGTGTTGTCGCGAGTCCCGCGATCAATATGCGGCGGCGGGGATCAGGGGCGCGCTCTTGCCGTTTAGTTGAATCTAAGGACGTTGGGGTGACTTTCTCGGATTCAACCGGCAACGATTCCTGCTGCTCCGCGGTGCTACGTGTGTCAGTTGTGTCACGTCCGTTCTGTCCCATGATTACTCCCTATCCATGTAAAATTTGTAGTGTCCGCCATTCAATTGCGCTATTTGGCAATGGTTAGTTCTTTAGCGACCCCAGCTTCAGCTAACGACGAAAAACTGTGCATGATCGGTGCCAACTAATAACCTATTGAAATAGCGAGAACCCGTTGGCTATCTCAACGACGCACTTGTAAAATAAATTTACTTTTTTACCATTCTTCGAAGCGAGCGTTTAAGCACTTAATTTCAAACAACTTATTCGCCTGCGATGTGCAAATAAAACTTACACTCCGATGACCTAACAGTTTCTTCTTACAGTTGCCGTAGAAGATAAGGGAAAAGTTGACCACCGATGCGTTTGTCCCACCGTCGGCTAACAATATTTTCGGCAAAATCCGAGCACCCGATCACAGACCTTCTGCGTGGTCTGCTCCGGCGGCATGATGTTCCAGAAATCTGCTTTCGGTAGAAGCTCGCGCAGATAGTGCGCCGCGGAGGTCGCGTGGGACTGATCGTCGCCGGGGATGATTAATGTTGGAGCGGCAATGCCCATCACCTCTTCGGCCTCGGCCCCTGGCGCGGTATCGCGGTCGAACATACCGCGACCGGTAGTGAGGATAAGGCCGAGATAACGCTCTAAGTCCTGACTCGCGAAACGGTCGGCGAACGCAATGTCCTTGGCGACCGCCGTCGCCCAGGGCCCCGATTCCGGGTCCATCCAGAAGCTCTTGCCGCCGCGTGCCCGTTCGATGACGCCGCTCAAGCCATTTTGTTTGGCGAAATTATAATGGCGCAGGAAACGTTCTTGCGCGGCGACTTTCCAGCGATAGCCGCCCACCGGCCAGTGCAGAATCAAGCCGCGCGTCACTTCGGGAAAGTGAACGCCAAAAGCCAAGGCCACCGAGCAGCCCATGCAGCCGCCCATGACAAAGGCAGAGTCAATTTTCAAATGATCGAGCAGCGCTTTTCCTTGGGTGGTGTAACTCGCCCAGCCGAGCCGCTCGACTCGCCCGCCCGACCGGCCGCACTCGCGCCGGTCGTAAAGAATTACGGTATGTTCGGCGGCTAGCGCTTTGATCGCGTCGGCCCCGGTCCACGCGCTGGCCTCGCGCCACTTATCGATAGTCGCGTCGAAACCGCCCGGCGCGCACATCAAGATCGACGTGCCCGAGCCATGGGTCTCATAATAGGTTTCGATTCCGTCGAGGATTGCGGTCGGCATCGTTGGTCCCTCCTAAACTTTGCTCAATAGCGGCGAATGCGCTAGAAAAGATTTAGCACGCTGTCAGACCGGAAAAAAGTTCAGCCCGCGTGCGGCATGGAGGCGCGATCGTGAGCGATCGAGACACCGAAGAAAAACTTACCGAACTGTTGCATGTGATGGCGCAACTGCGCGGCGCTAACGGCTGTCCGTGGGACAAGGAGCAAACCCATCTATCTCTCAAACCTTGCCTGCTCGAGGAAACCTACGAGTTGCTCGACGCGCTTGACGACGGCGACGTGACGAAACTAAAAGAAGAACTGGGCGATGTTCTTTTGCAAGTGATCTTTCATTCCCAGATCGCCAAGGAAGCCGGCAGCTTCACAATCAAAGACGTGTTTGAATTGCTCACCGACAAGCTGGTGCGCCGCCATCCCTATGTCTTTGCCGGCGAACCGCTGCCGGAAGACCCCGCCGCCGCGCTCAAACAGCGCGCGCAGCTCAAAGCCAATGAAAAAAAGGACGGCGAAATAAAATCCGCTCTTGGCAACGTGCCCAAAGCGATGCCGGCGTTGGCGCGCGCGCAGTCAATCTCGCGACGCGCCGCTCATCTAGGTTTTGAGTGGCCGAACATCGAACAGGTTTGGGCTAAAGTCGAAGAAGAGATGCGCGAGCTGAAAGAAGCCGCGGCGTCGGGCGACAAGACTCACACCGGCGAGGAGTTTGGCGATCTACTTTTCACCATGGTCAATATCGCGCGCTTTCTCGATGTCGAGTCCGAACAGGTTTTGGCGCAGACCGTCGACCGTTTCACCCGCCGCTTCCATCACGTCGAAGCGCGGCTGCGTCAAGCGAACAGAGATTTCGCTCAGTCGTCGCTCGAAGAAATGGACCGCCATTGGGACGAAGCAAAAAAACTAGAAGGTCAAGGGAAGTTAGGGAAGTTGGCGAAATGAGCGAGCGGCAGCCTAGAATCGTTTTTCTCGACGCCGCCACCTACGGCGATACGCCCCTCGAACCATTCACAGACACCTGGAATTGCACGGTGCATCAAGTGACCAATCCGGCTGAAACCATCGAACGAATCGCCGGCCACACCGTCGCCATCACCAATAAAGTCGCCTTCGACAAAGCGATTCTGAATGCCGCCGAAGCCAGTGAGCTTAAACTCATCGCCGTCGCCGCCACCGGCACCGACATCATCGACAAAGACGAAGCGACCAAACGCGGCGTCAAAGTCTGCAACGTCCCCGGCTACGCGACCCAATCGGTGGCGCAGTTCACCCTAGCGCTGATTCTCGAACTAGCGACCTGCGCGGGAAAATATGGCAGCGCGGTGAAAACGAGTGAATGGCAGAAGAGTCCCGTTTTCTCACTGCTGACTTTTCCGATTATGGAACTCGCCGGCAAAAAACTCGGCATCATTGGTTTCGGCAATATTGGCCGAGCGGTGGCGCAAATGGCGCGCGGCTTCGGTATGGAGATTCTCATCGCCGCACGTCCCGGAAGCACAGCGCCAATTCCCAAAGACCGGCTGTCGGTCAGCGAATTGCTCCAGCAAGCAGACATCGTTTCGCTCCACTGCCCGCTCACGCCGGAAACGAAAAATTTAATTAATGACCGATCACTGGCGCTGATGAAACCATCGGCATTTCTCATCAACACCGCCCGCGGCGCACTGATCGACGAAGCCGCGCTGCTCGACGCGTTACGGAGCAAAAAAATCGCGGCGGCGGCCCTTGATGTCATCTCCAAGGAACCGCCGCCGCCAGATCATCCGATCATTCAGGCCGCCGCAGAGTTAGACAACCTGCTGGTCACCCCGCACACGGCATGGAGTGCACGCGAAGCGCGCCAGCGGCTATTGGTCGACGTCAAAGCCAACGTTGAAGCATTTCTCTGCGGCGAGCCGCGCAATCTGGTGGCGTGAAGAGATCGGCAATGGCGTGGCGTATAAAATCCAGTCAGAGTCAAATCACCTCGTCGACGTCCAATCCCAACGCCAGCCGTCCGGCATAAGTTTTTTGCGCACCTTCGCGCAGCGGATGATAGCGCGCCGCCTGGGCATCACGGAAAAGTCTTTCCAGCCCGGCCGAACGGTAGAACGCGCTGCCGCCTGCGGCTTCCATCGCGAGTTCCACGGTTTTCAGCACACCACGCGCAACCAACGTGCGACCAGTCATGATGCGATTGGTGGCCGCCAACCCCGGATCGTCGGTCGCCGCGGCGGCGATCATGTCTTGGCGCGCCAACCGAGCCATGGTCAATTCGTTATCGATGGCGCCGATGAGATCGACCGAACGATGATCCACTTTGCGCCTGCGCGCCTGATCGACGACCAAATCGCGTGCTGCCTCGGCAACACCGAGATATGCCGAGTAGACCAACGGGAATGCGATCATCGAAATAATGTGAAACAGCGGATGCCATTTGCCCTGCGGCCGCTTCCCGCCAATTGCTGCATCAGCAATGAAAACGTCGGTCAGTTCGATATCGTGCGAGCCGGTGCCGCGCATACCCATAACTCTCCAGGTATCGAGCAGCTTCACGCCCTCCGCTTTCATCGGCACCGCGAAATGCAACACGGATGGGCCAGCCTCGGGATCGTCGTAAACCGCGCTCGTCATCAACAGATCGCCGGCGGGCGCGCCGCTTGAAAAGATTTTCCGACCGTTGATGCGAAAGCCGCCTTCGACTCGCGTTGCCGTGCCCGAGCCCTGCAGCCAGTCGGAACCGCCGCTGCTCAAAAGCACAATGTTTTCAGTGGCGACTCGCTTCAACAAACCGTCCACCGGCGCTTTCTGATGGCGCCAGCGCCACGCGTTGGTCGCCACCTGATGGGTGTGCATGGAAAAGGCCAAACCCGTCGAACCGCAATGATAAGCGATTCGTCGTAACATCTCGCACAGCTCAGTATGGCTGGCGCCGAGCCCGCCCAATTCTTCCGGTACGCCGGCAGCTATCAGCCCGTGCGCTTTGAGTTCAGAGTAGTTTTCCGCGACGAAGCGATCTTGCGAGTCGGCGGCGGCGGCGCGCTTCGCAAAGCGTGGGCCTAGTTCTGCTAGTGTGTCTGTGATCTTTTCGGAAGCTTGCATATGGCCTCCGCAAGCTAATTTATTTGCTGCCAATGACATGTCAATCTCCTTTGATTTTTTTGGTGCCAGTCTTTCTCATTCGGTAATATCGCCGCACGCCTAGCAGAATGCCGGAGCCATGGATTCAATCTGTGTTCGCGCCTCCGGCTTGATCTGTTCCACGGTGGCAAGAAAGTTCGGATGCGTCATCCCCGTGCCCAGATAGGTCCAGCGCATCCCCTTCAACACCGCGTCAGCCATCTCCTGGCGCTCACTCTTAGTCAGCTTTCTGCCGGTCGCGGCGATAAACGCCTCGACGTCGAACTCCGTCTGTTGCTTGATCCCCTCGTCGATGAAGGCGCCGATCTCCGCATATTCCTGAAATGCCTGTTCGATCTCCTTCTCCGCGGCGTTGGCCGCCAGCTCTTCGACGATCAAAGTATCGAGCTTGGTATGCTGCGACTCTTCGAGCCAGTGATGCTTCAACAGGCTTTTGAACTGCGGATCGAGTTCCTGATTATCCCGCACCGCCTCGATGTAATGGCGCAGCGTGATCCATTCGATGTGAAGAACCGCAATGCCGACGCCCAACGGGCTATGCGACAATACGAACTTTTTCACTTCCTCGGCCGGTCCAATGAAGTCGCAGCGGCTGCCGAAGCCTAGTTCGAAATCGTGGCGAAATTCTTTGAACAGATGAATATGCTTTGCTTCCTCACCCGCGAACTGCAGCAGCGCGCGAATCCTGTAATCGTCGCCCGACAGCCGCGCCCTTGCGTGGTCGAGAGCGAACGGCAGAATAAATTCCTCCACCAGACCGAACATGGCGAGATACTCGTGGCCGCGGATCTGGTTCAAGATCCGTTTCTCTTCGGTGGATAGAAATCCGAGCCCATCCACCTGCGCCAACGCTTCCGGCATGAACGGCTTGCTAAAATCCAAGCGCTTGTCGCCGCCGACGATGTCCTCGATGCGCCAGTTGATGCGCTCCGAAGTCTCCAGCACCCCTTGGTAACTATAATTATTATTCATAATCCAACCTCCTTTTGGTTTTCGGCTTAACGCCGTTTGCAAAGGCGTTAGTGCGGGAAACGTGCCAGCGCGGAGAAATCCGCAGATGGACTGAAAAAACCTGGAGTTAGAAGATTTAGAACCAAGCTGCGAAGTCACGAAATCACGTCGGCGACGAAATCTCGTGAGCCGTGGAAATGAATTTTCGTGAGCGGGAGTTACGACTGGCGCTTGCGCTCGATGCCGAGCGCCTTCATGCGCGAGCTGAGCGTGGTGGGCTTCATGCCAAGCAGGTTGGCGGCGCCGTTATCTCCGGCGACCTTCCACTCGCTCGCATTGAGTCCGGCGATAATATTGTTGCGTTCGATCTCCTCGAGATCCTTCGCAGTGCGCACGCGCTGGGCGCTCTCATCCTTTGCGCTCAGCACGGCGGCGATCATGCTCACGCTTTCAGGCAGGGCGCGATCGAGGTTCAGCCGACCGTCGCGTGACGTGATCACGGCGCG
>OELC01000031.1_pt2 | contig 13129 bp, 12 predicted proteins | sample 1503131 | NCBI WGS metagenome assembly OELC01 (sample SAMEA104379562, study PRJEB20068) | metagenome | isolation source: 1998 | reverse complement strand
TATGGCCGATGCCAACAAAGAGGAAATTTCGCCCCGTCCGCTGATGCGGATCCTCGGCGATTTTGCCAACAGCCAAATTTTGGATGCGGCCCTCGAGTATGATTTTTTCACTTTGATTCACCACGGCGCGCACACCGCCGAAGAGGTTGCCCGCGCCGCCGGCACGGACGCGCGCGCCACGCGCATCGTGCTCGACAGCTTGCCGGCATTGTCATTGATTGAAAAGCGCGACGGCAAGTATGCGCTGACGCCGAGCGCCGAAGTTTTCTTGGTTAAGGGAAAGCCTTCCTATTGCGGCGACTTTCGCCACGTCGCCTTGGCGCTGTGGGACGGCATGGCGCATTTGAAAGAATCGCTCAAAACCGGCAAGCCGCTCAGCCGCATGGATACCAACGCTGAACTGCAAGTTTGGGAGAAATTGGTGCTCGGCATCATCGTCATCGCCGAACCAGCGGCCAAGGCGCTGTGCGACATTCTAAAAATCGGCAGTGAGCGCAAAGGCATAAACGTGCTCGACATCGCCGGCGGTTCGAGCATCTTCGGCATGACCATCGTCAGCCGCGATCCGACCGCGCAGGTTACTCAATTAGATTGGCCCAACGTCAACGCGGTGGCCAAGAAGGCCAACAAAGAGCGCGGCCTGGAAGGCAAGATTCGCTTCATCGACGGCGAACATCATACGGCCAACATCGAAACGAATCATTATGACTTGGTTCTCGCCAGCAACTTCTGCCGCTTCGAGTCGCCCAAGGGCAATCAAGAGTTGTTCGCCAAGGCGTTTTCCGCTTTGAAGCCGGGCGGCATTTTTGTCGTCAACGATTTCGTCCCCAACGAAGAACGCACGGAGCCGACCTTCGCGTTGCGCTTTTCCGTCTATACGCTGACGCACACGCCGGAAGGCGAGTGCTGGACGCTGTCGCAATATTCCGACTGGCTGAAGAAGGCGGGATTCAATATGATTGAAACCCACGGCGAAATTCCCAAGACTCTGCCTGGGACGACGCTGATTTTGGCGACGAAGAGTTAGCGGCGAAATTTTACAGTAGAGAGCGGACGGGCGCAGCATGCTGCGCCCCTACGAACTAATTCTAAGCCGCCGCTGCGGTGTCGGTGCGGCTGTATAAATTTCTAGAGCAGTTTTTTGCCGCCGCTTTCCCATTTACTCAAGCCGCGGCCTTGCTCTTTGCGGGCGGCGATGATGCGGCGCCATTTTTCCTCGTCGTCGAGTAGTTCGTCTTTGTGATTGGGCGCCAGGGCGGTGATCTGCAAACGGTTGTTATCGGGATCGAAGAGATAAATGCTGCGCTCGCCTTCGGGCCGTAACCCTTCGTCGGCGCGTTTGTCGCCTTGGCTCTTGCCGCCGTGGCGTTCGACCAGCGCGACCATGGAGTCGAAGTCTTCCTGCGCCACGTTCATCGCCATGTGGCAGCCGCGGCCATGCTTTTTGCTGCGCTCGGATAGTTCTTCGACTTCGACCAAACCGATCATCTGGCCGTTTTGGGTTGGGATCATCATTTCATTGCCGCAGGCGAGGGGCGCGCCGGTGCCGAGAACTTCGGAGTAAAAGGTCAGCGCCCTCTTCAAGTTGCGGGTTTCGAAGACCGTGTGGCTGATGCATTCGCTCAACGGCTCGTTGCGGCGCACGCAGAATTCGAGATGATTGCCGTCGGGATCGTTAAAATAAATCGAGCGCAGCAGCGGTGTATCCGCTGAATGTTCCACCGGGCCGGTAAACGAATGGCTGGCGAGCGACAGTTTTTGTTCGATTTGTTCAAAATGTTCGGGCGACACGCCGACGCCGATGCGCGGCGCGGGACTCGCCGATGCGGGCGCGCTGATGCCGGGCAGGTGCAGGCCGATGATATTTTCGCCGGCGAGGACGTAAGTTTGGCGCGGACTGCCGTCGGGATTGCGCCGGGTGGTTTTGAATTTCAAGCCGAGGATGTTGAGGTAGAAAGCTTGATTGATTTCCAGGTCGACCACCGGGATGGCGATATGGTCGATGGTTTCAACGCCGTAACGAATTTCTGCGACCATTTTTTACTTTCCTCCGACATGGCACATGGGGTTTCAACGGGAACCTAACCAAAACTAACTTGGGCCGTCAACCGTTGGGCGTTAAATTTTTATGGGCAGACCGGTTAAATAATTTCCGGAAAACTAAACGGCCGTTTGCCCAACCGGCGCGCGCCGTGCTTTTCGATCACTACCGTATCGCCGCAGCGGATCGAGTCGGGCGCGTCGCTTGGCATGGCGCCCGGTTTGAGCACAAAGACGTTGCCTTCGACCAATGGCAGGTCGAGATGTTGGGTGTAGGTCGCGCTGGTGTACATGTTGCCTTCGACTTCGCCGGTGATCTGCGGGCGGTCCTCGCCGATGCCACGACCGTGGAGCAACATGCCTTTGGGAATGAAGCCCGCTTCGCGCACCAGTTTCTGATAAAACTCCACCACGGCGCGGTAGGAGACGCCGGGCTTCATGAATTTCACCAGTTCGGCGAAAACCTTTACGCTGGCGTCGAAGGCGCGTTTCAAGTCAACGGGAATTTTTCCCAGACACGCAGCTTGCACGGTTTGCGCAATATAGCCGCCGTATTTCGCTTCCAACTCGGTATTGATCATGTCGCCGGCTTGGAGCGGGCGGTGCGGTGCGATGCGGCAAGCCCAAGGCACGCCGGCGCCGGCGCCCCAGTGGGTCATCGATGGGTAGTCGCCGCCATTAGAGATAATCGTCTGCCAGATGGTAGCGACCATGTCGTTTTCCATCACGCCGGGTTTCGCTTTGGCGAGGATCGCGGCGACGACTTCGTCGAGAATCTCCGCCGCGCGCTCCATCCAGGCAACTTCTTCGGCGCCTTTGACCGAGCGCGCGTCCTGCAAAATTTCCGTGGCGTTTTCAAACTGCGCTTTGGGAAAGGCCTGGCGCACACGTTCGAGCATGCCTGCGACCACGGTTCCCTCTGGCGCGCGCAAGAGACCGCTCAAGCCGCTGACGCCGATGCGGCCGCTGTCCAGTTGCAATTCCTTCATACGCGCGATCAGCGGCGGGCTCCATTCGCGGCGCGACGGCCGAATGTCTTGGACCCAATCCTGGGCGATGTTCCACCATTCGACTTCATTTCCGCCTCGGACAAACGCAGTGGGTGCGCCGGATTGGGGAAATACCACGGCGACTTCGGTTTGATGGCCGCCGATATGGGTTAGATAGCGAATATCGGCTTGAAACTGATCCCAGTGGCTTTGATTGGGGAAACCGATGATGGCATCGAGCTTGGCTTGGGCCATGCGTTGGCGCACGCGCTGCCAGCGCCGCTGCCGTTCCGCCAAGCTGAACTTGGGCAACCCAAAGCCTCTCTCACCGCTGTTGATCATTCTTTCCTTGCTCACTTTCTCTCAATTAATCGTTACCTTATATGGCGGGCAGAAGGAGGGTTCAAGGCGGGCCTGGAATTAGCCGGGGCTAGCTGCTACAGTCCCCCGTCGTGCAGCAAAGCAATCCCGTCAACGTTTTTACCCCTAAGCTCGCAGACTAATTCCCTGTCCAAGGGAAAACCTTATGCAGTATTTAGCTATCTGCGAGGACGATCTGTTGTTTCAATTCATGCGCAACGTCGCCGCCGAACAGGGCGACGTGCGCTATCTGGTGCCCAATCCGCGCATCGCCGGACGGATCAAGCGTCAAGGCGGCAAGGTGCGCCACGGCGATCTTTACAAAGAGGATACTTATAAGAAAATTAAGCTGCACCACGTCGATCAAGCGGTGGTGTTCGTGCGCGACACCGAGGATCAGCACGCGGTATGCCGCCTGCTGCGCGAATTAGACAAAAATATCTCGATCGTCTCGTTGACCGCGGAGAAAAACGGCAAGAAATCGAGCAAAGAACCGGAAGACGCGCTGCTGCGTCATTTGCAGTTGGCCGATATTTTTGAAGAGTTCTGCGCCGCCCAGCTGCTCGACACGTTGAACATCAAAAAGGTCGAGCGCATTCGTTCGCTGTTCGATGAAGGCGAGAAGATCAATATTCTCCTGCAGCACGATCCCGATCCCGATGCCATCGGCAGCGCCCTGGCGCTGCGCGAATTGCTCGGCCGCAACCGCGCGACCACGCCGATCGTCACCTTCGGCAAGGTGACGCGGCCGGAAAATTTGGCGATGATCGAACTTTTAGAAATTCAAATCGAGCGCATCGCGCCAGCCGACTTGCATAAAGACGGCGCGCGCCTGGCGTTGGTCGACGTGCAGCCGCCCTATTTCGAGCAGCCGCTGGGCCGGGTCGATTTGGTCGTCGATCACCATCCCAAACGTACCAATTTCAAAGCGCGCTTCGCCGACCTACGCACCGGTTACGGCTCCTCGGCGACGATTTTTACCGAGTATCTGCGCGCCGCCGGCATGGAGCCGTCGCAGCGCTTGGCCACCGCGCTGGTTTACGGCATAAAAACCGACACACTGTTTCTCGAGCGCGGCAGTAACTTGGCCGATTTAAGCGCCTTCAATTATCTTTATCCGATCGCCAACAAGGCGATGATCACGCGCATCGAGCGGCCGGCGTTGCCGCGCGAGGATCTGGAAGCGTTCGGCCGCGCGCTTAGCCGGCTGCAGGTCGACAGCGGCGTCGCCGTGATTCACTTAGGCGAGGTCAACCGCGAAGACGTGATTCCGCAGATGGCCGAGTTTTGCCTGCAGATCGAAGGCGTCGATTGGGGCGTGGTCTCGGGTGTGGTCAACGATCGGGTGGTGATTTCGGTGCGCAACGTCGGCTACGTCAAGAGCGCCGGCGAGATCATGAAAAAACTCTACGACGACATCGGCAGCGCCGGCGGCCACCGCGCCATGGCTAAAGCGGTGGTGCCGGTGGATCGATTCAAAGAGCGCTTCGGCGAAGTCAGCGAGAGAGCGATTCGCGAGGCGATGCTGCCGATGATCGCCGACCGCGACCAGATCGAGCTCGATCTGCGCTGACCCAAAGTTCGACCGCCCGCCTGATTGACAAGCGAACCTGCACCGGGATAGTTTCGGCTTCAGCGATCGGAATGCGGAGGGGCCATGGAGTTTCTCAACTTGGCGCAGAAGATTGGCGAGGCGCGCGCGCAGAAGATTAAAAATAGCCATTTCTTCGGCACGGATAATTTTCGTTCCTGGATGCTCTACTTCGAACCGGGCGACGATACGCCCATGCACTTCCATCAAAACCCGGAGACTTTCCTGGTCATTCAAGGCCAGTGCACGGTCAAAGATATTAAAGGCGGCGAGCGGGTGGCGAAAAAAGACGACATCGTTTTTTTCGCGGCGAAAGAATACTATCAACTGATCAACAAGGGGACCGAGCCGCTGGTGCTGTTCGGCAATCGCTCCGAGCCCTTCGGCATCGGCATCACCCGCGCGGCAGAAAAATAAATTATCAATTACCCAATTCCCAATCGTTCCAAGGAGGAAATCTCATGCCTAAACTACGCCATCTAGCCATTCGGACGGAAGACACGGGCAAGCTCGCGAAATTTTACATGGATGTTTTCGAGATGGAGATCTTGCACAAAGACCAACAAGAAGGCGGCGTGATCTATCTCACCGACGGCTATTTCAATCTCGCGATTCTGCCCAATCATGAGCAACAATCGCCCAACGGGCTTTACCACTTCGGCTTCGAAGTGGAAAACGGCGAGAAGATCGTCGAGCGCTTGAAAAAATACAATCCGAACAAGTTGCCCAAACAACGCCCCAACGGCCGGCCCTACGCCGAGACCCGCACGTCGGATATCGACGGCAATTATTTCGATATCTCCGAGCATGGCTTTCAAGTCGTCCAACCGGTGGGTGGTAAGGAAGAGAATTAATAATCTCGCGCAAACGTGAAGGCAAGGAGGAAAACATGCCTAAGCTAAAACATCTGGCGATTCGGACCGAAGATACCGGCAAGCTGGCGACCTTTTACATGGACGTCTTTGAGATGCAGATGCTGCATAAGGAAAAAAACGAAGGCGGCGCGATTTTTCTCACCGACGGTTATTTCAATCTCGCGATCCTGCCCAATCATGAACAGAACGCGCCCAACGGGCTTTACCATTTCGGCTTCGAGGTGGAGAACGGCGAGAAGATCGTCGATCGATTGAAAAAGGTCAACCCCAACAAGCTGCCGAAAGCTCGTCCCAACGGCCGTCCCTACGCCGAGACCCGCGGTTCCGATCCCGATGGCAATTATTTCGATATCTCGGAGCATGGTTTTTCGGTCAACATTCCATTGGGTGAGAAAAAGCCCGAATAATCCGCCGCCGATGTAGGGGCGATTCATGAATCGCCCCTAGGTTGCGAAGGAATCCTTCAATGCGTTATGTAGCGCTGCGTTGGCCGGATCTTCTTCGGAAGATCACAAGCGCAATTTGGCTGGCGATGCCAAGAATTGCTTCGATCCATTGGATGGTATCGGCAGTTCTTTATACCTTTTCCTTCCCGAATCCTTCGATCGCCCAAACCAAATCAAACCTTTCCTCCAGCGTGACCAGCGAAAGCATGACGCACGTCTGGGTTGCGCGCGAGCGCGGCTTGTTTAAAAAATATGGCCTCGAAATGCAGTTCATTCTCATGCCGCGCAATCCATTAGCGATCGCTGCTTTGCTCGCAGGTGAAATAGACGCCGCGATCATCGGTCCAGGGCATCTCGTCAACGCGGGCTTGAGCGGCGCCGAGCTCGCCGGCATCGCCAACTTCAATCAGAAACTCGACTTCCGCTTAAACACGCGCCCCGACATCAAGAAGCCGGAAGATCTGCGCGGCAAGCGGATCGCCGTCAGCGGTCCAGGTTCGACATCGCATTTGGTGTCGATGTTGGCGCTCCAGGGTCTCAGCATCGATCCGGCAAAGATTACTTTTTTGACCATACCGGGAACGGAAATGAACCGGCGCTTGGCCCTCGAGAGCGGCAGCGTCGACGCGACTACGCTCAGGGGCGCGATGGGTGAGGTTTACGCCAACAAGGGTTACACATTGCTTTATAACTTAAAGTCCGCCGGCGTGACCTTGCCGCAGAATATGTTGGTGACGACGCGGCGCACGGCGGCGACCAAGCCGCAGGTGATCGAAGGCTATTTGAAAGCGACGATCGAGGCGATCGCCATGATCAACGATCCGGCGAACCGGGAACTGGTGAGCCGGCTTTTGGCAGCGAACCTGCGCTTGAGCAATCCGGCCGATGTCGAAGAGTCTTACCAAGCGGTGATCGGCAACTATGAGCGCGCGCCACACACCACCGTGGAGGGAATGAAGCGGCTGCAAAAACTCTTAACCCAGCTCAACCCAAAGATCGCCGAAGTGCGCGTCGAGACGCTTATCGATAATTCTTTCATGAACAAGCTCGAAAGTTCCGGCTTCATCCAGGGCTTGTATAAAAAGAACTGATAATCCACTCGCGATTATAACTGTCATCGACGATGGAGATTTTTGAACCGTGAAAACTGAAAACATCCCAGTGGTGGTAGTCGGCGGCGGCAGCGCCGCGTTTGAAGCAGCGGTGGCGGCCAAGCAGGCGGGCGCGCCGAAAGTCGTCATGCTCGAAAAAGCGCCGGAGCCGGAGTTCGGCGGCAACGCGCGTTATTCGCACACCGGGTTTCGTTGGGTGTTTTCCGGCGCGGACGAGATCCGCCGCTTCTTACCCGATTTGGACGACGCGACGTTTCAGAAATTAAACCTGCCGGCCTATTCTGCCGAACTGTTTCACGCCGATTTGCAGCGCGTCACCCGTGGCCGTATCGATAAGACATTGGCGGAAGTGCTGGTCGGCCAATCCAACGCGGCGATTCATTGGATGCGCGAGTTGGGCATCAAGTGGGAAATCGATTCCAACGTGGTCATCGACGGCCGCTATTATTTCGAGCCGGGCTTGGTGATCCATCCGGTAGGCGGCGTCGGCGGCGGATTGGGCCAATTGGGACAGTGGCGTGAAATCGCCCTCCGCATGGGCATTGAGTTGCGCTATGAGTCGCGGGTGAAATCTTTGCTCGGCAACGACCGTCACATCGAAGGCGTCGTGGTCTCCGACCCCAAGGAAGAATACGAAATCAAAAGCGGCTCGATCATTCTTTGCGCCGGCGGTTTTCAGGCCAATCCGGAAATGCGCGCGCGCTATCTGGGAGCCAATGCCGATTTGATGAAAGTGCGCGGCAGCCGGCACGACACCGGCGAAGTGCTGATGATGACCTTGGCGATGGGGGCCAAGGCGGCCGGCCATTGGCAAGGCGCCCATGCGACGCCCATCGATTCGACTTATCCTGATGTCGAGATCGGCAGCAAAGCCAATCGCTACGGTTATCCCTACAGCATTACCGTCAACACTTTAGGACAGCGCTTTTTCGACGAAGGCGAAGCGCGCCATTCCTACACCTACGCCAAAACCGGTTGGGCCGTGCTTGGGCAGCCGGGAGCGCTGGCGTATCAAATCTACGATCAGAAAACGATTCCGCTGCTCGGCACGCGCTACGAATTTTCCACGCCCATCGAGGCGAACTCAATTGACGAGCTGGCCGGTAAGATCGGCATCGAGCCCACCGTGCTCAAACACACGGTGACGGAATTTAACAATGCGGCGCGCAAAGATGTGGTCTTCGATCCGACCAAGCTCGACGGCAAATGCACCGAAGGCATCACGCCAAAAAAATCCCATTGGGCGAGTCCCATAGACCAGCCGCCCTACTGGGCGTTTTCGATCACCGGCGGCGTGACGTTTACTTTCGGCGGCTTGCAGATCAACACCCAAGCGCAGGTATTAAATACTTCCGGCAATCCGATCCGCGGCCTGTTCGCTTCCGGCGATATCGTCGGACTGTTCTTTCACAACTATCCGTCGTGCACCGGACAGACGCGCAATGTCGTCTTCTCACGCTTGGCGGGAAGGAATGCGGCGGCGCAGGGACTTTAGCCCTTCGGGCATTTTAAATTTCAAATTTCAGATTGCAAAATTTGGGTATCGTTTCGCTCCACCAGTTCTACGAGTTCTGGATCATAGTTCGATCACTCCAACGTCACCTCTGTTCACAATCTTGGTTGCGTAGCGCTCTGACAGCCGCTTGACCCGTTCGATAACACGCTTCGCCACATCGCCTTCGGCGAGCACGGGCCGGCCGCGCTGCGGTCGTGGTCGGCCGAAGCCTTGGTCGATGGGGTGGACGCGGATTTCTTTGAGCTTGTTACTGCTGAACTCGCAGACGGCGAACATGTTTTCCCAGTAGGCGGGATCGCTGGGGTGGCCTTTCTTGCCGCCGTTGGTGCGGGCGTCGAGGAAGTCGGCCGGCGTGGCTTTGAGATCGAGGTCGAAGCGTTCGTAAGCATCGGCGGGAAAAAAGCCGACGGTTTCGTTCTGGAAAATCAAATTGCCGACGCTGTAGAAAATCGGCTTGCCCTTATAGATTTCAATCCCGAGGGGAAAGTGCGGGCCGTGACTGACGAAGATATCGGTGCCGGCGTCGATCGCTTGGTGCGCGAATTTCACTACGAAGTCGGCGCACTCTTCGAGTTCGGCGCGGCTGCCGGCGGTCAGCAAGCTCGGGCCGCCGAACTCATGGCAGTGGACGCTGACGACGACCCAGTCGGCTTGGCGACGCGCTTCGCCGATCCAGCGCAAGTTGTCTTGCAGGTCGCGCTGGTTGACTTCGGTGGCGATGGCGAAACCTTCGCTCATTACATAACGGTTGCCGAGCAGGTTCAATTCGAGCGACTTGGCGTCGGGGATTTCCTTGTCGCTGTAGAAATGTTTGCGCGCGCGCTCGGTGCTTTTTTCAAAGCCGAGGGCGCGGTTAATGCGCTGCAATTGTTCGAAGGCCGCGCGATCAACATAGTGCGTGGTTTGGAAGCCCAACGGATTGATGCCCGGCCGGCCGCGCAGATCGGGGCGCTGTTCGCCGGCTTGGTTCCAAGGCCGAAAGGTCGCGGTGGCGGCGACCAAGGCGACTCGGCCGTTGGGGGTGTCGAGGTAGCCAGGCGCGCGCGCTTCGGCGAGATTTTTGCCGCTGCCGGCGTAAATCATTCCCGCTTCATCCAGATGTTTGATATTCGCCAGCACGCCGTCTTCGCCGTAATCGAAGGCGTGGTTATTGGCGCAACAGACTAGATTGATGCCGAGCCATTGCAAGTCTTCGAGCAGCTTGGGATCGGTGGTCATGAAGGTGCCTTGGGTAATTCCCGGCGTGCCTTCGTCCCAGGTGTGCACCGTGCCTTCGAGATTGGCAAAGCTGGCATCGGCGTTGCGAAGAATCTCGCGCAACTGGAGAAAGCGTTCTTCTTTGAACGGCGTTAGCTTGCGCGTCAGCATGGTGTCGCCGGCAAGCGCGATGGTGCAGTTGCCTTTTTCAGATTGGTAAGTCATTTTAGTTTCCTTGGTTGATACGAGTTTTTAGTTTTCGGATTCCGCCTAACTAAAAACTTAAAACTAAACACTTAACACTTTATTTAAGCCCCATCACCTTGCGGTAGGTCTGAAAGTATTCGTTGTAGCGCGGCGCCAAGCTCATCGGCAGCGGCGTGATTTTGGTTTTTGGCGGCGCTTCTTTGAGGATCGGCGAGGCAACGTCGGTGCGCGGCGAATAGTAACCGGAAGCGGCGCTGATCTCCTGGCCTTCGCGCGACAGAAGAAAATCACTCAACAGCCGTGCCGCGTTGGGATGGGGCGCGTCTTTGACCACGGCGGTGCCAAAGGTCAGACCGATCACCGGCTCGGGCGCGATCCATTCGATGGGCGCGCTTTCTTTTTTCAAACGGTCGACGCCGTTGGCAAAAGCCACCACCACGATGGCGCGCTCACCGGCGGCGAGCAAAGTTTGCAGCAACGAATGGCCGGTGCGAAATTGCATATCCTGGGTGGCAAGCTTGCGCAGCAAGTCCATCGCCTTCGCTTCGCCATAATATTGGATCATGCCGGCCATCCACTTGCTCTCGTTATCGTCCATCATAAGCTGGCCCTTCCACTTGGGCTCGGTGAGATCCCAAAAGCTCTTCGGCGCATCGGCCGGGGCGACCATTTTTTTATTATAGGCGATGACATTGAGCGTGGCGGCGGGCATCATCCACAAGCCCTTGTCGTCGCGGTATTCGGCGGGAAAGGCGGCGCGCTCAGGCGAGAAATAACTGTCGAATAGACCTTTCTGCAAAACGCCGTAAAAATCGAAAGCCGACTGATGCACGACATCGGCGCGAACTTTGCGCCCTTGCGCTTCGGCGGCGAGCCGGGTCGCCATCCTTTCCGAACCGATGCGGGTGGGGTCGACTTTAATAAACGGATATTTTTTCTCGAACGCGGCGACAATTCTTTGCGCCGAAGGCGCTTCCATGGAAGCGTAGAAGACCACTTGGCCTTCTTTCTTGGCGCCGTCGATCAACGGTTGCGCACCGACGAATCGACTCGCCAAGAAAATGCACGATAGCGCGGACAGCAGCAACGGCAATATTCGATTCATGATCATGCTCCGGGCCTATGACCGATACCGCGCGAGGATTAGCATTGATGGTTGGCCAGCGTCAATGCGAATGCGCTATTTCCGGCGCGCTTCGCGGCGAGTTTACCTTGACAACACCAGGCTTTTCCAATACAAAAATTGCTAGATCGCGTGATCTCAATGGACGTGATCTGACTGGAAATGACGCCATACCTTTTCATTACGGGGAGGTATGGTTTTTTTTAGTCGCTACGGTTAAATTGACCGACGATTCATGAATCATCCCTATTTCCCGCTGATCGTTATCTTCGCCATTGCCGCGGTGGTCGTTCTGGCGTTGCTTTTGGTGGCCGCCAAAGTCGGCCCCAAATCTTCCAATCCCGCCAAATCCGAGCCCTTCGAGTCGGGCAACCCGCCGCGCGGCGATGCGCGGATTCTTTTCTCGGTTAAATTCTATCTGGTCGCCATGCTGTTTTTGATTTTCGATTTGGAAGTGGTGTTTCTTTATCCCTGGGCGATCTACTTCCGCCAGTTGGGCGTGTTCGGTTTGGTGCAAATGGGAATTTTCCTTTTCATTCTTTTGCTTGGCTACGCTTACGTCTGGAAAAAAGGCGCTCTGGAGTGGGATTGATTCTTCATGTCTGACAGCAGCTCCCGGCTCGCCAACATTCACGAGATCCTTGGCGGCAAAATTATCGAGTCCATGCAAGCCCAGGGCGATGACATCGTCATCCTCGAGCGCGCCGGACTGCGGGAAAGTTTTCGCTTGCTCAAGGAGCGATTGCATTACGACTTTCTCTCCGACATCACCGCGGTGGATTACTGGCAGAAAAAACAACCCCGCTTCGAAGTGGTTTACCAACTCGTTTCGCTGACCGAACGGCGCCGATTGCGCGTGCGCGTGGCGGCGCCGGAAAATGATCCGACGGTGGACTCGCTGACGCCGCTGTGGCTCGGCGCGAATTTTCTCGAACGGGAAGTTTGGGATCTTTACGGCATTCGCTTCACCGATCATCCCGACCTGCGCCGCATTCTGCTCTACGATGAATTCCAGGGTCACCCGCTGCGCAAGGACTACCCGGTCAATTTGTGCCAGCCGCGGGTGGCGGAGCGCCGTGTCGAAGGAACTTTTGTCGATGAACGATCGCACAATAAGTTGCTGCGCTTGAAAAAATCCTTGGGAAGCAAGAACTGAGCGCGGCGGCTTCGGCAAAAGCATGAAAGCGGATAATCCAGAGCTGCCGAGCGAGATCATGGAGCTACAGATGGGACCGTCCCATCCGGCGACCCATGGCACGATCAAGTTCAATCTCAAGCTCGACGGCGAACGGGTGGTCGACTGCGATGTCGAAGTCGGTTTTCTGCATCGCGGCTTCGACAAGAGCTGCGAACAAGCGACCTGGACCCAAGTCATTCCTTACACCGACCGGTTGAATTACGCGTCGTCTTTGATCAACAACGTCGGCTACGCCCTCGCGGTTGAAAAGCTGATCGGCGCCGAGACGCCGCCGCGCTGCCAATATATTCGCGTGATCATCAGCGAGCTGGCGCGGCTGTTCGATCATCTGACCTGCTGCGGCATGGCCGCCTCCGAGTTGGGCGCGATCACGGTGGGCTTCTATATGATCGAAGCGCGCGAACTGATCACGCGCATTATCGAAAATTTGACCGGCGCGCGCTTGACCGTTACCTATGTGCGCATCGGCGGGGTG
>OELC01001030.1_pt1 | contig 13147 bp, 11 predicted proteins | sample 1503131 | NCBI WGS metagenome assembly OELC01 (sample SAMEA104379562, study PRJEB20068) | metagenome | isolation source: 1998 | reverse complement strand
CGAGCCGGCGATGATCGTCACCAGATCGCACTCCTCGGCGGCGCGCAGCAACGCTGCCTTGAGCAAACTCGCATCGTCTTTGGCCCGCGGATATTTCACCGGCGTACCGCCCCACTCGCGGACAAAAGCCGCCAGCACCGTGGAATTGAAATCGATCACCGCGCCGGGCTTCACTTCCTCGCCGGGCTGAATCAACTCGTCGCCGGTGGGAATGATGCCGACCTTGGGCCGCGCCTTCACGCGCACGGTGGTATGCCCAGCAGCGAGCAACGCGCCGAGATCGTAGGGACGCAAGCGATGCGCCCGCGGCAGCAACAGTTCGGTCGCGACCACATCCTCGCCGACCAAGCGCACATGATTCCACGGCGCGACGGATTCGAAAATCTCGATCGTCCTAGCATCGACCTGGTGTACTTTCTCGATCATGATGACGGCGTTAGCCCAAGCGGGCAGCGCATTGCCGGTGTCGACATACTTGAAGGCGCCGGCGGCGGGTGAATCGGAATCCGCTAAGCCGAGCTTCTTGCCGACAAACTCGGTGGCGCCAAACGTGTCCTCGGCGCGCACACAAATACCGTCCATCGCCGAAGCGTGATAGTGCGGCGAGGAAATCTTGGCGAATATCGGTTCTGCGGTAATGCGCTCCAGCGCGTCGTCGATGGGAATTGCTTCAGCGCCAAGGCGCGACGGCGCCACCGTCGACAAAAACAACTCGCGCGCCTCGATGAGCGGAGTTTTCTTAAGGTAACGTTTGCGCGCCATTGCGATCAGCAGTTTTAGGTTTCGGTCCGCGGGGCCGCTTTCGAATTTTGGGTGGCAGGAGCGAAGCGCGAAACTAGAATAAAATCACGTCCACCACTTCGCCCTGCTCCAACCCGTCTTGATTCATCTCGATGCGCACCATGCCGTCGGCTTTGACGAGGGTAAAAATCGCGCCGGATTTGGTCGGTAACGGCGTGGCGACGAAGCCTTTGCCGTCCGCTTCCATAACCACGCGGACGTAGTCTTCGCGTCCGAGTTGCGACGAGATATTGGTTTTCAATCTTGCGCGCACAGTTCGGTTAAAGCGCTCCAGCGCGTCGGGACTCTCGCCGCCCAAGCGGCGCAACATCGGCGCGCCGAACAGATCGAAGATGACCAGCGCGGAAACCGGATAGCCGGGCAGGCCGAGAATCGGTTTGCCGCATGCTTTGGCAAAGATCGTCGGTTTACCCGGCGCGATCGAGATGCCGTGGAAAATGAATTGCGAATCGGGAAACGACAGAATCGTTTCCAGCGCGATGTCCTTGGCGCCCATGGAGCTGCCGCCGGAGAGCAACACGGCGTCGGCCCAATCCAGCGCAGCGCCTATTGCGTCGGTCAACTGCGCGCGATCGTCGCGTATCACGCCCCAATCTTTGAGCTCGCCGCCGGCTTCTTCAATCAAACCGGCCAGTGAATGCTGGTTGATATTACGCACCTGCCCCGGCCGCGGATCGACATCCGCGTCGACGATTTCATCGCCGGTGGAAATCAGCGCGACGCGCGGCCGCTGGTAAACCGAAATCGATGAGATGCCGACGCCGGTGAGCGCGCCCAAATCATGGCCGCGTAGCCGCCGTCCTTGAGAAAAAACCGGCTCGCCTTTTTTGATATCGTCGCCGATCTGAATCACGTTCTGCCACGGCGACACGCTGCGGTGAATCTCGACCAAGCCGCCGTCAGTCTCATCGGTGTACTCGACCATCACCACGGCGTCGGCATCCGGCGGCATCATGCCGCCGGTGGAGATGCGCATCGCCTCGCCCTTATTGAGCGCTTGCGTTGCCTCTTTGCCCATCTCGACGACGCCGGCAAGCTTTAAGTAAGCCGGCAAGCTTTGACTGGCGCCGAAAGTATCTTTGGCTTTGACCGCATAACCGTCCATCGCCGCGCGGTGAAAATGGGGCAGATCGACTTGAGAACAGAGATCTTCGGCCAAAACCCGACTTCTGGCACGAACCGTGGCGATAATTTCTGTCCCCACGGGAGGCACCTCGAGGAGAATTCGTCTCGCCTCCTGCGGCGCCACTACTTTAAAAAAATCTTTCAGATAGCCTCCTCAAGCCGGCTTATATAGAAACACCTCCGTGAACGCAAGGTAAAGCGCCGCTCCGGCGTCTCTCGATGATTCCCGCCGGATACGTCGATGGATACTCAGCGTTTGTTGTGCGGGATTAATATGTCTTTAAATCCTACTAGGTCTGGGATAGATGTGGCGCTAGTGGACCAGCAGCGGGCGAAAAATGACGCTACCGCGGTCATTCTGACCGGAGGCAAAAGCTCGCGCATGGGTCAGCCCAAGGCGCTGTTGCTCTTTGACGGCGAGCCGTTGATCGTCCACATGGTTCGTAATCTTGCGCGTTTGTTTGCCGACACGGTGATTGTCGCGGCACCCGAACAGGAGCTGCCCGCGCTGCAGTCGACGATCGTGCGCGATGACGTCGCGCATCAGGGACCCGTAGGCGGGATCTACTACGGGCTTAAAGCAGCAAGCCGAGAAGTTTGTTTTGTCACTTCCTGCGACGCGCCCTTCCTGAATCTGCACTTGATCTCTTATCTCATGTCGCAAATCGCCGGCTACGACGTGGTGGTTCCCTTCGCGCAGGATCGTTTTCAGCCGCTGCACGCGGTTTATCGCCAACATGTGGCGCCACTCTTGAAACAACAACTTGAGCGCGGCGAACTGCGGCCGATTTTTCTCTATGACAAGGTCCGTACCCGAAAAATCACCGAAGATGAAATTCAACCGCTCGATCCCGAAGGCTTGAGCTTTCTCAACATGAATACACCGGAAGATTATGAGGAGGCGTTGAAGCGCTGGGAAAGAATAGGACCTACTCTCACTTGCACCGTAGAGCTATTCGGCGCGGCTCGCCTGTTGGCGAAAACCCGGGAGGTCTCGCTGTCGCTGCCAAAAGAAGCGACCCTCGCACATGTCTTTTCCGCGCTGGCAGGGCGCGTTCCGGTTTTGGTCGGTCGCGTGATCAATGCCGATGGCGGCAGTCTCTTTAGCGGTTACACCTGCAACATCAACGGCCTGGACTTTGTGCGCGCTCCGAGCGCGAAGATTCATTCGGGCGACAAGATTTTTATTCTTTCCGCCGATGCCGGAGGCTGAGCCATGCATGGCTTTCACGGTCGCCTGCTCCATATCGACTTAAATCGCGGAAGGATCTCGTGGCACGATCTTGAGGAATCGCGGCTGCGCGAATTTCTCGGCGGCATCGGTCTCGGCACAAGCCTGCTCTACGAATTTGCCCCGCCGGGAGTCGATCCCTTCGCGCCGGCCAATCCGCTGATCTTCACGAGCGCGCCATTGGTCGGCACCGGCCTGACCACCACCGCCAAGTTTGCCGTGGTGACGAAATCGCCGCTCACCGGATTCATCGCCGATTCGCTTTCCTCGAGCTACTTTGCTCTCGAGCTTAAACGTCTTGGCCTGGATGCGCTCGTCATCACTGGCCAGGCCGCCTCCGCGGTATACATTCATATCAATGATCAAAACGTAGAGATCAGAGAGGCCGAGCATCTGCGGGGACGCAGCCCTAGCGAAACCGAATCGATGATTCGCTCCGAGCTAAGCTCTCAATCGGTGCGGGTGGCGGCCATCGGTAAAGCAGGCGAGAACCGAGTGCGCTTCGCGACGATCAGCAACGAAGGGCGCCACGCCGGGCGCGGCGGTGTCGGCGCGGTAATGGGATCGAAGAATCTGAAAGCCATCGCGCTGTGCGGTAACCGAATAGTCTCGGTGGCCGATCCCAGAGGCGTTGAGGCGATCGCCGAGTCGCTGCGCCGCCAGAGTCTCGGTTCGCTCACCGACAAGTACCGAAACATCGGCACCGTGGCCAACCTGGCGGTATTTAACCGCCTCGGCACTTTGCCCACGCGTAATTTCAGCCAATCGACCTTCGATGACGCCGAGGCGTTGAGCGGAGAATCCCTGACGGAAAACAATTTTAGCCGGCGCCATGGCTGCGCCGCTTGCACCATCCAATGTGAGCGCCTGTTTAAAGCTCTCAACGGCGCGGAACAGCGCCTAGAATATGAATCCCTTTTCGCCCTTGGACCGCTCTGCGGCATCAAAGATCCCGAGGTGGTCCTGCAAGCCGCGCAGCTCTGCGATCTCTATGGCCTCGACACGATCAGTACCGGCGGCACTTTGTCTTGGGCGATGGAGTGCAGCGAGAAAGGATTGCTGCCGCAAGCAAGCGATCTGCGCTTTGGCGAGGCCAATGCTTTTCTCGCCGCCATTCCGATGATCGCCGAGCGCCAAGGATTGGGCGCGCTGTTGGCCGAAGGCTCAAGGCGGGCGGCGCTTGAGCTCGGCAATGACAGTTCGTATTGGGCGATGCATGTCAAAGGATTGGAGCTTCCCGGCTATGAACCGCGCAGCTTGAAAACCATGGCTCTGGGACTAGCGGTTAGCCCGCGCGGCGCCTGCCACAATCGCTCCGGCGCCTACGAGGCTGACTTTTCTGGCGAAGTCGATCGTCTGCGAGCGGACCCTGGTAGAGGAGTGTTAGTCGCCGCTTCCGAGGATTTCGCCGCGGTGCTCGACTCGCTGATTGTCTGCAAATTCTTGCGCAAGTGCTTCAGCGATTTTTACCGCGAGGGCGCCGAGTTGCTCAGCAAAGTGACCGGATGGGACTGTTCAAGCACGGAGCTAATGCGTATCGGCGAGCGTATCCACAACTTAAAAAAACTTTTCAATCTGCGCGAGGGTTGGCGCGTCGAGGACGACTGGCTGCCGCAGCGGCTGCTCAGCGAAACCCTTCCCACCGGCGTCGCCCAGGGTGTTGGTTTGAGCGCCAAAGAACTTCGGGAGATGATTGGCGGCTATTACCAAGCACGTGGATGGGATGAGAACGGCTTCATTCCTCAGCGCAAACTAAGGGAGCTAGCAATTGAATCTCCGGTTTCGAGTCTCGGGTCTCGGGTTTCGGGCCAATCCAAAACTCGGAACTCGAAACTCTAAGCCGCGACGACGAAGGAGGAGCCATGCCCACCGATGAAACGCGACGCGTCCTGAGGATGTTCGGCGTTGCCGTGACGGCATTCGAAGACGCGGTCGATAGTAACGTAACGCCCGAGGAGCTAAAAAAGGTAGACGCCGAGCTGAAACTCCGGCTTGAAGAAGTTACCGCCCTCATCGAACGGCTGCGCGCGCGGAAGAAGTAATCCAAGTCTCAAGTAGAACCCTAGCACAGCTTGCCCCCGTTTTTCCCTCTCCAACCGTGGATTGATGCCGTAATCATATCTCACAATCGCGTTAGTTATTGTCAGAAATAGTGATAAATTGTAATTTCAGTTGCTTTTTTTCCAAAACGCCAATAAAGAAGAGCCGCATCTCTCGGGGATCTCAATGAACGAATTTTTAAATACCAAGGAAGTGGCGAAGTACATCGGGGTCAATGAGAAGAAGGTCTATTTCATGGCCAAGGCCGGCAAGCTCCCGTGTACAAGGGTTACCGGAAAGTGGGTTTTCCCCAAGCGGCTGATCGATGAATGGATCGAAGAAAATAGCCGGGGAGTCACCAGCAGCAAAAATGAGCGGCAAAGAGAATTGCTTCTCGCGGCGGGCAGCGATGATCCGAGCCTCGGAATTCTGCGCGACCTCTACGCAGCTCGCAAGACGTCGGCTTCCCTCTTTTTCGCCAATTGCGGAAGCAGCGGCGGATTGGCCGCGGTCCAAGACGGCGTTGCGGACGTCGCGCTGTCTCATCTGCTCGATCATGAAACCGGCGAGTACAATCTCCCCTTCGTCCGCAGAACGATTTCCTCAGGTGTCGCGCTGGTCCCGCTATTCCACCGCGAACTGGGCCTATTGCTCGGAGCGGGAAATCCTCTCGGTCTAGGAACGCTGGCCGACCTCGGACGAAGCGGCGTCCGGATGATCAACCGGCAAGCAGGTTCCGGAACGCGGCATTACACCGACCAACAATTTTCCAAGCTCGGCATCGATGTGAAAAGGATCAAGGGATACGATATTTCCGTCGCCACTCACCTCGAAGTTGGGCTGAAAGTTCTTAGAGCGGAGGCCGACGTGGGCATCGCTTCGGGCGCGGCCGCTCGGCTGCTGGGCCTCGATTTTATTCCTCTCACCCGTGAGCGATTCGACATTGTGATCCCAAAAGCGCGATTCTTCTCTCCGAACGTTCAGGCCTTGCTTGAGATCGTCGGATCGCGGGATTTCCGCAGCCGCGTGGAGGCGCTGGGCGGCTATGACACTTCTGACTCCGGCCGGATGATCGCGTCAAGTTAAATTGCGGAGGTGGTCATGCAAAAGAAATTCTCTTTTTCGACCGTGCTCGCTGCCATGGCTTTCGTTCTAGCCGTCCCTTCTCATCTTCCGGCAGGAGAAGCGGCCCGCAAAAATATCATTCTGTCGACCACCACCAGCACACAAGACTCGGGGCTGCTGGATGTCCTGGTGCCGCTGTTCGAGAAAAAGAGCGGCTACAGCGTAAAGACCGTCTCGGTCGGCACCGGCCAAGCCCTCGAGTTGGCCGCCAAAGGAGAGGCGGATGTGGCGCTGGTTCATGCGCCGAGCCTGGAGAAAAAGTATGTCGCCGATGGCAAGCTGCTCAATCGCCGCCTCGTCATGTACAACGACTTCATCATTCTCGGTCCGGCCAACGACCCCGCCCAGATCAAATCGACCAAAAGCAGCCCCAAGAGCAGCATTGACGCGATGAAGCGGATCGCCGCGAGCGCGAGCAGGTTCGTCTCTCGTGGCGACAACTCCGGCACCCACAACCTTGAAAAGTCGCTTTGGAAACAGGCGGGAATCGAGCCCAAAGGTGCTTGGTACATCGAGTCCGGCCAGGGGATGGGCGCAACCCTCGGCATCGCCAACGACCGCGGTGCGTACATCATCAGCGACCGTGCGACCTATCTAGCCTTTCACAAACGGGTAACCCTCGCGGCCCTGCTGGAAGGCGACAGGCCGCTCTTGAACATCTATTCGGTGATGGAAATAAATCCCAGCAACGGCCCGCGAATTAACGCCGTCGGCGGAAAGACCTTCGCCGATTTCATGGTCGCGCCGGAGACCCAGGCGGTGATCAAGAGCTTCGGCGTGGAAAAATTCGGCCAGCCGCTTTTCATTCCAGTCGCCGGAATGCGCGAAGAACAGGTGGGAGAATAGCGTGGAACTGGTCTGGGCAGGGATCAAGCACGCCGGCTGGCTGCTGCTCACCGGCGACGCCGAGGTGCTTGGGATTACGCTATTCTCGTTGCAGGTTTCCGGCGCCGCCACCGGACTATCCCTCGTCGTCGGAATCCCCGTGGGAATTTTGCTGGCCCTCAAGCGCTTCCCAGGCCGCAGCCTCGCCGTCAGCCTCATCAATACCGGCATGGGGCTGCCGCCCGTGGTCGTCGGTCTCTTCGTCACGATCTTTCTCTGGCGCAGCGGCCCGCTCGGTTATTTGGAATTGCTCTACACGCCGACGGCGATGATCATCGCTCAGGTGGCGATCGCATTTCCCATCGTCGCCGGCCTGACCATGGCCGCCTTCCAGAGCCTCAATCCCAATTTGCGGTACCAGTTGCTGGGTATCGGCGCATCGACCCCGCAACTTCTCTGGCTACTCTGCAAAGAGGCCCGGCTGCCTTTGCTCGCGGCGATCATGGCCGGGTTCGGTGGAGTCATCTCCGAAGTCGGCGCATCGATGATGGTCGGCGGCAACATCCGCGGCCAGACCCGCGTGCTCACGACCGCGACCGTTTTGGAAACGGGCAAAGGCAATTTTGAAATCGCCATCGCCCTGGGTTTGATCCTCCTCCTTCTGACCTTTGCGGTGAATCTTCTCCTTACCCATATTCAGCAGCGCGAGCAGATCCGATGGCCCAAGCCCTCCTAACTCTTCGGGACATCCTGGTCCGCTACGGCCCGTCCACCATCCTCGAATTTTCTTCTCTGTCCGTTCACGCCGGTGAAATTCTCGCCGTCATAGGACCCAACGGCGCGGGAAAATCGACATTGCTCCGTCTGATGGGACTGCTGCAGCAGCCGGCCCAGGGCAAGATCTACTTTCATGACCGCGAAGTCATTCCAACCGACAGCCTCGCGGTTAGGCGCCGCATGGCGAGCGTTTTTCAGGAGCCGCTGCTGTTAAACGCCTCGGTATACGACAACGCGGCCTTGGGGCTGAAACTGCGCGGCATGAATCAGCACACAATTGAGCAGCGTCTCCGCCCCTGGCTACAGCGGTTGGGCATCGAGCATCTCGCGAGCCAAAAAGCCCGCACGCTCTCGGGCGGCGAGGCCCAGCGCACCAGCTTGGTCCGCGCCCTGGCGCTCGATCCCGAGATCCTTTTGTTAGACGAACCCTTTTCTCCTCTCGACCCGCCCACACGCGAAGGCCTGCTGCTTGATCTTGAGCGCATACTGCGTGAAACGGGTATCGCTACAGTGTTCGTCACGCACGATCGTGATGAGGCTTTCATGTTCGGCGACCGGATTGCGGTGCTCATAGGCGGCAAGCTGCTCCAGACCGGGCCGACGACGGAAGTCTTCGCTCATCCGGTGAACCTGGAGGTTGCTCACTTCGTCGGCTTCGACACCAAAATCCCTGGAGTCGTGGAGAGCGCGAGCGACGAATTAGCTCAAGTCCGCTTTAACGGCGGCTGCGCCCAGGTGGTCGGTGATTTTCAAGCCGGCGCTCAGCTGGTGCTTTGCCTTCGACCGGAGGATATCAATTTGAGTCTGCCGGGAGGGGAGGACCGCAAATCGAGCGTGCGCAACCGGCTTAAAGGCAAGGTGATGAAGGTCACTCCCTGGGGCGCTCACTACCGGGTGGCGGTCGCATGCGGGGAAAACCGACTCGTCGCCTTTATCACCAGACCGTCATTCCTCGAACTTAAAATAGCCGACGGCGACGAGGTTGTCGCTTCGTTCGAGGCCTCAGCGGTCCATGTGATTAAATAAAAATGAAGTGTTGGAGCATCGGCTCAACACCTACTGTTTTTTTCACTACGGCAATTATTTCCTTGACAACCATTGGCGCAGCGATAGGATGCCGGCCATTTCAGGACTCTATCGTTTTATGCTTAGTCCGGCAAAATATAGTAGCTTGTGAAATCATGTCACTAACCCGTGTCCTCTTTTTTTCCTTCCCTCCTCTCGCTTCAGAAGAAGGAGTCAAAACATGGAAGTTTCACGACGGGATTTTCTCCGGTTTTCAGTCGCGGCGGGCACCGGCACAGCGCTCAGCGGCCTGATCGGTTCAGGCGTTAACTTAGGGCCGGCGGTCGCGCGCGCGCAGGAACTCAGGATCAAGGACGCCAAGGTCACCCCCAGCGTCTGCCCCTATTGCTCGGTTGGCTGCGGCACACTGGTTCATACGGTCAATGGGCAGATCGTCAACATCGAGGGTGATCCGCGCAGTCCGCACAACGAGGGCACCCTCTGCCCCAAGGGCGCGGCGATCTTCCAGCTCCACGTCAATCCCAATCGTCCCACGCAAGTTCTCCATCGCGCCGCGGGCGCGACCGACTGGGAAGTATGGGACCTCGAGCGCACGATGAACCGCATCGCCGAGCTGGTGAAAAAGACCCGCGACGAGAGCTTCATCGAAAAGCTGCCTAACGGCAAGCTTGTCAATATGACGCCCGCCATCTTCTCCCTCGGCGGCGCCACCCTCGAAGCCGAGTTCAATCACGTACACCAAAAGCTCATGCGCGGCCTGGGGATAGTCGCCATCGAGAATCAGGCGCGGATATGACACAGCTCTAGCGTCCCCGGTCTGGGGACACGATTCGGCCGCGGCGCGGCCACCCTTTACCCGCGCAGTATGTACGACTCCGACTGCGTCGTCGTCATGGGCTCCAACATGGCGGAGAACCATCCCGTCGCCTTCCGCTGGCCGATGAAGGCCAAGGTTGAGCATGGCGCCAAGATCATTCACGTCGACCCGCGCTTCACCCGCACCAGCGCCGTCGCCGATATTTACGCGCCGGTGCGCGCCGGATCGGACATCGCCTTTCTGGGCGGCGTCATCAAATACGCGCTCGACAGCGAGAAGTGGAACAAGGACCCGTTCTTCAAGACGTTTGTCGCCAACTATACGAATGCCGCGACCATCATCAACGAGGACTTCAAGGACACCGAAGATTTAGACGGAGTTTTTTCCGGCCTAGCGCCAGCCAAGGGCGGGGCGCCCGAATGGCCGTTCAACGGTTTTATCAATCAGTACGACGGCGCAACCTGGCAATACGCCCGGGAGAAGGCTGGCGCCGCGCCGGCCGCAAAGCTTGAAATCAAACCGGGGGAAGGATTCGCGCCGCTGGTAGCGTCATTGGTCCGGCCGCCGGTGTTGAAAGACCCGACGCTGCAAAACCCGCGCTGTGTGTTGCAGATCGTCAAGCGCCATTTCGCCCGCTACACACCGGAGATGGTCGAGAAGGCCACCGGCTGCCCCAAAGAATCTTTTCTCAAGGTCGCCGAAACCATTCTAGCCAATTCAGGCGCGGACCGCACAACTTCATTCGCCTACGCCGTCGCTTGGACGCAGCATACTTACGGCGTCCAGATCATCGGCGCCTGCGCGCTGCTGCAACTTCTGCTCGGCAACATCGGCCGGCCGGGCGCCGGCGTCATGGCGCTGCGCGGCCACGCGTCCATTCAAGGCTCCACCGACATCCCCACCCTCTATCATTCCATCCAGGGCTATATGAACGCGCCGTCGGCGCTCAGGAAACACGATACGCTGCAAGATTTCATCGCCACCGAATTGATACCGACGGGCTACTGGGCGAACATGCCGAAATTCATGGTTTCCTATCTCAAGTCCATCTACGGCGAGGCCGCGACCAAGGAGAATCAGTTCGGCTACGACTGGCATCCGAAGATCCTCGGCGACCACTCGCACATGGCGATGTTCGCGGCGATGAACGCCGGCAAGGTGAAAGGGATGATCTGCATCGGCCAGAACCCCGCCACTTCGATCAACGCCAAGCTGGAGCGAACCGGGCTGAGAAAGCTCGAGTGGCTGGTCGTCAAGGACAACTGGATCACCGAGACGGCGACTTACTGGAAGAACGCGCCCGAAGTCAAAAACGGCGAGGTGAAGACGGCGGACATCAAAACGGAAGTTTTCTTCTTGCCGGCCACCCAGGTCGCCGAGCTCGAAGGCACCTTTACGAATACCCAGCGCCTGCTGCAATTCCATCATAAAGCGGCCGAGGCCCCCGGCGATTGCCGCTCGGACACGTCGTTTAGCTATGATCTGGGCAAGCGGCTGAAAAAGCTTTACGCCAATTCCACACTGCCGCGCGATGAAGGCTGGAAAAACGTCGTGTGGGACTACGAGCACGAGAACGAAAACGAGCGCAAAAAAAACGAGCCTTCGGTGTTGAAGATCCTCAAAGAGATCAACGGCTTTTTCACCGACGATCCGGCGCGCCACTGCGTCGGTTTCGGCGAGCTCAAGGACGACGGCTCGACGACCTGCGCGTCATGGATTTACTCGGGCGTCTATCCGGGGGTGGGGAAACTGCTCTCCGACCGGCGCACCCCCGACCCACCCGGCAAACCTGGCGCTCACTTGCAGTGGGGTTGGGCCTGGCCCGCCAATCGTCGCGTCATGTACAACCGCGCCTCGGCCGATCCCGAGGGCAAGCCGTGGAGTGAAAAAAAGAAATGGGTATGGTGGGACGCGGAGGCAAAGAAATGGGTCGGCTACGACGTGCCGGATTACATCGGCGCGAAACCGCCGGACGACAAAGCTAAGCCGGGCGCTCCCGGCATGGATGCGCTTCCCGGCACCGCGCCGTTCATCATGCGACCGGACGGTCTCGGTTGGCTCTATGTGCCTGGAGGGCTGGTCGACGGGCCTCTGCCGACGCACTACGAGCCGGTCGAATCGCCGGTCGCCAATTCGCTTTACAAACAGCAGACGAGCCCGGTCTATAAACATTGGAAAAATGCCGGCAACGATCTGGCCAAGATGGGCGATCCAAAGTTTCCCTGCGTTCTGACAACCTATCGCTTGACCGAGCACTACCTCGCCGGCGGCATGAGCCGCTGGCTACCGTGGTTGAACGAGCTGCAGCCGGAACTTTTCGTCGAGATCAGTCCCGAGCTGGCCCAGGAGAGGGGCATCAAAAACCTCGACTGGTGCAAGATCTCCAGCCCACGCACGCAGATCCGCGCCAAGGCGCTGGTCACGCGCCGGATGCGGCCCTTCAAGATTGACGGCAAAGTCATCCACCAGGTGGGCATGCCCTGGCACTGGGGCTATGAAGGTCTTTCCACGGGAGATGTCGTCAACGAGCTCACGTCCCTCATAGCCGATCCGAACGTTTCCATGCACGAGGGGAAGGCGCTTGTGTGTAATGTCGAAAAGGCGTGAGGCGCGAGTAAGAACGAACTCAGCGCGCTAGCATTCTTCATAGGAGGTCGGGAAATGGCAGCTCAAGTCGAACCCATGGGATTTTACACCGACACGACCGTTTGCATCGGCTGCAAAGCCTGTGAGGTTGCCTGCAAAGAATGGAACCAGCTCCCCAGCACCAACGGCGGCGTCAACACGTTGAGCGGCAATAGTTACGACAACACGCGCGCGCTTGACGGCATCCACTGGCGTCACGTGAAATTCATCGAGCAGTTCACCGAAGACCGCAAGGACGGTCGCTGGCTGCTCATGAGCGACGTGTGCAAGCACTGCGTCAATGCGCCTTGTCTCGAGGTCTGCCCGACCGGCGCCATCGTGCGCACCGAGTTCGATTCGGTCGTTATCCAGTCGGACGCCTGCAACGGCTGCCGCGACTGCATCGCGGCCTGTCCTTTCGGTGTCATCGAAGTCAATCCGGCTTCAAACACCGCCCAGAAATGCACGCTTTGTTATGACCGGCTACAGGGCGGCCTGGAGCCTGCCTGTTCGAAGGCCTGTCCCACCCAGTCGATCCAGTTTGGAACCATAAAAGATTTAAAGGTACGGGCGGAGAAACGAGTGGACCAGCTCCAGCAGATGGGCGAGAAGAGAGCGTATCTTTATGGCGCGGATGAAAAAATGCTTGGCGGGTTGAATTCGTTTTACCTGTTGGTGGACAAGCCGGAAGTCTACGGGCTGCCGCCCGATCCCAAGATGCCGACGCGCAATCTCGCATCGGGCACCTGGTTCTC
>OELC01000270.1_pt2 | contig 13372 bp, 15 predicted proteins | sample 1503131 | NCBI WGS metagenome assembly OELC01 (sample SAMEA104379562, study PRJEB20068) | metagenome | isolation source: 1998 | reverse complement strand
TATCCACAAAGCACTACAAGTTCACCGAGTAAGCCTATGAGTCAAACCCAAATAAATTTCGGCATCCTCCTCCCCACCCGCGAGGCGATCATGTCGGGGCGCGCCGATCCGGCGAGTCTGTATCGAATCGCCGAGCGCGCTGAATCGTTGGGCTTTCACTCGGTCTGGGTCGGCGACAGTTTGACGGCGCGGCCGCGCATCGACGCGCTGACCACCCTCGCCGCCGTCGGCGCGCGCACCCAGCGCGTGCGGCTGGGCACGGCGATATATTTAGCCGCGCTGCGCAATCCAATTTTACTCGCTTATCAACTTGCCAGCCTCGACTGGATCACCAGCGGCCGCGTCGATCTGGGCGTCGGCTACGGCCGGCCAAAGGAACCCGCCTCGGAACACGAATTCGAAATTTTGGGATTGAATCCCAACGCGCGCATGAAGATGAGCGAAGAATTGGTTCAAATCATGCGCCGGCTTTGGCGCGAGAACGATGTCTCCTACGACGGCCAATTCACGCGCTTCGAGCACGTCACCATTGAGCCCAAGCCCGCGCAGCCTGGCGGCGTACCGATCTGGCTCGCGTCGAACAACGTCGAGCCAGGACTCAAGCGCGTCGCCCGCCTCGCCGACGCTTGGATCAATAACATCAAAAGCCCCCAACTCTTCGGCGAATGCTTGGAGAAAATTCGCCTCTACGCCGCGGCTGCCGGCCGCGATGCCGACGCGATTCATCCCGCCATTTATTTCACCCTCGCCGCCGGCGGCGCGGACGCCATCGTCGAAGGACAGCAATTCTTGGCGGAATATTACAAACGCTCCTATGAAGCGGTGGCGAACGCCATGCTCTGTGTGACCGGTTCGTGGGATCAAGTGATCGACTGGATGGAGCAGTACGTTGGAGCCGGCGCGCGCACCGTCGTGCTACGCTTCGCCGCCCGCGACCAACTCGCCACACTGGACGCCTGCGCCGAAGCGCTCAACCGGCGCGGCTTAATCGGCTAACGTGAGAAACTGCGATGCGCGAACGAAAATAGCCGCAGCATGACAACGGGCGAAGGCAGTTCGGTAGTCGAAAAATTTATTTTTAGAGGAGGGTGCCCCCTCTGGGGGGAAGGGGACACCCTGGGGAAATAGCCGCAAACGTGAACTGAGGAGGAGGCCCACGTTGCGCTCGGGAAACACGGTTGGGCCGGTGTCAGGCCGGCGCGAATCTACCGCATTCTGTTCATCGCGTACTGCAACTTTTTCAGTTCGCTTTCCAAATACATATCCTTGAGTTGATGACGATCCATGTGCGCTTCGAGCAACTCCGCCGGAAACATCTTGGCGTTGCAGCGGTGGCAAACCGCCGCTTGGTAGGTTGCGTTCTCGTGGCGAATCTCGTAGCTGTCGTTGCTGACTGACGTTTCCATATTGTCCCTCTCTGACGTTTAATTGCCGCCCGCTTCAGGGTCATTCAGCAATTGACATGCCAAGGGTCGAGAGCTTTTGAAGATCGGCCAACATGTTGATATCTCATGTAATGACCGGCGGCGGTAAATCGATGCTAAGGCACGGTCGAACAAAGCCCGTGAGACACGGCTGTCCAACTATTACATTTTTGTTCTCGGCGTGATCAGGACCAGACCTATGACGACTCATCCGGTTGAAACCATCGCAAACCTGACCTTCAGCGAGCTGCGCGCCGGGCAATTCAAGATCGGCATCGCCGGCTTGAACAATCCGCGCGCGCTCAACGCGCTCACCTTGGAGATGTTCCAAGCCCTCGAGGGCAAGCTGCTCGAATGGCGCGAGCGCGCCGATATCGTCTGTATTTTCCTCCATGCGGAATCGGCAAAAGCCTTCTGTGCCGGCGGCGACGTGAAGGCATTGGTGGCGGGGTTGCGAACTAGTTCGTCCCTCCAAATTGCGGCGGAGTATTTTTCGCACGAATATTTCGTCGACTATCTGATCCACGTCTACCCCAAGCCGATTCTTTGCTGGGCCGACGGCATCACCATGGGCGGCGGTATCGGCATCATGAACGGCGCCTCCTGCCGCATCGTCACCGAGCGCACGACGATGGCCATGCCGGAAATCGCCATCGGCTTGTTTCCCGATGTCGGCGGCAGTTATTTTTTAAATCGCATGCCGGAAGGTCTCGGTCTGTTCCTCGGTTTGACATCAGCGCGCTTCGACGGCTTGGACGCCGTCGCCATCGGCATGGCCGACTTGATGATCCGCGCTGAGAGTAAGTCCGCGGTGCTGTCCGGTTTGGCGCAACTACCATGGAGTCCCAATGGCGAGAGCAACAAGCAGTTGCTGGGCGATTATCTCACCCGTTTTGCCCAAGCCGCCGACACTGCGAAATCAGAAGTATGGCAACGCTACGAAGCCGTCAAAAAACTGACACTGCAACCGAACATTGACGCCGTCGACAGCCGCATGCGCGCCTGGGCCGGCGATGACGAGTGGATGAAGCATGCCATCGACGGCTACCTCTCGGGCTCGCCGACTTCGGCCAAGGCGATCTTCCGACAAATCGCCGGCGCCCGCCAGCTCTCGTTGCCACAGGTCTTTCTGCGCGAGTGGGACATGGCGCTCAACTTTTGCGCCGATTCCGATTTCCGTGAAGGCGTGCGCGCCCGGCTGATCGACAAGGATCAAAAGCCGCGCTGGCAGCCGCCGACCTTGACCGAAGTATCCGAATCGGTCATCTCTCGATTATTTTCCAGGCAGCATGGTCAACCCGACAGCTTGGCGAAAAAGTTCGCGGCGCACGGCTTGAGCTGATCGGCGAATCCCTTGACAGCAACCCACCTTCGCGCAATGGATGAATAAATTATGAGCACCCACCTACCGCTGGAAGTCGAGTTTCCCGTGATGCGCTACGACATCACCCTGCCGCTCCTCGAAGGACGCGTGGCCATCGACGGCGTGGCGTTGAAACCGGTCAAAGCCTCATCGATGATCAACAAGGAAGATCCCAAACTCAAAGCCGGCGACTTCGGCCTGATGGATTTGAACATCGGTTATTTTTTGCCGGCCATTGAAGCCGGCTGGGAGATCATCGGCTTGCCGGTGTTTTCCAAGCGCAAGCCGGCCTATCAATTAATTTTCTGCCACGCCGATTCTGGAATCGAGACACCGCAGGACCTCGCCGGTAAACGCATCGGCTCGCGCACCTACCGCACCGCGTTGACGGTTTGGGCGCGCGGATTATTGAAGGAACATTACGGTGTCGATTTTTCTAAAGTTCAGTGGCTGCTGCAAGCCAAAGAAGTCTTTCCCGTGCATGACAGCAACGTCAAGATCGACTACGTCGACGAGAGCAAAAACATGTCCCAGCGGCTGATCGCCGGCGAGCTCGATGCCATCATCACGGATATTTCCGACACCCAGATGTTTGAAAATCTTGAAGGCAATCCGAAGATCAAGCGGCTGTTCCCCGCTTATTTGACCGAAGATCAAAAGCTCTATCGTCAAACCGGCATCTTCACACCGGTGCACATGATCGTCATGAGCCGCAAGCTCGACCGGGAACATCCCGAGCTGGCCAAAAAATTTTACGCAGCCTTTGAAAAAGCCAAAGCCCTCGCCTACGACGACATCCAAAGCGATCGCGGCGGTTTCTCGGTCGTCTATCTGCGCGAAGCCATGAAGCAACAGCTGGCGGTCTGGGGCGATCCATGGAAATACGGCGTCAAAGCAAACCGGTCGACCATCGACGCCTTTATCAAATATAATGTCGAGCAAGGCATGATCCGCACGGCGCCAGCGTATTCACAAATCTTCGCCGCCGGTACGCTGGACACGTAAGAGCTGAAACTTGAAATCTGTAATTTGAGATTCCAACAGGAGCGAGGAAATGCTTTCACGAGAAGACAACGATTTGATCACCCAAACCGATCAGGGAACGCCGGGCGGCGACCTGATGCGCAGTTATTGGATACCGGCGCTGTTGTCCGAAGAAATTCCGGCGCCCGACTGTCCGCCCGCGCGGGTGAAGTTACTCGGCGAAGAGCTCGTCGCCTTTCGCGACAGCCAAGGCCGCATCGGTCTGGTCGGCGAGCACTGCGCCCACCGCGGCACATCGCTATTTTTCGGCAGGAATGAAGAGTGCGGCCTGCGCTGTATCTATCACGGCTGGAAATACGACGTGGACGGCAATGTCTTGGAAACGCCGGCGGAGCCCGGCGCCAGCGACTACGGCAAAAAGCTCCATCACACCGCCTATCCAACCCACGAAGCCAACGGCATCGTTTACGCCTTCCTCGGCCCACGGGAAAAAATGCCGCTGTTCCCCAACTACGAATGGACTCAAGTGCCGCTGGAATATACCTACGTGACTAAATGCCTGCTCGAATGCAATTATCTCCAAGGCCTCGAAGGCGAGTGCGACTCATCGCACCTGTCGTTTCTCCATCGCGCCTTTACCAACGAGCGCAACCAAGTAATGTACAAGAGCGACACGTCGCCGGTTTACGACACCGAGGACACCGACTTCGGCGTGCGGCTGATCGCCACGCGCAACCTCGACGATCAACACTACGTGCGCTTTTCCGCCTTCGTCATGCCGGTCTACGGCTGCGTGCCGGCTGGACGGCCGACCAACGAACTCGAAGGCTTTGAAATTCACACCTACGTTCCCGCCGACGACACCCATTGCTGGCGCTACGACATCGGCTTTCGCCGCGAGCGCGCCGTGCGCGACGAAGAAGTGCACCGGCGCAAACAGATCAATCCCGATTATTCCAAAGTTCGCAACGCGCGCAACAATTATCTGCAAGACCGCGGGCTGCAGAAAACCGCCACGTTCACCGGCATCCAGGACTTTCTCAACCACGACGCCTGCGCCACCGAAAGCATGGGCGCGATCTTCGACCGAACCCAAGAGCATCTCGGCGTCAGCGACAAGGCGGTGATCGCCGTGCGCAAATATTTACTGACGGCGATCAAAGAATTGCAGCAAGGCAAAGAGCCGCCCCATGTTTTGCGCGACAGTCAGCGCAACTGGTTTCCCCATGTCGACTGCTTCGCCCATATGGTGCCGCGCGATATTCCGTGGCGGAAAAAATTCGACTACCTAACGCCATCGGCGGAAAAAGAAAATCCCATGTCCTACGCCGCGCGCAAAAAGGCCGCGTCGTAGTTTCAAGCTCAATTCACGGCATCTCGGAGCGACAAAATGAAAAAGATCAAGAAACCAACGTCGCGCGGCTTGATCAAAGTCGCTGAACAGGAACTGAACATCGCCGCCAAGATTTTGGAATGGGAGATCGGCGATATTTGGGGCCATGTCGGCGTGCGGCTTCCCGGCAATAAGGGCATCGCCGTGCAAATGTTTCGCCGCGTCGAAGGAGAAAAAAAGGATTGGGTCGTCCACTTCGACTACGGACTCAAGAAACTCTGCGGGATCGGCACCATCCCGCGCGAGGCGGTGATCTATACGGAGATTTTTAAGGCCCGCCCCGACGTCAATGCCGCCGTGCATTGCCACGCCTCGATGTGTATCGCGCTCAGCCTGGCGGACAAGCCGATCGATTGGGTGCATATGCAATCCTCCCGCTTCAAAGGCGGCACGCCGATTTTTCCGCGGCCGATTTATATCTTGGATGAGTCCGAAGGCGCGGATTTGGCGGCGGCTTTGGGCAACGCGTCGGCTCTGATGATCAAAGGCCACGGCATCGTGACGGTGGGCGAAACCATCGACGAAGCCTGTATCAACGCGCTCTATATGGAACGCACGGCAAAAATCATGGCCATCGCGCGCCTGCACGGCTATGAAGGGCCGACTCCGGACTCCATTCAAACTCTTAGCGGCAGCAGAGCAAAGCTTTTCCGCCGCCCGCGCGACGAAATGTTTCACTCCGCTGAATGGAACTACTTCGCCGACAAGATCGAAAAAGGCGAGCGCTGGACGCGCGGCTGGACGTAAAATCAGTCGCGAGTGCCGAGGGTTGAGTGCTGAGCAGGAGCCCAAGCCATATGCATCAGCTTATCTGCCAAACGTTGAATCAAAACGACCCTGGAGGTCCAACCCAATGATCCGCAAATGGCTTTGCACGATCCTGCTTGCGCTGCTCTTGCCGATCCCTGTCGCTGCCCAAGAAACTAATCTCGTCGCCTACGCCGGCTTCGCCGGATTCCAAGCGCCGATCTGGGCGCCCAAGGATCTTGGACTGTTCGCGAAATACGGCTTCAACGGCGACTTGGTTTTTCTCTCCGGCTCGGTGCGGCAAATTCAGGCGCTGCTCGGCGGCAGCATTCAGTTCGCCCAGGCCGACGCCGCCACGGCATTGAACGCCATCCATCAGGGCGCGGACATGGTCATCATCTCCGGCTCGCTCAACAGTTTTCCCTACAGCTTCGTCACAACAAAAGAATTGCGCAAGCCGGAAGATTTAGTCGGCAAGAAAATCGGCATTCTCGCCGTCGGCGGCGCCACGGAAACCGCGACGCTGCTCGCGCTCAAGGCCTGGAACCTGCCGCGCCAGGCGGTGACCATGTTTCCCGCCGGCGATTCGGCGGCGCGCATCGTGGCGATTTCCGCCAAGGCGATCGACGGCACCATGCTGTCCTATCCCGATATCAACGAAGCATTGCGTTTAGGCATGCACGAGTTCGCCAAGATGAGCGACGTCAAAGGCTCGTCTTTTCCGATGAACGTCATGATCGCGCGCCGCTCCTACGTCGAGAAAAACCGCGACACCGTGAAACGCTTTCAGCAGGCCTACGCCGAAGGCGTCTATCAGTTCATGAATAACAAAGAGAAGGGCCTCGCGGTGCTGGGCAAGTGGCTGCGCTATCGCAATCCCAAAACCATCGAAGACACCTACAACTATTTCGCCAAGAGCTTCGCCTTCCCCACCCGCGTTTCGCCCGAAGGGCTGCGCAATACTTTGGAAATCATCGCGCAACGAAACCCGGCGCTCAAAGTCGACATGAACGTCAACCGCTACCTCGACGAAAGCAGCGTCGACGAACTCGAACGCGAAGGTTTCTTCAAGCGGCTCGCGAGTAAGTAAGACGATCGCGGTAGTTCGCAGCGATGGCAACTAACCTTGTTGAATTCCTGCTTTTGCCTTTCGCTCCTTGACTCCCACGCGAGCCGTACCATATAAAACAATTCGTGGCCTAGCGGACTCAACCGAAAAATTGAAGGAAGGAACGACGCCTATGGGAAAGATTTTAGTTCTATCGATCGGATGGTTCTTGCTGTCGAATAGTCACAGCGCATTCGCGCAATCGGCCCAAGCGGTCGCCGCGGCGAAAAAGGAAGGCGGCAAAGTCATCGTTTACACTTCCATGGAAACCTTCACCGCCGATGCGCTCAAAGCCGCCTTCGAAAAACGCACCGGCTTGCAGATGGAGTATTGGCGCGGCGGGTCAACGGAAGTCCTGGACCGCGTGCTGAGCGAACATAGAGTAGGCAAACCGGGGTTCGACGTGGTGGCGATCACCGGCGACCACATGCGTCTGATGGCCAACGAAGGCGCCATCGGCAAATATCAATCGCCGTCGATGACAGCCTTCGCCAAAGAAGCCATCGACCCAGTCCTCGGCGCCCGTTACCGCAACATTATGTACGGCATCATCTACAATAAGAATGCGCTCAAAGCCGGCGAATATCCCAAGACGCTCGAAGACATCGTCAAACCGGAATACCGCGGCAAACTGGTGATGCCCCATCCCACCGGCCACACACTGACGACGCAGTGGCTCGCCAGCTTGGATAAGATCATGCCGAAACCGCGCGCCGAAAAATTTATCTACGACCTGGCCTTGGCCAAACCGATTTTCGCCGAGTCCATCGTGCCCTCGGCCGACAAAGTCGGCACCGGGGAAGTGCCCATCGGCATCACCTTCGCGCGCTTCGTGCTGACGTATAATAAGCAAGGGGCCAATCTCGATTACATCCGCGACTACAACATGCTCGGCGACGGACAATACATCAACCTCGGCGCCAAGGCGCCGCGCCCCAACGCCGGCAAGGCGTTCATCGATTTTTTCCTCGACGAACAGAGCATGAAGATTCAAGCCGACACCGGCGAGTTCGTCAATCGCAAAGGCGTCTACCCGCCGCTCCAGGACGCCGACAAGATCAAGTTCGTGCAGATGTACCAGTTCGGCAAAGAAGACTTCGAAGTCAAGAAAAAGGAGTATCAGAAGATTTTTTTTCAATAACCGGGGATTAGATTTCTCCCTCGCTTCGCTCACTCGAAATGACAAAATGATTCCGCTGTCATTTCGACCGCAGGGAGAAATCTATTCTTGACGACTGAACCAACGCATTCGGAGGAACAATGGCAGAATTCATCATCGACGCCGACGGCCACATCATGGAAGACCACAAAGACATCTTCGCCCACATCAAAGGCAACTTCGCCGAGATGAACTGGCATTCCACCTGGCCCATGTTCGACGCCGACGGCTGGCAGCGCGGTCTGGCGCGCAAGGGCAAACGCGAAGACCCCGACGCGGAACGCTGGATAAAATTCCAGAACGAAAACGGCATCGACATGGCGGTGCTCTACCCGACATCTGCGCTGGCTTTAGGAATGATCCAACTACCCGCGTGGGCATCCGCCCTCGCGCAAGGCTACAACGACTGGCTCTACGACCGATTCACCACTCAGTCGCCGCGCCTTAAAGGCGTCGCCCTGCTCGCGCCCCAAGATCCCAAAGCCGCCGCCGCCGAACTGCGCCGCTGCGTCAAAGACCTGGGCTTCGTCGCCGGCCTGCTACCGTCGGCGACCAACAACCGCACGCCGCTCTACGGCTCCCCGGTGTTTCATGAAATCTACGACGAAGCCCAGCGCCTCGATGTGCCGATCACGATTCACGGCGGCGTCAGCCAAAATCTCGGCCTCGACCGCCTGTGCAGTTTTCTCGAAGCCCACATGTTGGAACATCCGGTCGGCCTGTTTCTCCACATCACCAACATGATGTTCCAAGGCGTGTTCCAGGAATTTCCCAAACTACACGTCGCCTATCTCGAAGCCGGCGCCGGCTGGGTACCGTTCATGATGGACCGCATGGAAGAAGACTACGAAAAATTCGCCGCCCGCCTGGCGCCCAATCTCAAACATCCGCCTAGCCATTTCTTCGAAAGCGGCAACATCTTCGTCACCATGGAAGTCGAAGAACGCACCGCACCCTACGTCGTCAAACTGCTGCGCGACGACGTCATCATGTGGGCCTCCGACTTCCCCCACGAGCGCGAGCGCGACCAATTCGGCGGCGACCTGCCGACGTTAAAAGCGCGCAAAGACCTGACTGACGATTTCAAAAAGAAAATGCTCTGCGACAACCCGGTAAGGTTCTACCGCCTGAGCGAAGGCGACATCGCCGCGGCGCGGAAGGCGAAAGCGAGTTAGAAATATTGCGGCGCTCCTGGGTTCGTTTGCGCCCGGACTCAGAAGCTTGTTGTGAGGAGGATGCAGGCGTGGCACTATTACATTTAAAGGTATTAAAAAAATGCAACGTCACCGCATGGACATCACCCAAGACATTCAAGCGCTAACCACCTTTCGCAACAATTCCGCTGCGCTTCTTCAGCAACTGAAGAAATCGAAACGCCCGCTTATTCTAACGGTGAATGGAAAAGCCGCCGCCGTGGTGCAAGAGGCAAAGGCTTATCAGCACTTGCTGGACATCGCCGCACAAGCGGACGCGAGCGAAGGGATTCGACAGGGACGCGAGGATGTCGCTAAAGGCCGTGTCTATCCTGCGCGGGATGCGCTAAAGGCCTTCCGGCGCAAGCATGGTATATCAGGTTAGGCTGACCCGGCGCGCGTTAAGAGACTTGACGCACATCTACGGTTTTGTGCAGGCGGAGATATCGGAGCGGGCTTCCAGTTGGTTCGATGGGCTCGAAAAGGCAATCTACAGCCTCGAACGCTACCCTGAACGAGGTCCGAAAACTCCGGAGGATAGCAAACTTCGCCACCTTCTCTATGGCCGAAAGCCACATGTATATCGGATAATTTATGAAATTAAGAAACGTTCATCGAGAGTTGATGTACTGCATATCCGGCACGGTGCGCGCGACAAGATGCCGAAGCCTTAATTCTCAATCAGAGATCCGCGAGTTTTCTGTTTACGAAAAAGCATTGAACAAATTGATCACGACTTACCGGCCATACCGAGACTTAAGCTTCGCGGCGCCGATTACCCTTCCGGCATTCACGTCATCCAATCCCTGGACAGCCTCTTCCAGCAGCTTGATGTGAACATGCTCCCGCTCCAAGCGGTGGTAGTAATCTAAACGTTCGGCATCGATGAGAGCCGCGCAGCTTTCGCCATTCTTGGTGAGAATTTTTTCGCCGTGCTCTCGTTGGACCTGAGCACAGAGCTCCGCCAGCGTAGCCCGCGCACGAGTAAGCGGAATAATGTCTTTTGATGAAATGGTCATTGGTTTGCCTCCTTTGAGATAGCTTAAATAACGTACAGAATTCTGTCAACAACTGCCTCCGACCCACCGAGGAACGCGTCCGACGGCGACCCACCTCATCTCAAAGCGCGCAAGGATCTGTCGGATGAGTTCAAAAACAAAATGCTCTGCGACAACCCGGTGCGTTTTTATCGCCTGGGCGAAGGCGACATCGCTGCGGCGAGGAAGGCGAAAGGAAATTAGTCCGGCAACAAGCCTGAGATTTGATTGGTTTCGCAATAGATCCTCACGATCATGACAGGAGCGCGGACATTCTTGTCCGCGATTATCAATGGCCGGTTAGATAACCGGCCCGCCTAACTTCGTTAGCATGCGCGCATATCAGCCGCATTATGTCCACTTAGGCCGCATCGTTTTTCCCACAGTATGAATTCAGCGCGGGTCATACACATCGCAACTGCAGCTTAGTGCAACCGGTTGAAAATTTTGCTAATTGTAGATGTATGTCAACCAAAGCCACAATCGCCTACGGTCCTAATTTCCATCTGTACCATGAGGCGCTGGACGAGGATTATGTCTATCTCGAACTCGAAGGAACGCAGTTCGAGGCGAGCTACAACCGGGTCATGGTGCCAATCCCGGTTCACGTTTGGGAGGTTATTCGTCGGTATCCAGGCATCGACCTACGGTATGCCGACAAAACAGATGAAGAACTTCAAGAGTATGTGGAACACGAGGTTGACGATCGAATCAGGCACTATGAACAGGCCACCGAAAGGGCAAAAGGGATTGCGTCGCTAAGTGGCTCGCTTGTTTTCGGTCCTGCAGATCAACCGCGCGAGCGACAAATTGCCGCCGGAATAGAGTACTTCACAAAAGTGCGAGAGCATCAACAACAAGTGAAAGAAGCTATCGCAAAGCTGGAGCAAGCAAATTCCAAGAGGTCCCGATAGCCGCTAATGAGTTAAGAGTCGACTTGACCACTTTTTCTTTCCTGGAAAATATAGTCAAAAAACTGCCGCTCCCTCTTTTCTTTTCAGCCGGTGTAGCCGCAAACGCCCATTCGCGGTGAATTGACCACTGGAAGGTAGACTTCCTCGTCAGCGTGTTCGTGCACATCGGCATGTGCATCGCAGAACAGACCATCGTCGGCATCGATACAGTATGGACACACCACCGTCGCGGGAACGTTGCATTCGCCACACGGCCACACGAGCGGTTCATTGCGCGCGAGCAGCCGAACAGACTCGCGGCCGATCGAACCATTTCGCTTGCTTACCCGTTCGCCCGTCAACGCAGTCGTGCTCCCGAAGTCGTACTCGTAATCCAGCTTACTCGCTACACCGGCGAACGCGATGGAGATCGCAGTGGTCATCGCCAGCTCGCGCCTCCCAACGCGGAACGCGCTCATATGCCCGCAGCATTCCAGCCACAATTGGCGCAGCAACTTATCCAACTGACGCAATGGCGCCTCCGCCTTGGACTCAATGATGAGCCAGTAGTTGGGCGCGCCCACTGCGACGAAACGGAGGACGGCCACGTGTTCTGGCTGGCCAACTTCGGCGTGCGCAGAGGCGCACGCCTCCACGTGGGCCATCATTGTCGTTTTCGTCGCGCGCTGTCCGCACAGCGCGCAGAATCCAGAGTTCGTTGATTTTGCTAACATGATCAGTTTTATGTACGCCAAACGTCTGCGGTAACCAACACCGGCCAGAAAATCTACCGCGCAGCGCCACCGCGTTTTACCCGGCGACCGGTTGACCGCATGGTTAAGCGTGACGTTTGCTCGGCGAGCACCAACAGACCACGCAACGCTTTATTTACGGCCGCGGATGTCGGAAATGCCTTGGCGATGGGTGGATCGAGCAGAGCGACCGCGGTTCCCTTAGCAACTTCGGCGAAGAATTTTCCGCGCTCAAGCCTAGCAAAGTCCGACCGCTTATATTCCGCCCGCATTTCATCCTTAGCTTTCTTCATACAGTTTCCTTTCACCACGGGTTACGCGGCGCGCATTGATGATTCGAATCGTGCCAGGGCGGTAAGTATGGCATATCGCCAGCAACCGACCGAGGCGCGAAAAGCCAAACGTGATGTAACGATCCTCTTCGAATGAATGATCGGGATCTTGGCCTGTCACGGCCATCGGGTCAAGGAATACGGTCGCCCCCTCGTCGAATGATACACCGTGCTTCCGAAGATTGGCCGCGGCTTTCTTTGTATCCCACTCGAATTTCATCGTAGTCAATGTTCAAAATAAACACGCATAACGTATGGCGTTTTATCCCTCAAAGCTTGCAGGCAATCAAGTCTAAGCATCTGCGCTGGTCCTATTCAACGATCTGATGCAGCCCGATCAATATGTCGCACAGGTCCGACCCGGTGCTCACACCTATCCCGGTCAAGTCAGGCCGAGAGGCGATAAAAGAGCATCAGTTCTGGGAATGAAGGTATAGTAAATTTAGCAGACGTCGCCGCCTGTTCAATCCAAGGCATTTGCTACTAAACTAGACCCGACCGCAATCCCGCACAACTTGCCGATGGTCCAAACACTGCCTGATGAGCCAACAACCGCCTTGGCCCGCTGTTCTATCTTGGGGTTGCGCTACGCTACCGATCTAGACCTGACCCTGACTTTGCCCCACGAACGCGAACGCGACCAATTCGACGGCGATCTGCCCCACATTAAAGCACGCAAAGATTTGTCGGATGAGTTCAAACAAAAAATGCTCTGCGACATCCCGGTGCGTTTTTACCGCTTAGGCGAAGGCGACATCGCGGCGGCACGGAAGGCGAAGGGAAACTAGCAACGTTTATGATCATATCGGAATCGAACAACTTATCAGTTGTTAATTTTACTGCTGACGAGCTGTCGTTCTCTCACATTGGTGTCGGCTGAACCGTAATTGATCGTTCTAATAAACCATCGAACTTCAGGAGCATACCAATATTCTGCAATCAGACTGCCCGTTTGATTGTCGAAAGCTTCTATCTTGATAGCTTTGA
>OELC01001050.1_pt1 | contig 13435 bp, 15 predicted proteins | sample 1503131 | NCBI WGS metagenome assembly OELC01 (sample SAMEA104379562, study PRJEB20068) | metagenome | isolation source: 1998 | reverse complement strand
CGCATTGAGATAGAGCGCCAAAGTGGCGACCAGGGTTTTGCCCTCGCCGGTTTTCATCTCGGCGATCTTGCCTTCATGGAGCACCGCGCCGCCGATCATCTGAACGTCGAAATGGCGCAGCCCGATGGTCCGGCGCGAAGCCTCGCGCACCGCCGCGAACGCTTCCGGCAACAGTTCTTGTAAAACCTGCTCCTCCGCTTCGCGCAGCTGCTTGTCCAATGCTTCGCTCTGAGTTTTTTGCTCCTCGCGCTGTTCGGCGTCCGCGGCGGCGGCTTCGCCGTTGGCCTCTTCCAATTCGCTGCGTAAAGTCGCCGTCGCTTCGGCGATGCGTTTTTTAAACTGTTCGGTCTTGGCGCGCAGTTGGTCGTCGGTCAAACCCTTAAACTCGTCTTCCCATTTGTTGATTTCTTCAACGTAAGGGCGAATCCGCTTGATCTCGCGGTCGTTTTTAGTGCCGACGATCTTTTTTATAAAACTTAACATGCGTTGAAATTTCTCCCTGCGTTGATGGAGACGAAGAAACAATCCGGCGAAGTTTAGCTATCGGTAAAATACACGATTTTGCCCGAGACTTAAAGCCGCGTGGAGGGCTGAAGCGATGGCTACTCACCGTTCGATGCGCACCGCCGATTCGACTTTCTCCCCTAAGAAACGCCGGCCGACCTTGATGAAACGGTCCGGCGCGTCGGTGACAAAGAAGCTATGCGTTCCCTTGCCGCTCTTTCTGCCAAGCGCGCCCTTCTTGAGCGCCAACTCGACTTCCTTGGCGGTCTCCTCGGCGGAGTCAACCAAGCGAACCGTGGCGCCCATGAATTTGCGGATCGCCTTCTTAAGCAGCGGATAGTGCGTGCAGCCGAGGATCAAAGTATCGATGCCGCTCTGCTTCAAACTGCCGAGATAGGCTTTCACGGTCATCTCCACCACCGCGTTGTCGGTCCAGCCCTCTTCGACCAGTGGCACGAACAGCGGACAGGCCCGGCTGTAAACTTCGATTTTTGAATCCGCCTCTTTGAGCGCCCTTGTGTAAGCGCCGCTTTGAATCGTCGCCTCGGTGCCGATGACGCCGACTTTTTTATTCTTCGTGCTCTTGAGCGCCCGCCTGACGCCGGGCTCGATCACACCGACGACAGGGATGGGAAATTTTTCTTTCAATCGGCCCAGCGCGATCGCCGTCGAGGTGTTGCAAGCGACGACGACTATTTTAACGCCCTTGTCGACGAGAAACTGGCTGTTCTCGAAGGAATAACGGAGCACGGTTTCCACCGACTTGGTGCCATACGGCGCCCGCGCGGTGTCGCCCAAGTAGACGGTATTTTCCTTGGGCAGAGTCTCGATGATCTGATGCAGCACCGTCAAGCCGCCGATGCCGGAGTCGAACACGCCGATGGCGCTGTCTTTGTCGCTCATAGCCAAGTGGACTCGGCGCCCGGCGCCATTTCATTGCCGAGTTCTTTTTCGCACGCGGGCGCAAAGCCGAAGACCTGCTGCCAGACTTCTTTGGACTCCATGCACAGATAAATTTTTACCGTCGGCGCGGCGCGGCGAATCCAGCCGACCATCTTGCGGTACATCTCGACGCGCAGCGGCTGGAAATAACGCAGCTTGCCGTCGGGACAAATCACTTGCTCGCCGGTCAACAGTTGCGTGCGCGGAAATCTTTCGCGCATGGCGCGCTTCAAACCCGGCGTATTGCGCAACACGCCCAAGCTCAACCACGACAGCTTGCGCCAATCGATGGCGGCGAACAGCTCTTCAAGCATGTTTTCGTAGTCTACTTCCCAGCCCGGATATTCGATCATCGGATCGAAGTGAAAACCCAAGCGATAGCCCGCCTCCTGGCAGCGCCGCGCGGCGTTGAGCCGCTCGGAGAATGACGCTGTGTCCGTTTCGTCCAGATCGATCACAGTTTGCGGATTCATCGACCAGGCGACCACCACGCGGCCTTTGGGATCGAGATCGAGCAAGCTGTCGACGCAATCGCTCTTGGTCTTAAGCTCGAACAAAACATTCGGCTGTGCGGCGAAATACGGGATCAGCTCGCCGACCATGCCGGTGTAAGGCTCCAACGCCAAGCTGTCGGTAATCTCGCCGGTGCCGATACGAAAAAACATGCCGCGGTGTTTTTTTAATACTTGATCTGCTTCATCGATCAGGTCGCCGACGTTGCTAAAAACTTTGAGCTGGGAATTATCGGCCAAGTATTCTTGTAAATAGCAGTAGCTGCAATCCATCGGGCAGTTGCTGGCGAAGTTGATGACGAAATAGTTGCAGCACACCTGGCCGTCGCTGCCCGGACATTTCTTGAAGAACTCGCCTTTGTGTTCGGCTAAAAATAATTTCCGCTTAGCCGCGCCGAAGCGATCCCGCGCCGGAGCATCGCTCGAACCGACCGAGGCGATCTGATCCACCAGCGTAAACGGCACATGGGCCAGCGATTGACGTAGATTGCGATAGATCGGACTAGTTAGAGAATTGCGCTCGATGACGACTTCTTCGGGCTGAAACAGCTTCATAAATGCTTCTAAACTCGCAGCGGTTATTTCACCTGACCCGCCAGCAGGTCAAATATTTCCGCCGGCAGTTTTTTTTCGGCGGCTTGTCGTAACTTCTCCGTTAAACTTTTCAGTTCGTCATGGCTTGCCGCCGAAAACTCGACGCGCAGATTGCCGCCCTCTAAACCCGGCGCCACGCTCAAGCGAATTTCCGGCGCCAATTTCAGCTCCTGAATCTTGGCACGAATCAAATCTTCGATCTCGGCCAATCGCGGATAGCGCAAACGCCGGATATGCTCCTTGATCCTCTTGAGTTTGTCGGCGCGGCCAAGCCGCGGATCGGTGGCGATATTATCGACCGCCTTTGTGCTCAAGACCGCTTGGATGGTCACGCCATCGCGCAAAGCCACTTCTTCAAGCCAATCCATCAAATCGCGCAGATGATTCTCGCCGATCTTGAGGGGGAAAGCGAGCCGTTCCAGCGCGCCGCCGTCGGCGGCGTCCCAACTAAGCCAGCGTTCGAGGGTCTGCGGGTGAAAGCCCTTGCTCGCCGCGTAGGCGCGTATTTCCGTTTCCGCCATCTTGGTCCAACCTGTACTGCGTTAAAATCACTTCATAGTCCTCGGCCTCGCGCAGCTTGCCGCGCTTGCGCGCGCCATCGGCCAGCACCGTAACTTTGCGCGTGAGAACCTCCAAAACGGCCAGCCGCCGCTCGCCGCCAAGCCCTGCGCTTAAAAGTTTTTGCAGCGCCAGAATCCGATAGCGATCCATGCCCCAAAGCGAACGCGACAACTGATCGGCGTGGCCGCCGCGCTTGACCACCAACGGCTCATCGATCAGCGCCACCGAACGATCCACCGCGATGCGCAGCCAGAGGTCGTAATCCTCGCATACCGGAAGAGATTCGTCGAAGCCGCCAACCTGTTCAAACAGATTGCGCGTCAGCATCACCGCCGACGGGCTCACCAAACACAGTTCCAAGCTGGGGATAAAAATATCCCCAGAAGGTTTTCGATGTTTAGCCTTGGGATTGACCCTGACGCCGTTACGAATCCAGATTTCCTCGGTCTGACAGATTTGCGCGCTCGGATTCTGCTCCATGAACGCGGTCTGGATCGCAAGTTTTTGCGGCAGCCAGAGATCGTCCGAATCGAGAAACGCCAGATAACTTCCGCGCGCGTAGCGAACCGCTAAATTGCGCGCCGCCGACACGCCGCGATGGGGCTGAGTCAATAAACGCAACCGAGAACCGAATCGAACTAATTCAGCGCCCGTGCAATCGGTCGAACCGTCGTCGACGACGATCAGTTCAAAATCTGAGAACGTCTGCGCAAACACCGACCCGACGGCTTCGCCGATCCACGGCCAGCGATTGAAGGTTGGAATGATGACACTTACCGTGGGCGACACAAGACGGCTCAAACAATGCGCATTGCAGCCAATACGACGAGTGCGCTAAATAAACGATTCGACTTTTTTGAAAAATTGCTCGGCCATCATCTTCGCCACGCCGTTCAACATGCGCTGGCCGACGCTGGCGATGAGGCCGCCGATTTTTGGCTCGGTGCTGTATTTGAGCAGGGTTTGGCCGTTGCTCTCTTCGAGATCGATGGCCACGTCGCCCTGCATGAAACCCGGCCCGCCGGAACCTTCGCCGCTCAAGACATAATGCGCCGGCGCCTGCTTGTCTTTGATGGCGACCTTACCTTTATAGGTTCCTTTTACGGAAGCGACGCCGACTTTCATCACGGTTTCATACTTGTCCGGCGCCACTTCGTTCATGCTTTCGCAGCCCGGCATACACTGCGCCATGATCTTCGGATCGAGCAAAACCTGCCAAACCCGCTCACGGGTGGCATTAAAAGTGTAACTGCCTTCTATCTTCAAAAATTCGAGCCCCCCGTTTCAGCGCTTCGGAATTGGCGGAAACCATAACGTTCATCAAGCCAAAAAACAACTCGCCAAATCGCGCAGTCAAATTTGCCTATGTCATTGAATCCCCACTGCCCCGCGGTTAAACTTATGGAAGCCAATGGTTTATTCGCCTCGCCTATTGATCGTGTTCGCAGTCCTCGCGTGGTTTCCCCAAAACCTCTTCGCCCAGACCAACGAGCCGCGCGATCTTTTCGCCAAAGCCTATCAACTCTACTCAAGCGGTAAACCGGCCCAGGCCAAAGCGCTGTTTCAAAAAACCAGCGACACGACTTATCGCCTCGCCGACTACAGCCTCTACTACTTGGCGCGCATCGCCTTTGACGAAAATAATGGCGAGCAGGCGCGCCAATACGCCGCCCAACTGCGCCGCCGTTTTCCACACAGCGTCTGGCTTCATGCGGCTGCGCTACTACGGGCGAAGATCGATATCACCGAAAAACAATTCGCCCCGGCCGCGGACACGCTGCGCCGCCTGCGCTCGGACAAGTCGGGGCCGCGGGAGATCGTCGACGAAGCGCATTTTCTCCAAGGGCAAATCCACGAAGCGCAGGAAGACTTCGATCGTGCCTACGCGCTCTACCGGGAATTGCGAAACGCATCGCCTGGCTCGCGCTGGGCCGCAGCGGCGCGCAAAGAGCAAACGCGTCTGCGTAATAAATTTCCCGCACAGTACGCCCTCAACACAGCCGAAGCCCAAGCCGACGAAGCGGACCGTTTAGCGCGGGAGCGGCAAACTCATGACGCCGAAGAGCTTTATAAAAAGATCCTTGCCGGCGTGACCGAACCGGCGGAGCGATTGCGCTTTCTAGTTAAGCTGGCGGCGCTCTATCTCTCCACCGGCGGCAGAAACGAAGCGATGCCGACATTGGAGCAGATCGCCCGGGATTATCCCGACAGCGCCGAAGCGCCCAAAGCGCTCTATCAGATCGGGCAAATTTATTGGAACCGCCACGACAACGCGCGCGCCTTCGAGTATTTCAAAAACGTCCTGGAAAAATATCCGGCCAGCTCGTACGTTGACCGGGCGCAGTACGCCAGCGCCGATATCCATGAATACTTCGGCCGCAAGGAAGAAGCGATCGAGCTTTACAGCAACGTGCAAAAGCAGTTTCCCAAAAGCGAGGTGCGCGACGACGCGGCATGGCGGCTCGCCTGGCTCTACTATCGCAACGGCGAGCTACAAATGTCGCAAGCAACCTTTCGCGCATTACTGGCTCAGTCAATAAACGGCCCCTTCGCCACCGCGTCGATCTACTGGCAGGCGCGCATCGCCGAGAAGTTGAGCGATGTAGAATCGGCCAAGCAGTTACTGCGCAAGATCGTCAACGGCGGCGCGGAGTCTTACTACCAAGCGCTCGCGCTGCGCGGTTTGGAACGGCTCGGCGTGCCGGTGGAAGAAAGTAAGCTCGTGCGGCCGAGCGGCAACAATGAACCCGATCCGAGCGTCGAGCCGGACGTTTCATTTCATCTAAGCCGCGCCCGCGAGCTCAACGCCATATCGCTGCATAGTCTGGCTGTCGTCGAGTTGGATGAAATCAAGCGCCGGGCCAATGGTAAAAATCGCCTGCAGCCGCTGCTGATGCGCGAGTATTTTCTCAATCAAGCCTACGGCCGCAGTCTCGCGCTGGCGAGCCAATTACCGGTTTCCCAAGCCGAACGGAATTACTATCGTTACCCGCTCGCCTATTGGGATTCGGTGCAAGAGAAAACCCAAGAGCGCGGCATCGATCCTTATTTGGTGCTGGCATTGATCCGCCAGGAGAGTTTGTTCGACGCCCGCGCCCGCTCCCCCGCCGCCGCGCTCGGCTTGATGCAACTGATACCGCCGACCGCGGCGCGCGTCGCCAAGCAAATCGGCTTGCCGGCGCCGAGCCAGGAAAAACTTTTCGAGCCGGAGCTGAATCTCACTCTCGGTACGCAGTATTTGAAAGATCTGTTGGAGCGCTATTCGAACAACTGGTTCAAGGCGGTCGCCGCTTACAACGCCGGCGAAGCGGCGGTCGACCGCTGGGAAAAAGAAATCGTCACCGACGACATCGAAGAGTTCGTCGAACGGATTCCTTATGTCGAGACCCGTGGCTATGTAAAATTGGTCTTGCGCAATCACCGCATCTACAAACGGCTCTACGAAACCACCCAATGAGCAAGAAAAATCCGCCCGTAATCGGCATCACCGCCGACTCCGCTGGAGACAACACCCAAGCGGCGCGCGAGCCGGCGCTATTTCTCGCCCAACGCTACTACCGCGCCATCGAGCAGGCCGGCGCTCTGCCGTTCATCCTGCCGCCGCTCGGTTCAGCCTCGGCGATCCGCCAAAGTCTGCGCCGACTCAATGGCCTACTCATCAGCGGTGGCGGCTTCGACATCCATCCGAGCTACTACGGCGAAAAACCGCTGACGCAGCTCGGCGTCGTTAAAGCGCAGCGCACGGAATTCGAATTGGCGATTACCAGCGCGGCGCTGAAACAAGATTTGCCGCTGCTCGGCATCTGCGGCGGAGAACAAGCGTTGAACGTCGTGCTCGGCGGCTCTCTTTACCAAGACATCGGCGCACAAGTGCCGGGCGCGGCAAACCATGAGCAGAGCGAGAAGAAAACCTACAGCGGCCACGCTGTGGAGATTGCCAACGGCACGCGGCTGCGTGCCCTCGTTCAGCGCCGGCGCATCGAGGTCAACACCACCCATCACCAAGCGGTCAGAGAGCTCGGCAAAGGTTTGGTCGTCAACGCGGTAGCGGACGACGGCATCATCGAAGGCATCGAAAGCACGCGCCACCGTTTCGCCATCGGCGTGCAGTGGCATCCCGAAGTTCTAGCGCCACGGCGCGCCGATCAACGGCGTATCTTCGCCGCCTTCGTCACGGCTGCCATGCGAACGAAATGATTCACCTCGAAGGGCTATTGTAGGGGCGAAAAATCTTTCGCCCCTACGCCAATTAGCAGAACCCTTCGTGATGAAAACTATATTTCGTCCGAGCGATTGAGGTTGAAATCTTTCGCCCACTGGGGCAAAAGCAATCTGGATCAGGAGGACTCTAATCATGGCCAACAAAACCGGCGGCGATGTTTTCGACCGACAGCAAGCCGAAGGCTTTCTTTACCCCGCCAAGGGGCTGCCGGGCGGCGGCCAGTTGGAAGTGCGCATGGAAGTATCGGCGGACCATCCCGACCCCGACGTCCGCGGCGTGGCGCGCCGGGTGAAATTTTTCAATCTCGAAAGCTGGCACAAAGAATGGACCGAGGTGGCGCAAAAAAACCAAGAGCTGGCGGCCGGCTTCGAGCAAGACAATCGCAAACAGACTGCGCACGAATTCTACCTGCGTGCCGCCGACTTCTATCGCCGCGCCGTAGTTTACATGCCCGAGAGCGATCCGCGCATGCTGCCGACCTACAAAAAGCTCGAAGAAAACTTCGCCAAAGCCTGGAGCCAAGTCACGCCGCCCTTCGAACAGGTGGAAATTCCCTATGAAGGCCGCCAGATGCCCGCGCTGTTCTGGCCGGGACGCGGCAAACCTGGAACGAAATTGCCGGTGGTCTACAACTATGGCGGCGCCGACGGCATACTGCTGCGTGGCGAAGACGGCGGCGCGGGACAATATGTGCGGCGCGGTATGCATTTTATCGATGTCGACGGCCCTGGCCACGGCGGCACACTGCGCCATCACAAGCTTTATGCGCCGCCGGATTCCGACCGCGTCGCCAAAGCGGTCATCGATTATCTTGTCACCCGTGCGGACGTCGATGCCAATCGCATCGGTCTGCATGGTTCGAGCATGGGCGGTTACTCCGGCCCGCGCTCGGCCACGGTGGAGAAAAGAATCAAAGCCGTCGCGGTCTGGAGTGGCGCTTACAATTTAATCGATGACATTTTCGACTACTATCCGCCGATCCAAGACCGCCTGCGCTGGCTCATGGGCGCAAAAGATTTGAAACAAGCGCGAGAACAAATAAAAGAGTTCACGCTGATCGGCAGAGCCAACACAATCGAATGTCCGCTCTTGGTCGGCTACAGCATCGACGACCGCGTCATGGACCCGCGCGGCGCGTTGAATCTCTATGAGAACGCGGTCAATTCTCCCGACCGCTCCATGCTCGACGGCGTGGGCCACGGGCAGAAAAAATTCGATCGCAGAACCTACATCGCCGACTGGTTCATGAAACAGCTGCAGGCGGGATAAGATAAGGCAACAGCTATTAGGCAACAGGCAATAGTCGGAGGTATTTATGGCTATCGCACAATCGCTCGATCATTTTGTCGTGCCCGTCGATGATTTGGTAGTCGCCGAAGAGTTTTACATGCGCGTTTTTGGCGGCATCCTCGGCAAGCGTAATGGGCTCAACGTGCGCCAGCGCAAGCGCGGCGCGGTGCCGCATACTTTTATTCAAATCGGCGGTAAGCGCATGGGCGTGTACTTGCAGAGCGACGAACGGCCGGCGCCAATTGGCGCGCGCGGTTTGCCGACTTACTCTTTCACAACGACGGATCGCGGCCTCGAAGAAGTCGCGGCGACGCTCAATCAAATCGGTTCGTCATTCGAAGGACCGGTGCGCGATGCCAACAGCTTCGCCAAGCAGTCGCTCTTTTTCACCGATCCCGCCGGCAATCATTATTCGGTTTACACGCCGAAGGATTCCAGCGCCGCGTCTAACTCAGCCACAGGCCGAATGACGGCGGTGGGCTACATCGAGCTTGAAGCGCCTGATGTAAACGCGTCGATCAAATTTTATCAGAACGTGCTCGGCTTCGAAGTGCAGAGCCGCAGTGAAAAACCCAAACAAGCGACACTGAAGATGGCCAGCGGCCAGACGTTGATACTGACCGAAGCGCCGTTTGCATCGAAAGGACTGGTGATGAGCCGCAAAGTGCCGGGGCCGCATATCGCGTTCTACGTTCCCACGGCGAACTGGTCAGCCGCCATCAAACTTTTGCAAAGGTTGGGCATCGAAAACGGCGACCGCGGCGCGGCCAAGGAACCGAGCGCCGACCGCGGCGGCACCTACATGGACGATCCGGCAGGATACGTAATTCAATTCATCACCGACGGCATGGAGTAGCGCTGACGAAATGAACGACCAGCAAAAGCGCGCGCGGTTGCGCGCAATTCTCGCCGATCCAACCGGCGCCGTCGCGCCGGGCGTCACCGATGCGCTGTTCGCGCGTCTGGTCCAAGACTGCGGTTACGGCGCCGCGCATCTCTCTGGCAACGCGATCCACAAAAATTTCTGCTTGCCGGATCGCAATCTCCTGACCACGACGCAAATCGCCCAACGCATAGGCCAGATCGCGGAAGCGACCGATATCCCGCTGATCGTCGACGGCGGGTCAATTTGCGCCGAAACTATCGCGCTAACACGAGCGGTGAAGTTATACGAGCGCGCCGGCGCGGCGGCGATCCGCTTCGAAGACGCGCTGGTGAATGAATACGGCGCCGCTCCCGAAGATCTAGCCATCGCGCCGGCAGCCGCGGTCGTCGAGCGGATCAAAGCCGCGACGGATGCGCGCAGCGATCCATCCCTTGTCCTAATCGCCCGCTGCGATTCGCGTCCGAAGGAGTCGCTGAACCAAGTGCGCGATCGCCTGGCGGCCTACGCCGAAGCCGGCGCCGATGCCGTCGGCGTGCAGCTCGCCGATGTTGAGGACTTCCGTCAAATCGGCGCCAACACGCCGGCGCCGCTAGTCACCCTGTGGCCCAAGGCGCAGATGAGCGCAATGGAATTTTTCCGCTTAGGATTTCGCATCGCGCTCATTCCATCGAGCTTGCCGCTCGCCGCCATCGCGGGCGCAAGGGAAATGCTGCTTGAATTGAAACAAACACATAGCGACCGCGATTACTTCGCCAGACAAAAAGAATTCCACGCCAGCGAAACCTGGTACAAGAAACTGGGAACCGCCCAGAAATAAAAGTAACCGAGAGAGACAATGCTAAAAGAACTCGCCCTGGCAAACGCCTACCGCGTCACGCCCACCGGACTCTACCTGATCTCGACCGCGTACCAGGGCAAACGCAACGTCCAGTTCGCCTTTCGCGCCATCGGCATCAGCGACGACCCGCCGCTGCTGGTGATCGGCATTCAGGACAAAAACTTCAGCCGCGAAGTGATTCAAAAAAGCGGCGAATTCGTCGTCAACGTCTGTTCGCAAAATCAATTGCACGCCGTCGACAAGAGCCGCGACCTGTCGGGACGCGACGTCGAGGACAAATTTATCGCCCTCGGTCTCGGTACTTTACCGGCGAAGCATGTGCAAGCGCCGCTGGTCGCCGGCTGCCACGCCAACGTTGAATGCAAATTAGTCAACGCCATGGAAGTCGAAGGCTTGTATTTATTTGTCGGCCAGGCGCTGGCATCTTATATTGACGATCAAGTGCAACCGGTCGCCCGGCTGGCGGGAAAAACATTTCACCTCGATGGACCGATTTGATCGGGTTGTTCGTTAAGGAGAAGCGCCATGCTAATTCGCTTGCTGACTTCCTTAGGGTTACTCGCAGCTATAATGTTATTCAGCGTTCCTGCGTCAAACCTTCAAGCCGCTACGCCTGAAGAAACCCTCGCCAAAATCAATCAACTTGCGCCAGCGGAACGCCAAGCGACGTTGGTGCGCGAGGCCAAGAACGAACGCACGGTGGTCTGGTACGCGCCCATGAATCGCGAAAACCTACGCGAGTTCACCAACGTGTTTGAAGCCGATTATCCCTTTCTCAAAGTGGAAATCCTGACCGGCGGTCCGCAGAGTTTGCTCAACCGCATCATGACCGAATACCGTGCCGGCAAGTTCAACTACGACACCATGAACGTGCGCAGCTCGGCGCTCTACACCTTGAAGAAAGCCAACGCCATCATGCGCTTCGAATCGCCGAATCGTCGTGCCTTGCGCGCCGGCTTCGCCGACAAGGAAGGTTACTTGAGCGGCATGTGGGCGTCGCTGTTAGTGTACCTTTACAACGCCAAGCAAGTTACCCGCGCCCAAGCGCCGAAATCCATCGACGATCTTTTGCAGCCACGCTGGAAAGGCAAACTCGGCATGGATAAGGACGCCGACGACTGGCTCGCCGCGATCATGGACTACTATGGAGACGAGCGCGGCAAGCAAATCGCGCGAGGTCTCGGCGCGCAGCAGTTGAACATCCGCAAAGGCCGCACGCTAGTTTCGCAACTAGTCGCGGCTGGCGAATTTCCCGTGCAGATCGACGCCCACCATCACGAAGCGGTGGCGCTCAAGAAAGCCGGTGCGCCCATCGATTATCTTTTTCCCGAACCGTTCGTGCCGGTCAAAGCGGTATCCGCGTTCGTGTTAGCATCGCGCCCGCCGCACCCGCACGCGGCAGCATTGCTAGTCGACTTCATGCTGTCGAGAAAAGGCCAAGAGATCGCCTACCGCCAAACCCGCTGGCCCGCCCACAAAGACCTCGCCACCGGCGGAGCCGACGAAGTCGGCAACCGCAAAACGCTTGTGCCCGACGGCGACAAATGGGGCGCGCGGTTTGAAGAGTTGGTGCAGTTGACGGGGTTGTTGGAGCGATGACCCGTAGCCCAGATGCAGCAAAGATAATCCAGGGTTCTTTGATCGCTCCGGAGTGCACGCGCGCTTCATCCGGGCTACACCGCTCCGCTATTTCATCATTCTGTGCTAAGCTCTTGGAAGCTCGCAGTATGATAGAAGAGGTGAGTCTATGACGCTTGAGGAAGCTGTAGCGGCGAAACTCCAACAGTTGCCAGAAAACGAACGGAAAAAGATTTTAGCCCTAATCGATGAATGGATCGAACGGCAGCGTCCGCCCCAAACAATAGATGACCAAAGAGCGCTGGCGGCGGTCGAGAGCACCTGGGCAACCGTGACACTCGATCAGAAAACGCTGCGCTGGGTCGCTGAAGACAAAGAGTTGGAATATGAAATTGGCTGAAGTGCGCGACGGCGACCGTGTGTTCATCGACGCCAATATTTTCATCTACCATTTTGGCGCGCGGTCGCTCGAATGCAAAACTTTTCTCGAACGTTGTGCACGTCGTCTTCTGCTCGGCTACACAGCCACTCCGGTAATTGGGGAACTACTACACCGCCGCATGATCGCCGAAGCTATCGCCAAAGGGTTTGTCACCGCGCGGACTGCTGTGCGAAAGCTTTCAGCTGCGCCGGATCTAGTCAAACAGCTTACGCAGTATCAAGAAGACGTAAACAAAATTCCCCAGATGCAGGTCAACATTCTCAATTTCACCATTGAAAATGTCCTGGCGAGTGCCGAAGTTCGGAGAAGTGAAGGGCTGCTCACAAACGATTCCTTCGTTGTTGCGGTTATGCGGAACTATGGAATCACAAAATTGGCAACAGCCAATGGAGACTTCGATCGTGTAGGCGGGTTAGAAATTTATAAACCATCCGATCTCGAATGACCGTCTAGTTATTACACGCTCTCAAGAAAAGCCCAAGAGATCGCCCAACGTCAGATTCGCTGGCCCGCCCACAAAGACCTCGCCACCGGCGGAGCCGACGAAGTCGGCAACCGCAAAACCGTCGTCCCCGACTCAGATAAATGGGGCGCGCGGTTTGAAGAGTTGGTGCAGTTGACGGGGCTGCTGGAAAAGTGATGCGGGGAAATTTCGGTATGCACACTGGCAAGACGTTGAGATGAATTCGAAGTTCAAACTTACCGCTCAATCGGCTGAGTTGGGCTTTATCCTTACGGTAACACTCTTCGGCCTATCGAATGCAGCCGCAGTTTTTGGGTTCCAATCACTGTCGCACATTCTTTACTGGCAGGGCTGGGGCTTACAGGCGCTAGTGCCGTCACTCAATATCGGCACGTCGGAGAAACCAATCTACGAGGGAACTCCGTTGCACGTTGCCGCATTTTTCGCTGGCCTTCCGGTTGGCATTGTCATCTATACCGTTGCCGTCTTCATCGTCTTAACGTTCTATCGACAACGCCGCCTAGATTGACATATGTCGCCAGCGCAATTTTTGCATTGCAATAGCCTTGAAGCGTGGCGGGTCCCTACCAAATTGTCCATCGA
>OELC01000590.1_pt2 | contig 13606 bp, 13 predicted proteins | sample 1503131 | NCBI WGS metagenome assembly OELC01 (sample SAMEA104379562, study PRJEB20068) | metagenome | isolation source: 1998 | reverse complement strand
CCGCGCTACCGCCGGCGACGCTGTCGCCGATGAGCGTGCGAATCGCTTCGACCACGTCGCGGGTCGCCCAATCCCGCGCGCCGGATTGCCTGCCGATGACGTTGCCGGTGGCGTCGATCAGATAGCTCGCGGGAATGCCGTAGACGCGATACGCCGCGCTGACCCGTCCGTCGCTGTCGAGCGGCGCGGGCAAGTTGAGCCCATTCTTGCGCATGTAACTTGTCACCTGGGCCGCGCTTTCCTTTTGATTGACGGCGAGGACGGTGAAGCCTTGCCCGCCAAAATTGCGGCTCAAATTTTCCATCGACGGCATCTCGTCGCGGCACGGGCCGCACCAGGTGGCCCAAAAATTTAGCAGCACCAGTCCGCCGCGATAGCCGCTAAGGCTCAGCGGCGCGCCGCCGGCATCGCGCAAGGAAAACTCCGGCGCCTTGGTCATCGCCGGCTTGGCCATGCCGAGAGATTTGAGCAAGTCGTCCATTGACTGACCGGCTTTGTTCTGCGCCACCGATTTGCCGTTGGAAATCCCCAGCAGCCCGATCACCACGAGCAAAAATAATCTGGCAATGCGCTTAATCATCGAACCTCCTCCAAAGCCACCGAAGCTTTTCTGCGAATGAAGAATACTACCTCATCTAGGGTCAGGAATCACGGTGCGACATCGCCGCGTACCCGCGCCCGTGCCTCCCGCCCCAACGAACGCGACCCACCGCATTGACACTGCAATTCAACATCGGCTACTGTGAATTCGATGAATCCAATGGCCACGGAGGCTGGATGCGCAAAATCATAGCGGGCCTGGCCCTGATCGCGATCGCTCTGGGAATTTCCTTCGGCAATCTCCAAGCCCAAAGCGGCGCCGATAAGATCACCCTGGGTACGATCACGTTGTCGCTCAATAATCTGCCGATCTACGTCGCCCAGGAAAAAGGCTATTTTGCCAAAGAAAATATCTTCGTCGAAGCGGTGGTGCTAAACGCCAGCACACTGGCGATTCCAGTGCTGATCGCCGGCTCGACGCAACTCTCGGCCTCGTCGGCGATGACCACCATCCGCGCGGTCGAGAAAGGCGCGGCGCTAAAAATCGTCGCCGGCCTGACCAATGCGCCGGTCTACGATCTGTACGCGGCGCCGAAATACAAATCGTTCAAGGACTTGAAGGGCGCGACCATCGGCGTGTCCGGCCTGATCACCAGCGACACGGTGATCATGAAGGAGATGCTCAAAGCCAACGGCTTGGAATACCCGCGCGACTACGCCATGCGCGTCATGGGCAGCATGCCCGACCGCTTTCGCGCCATTCAAACCGGCAACATCGCCGCCGGCATCTTGAGTCCGCCGTATACCTTCGGCGCCGACGATATCGGCATGGTCAATCTCGGCGCGACCGCGAAATATACGCCCAACTTCGTCCAAACCGTTTTCAACGTGCGCGCCGACTGGGCCCAAGAGAAAAGACCGTTGTTGATCCGTTTCCTGCGCGCGATCCTGCGCGCCGATCAATTCATTCACAACCAAAAAGAAGACACCGTCGGCATCATCGTCAAGCGCTTCAAATACAATGAAAAGCATTCCGAGGCGAGCTGGCGTTACTACATTAATAATAACGCGATCCCCAAAGACGGCGAGATCAACGCCAAGGGCATGGACAAAGTCTTGCAGCTGCTCCAAGAAGACGGCACCCTGACGGCGCCGCTGCCCAAAGCAGAAAAGTATGTCGACCTGAGCTACCTCGCCGAAGCGCGCCGCACGTTGCATTAAAATCGTAAGCGCCGATCCATCGACTCATCGTTCCATGAAATTGACACGTTCAAGTTTTGTCTCGGCGCTGCTCGGCGCGCTGCTGATTTTGAGCGCGGCGCCGGCAAGCGCGCAGAGTGCGCAAAAAGCCATCGTCCTGGGTTGGGATGGAACCGTGCCGGCGTTCGTCGGCGAAATGTTAAGCGCGGGGAAATTACCCAATCTTGCCAAACTCGTCGCCGGCGGCGCCATGGCGGACGATGTCACGCCGGTCTTCCCGTCGAAGACCGCGGCGGGTTTCGCCTCGCTCATGACCGGCGCTCCGCCCCGCATCACCGGCATCAGCGGCAACCGCGTGCCGCGCGCGCCGCGCGATCGATTTACCATTCTCGACAGCCTCGCCGGCTTTTCCGATGTGCCGCTTGGCGCTGAACCGATCTGGGTCACCGCCCAACGGGGCGGCAAAAAGTCCATCGTCTCGCACCTGCAATCCTTCCCCGAAGCTCGCGGTGAACAAGTCGTGCGCTTTTCCGGTTATAATCTCATCGTCGGCCGCGAAGGCATCGTCACCAAGCGCGCGCTGCAAGCCGAGCCGAGCCAACCGTGGGAGAACCCGCCCCCGAGCGATGCCGCGCCCATCGAAATCGCCTTTAGCGTCGGTGAAAGCAATTTGGTCGGCCTGTTCATCGACGATCCCGCCGACCCCCAACTCGGCTACGACACCCTCGTCATCGCCACCGCTCGGAACGGCAACGACACTAAACTCAAGATTAAACCGGCCGCCCCAAGCGCCGGCGGCGAACTGTTCTGGAGCGCGCCGATCGGCATCAAAACGGCCGGCGGCAAGGAAGCCAAAAGTTATTTTCGCTTGTTCGATCTTAAAGCCGACGGCAGCGATTTTTTTCTCTACTACACACGGCCAACCGGCGAGCTTGGACTCGAGGCGGCCAACCCCACCGCGCGCGCTTTCATCGGCAACGGCGCCAGCATTCTTTTTCAAAACGGCGCCTTCGGCCGCAGCCTCGCCAACGGCGGCAGCGGCAACGCCGAAGCGCGCTATCTGGAAACCATGCTCTTCGCCCAACACCAGTTAATCGAAACTAACCGCTGGGCGATGGAGCATCTGCCCTGGGATCTTTTTCTCGCCTACACACCATTTCCCGACGAAGCCGAGCACGCCTGGCGCGGCTGGCTCGACGACTCGCTGCCGACTTATCGCCCAGAGCTGGTCGACAAGATTCGCCCGCTGTTGGAACAGGTCTACCGCTCCTGCGACGATCATCTCGGCGTCTTGCTCGCCCAGCGTCCCGACAACGCGTTGGTAGCGTTGATTTCCGATCACGGCATGCAAGGAATCCACAAACGGGTGGCGCTCAACCAAGCGCTGCAGCAAAACGGTCTGCTCGCGTTAGATCGCCAAGGGCGCGTCGATCTGGCGCGCACCAAGGCGCTTTATCCGGCCATCAACAACGGCTACTTGCTGATCAATTCCATTGAGCGCAAGAGCGGCATCGTCAAGCGCGACGAGCGCGACGACCTGGTGCGCAAGGTGAAAGAAATTTTACTCGCGCTGCGCGACGGCGAGCGTGCGATCGTCACCGCCGTCGTCGACGCGGACGTTGAAGGCGAAGCCAAAGGCATCGGCGGCGAAACCGGCGGCGATCTCTACGTCAACCTGGCGCCCGGCTACGACTTCGATTCGCGCATCGGCAGCGGTCCGTTGATCAGCGATGCCGAACCCTACGGCACCCACGGCGCCAACCCAGAGTCCGCCGCTATGCGCACCTTGATGGTGTTCAATGGCCCCGGTATCCGCGCCGGCGCTAAACTTAGTAACGTCCAAATCATCGACTTCGCCCCGACGCTCGCATGGTTGCTGAATCTACCCAAACCCAAAGACGCCACCGGCCGCGTGCTCTACGAAGCCTTCAGCGAGCCGCGATGAAGCCGAAAAGAGATTTAACCACAGAGGGCACAGAGATCACAAAGTAGGGGCCGGTCGCGACCGGCCCTTGTCGGATTCGGAAACTTAGCCGCAAAGAACGCAAAAAGGAATCGGATTTGTCGGGGCACGGCGTGCCGTGCCCTTATTCCGAACCCTTCGTGCTCTTCGTGTCCTTCGTGGTGAGTTCGGATTTTCATCGAGCACGAGCACGACTCCTACAGATACCCCTTCTCCCGAAAATATCTTTCCGCGCCCGCATGGAGCGGGAAATCGAGCGGGCCGGCTTCGGTGTTCGAGCAGAGTTGTTTCATCGACGGCGTTTCCGTCGCGTCGTAGGGAATCTCCTCGCGAATTTTTTCCAGCACACCGGCGATCTGGTAAGCCAACTCGTCGGGGAAGTTTTTGTGCACGACCAGCGGCCAACCGCTGAAATCGACCACCGTCGTCGGCTCGTTGATGCCGTCGATGCGGCCGTGATCCAAGCGCGCGCGTTGGAAACCGTACCGTTCTAATTTTTTCAGCACCGGCTCCGAATAAGACAAAAATTTCATGCCATGCTGCACGGCCACGTCGCCCCAGGAATCCATGCCTTCATCGATGACCATGTCGAGCTTGCCGGAAATAATTCCTTCGCGCCGGTGCGGATTGCTCGGGCGCACGACTTCATCCACCTTGCCGCCCCATTTGATGAAATGGTTCTGCGTGATGCCGTGCGCCTTGAGCAGAAACTTGATCGCGAAGTCGACGCAGTCGTTGACCGCGATGGAAACTTTCATCTTCGGCTTCTTGGCGATCAATTCTTCCATGCTATTCACGCCCAGGCGCGGCGACACCGCGATGACTAAACGGTCCCAGGACGGAAACACCGCCAGCGCCCGCAGCGGGCTCTTTTTCTGAAACGGCCCAACGCCGCGCACCGCCATCGACGGAATGATCGACGGATTGAGCCAGACGAGATCGAGTTTGCCGCTCGCCACCAGCTTGGCGCCGTTGAGTCCGCTACACCAAGCCGGGCTGACGCCGATGGTAAACGGATACGGCGGCCCCTTGCGTCCCTTCTTGCCGCCGGGCAATTCGACCATCAGCCGAATCGCGCTGGTCAGCATCGTCGGCGCCTCTTCGTAAAGTCCGGCGAGAATTTTGGTCGCCACCCGCGCGCGCATCAAACTCGCGCTCATCGGTTTCACACTGCGATCGTCGTAAGTCACAAAATATTTGCTCCTTCAGCGAAGTTGATGACCACGAACTATTCTGAATCTTATCCGCTGTCAACCAAAGGCAGCGAACAAGAATGCTTTCCTACGTTCGGCGGAAAGGCTATAAACAGAAACTGTTTCGCTGTTCACGCGGAAGAACCGAAACGGGAATATCTCCCGCAAAGGCGCAAAGACGCAAAGGTCACGGGCCTCGGCCCGTCATCCCGAGCAAAGCGAGGGATCTAAGAAAGATTTCTCCCTTCGGTCGAAATGACAAGGAGACTTTCTTTCCGAACTTGGCGCCTTTGCGCCTTTGCGGGAGGAATATCCGAATCCGAAAGTCTTCAAACCGGGCAATACCAAGGAGATACACACCATTCGCATTTTTCACTCGCTACGCTACCGTGACTACGCGCTATTCTGGTCCACGGATTTGCTCGGTTCCATCGGCCACTTCGTCCAGGAGGTCGCGCTGTTCTGGATCACCTATGAGATCACCGGCTCAGCGATGGCGTTGGGGATCTTGGGGCTGTGCAGCGCGTTGCCCCGCTTGATTTTCGGCGCGCTCAGCGGGGTCTTGGTCGACCGCTACGATCGCAAGTTTTTGTTGATCCTGGTAAATTTTGGCTCCATCATCCCGATAGCAATTTTTCTGCCCATTTATGCCTTCGCCACGCTCGCGTTCTGGCACCTGCTGGTGCTGGAAATTCTCTCCGGTTCGATACGGGCGATCAATCCATCGGCGGCCCAGTCCATTCTTGCGGAATTAGTGCCGCGGGAAGATATCCTGAACGCAGTCTCGCTCTACACCGTTGGCTTCAACATTGCTCGGATAGCGGGACCGTCCCTCGGCGGCGTATTGATTCTTTTGATCGGCGTCGGCGGCTGCTACGCGGTGTTCGGCGTAACTCTGTTAATCGCAGGAGTAGGCATGCTGTTTCTGCGCACGAATAAGGAACCGTCGATAAAACGGGAAGAAAACTTCCTGCGCGAATTCAAAGAAGGCTTTAACTATGTCTGGCACGAGCCGTTAATCTTGAGCAGCATCATCGCCGCCTACACCTTCGCCGTTTTCATCGTCACCTACCAGAGTTTTCTTCCGGTGTTTGCCAAGGACGTCTTGCAGGTCGGCCCGCGAGGACTCGGAATACTGTTGGCAGCGCCAGGATTGGGCGGCATCGCGTCGCTGAGTTTTCTCGCCTCCGTCGGCGAACGCTGGAACCGCGCCATGCTGCTCTGGGTCACGACCACGACGACGCCGATCTTTCTCATCCTCTTCTGTATCTCGCCGGTCTTCTGGCTTTCAGTCATCTTGCTGGCGCTAGTCGGCGCTGGCCAGGTAAGTTTCCGCACCATCAGCCGGGTGATCATTCAGATCGAAGCGCCGCGCAATCTCATGGGCCGAGTGATGAGCGTGTTCAACCTCGACCAAGGCATGCGCTCCGTCGGTTCGATTGTACTAGGCGCCGCCGCAACCTTCTTCGGCGCCTCCCTGGGAATCGCGCTCACCGCAGGTGCGTCACTGGTCATAACGACGGCGCTTTTTTATCGTTTGCTGGGGAAAAGCGAGGGCGCAAGCAAAAACAATTGACTTTTAAAGACTTAACCACGAAAGGCACGAAACACACGAAATGAAGGGCTGGAGATTTTCCGTCCTTTCGTGTCGTTCGTGTGTTTCGTGGTTAATCTTCTTATGATCCCGAATCTGGCGCTGTGTGGCGGCTAGAAGATTGTTGACAAGTTCGGATAGCCGACGGATATTGCAACCGATTCGGGTTTGACTGTTGGAGCCGTCTCAGGAGACAGGCCAACCGGCGTTTATCGCCTCCTAAAGCGGCTCACTTAATAGTTAGAAATGCGAATCCACTTCCGCGGCTATTGACGACAGCATGAAAGTCATTTCAGAAGACGAACTCATCGCGGTAGCGCAACGCGAACAGTGCCGCGCCATCTTGGACGAACGCAGAGACGTTATATCTCCAAGCTATGTTCAGTATTCCGTTTTTGCGCAAACCATCCTTACCGGAAAAACCTATCCAACTTGGCGCACTAATATGGACGGGAGCCGGTACGTCGGCGCCTACGAAATACCCCGAGGTGAAGCGTTTCCGATTTCATACATCGACCTTTCCAAGAAACCGCATTTGTTTGGCGCCATACACTTTGATGCAAAGAAAGACTATCTGACAACCAGGAGCATCATCACCTTTCACTGCATGTCCTGTGGAGTGCGCGTAGTAAAAGATGGAAACCATCGCCTCTTGCAGTGCGCGCTCCACAACATGAATCCAGACCTCGAAGTCTACGAAGTCATGAGTGATAATTGGTCTCGGAGTAGGGTGGATATGAAGAATTTCTGCGAATGTATTTCTAAGTAGCCGTTGCACCGGCAGCTCGGACGCGGCGCGCCGACCCTAGGCCGGGTCAACATGAGTTCCAGTCTCAGACTTGTCTAACTCTACTAACTCAATTTGTCTCGGTCACCCATTGAGAACCGATCGATAAATTCGCACTTGTCGAGCCTGCGGACCAAGCGTGCGTCAAGGATTCCACCGGTTCAAAGCGTTCAAGGTTCAGATGTTTGGCGAATCTAATTGAACGTCGGAAGCGCGATCATCACCGAGGACGGGTACCAGCGCTCCGGTCGGCTTCAGCGGTAACCGCGTCGAGCGCTTCACGTATTTTCGCGAGAGCTGCTTCGTCCGACATTTCCGGTGGAACCTCGAACGGCGCGCCGTAGGCAACAACGTTACGGGAAAAAGGTTTTGGCACGAGATAGCGGTCCCAGGATTTCAGAAACAATGGCCACGAGCTTGAAAAGCTGATGGGCAGAATCCAGGCTTTGGTCATCCGCGCTAGCAGTACGACTCCCGCCTGAACGACTCGGTCGGGCCCTTGAGGGCCGTCCACGGTGAGAGCCACGTTATGCCCCACGCGTACCTTGCGGACCATGTGGCGCAAAGCTTCGCTTCCCCCGCGTGTAGTCGACCCGCGCGTCACTAAATAACCGTTGCTTTCAAGCCAACGCGCGATGATATTGCCGTCCCTCGACTTGGAAGCCATGGTGACGATGTTTTCGTTTCGATGCGCATCGATGGGTAAAAACATGCGGCCGTGCCAAAGGGCGAAGAGAATAGGCACGCGACGGTCCTTCAGATCCGCATAGTACCGGCTGTTTATCCGCTCGACGCGCAAGGTTGTGCGCAGCAGCACTGTGCTGATTCCGAGCAAGTGAGTAAGAAATGTCAGACGAGTCATGTTAGTATCCTTAACGCCTACATTAGTTTAATTCAAAACGCCAGACTATTTTTTTCCTTCATTACTCCATGCTTCGCGCCTTGCGCACGCTGGCGAGCATTCCGGGGACACAATACTAATTTTGTCTTGACTGAAGGCATTGGGCTCGACTAGGGTTTGCGCATAGCGCGAATATCCAGGGTTGTAGCATCTGATCAGCCGATCTAAAACGACAGAGCAAAACTAACAATGCGCAGACACACCGGCCCAAGTGGTAAATTTCTGCCGGGCGGACTCGCGATCCTTCACGAAGACCGGGACATCATCGTCGTCGACAAACCGGCGGGGCTGTTGACCATCAGCACGGAGCGTGAGAAATCGCGCACGGCACACTTCATTCTCAACGACTACGTGCGCAAGGGAGTCGCGAAATCCAGGAATCGGGTTTTTATCGTGCATCGGCTCGATCGGGAGACTTCGGGCGTGCTCATCTTCGCTAAAAGCGAAGAGGTGAAATTTAAATTGCAGAGCCAGTGGCCGGACACCAAGAAAACATATCTAGCCGTCGTGCATGGCCGCTGCGAGAAGCGCGACGGGACCGTTACCTCCTATCTGGCGGAGAACCAAGCGTATAGCGTGTACGAAACCAAAGACACGCGTAAGGGCAAGCTCGCCCACACGGCATACAAAGTGCTCAAAGAGACCAGAGACTTTTCGTTGCTGGAAATCAATCTGTTGACTGGCCGCAAGCATCAGATTCGCGTCCATCTCGCCGGCATCGGCCATCCGGTGGTCGGCGACCCGCGGTATGGCAAAGAACGCAAACCCCACGCGCGCCTAGCGCTTCACGCCAAATCGATTTCCTTCGTCCATCCCTTCAGCGGCGAGCCGCTAACTTTTGACACGAAAGTGCCACCCTTCTTCACGACACTGTTGGGTCAGTGCGAATTGCTGAATCCCACGCAAGCAAACTGAAACTTCACGGTTCCGATTAAACCTCTACAATTCTGCATTCCCCATTATCCATTCTCAATTCTCCATTGATTTCAACTTGTCTTTCACCCGCGCCCTGTGTAGCTTGAGGAAAAATTTCCCCGGAGGTTATCCATGCAGCTTCCCCCCATCGCCGCCACCACCATCGGCAGTTTTCCCCGACCCAACTGGCTGGCGCAAAACGAGCGCAGCCGCGCGGTGTTTAGTCTCGAAGGCGCGGCGCTCAAAGAAGCCCAGGACGACGCCACGGCGCTGAGCATTCACAATCAAGAGCGCATCGGCCTCGATCTGCTGTCCGACGGCGAACAGCGGCGCACGGGATTTATCAATCATGTGCTCGCTTGCTTCGACGGCATCGATCTCGAACATGAAGCGGTGAAAACCATCTATCGCCGCCGCGAGCAACCCCGCCCGGTGCCGCGCATCGTCGGCAAAATCAAGCGCCGCACGCCGGCCATCGTCGAGGATCTGCGCTTTGCCAAGTCACAAACCAATCGCCCGATCAAAATGGACGTGCCCGGACCGATGACCGTGGTCGACAGCACGCTGGATGAATTCTACAAAGACGAAGCCGTGATGGCGATGGACGTCGCCGCGGCGATCAACGAAGAGCTGCGCGACCTGCAAGCCGCCGGCTGCGATGTCTTGGAAATCGACGAACCGGCGATGACGCGCTATCACGAAAAAGTTTTTGCCTACGGCGCCAAAGCGCTCGACCGCTGCCTCGAAGGCATCACCGTGCCGACGGTGGTGCATCTGTGCTACGGCTATCCGGGCGGGGCTGGTCAACAACATGAGTACACATATCCAGAATTGTTGAGCGAGTTGATGAAAACCAGAATCGCTGGCTTCGGCGTCGAGTTCACGCGCAGTAATTACGATCCGGCGGTGCTGGCGCTCGCCAAAGGTAGAATCGTCATGTTCGGCTGCGTCGATCCGAGCGATGCGCCGATTCCGCCGCTGGCGCAAGTCGTCGAACGCGTGCGCACGGCGCTAAAATATATCGAGCCGAAAAATCTCTGGCTCGCGCCCGACTGCGGCTTGATGACGATCACTCGCGAGTTGGCGAATGCGAAAGCGCAGTTACTCGTCGATGTGGCCGCCGAAGTGCGAAAAACTATCTAACAGACATCAGAGCACAACCCTCGCATCGAACGATTCTCATTGATGACCCGTAAACCGACGAGAAATAAACTGGTGAAGCGCCCGCCGCTCTGCCCTGAGTGTGGATCGCGTTCAGTCATTCCAATCATCCACGGCATCCCAACCAAGACGCAACAGAAAGCCATCGCCCAAGGCCAGGCGATAATCGCCGACCGCGAAGAATGGGAAGGCCTGTCCGAGTGGTACTGCAAAAAATGCGGCTGCGACTGGAGCCGCCACTCGCGCCGCTTCAAAAAACCCGGCGGAGTGAATGCGACACGCGGGTGACAGTGCAGATTCATTTTTGATAGATTTCGTTCATAAGCGACACTCTACGGAGGTTTTTCATGGTCACCGCCGAATCGAATCCGTCGCCCGATCTCCCCGCACAAGTTACCCGCGTATTAAAAGAATTCATTGACGCGGCGCAAAATGCCTTCGCAGGCGATCTAAAGTCAGTCATTCTTTTCGGCAGCGCCGCCGAAGGACGGCTGCGCGCGACCTCTGACGTCAACGTCATTCTGCTCCTCGCTCAGTTCGACCAGCGCGGTGCGGAAGCTTTGCGGGAACCGCTTAGGGTGGCGCAAGCGGCGATTCGCTTGAGTCCGATGTTCATCGTAGAAGCGGAATTAACGTCAGCGATCACCGCCTTCGCGGAAAAATTCTCCGACATTCTACGCCGGCGCCGGATTCTGTTCGGCGCCGACCCGTTTGTCGGCGTGACGATCCCGCGTGAGGTTGTCATCGCCCGTCTCGATCAAGTTTTGTTGAACCTTGTGCTTCGCTTGCGCGAAGCCTACGTCATGCGCGGATTACGCGAAGAGCAGTTAGCCCTAGCGGTTGCCGACGCCGCCGGCCCCCTTCGTTCCACCGCTGCCACGCTGCTCGAGATCCAAGGTCAGCCGGTCAGTTCGTCGAAAGTAGCGCTCGAAAAATTTGTCCAGTCATGCGGTAATTCGTCGTGGAGCGAGGTACTCCTGCGGATCTCTGAAGTCCGCGAGCAACGGTTGCTGGCACCTGGGGTTGCTGGTCCTTGTTTGTTGAAATTAGTCGACATCGCTCAAACGATGCGCGTCCAGCTCAGCACGGCCAAGGAGACCAGATGATGAATCCATTTGATTTCCCGGGACCGCAATTTCTAGTCTTCTACGCGTTGTTTGGTTGCACGGTCATAGCAGCGTTGCATTTCGCACGAAGGATCGTTGAATCCGGCACGGTCCCCAAGATGGACTATTCCGATCCCTATCTTCTTGCCTATCTAAGGGGCGGTGAAAAGGAAACCGTCCGAGTTGCGGCGATATCATTGATCGATCGCGGCCTCTTAAGGGCTGATGGTGAACGGCTAGCTGCGGCTGGGCAGACCGCCTCACAAATTGTCCATCGCCCAGTGGAAAAAGCGATTCTCCGGCGTTCACGCGTTTTACGTGAGATTGCCCGCACGATCGAGAGCGGGTCCCTCAAAGCTGCCTGCAAGGAGTACAAAGACAAGCTCCAACAGTTGCGATTGCTCCCGGACCAAAATATCTCCAAAGCCCGCCTTAACCGCTTGTTGATCGCCTTGGTTTTGATCCTCGGGGTAGCATTCTTGAAAATTATTATTGCCACAATGCGAGGCCACCAGAACATCTTGTTCCTGGTCTTACTTGCGGGATTCTTCACTTACATCGCGATTCAAAAATACGATCCTTTTAGGACCGCGCTCGGCGATGCGATGCTCGCCGATCTAAGAACGCTTTTCTCCTCATTGAAAAATCGCGCGGGCATGATTCGCCCCGGCGGCGCTACCGGGGAGGCTGCATTGTTGATGGCGGTGTTCGGCGTGACCGCCCTTCCACAAACCAGTTTTCCAATCATCAAAGCATTTGAAGATAAAAAACGATCGTCGATCACGACTTGTGGCGGTAGCGGCTGTAGTTCACTAGTTTCTTCTTGCAGCGGCGGAAGCGGCTGTGGAGGCGGCGGAAGCGGCTGCGGCGGCTGCGGCGGTGGGAGCTAAAATATGAACGATCGCTTTGGCATCGGTTGGCGGCCCGAGCTCGCCCCGGGAATATTATCGAATCTCGACCGCATCGATATCGTTGAGGTTATCGCCGACGACTATTTCGACGCGCCGAAAGCGAAACGACGCGCGTTGAGCACCTTGGCGAAGCAAGTCCCGGTAGCACTCCACGGCGTGACACTCGGCCTGGCTTCAGCCGTCTCTGTCGAAAACCGCCGACTCGAACAGACCGCCCGCCTGATCGGCGAAGTGCATCCAGAATTCTGGTCTGAACATCTCGCCTTTGTTCGGGCGGGAGGCGTAGAAATTGGCCATCTCGCCGCTCCACCAAGAACCGAAGCAACGATTGACGGCGCTGCGCGAAATCTCGCGGTAGCAAAGCGAATCGTCGGCAGTACACCATTGATCGAAAACATTGCAACTCTCATCGATCCGCCGGGGAGCACCCTGGGTGAGGCGGAATGGACGGCTAAGATTCTCGCCGACGCGGATTGCGGCATGCTCCTCGATCTCCACAACCTCTACGCCAATTCGGTTAACTTCAACTTCGATCCTTACGGCTACATCGACCGCTTGCCCCAAGAACGTATTCGCGTCATCCATCTCGCCGGCGGGCGCTGGATCAAGGCAAGTTCATCGAACCAACGCCGTTTGCTGGACGACCATTTACACGACGTACCCAAGCCAGTTTATAAGCTGTTGCGTTACGTAGGCGAGAAAACATCGCAATCGCTAACCGTCATCCTCGAACGCGACGGCCACTATCCACCGATGGAAGTTCTTTTATCCCAGCTCGACCGTGCTCGCCAAGCGTTGAGACAGGGCCGCAAGCAAAGACAATTTCGATTAGAATCGGAGGCAGCATGAGCGCACAGAAGCTTGAGGCCTTCCTCGCAAAGCTTTACGTCGACGACCAAGCGCGCACGCGTTTTCTCGCCGATCCGCGTCGAGAGGCGATGAACGCCGGTCTAAGTGACGAAGATTGTACGAAGCTCGAAAACATCGACATTGTCGGGCTCGAACTTGCCGCGGACAGCTTTGCCCGTAAGCGCGCGGCGCATCCGCCACGAAAGCCGTCCTCCCGAATTGCGCGTTGGCTGCGACGCGATTAAGGTTACCCAGCGCCCGCCCTATTCTAATCCCAACGCTTCGCGAACCCGCTCGGCGCGGCTCTTGTCGTCGAGATCGGCGTCAAGCGAAATCTGGCGCGCCACTCGACCGGCTTCGAGAATAATCAAATCTTCCGCGAAGGCTTCGACATCCGCGGGATCGTGAGTGATCACCACCATCGGCACGGCGAAGCTTTGTTGCAGCTTGAGCAGCTCGCCGCGGGTTTTGCCGCGCAGCACCGGA
>OELC01000258.1_pt1 | contig 13782 bp, 14 predicted proteins | sample 1503131 | NCBI WGS metagenome assembly OELC01 (sample SAMEA104379562, study PRJEB20068) | metagenome | isolation source: 1998 | reverse complement strand
GTTCAAAACGTTCCAATCGTTCAAGCCGTTCAAAACGTTTGAAAGCTAAGTCATGGCTGAAGTAGGTAGAGTCAGCATTCGCTTGCCGTCGTCGATCAAGCAGGGCGACGTGATCCGCATACGCGCGCTGGTCATTCATCCGATGGAGATCGTGCAGCGCGACAAGGCGAACAAGATTATCCCGAAGAACTATCACTTTATTCACACCATGACGGCGGCGTTCAACGGCAAGGAAATCATGCGCGCGGAGATGACCCAGGGCGTCAGCCAGAATCCAAGTTTCATCTTTCCACTGAAAGTCGAGCGGCCGGGAAGATTGACCGTGAGCTTCGCCGATACGATGGGGAAGAGTTACGAGGGGGCGGCGGAGATCAAGTTTTCATGATCATGGTTTTACTTCCTCTCCCTCTGGGAGAGGATTGAGGTGAGGGCAATACGGCGTGAGGGCAAGGGCGACCGCCGGTCGCCCCTACATCGGATTTCGAAACCGAACCATTACCTACCCTCGCCCTCTCACAGAGGGAGAGGGGATATGAGACTGCGGGACGAAGTACATTCCAGATACGTTGCCTCTGCATGAAATCTGAACCACCGCTTTTTTTCACACAATTCCTGCGCGGGCAGTTCGCGCAAATTTTCTCTCAGCCTTGGCCGGTGCTTCCTGCCGCTTTGGCGATCGCGGCGCTCAATGTTTTTCTCTTTGCTTTCGACCGGCCGTGGACGGCGTCCGATGGGCTGCGCAACTGGGGCGATTCCTTATTCGGCGTTCTCGGCATCGTCGAGCAGCCGGAGCTGTTGCCGCCGCTGCTTTATTCCGGATCGGTTTTGAATATCGGCTTACTGCTCGGCGGCCTGGCGGCGGCGTTGCTCAGCCGCGAGTTCGCGATTCGACCGGCGCCGCCACAAGAGCTCGTCAAAGGCGCGGTTGGCGGCCTGATGATGGGCATGGGCGCGATGCTCTCGTTCGGTTGCAACGTCGGCGGGTTTTTTAGCGCGCTGTCGGCTTTATCTGCGGGCGGCTTGGCGATGATGGCTGGCCTTTTCGCCGGCAGTTTCGCCGCGTCCCGATATATCATTTGGGAAAGAGTGCGGCAGATTCACAAGGGGCAGATTTCGTTTGTCTCGCCCTGCGAGGCGCCGCCGCGGGCGGCGATTCATTCATCGGCTTTCACGCTTCAACCGCGTTTGGGCCTGGTCGTGATCGGGGTCGCGATCGCGGCCGGATTTCTCTATCAGCTTTTGGGGCATGGCCGGTTGGCGCTGTTTTTATATTTCGGCGTGGCCTTCGGAGTGGTCTTTCAACGCTCGCGCTTTTGTCTCGTCAATGCCTTCCGCGAACCGTTTTTGAGCGGCCAGAGCGAGCACACGCGCGCGGCGGCGCTGGCGCTGACGCTGAGCATGATCGGCTTCGCGATTCTAAAAGGCGGCGATTTGAAAGATGCCGGCGAGTGGGTCTTTCCTTCGTTTTGGCTCGGCAGTTTGCTTGGCGGCACGATTTTCGGCTTCGGCATGCTGCTCGCCGAAGGCTGCGGCGCGGGCTCGATCTGGCGGGCCGGCGAAGGCCATGTGAAACTTTGGCTGGCGGTTTTCTTTTTTGCCCTCGGCGCATCGGCCATGCGGCTGGTGTTGGTTCGCAGCGATTGGCTGCGCCGGTTGGGCGACGCCGTGTTTTTGCCGAACTTCGTCGGCTGGACTGCGGCGCTGTGGGGCGTGGTTGGGCTGATGATCGCTTGGTATTTACTTTCGGCGTGGAACGAGCAACGCAAACAGGTTGGCCTTTTGCGCTTCTAACTGCTAGACGAACAGGTCATGAGTTCTCCGACATTAAGAGACATTCAATTTATCCCCAACGCTAAATCCGGCATAGTGTCGGGATTGCTGTTAATGCCGCCGAACGCCAAGGCGCTGCTCGTGTTGGCCCACGGCGCGGGCGCCGGCATGCGCCATCGATTCATGCAAGAGAGCGCGGCGAAGTTGGCCGAGGGCGGCATCGCGACGCTGCGTTATCAGTTTCCCTATATGGAAAAGCGCGTCAAGCGGCCGGACTCCGAGTCGATGCTGACTGACACGGTGCGCGCGGCGGTGGCGGCGGCAAAAAAACTTGCCGGCGGCTTGCCCTTGTTCGCCGGCGGTAAATCCATGGGCGGGCGGATGACTTCGCTGGCCGCGGCGAAGGAGCCTTTGGATGGAGTGCGTGGCTTGATCTATTTCGGCTTTCCGCTCCACGCCATGGGCAAGCCTGGCGCCGAGCGCGGCGCGCATTTGGCGGCGATTCAGTTGCCGATGCTTTTCTTGCAAGGCTCGCGCGACGGGCTGGCGGATTTGAAGCTGCTCAAGCCCTTGTGTAAGAAACTCGGCAAACAGGCCGAGCTCTTTGTCATCGAAGGCGGCGATCATTCGTTTCACATGCTCAAGAGCGCGAAGCGGTCCGATGATGAAGTGTTGAGCGAGGCGGCTAAGAAAGCCACGCGATGGATTGAAGCGCATTCCTAGAGAAGCTAAAGGAGCGCGGGTTTTCCAACCCGTTGGGCGGACAAGAATGTCCGCGCTCCTTTGGGGTAGTTAACGCATTACGGACTTCGAACTTCTTCATTCGAGATCGCGATGTATCCGACAAATGAGCAAGAGGCGCTCCTAGCGCTCAAAGGTGACGATCCGGAGTTGGCGGCAACGGCGGAGGCGCTGCTGTGGGGCATGTGGTGCCGTTCGGGAAATTCGGAGGCCGATCGGCTGTTTCGCGCCGGCGTCGACGCCATGCAGAACCGCCGGCTGGAAGAAGCGGAGGAATATTTTCGCCGTGTGATCGAGCTGCGGCCGGCGTTTGCCGAAGGCTGGAACAAGCGGGCGACGCTGCGTTACCTGCGCAAAAATTTTCGCGGCGCCATCGCCGACTGCCAGGAGACCTTGGCGCGCAATCCCAATCACTTCGGCGCAGCCTCGGGCCAAGGGCTTTGCCACATGGCGGTGAGTCAGTTTCGCGAGGCGGCGATCTGCTTTCGCCGGGCGCTGGAAATTCATCCTCATCTCGACGCCGTGCGCCACAACTTGGCGATGGCCGAAGCGGAAGGCGGCGGCAGTGGCTATCTGCACTGAAGAGTCGGATTCGGATGATTAACCACAAAGAGCACAAATTAAGAATAGTAGGATTCGGAAATTAACCGCAAAAAGCGCAAAGGGCGCAAAATAATAAGATCCAAGAGGAAATGATGTAGGGGCGTATGGCATACGCCCTGGGGTGGTGGGGTGGCGATCGCTGCGCAAAAAATTTGCGCAGGCGAAGCAAATTCCAATAGCTAATAGATAGTAATACAAAGATCGCGAAGGGGCCGGTCGGGACCAGCCCGGTTCGGATTCGGAGAATTTATTAACTTATTTTTTGGAGGTTCGATGGCTATGCGTGTGGCTGGGATTGCCGGCAGTTTGCGAGGGGGTTCGCTTAACAAAGGTTTGTTGCAGGCGGCTGTGGAGTTGGCGCCGGCGGGGATGGAGATTCAAATTTACACCCGGCTCGGCGATATCCCGCCGTACAACGACGATGTGTTCGCCCAGGGCGATCCGGAGCCGGTGGCGGATCTGAAAAAATTTATCGGCGGCGCCGATGCCATGTTGATCGTCACGCCGGAATATAATTACGGCGTGCCCGGCGTTTTGAAAAACGCCATCGACTGGGCGTCGCGGCCGAGCGGCAAATGCGTGCTCAATCGCAAACCCGCCGCGCTGATGGGTTGCTCGCCGGGACTTGGCGGCACGATTCGTTGCCAGCACGCGCTGCGCCAGTCGTTTGTCTTTACCGAGACGCATGTGATGTCCCAGCCGGAGATCAAGATCCCTTCGGCGGCGCCTTTGTTCGACGCGAGCGGCAAACTTACCGACGAGAACACGCGCCAGCATGTGCAGAGGTTTCTCGCAGCCTTTGCCGTTTGGGTCGGTAGATTCAAAGATTAGCCGTTCAAGCCCCAAAGGCAGAGAAAGGCGTAGAAAGACATTGACACCGGGGAAGGTCATCGGGTAGTCTCGCCGCCAAATAGCGAAACGTCATCCAGGAAACCCATTCAGATTACAGGAGGCGACAGTATGTTTAAAAAAATTGCGCTTGCGCTTGCGCTGGTCGCGTTGAGCGGCCTTAGGGTGGACGCGGCCGACACTCAGCTTCAGCAGATCGCCGACGCGCTCGACGTGTCGACGACCAAAACGTTCCAGTTTACCGGCAATGGTACGATGTATTCCCTCGGCCAGAGTACCAGCCCCATGGCGCCGTGGCCGCGGCAGTTCGTGAAATCCTTGACCAGGGTTTACGACTTCACCGCAGGTGCCATGCGCGATAGTGTCGTGCGCATGGCCGGCGAGACCACGACGGTTGGACCCGAGCAGCAAGCCGTGACGGTGGTCAGCGGCGATCTGGCCTGGAACGTGGCGGGTAAAGAAATTGCGGCGCGGCTTTTTGAGGCCAGCGAGCGCGCCCATCAAATCGTCATCTCGCCGCACGGCATTCTGCGCGCGGCGTTTGCCAATAACGCGGGCGTCACCAAGAAGACCATCGAAGGGCGGGAGATGGCGATCATTTCATTTACCGACCGGGGCAAGCACCAGGTGGTCGCCTACGTCAACGATCAAAACGCCATCGAGCGGGTCGAGTCCGCCTACGGTCATCCGGTGGTCGGCGATATCAAAGTGGTGACCCACTACGGTCCCTATCGCGACTTCGGCGGCATCAAGTTTCCGACCAAGATCATTCAGTACCAGGATGGCAAGCCGACGTTGAATCTGACGGTGACCGCGGTCAGAGCCAATCCGCCGGTGGACATCGAAGTTCCCGCCGCACTGCGCAACGATCCTGTGGCGGCGAAATCTGAAAAAGTCGCCGACGGGGTTTGGTACATCACCGGCATTTCGGCCGCCAGCGTGCTGGTCGAGATGAAGGATTATTTGATCGTCGTCGAAGCGCCGCACGGCGAGGCACGCTCGCTGGCGGTGATGGCCGAGGTGAAAAAGCTCGTGCCCAATAAACTGATCAAATACCTGATCAACACGCACCATCATTTCGACCACGCTTCCGGCCTGCGCACCTACGCGGCCGAGGGGATCACCATCGTCACCCAGGAAATCAACCGGCCTTATTTCGAGCGCGCGGCGTTAAATTCCTGGAGCTTGGCGCCCGATCGTCTGGCGAAATCGAAAAAGAAGCCGGTGTTTCAGACCATGGGCGACAACATGGTATTGACCGACGGCACGCGCTCGGTGGAGCTCTACCAGATCGTCGGCAACGTGCATCACGACGGCATCGTCATGGCTTACCTGCGCAAAGAAAAACTGCTGATCGAAGCCGATGTCTTTTCGCCCGGTCCAGTGGGCGCCGAGCCGCCCAAAGTTCCCGCGCCTTCGGCGGTTAACCTGGAAGCCAACGTGCGGCGCCTGAACATCGACGTGGATCGCATCGTGTCGATTCATCGGCGCGTCGTTCCGTATAGCGACCTGCTGACCGCCATCGGCAAGAAACCGGCGCCGCCGGCGAAGTAGCTAGAAAACTGTAATTGGAGTCATGGAGTATTGGGGTTTCCAATACTCCATGACTCCATCATTCCATCACTCCAACCTTCTTCTCGCTCTTGCCCCTCGCGGGCCGTCCGATCTATTATTGCGTCGATTAAAATTGCTCTAGGGTAAATTCGAGTGCTTCACGTTATGAGACGCACGGCGACAGGCGCGGCGGTGGCGGGGTTGCCGATGACGCTGGGCGCGGTTCAGTCCCACGGCCAGGCGAATTTCTTCTAGGACAAGATTCCGAACGGCAGGACGTCCACCGATCTTCCCGTAGAGCAGCCGATGAAGTTTGAGTTCACCATCAATCTGCAGGCTGCCAAGAAGATCGGCCTGACGGTTCCGCCGAATGTCTTAGTCCGCGCCGACAGGGTAATCCGATGATCGAGTAATCGATAATCCAAAACGGCAGTGCAGGCGGAAAGAGTTCTGGCTTGTTTGTCCTGCCGCGGTTGGTTACCATGAAACTAAGGACGCGATGGCAGTAGATAAGGCAAAAGTAAAAATTAAAAAGGTAAAATGAACAGAGGAAATACATGAACAGAAAAATCGTTACCTGGCTACTGACAACGGTTTTGCTCGCTACGGTTTCTATTGCTGACGCCCAGACGCCTTTCTACCAAGGCAAGACGATTACCATCGTTGTCGGCTATCTGGCCGGCGATGGTTACGATATTTGGGCGCGGCTGTTGGCGGCGCATATGGGCAAGCATATTCCCGGCAACCCCAACATGATTGCGCAGAACATGCCGGGGGCCGGTTCGATGATCGCGGCGAATAATATTTACAACGTGGCCAAGCCGGATGGTTTGACCATGGCGGCCATCGGGCCGTCGCTTTATCTCGATCAGTTGATCGGCAAGAAGGAAGTGCAGTTTGACTGGAGCAAGTTCGGCTGGGTCGGTTCGACGGAAAACACGCCGTGGTTGTTTTACATGAGCACGAACACGCCGTTCAAATCCATCGACGACGTGCGCAAGGCCAAAGAAGCGCCCAAGTGTTCGGCCACCAGCAGCGGCACCAGCGGCCACTTTATTCCCAAGCTGCTCGAAGAAGCGGTGGGTGCGAAGTTCACCGTCGTGATGGGCTACCAAGGCGGGGCGGAACAAGATTTAGCCTTCGAGCGCGGCGAGGTGGTGTGCCGCGCCCTCAGCATTCCCACCTTTTTCGCGCGCGAGCCGTTTACCACTTGGCGCAAGAAAAACATGGTGCGGATTCTTTTGCAGACCGGCCGCAAGCGCGATGCCAAAATGCCCGACGTGCCGACGATCCACGAGATCATGAACGAGCACAAGACGCCGGCGTCGACGCGCGCGTTGGTGACGGCGATCTTGGCGTCGGGGGATCTCGGCCGGCCGTTTGTCACGCCGCCGGCGATTCCGGCCGAGCGCTTGAAGCTCCTGCGCGAGGGATTCCGCAAGACCATGACCGATCCGGCTTTTCTCGCCGATGTTAAGGCGCGCAAACTGGAGATCGATCCCGACAACGGCGAACAGCTGGAGACGCTGGCGAAAGAGATCGTGTCGCAGCCGCGTGAGATTATCGAGCGGATGAAGAAGCTGCTTTCTGAATGATTGGGGCGGTTTTTTTCTGCTTGGCCTACTTCACTTCGCGGACGGGGGCTAAAACCCCGCCCGCGAAGTCCTTGGGTTCATTTCTCAATAAATTTAATTAATTCAAGGAAGGGGGTTTAACCCCGTCGCCAATTTAAATATTGCAAAGGGGGATGCTCACCCCCTTTGGTCGCGTGCGGGGTTAATACCCCGTACGCGAAATGCCCTGTTTATTTGTGCCCGCCTCAAGAGGCGGGGTTTATCGGAAATCAAAAATCGAAGGCGACTTCCAGTTTAGAATCCGGCGAGACCAGGTGAACGCAGACCACGTCCTTGTTGCGGAACGGGTACGGCTTCATGGTCGTTTCGTAAACTTCCGGCGGCTGCATCGTCAGCTCGACGCCATCCGCGGAAAGTTTGGCGCAAGCATTGCCGTTGGCGATATTGACGAACTCCTTGGTCGCGTCGAGCGCCAGCTCGTCGGGCGTGCTGATGTTTTGGTCCAACATGGTCGAGGCCATTTGCAGCATGAGCTTTGGCGGCACCGACAAGAGACAGTTGAATTCGACGTTGTCGCCGGCGATTTTTTGGGAAAAGACCCAGCGAAACAGCCGGACGTTTTCCTTGCCGGTTTCGCAGCGCTCGACTTTGATGTCGCGTTGCTCGGCGAAGTCGGTAAACATCATCACCATCAGATCGGTGAAGGTCTTGACGATATGTTTGTTGGCGATGGAGTTGAAGGCGGCGGCCACCTGCATGGTGATTTTCTCTTCCTCTTTTTTGTGTTCTTTGAGATCCTTTTCCAGCGCGTCGACGCTTAGGTAGCCCTTGATGATCAAGGCTTCGCCGAGGTGGACTCGGTGACTGGCTTGGTTTTGCAGCAGTCCTTCGATTTGCGCTTGGGTCAGCAAGCCGAGGGAAACCGCCAGTTCGCCGAAGGGTTTGTCGTTATTGGCCTGGCGGGCCAATACCAACTTTACTTGCTCGGCGCTGAGCAGCCCTGCTTCGAGCGCCAAGACGCCGATGGGGACTTTGACTTGTTTTTGAAATTCCAGGGCGTCGACTAACTGCTGCGAGTTGATGCGCCCCTTTTCGAGCAAATACTGGCCGAAAAATTTCGCGCTCATAGCTCGACCCCCGCTTTCTCGCACACCGAGGTGAGAGTGGCGAGCATGCCTATTTTCTCAATCGGCTTTTGGACGAAACTCTTGGCGCCTTTTTTTAAGCATTCCTGCACCGTGCTCTCGGTGCCGAGCGAGCTCACCATGATCACGCAGGCGCCGGTGTCGGCGTCGAGAATTTGTTGGAGGGTCTCGATGCCGGTTACCTCGGGCATCACCACATCCAGAAGCACCACTTGCGGTCTGATATCGATATACTTCTGCAAGGCCTCGGGGCCGCTGTTGGCGGTGGCCACCAGTTCGAAGTTGCTGTCCTTCAGATAGGCGGACATCATCGCCAGCATGGTCTTGGAATCGTCCACCGCTAGTACACTTACTTTGCCGCCGTTGGTTTCCATGGGTTCTCCTTTTTTATCTGGTTTCAATTTTAGCTTGCCGCTCGATTGGCTTCGTTGACTCCGCGCAGGATGCAGTCGGCGATTTGTCCAAGGCCGATGATTTGGCCGGCCGCGCCGCGCTCGATCGCTTCCTTGGGCATGCCGAAGACGACGCACGAGGCTTCGTCTTGAGCGATGGTCATGGCTCCCGACTGTTTCATTTTCAACAGTCCCTCGGCGCCGTCGCTGCCCATGCCCGTAAGGATCACGCCGATGGCTTTGGCGCCGGCCGATTGCGCCACTGAGCGGAACAGCACGTCGACGCTTGGCCGGTGCCGCGATACCAACGGTCCATCGACGACGTCGACGATATACTCACCGGCGACGGCGCTGATTAAAGCGTGACGGTTTCCCGGCGCGATCAGGGCGCGTCCGGCAACCACTCGGTCGCCGCTTTCAGCTTCTTTCACCTCGATGCGGCAAGTTTGGTTGAGCCGCTGGGCGAACGCATTGGTAAAACCTTCCGGCATATGTTGCACGATCAGCAGGCCGGGCACGTCCGGCGGCATCGCTTCGAGGATCACGCGCAACGCTTCGGTGCCGCCGGTGGAAGCGCCGACGGCGATGACGCGGTTGCTGGGGCGGCCGAGCCGGCTCGTCGGCTTGGCCGGCAACGCCGCATCGGCAGTGCGGCGCGGAGTCGGCGTCGGCGTCCTGAGCCCGGCCCGTCCCAGCGTTCGGCGCGAGCGGTGCGCCGCGCGCACGGCGTCGATCAACGTCACGGCGGATTCAAAAAGAAATTCTTTTACGCCCAAGCGCGGCTTGGTGACCACGTCGACGGCGCCTTCCTCCATGGCCTGGAGTCCAAGCGTCGTGCCGGCGCCGGTCAGCGCCGAGCAGACCACCACCGGGATCGGATCGCTGCGCACGATTTGGCGCAGGAAAGTCAGGCCGTCCATGCGCGGCATTTCCAAGTCGAGAATGATGACATCGGGCCGTTGGTGGCGCATCTTCTGCATGGCGATCAACGGATCGGATGCGGTGGCGACGACAATATCTTGCTCCTGCGCCAGCACCGCGGTCATGACTTCGCGCACCACCGCGGAGTCGTCTACGACCAGCACGTGCAAATTGTCGCGTTCGGTGTTGTTCATCGCGCCTCGCTCGTTTCTAGGTTCCGTACAGCGCCGGCAGCGAGATTGGCTTGCGGCCCGGCGCAATGAATGTAAACGGTCGGCATGACGCTTCGCACCCGCTCGGTCACGCCGTTTAGAGTTTCCGCGTGGCCGAGAAAAAAATAGCCCGACGGCGCCAGATAATTGAGCAAGCGTTCGATTACCCGCCCGCGCGACGCCGCGTCGAAGTAAATCAAAACATTGCGGCAGAAAATCAGATCGAAGCGGCCGGCGATCGAATCGATTTCCTCGTTCAGGTTGAGCCGCTCAAAACGGACCACCGAGAAGATCTCGGGGCCTGCCTTCATGTTGTCGGCCTGAGCGCCGCTGCCCTTGAGCATGAATCGCTTCAAATAGCCGTGCGGGATTTCCACGGACTTGGTGATGGGCCAGACCGCCTTGCGCGCCGAATCGAGCACCCGGGTCGATAGATCGGTGGCGAGAATTTCCACTTGCCAGCCGGCCGACGGCGGAAAATGATCGAGCAGGGTCATGGCGATGGAGTAGGGCTCCTCGCCGGTGGAGCAGCCGGCGCTCCAAACTCGAATCAGCCTGGGCCGCGGCCCCGCCGCGTCCTGGGCGGCCCAGCGCGGAAAGATCTGCTGTTCAAGGAACTCGAACTGGCGCGGCTCGCGAAAAAAATGTGTTTCATTGGTGGCGACACGGTCGAGCAGCTGAATCATTTCCGCGCCCTCGGGATCGTCCACGACGCGGCGCAAGTATTCCGTAAAAGATTTGTTGCCGAGTTGTTTGATCCTTCTCGTGAGGCGCGCCTCCAACAGAGCTTTCTTAACCGGCGCCAGATAAATCCCCGCCTTGCCGTAGATCAGCTTTTGAAACTGGGCAAACTCCCGCTCGCTCAGCGGTTTGATGCCGAGAGACGTTGTCGCGGGATGATTTGACGGGTTCTTCGTCATGACACAAAAACTTTCAGTCTTGTCGGGCTAAAATTTTCTGAACTCTCCGGCATCGTGGGACGCCGCCGGTGCGACGAAGTTGGTTCGTGGCAGCGTCGCCGCCGCCGGCGTGTGAGGAAACGACGGTTTCTGGCGTGATTGAAGACGATTGACGATGGGCTTGGGAAAGTTCGGGCGCAACGCCGGCGCTGGCGGCGCATCTTGCGTTTCGTTGGTGTGAAAAAAGCCCATGAGCTTTTGCAAGTTTCCAGCTTGAAGCGCCATCTGTTCCGCGGTGCTCGATAACTCTTCGGCCGCGGCCGCGTTGTTTCGCGTTACCTGATCGACCTGGGTCATTGATTGACTCACCCGCGTCACACCGATCGCTTGCTCTCGCGACGAGGCGGTGACCTGTTGGACCAACGCCGCGGTTTTGGCGATCGACGGCACCAAGGCGTTAAGCGCTTCGCCGGAACGTTCGGCGCCCTGTGCGCTCGAGCAAGCCAGGGAACTAATTTCCTGGGCCGCGCTCTCACTGCGCTCGGCGAGTTTTCTCACTTCGGTGGCAACCACCGCGAAGCCTTTGCCGTGCTCGCCGGCGCGCGCCGCTTCGATGGCGGCGTTGAGCGCCAGTAAGTTGGTTTGATAAGCAATTTCTTCGATGATGGAAGTTTTCTCGGCGATGGAGCGCATCGCTCTCACCGACTCGGCGACCGCTTTGGATGTGTGTTCCATGTCCTTGGCGCCCTTGAGCGCCATTTGTTCCATCTCTTTGGAATTATCGGCGTTTTGCGAGATCAAGATATTCATCTGTGCGAGACTGGAAGTGGTGTCTTGCACGGACGTCGCTTGTTCGCTGGTGCCCTGGGACATTTGCAGCGCCGCGCAGGTAACCAGCCGGGATGCCGTGGCGATCAAGGCCCCGCAGTTGGCGACGTGGCCGATGGTATCGCTCAGGTTATTGACGGTCTGGTTGACGGCTGCGGCAATTTGTCCTAATTCGCCTTTATCTTTTACTTCAATTGCGGCAGTGAGATCGCCTTTAGCCACGGAATTAAGAGCCTGAAGAATATCGCCCAACGGTTTAAACCCCCGCGTAACCATGATGACGGTGACAAACAGGCCTACCGTAAGCGCCAAGGCGGTGAAGCCTAACAGGAGCAGCATCGCGCTCTCGACGGATTTAACGGCGCTTGTCACATCGCTAAGCAAAACAATCGCTCCCTCGGTTGTTCCCGACGGAGACTTAAGGGGATGAAAGCTAGCGGCGTGCACGGCATCTTTGGTTTTGAGCGTGTGAATCGCCATGGTGCTTAGGGGAGGAAGCTCGCCGAGTTTGCTCAGCGCAGCATTCATTTCGCTGTTTGTTGCGCCAAAGAGCGCCATACCATGCAGAGCTGAGCTATCTTTTGGGCCGGGGTTTGAAACTAGCAGCGCGCCATGGGCATTGAGTGTCTTGGCGAAATCTTTCACCAGTTGGCGAAAGCTGCTGCCGATCTGGACTGCGCCGATGAACTCGCCATTCAAATAGATCGGCTGGACCACCATGAGCACCGGTTCGCCGTCAACTTGTTCGATGCCGTGCGCCGCTTGCTTACTTTTTGCCACGCTGTTGGCCGTCTGACTCGCCACTGTTCCGTCCGGTTTCGGCAGAGTGAAAAGCCGCTCGCCCGAAGCATCGTAATAGGAAAGATGGGTCAGGCCGGCTTGCGTGCTGAGCCGATTGAAAGGAGGCTGAGAATTTTCAATCACGGCCTCGCGGTTATGCTTCGCCAACGCCTGCTGAATTTCCTGGGGGCGCATGAAGGGGTCCATCAACCGGGTCAACGTCTTAACTCGATCGCTCTGCAAGCCCTCGATGACCTTGCCTTGAGTATCGAGTATGAGTCGTTCCGATTGGGAAAATATCTGGCGCTGACCCCACCATCCGAGCGCGCCGCTGACCACGGCCACGGCGATGAGCCCGGTCGAGGTGACCAGGATCACAGTCCCTTTAAGCGAATTTTGCCGTAAATGGAGCTTCATCAATTTGCGCCAAGCTATTTTCGCTCTAGGGGAAAACCTTTTTGCTCCCAATCCGGGATACCTGCGGTGTAGACGTAAAGATTCTTATAGCCCCAAGTCATCGCCGTCGTTGCCCCGTGTACGCTGCGCGGACATTTGGGGTAGCCATTGCAGTAGAACACGATTGGATGATCCTTGTCGGCGGGAAATTTCGCTTTGTGACTTTCCATCTCTTTGTCGACCACGTTGATGGCTTTGGGAATATGACCGTCCTTGTATTCATTCGCTATGCGCGAATCGACGAGCAAAAACTTGTCTTTGTTGTCGAGCATCTTCTTGAGCTGCTCAGCCGTGACGACCTTGACGTTTTTAGGAATTGGCGGTGGGTCATCGGCGCGCACCGGCAAGACCGTTGTCAAGATCAAAATCCCCGCCATCGCGAGTTGGCGTGTTATCGCCGCAAATGCGTTCATAAATGCCTCCCTTTTAATTTGGCAAACCAGCCTGGGTTATTGGTCCTCCGCATGGGGTTTCCTCCGACTCGTTGCCAATTTTACTTGGTAACATAGGTATCGGCACTTTTGGTTCTATATTGAACGCCATCTCGGTTTCGCTCTCTCGGCGCTTGTTGGGAATCCCGTATTTGCGCCGCCGCGTTCTGTTAGACCCGCTCTTTGCTTTGCCGTTTGACGGGCTCGCTCATCGCTCAGCTTTGCGGTCCTAGAATCGTCTGAATTCTCCTTCGGCATGATGCGCTTCCGGCGTGTTGCCGCTGGCTTTTCGCAGCGCTCCCGCCGCTGGCATGTCCGTAAGCGATGGTTGCTGTCGTGGTTGTCGACGATTGACGATGGGCTTGGGAAAGTCGGGCCGCGGCGCGCTCGCTTCCAGTGCATCCTGGGTGTCGTTGGTGCGAAAGAAACCCATCAGCTTTTGCAAGCTTTCTGCTTGCGCTCTCATCTGTTCCGCGGTGTTCGATAACTCTGCGGCCGCGGCCGCGTTTCTCTGGGTCACCTGATCGACTTGGGTCATCGCTTTGCTCACTTGCGTGACACCGGTCGCTTGCTCTCTGGAAGAAGTGGCCACTTCTTGAACCAACTCGGCGGTCTTGCGAATCGCCG